>SXGR01033191.1_pt1 | contig 36311 bp, 31 predicted proteins | sample 3174711 | NCBI WGS metagenome assembly SXGR01 (sample SAMN11356860, study PRJNA531348) | freshwater metagenome | isolation source: freshwater sample F1-60 | place: China: Fuxian Lake, Yuxi | collected 2017-12-25 | reverse complement strand
TAGCTACTTATTTTATTAATGCCATTTGTTTTTATTTATCGCCAGTTGCTTTGTTTGTGATTTTATTTTATAGTTATACTAAACGCTTTACTTATTTATGCCATTTGGTTTTAGGCATCGGTTTGTCCCTAGCGCCAATTGGTGCTTACTTAGCAGTGACGGGCAGTTTCGCAATTTTACCATTGTTATTTTCATTCGCCGTTATTTTTTGGGTAAGTGGCTTTGATATTATTTATGCTTTGCAGGACATTGATTTTGATCAATCACAATCACTATATTCTATCCCAAGTCAATGGGGCTTAAAACAATCATTAAGAATTTCACGCATACTACATGTTTTATCAGCATCATTTGTAATTGCTGCTTATTTTGTGGGGGGATTTCATTTTCTATATCTTTTTGGTTTGCTCATTTTTATTGGAATGTTAATTTACCAACAAAGTATTGTTAAACCAAATGACCTTAGTAAAGTAAACCTCGCATTTATGACTGCCAATGGTATTGCGAGTATTGTATTTAGTGTTTTTGTTATTGGCGCCATGCTTATTCAAATGTATCTTTAACCAGTATAATAAATTAACCTTGCCTAGAATTATTTGTATTGATTATGGTGGAAAAAGATGTGGTTTAGCAGTGACTGATCCACTTCAAATTATTGCGACTGCATTATTAACAGTGGAGACCAAAAATTTATATACTTTTTTAGCGGATTATTTTAAGAAGGAAGATGTGGAGCTCATTTTAATTGGAGAACCCCTCAACTTGGATAATACACCCACACATGCTACACCCTTGGTAAAAAAAGCCATTGTAGAACTTGAAAAAAAATTCCCCACTATACCCGTGGTTACTGTGGATGAAAGATACAGTTCCAAAAATGCAGTGCGTGCTATGGTGGAGATGGGAATGAAAAAAGTGGACAGAAGAGATAAGAAAAACATTGATTTGGTAGCAGCAACCATGTTATTGCAGGAATATCTGTCCTACCGCTCCTAAAACCACCATTTATTGATAACTTTGCACCCAATATCTGCGAGGGTATTCTAGTTTTTTAAATAAAGATGAAAATATGATTTTACCTATTGTTGCTTATGGAGCAGCCATACTTCGAAAAGTGAGTGAGCCGATTGATGCGGATTATCCTAATTTGACCAAAGTCATTGCGGATATGTGGGAAACCATGTATGAAAGTAATGGGGTAGGATTAGCTGCGCCACAGGTGAATAAAAATATTCGATTATTTGTCATGGATAGTGCGCAAATTTTTGAAAGCAAAGAACCTGAAGATGAAACCTATGTAGATGCACCAGGATTTAAAAAAGTATTCATAAATACGCAAATAGTTTCAACGGGTGGGGTGGAATGGATTTATAATGAAGGTTGTTTGAGTATTCCTAAAATCAGAGAAGATGTATTACGACCAGCGGAAGTTACTTTAAGTTATATGGATGAAAATTTTGTTGCGCATACGGAAACCTTTAATGGGATATCCGCAAGGGTAATCTTGCATGAGTATGATCATATTCAAGGAAAATTATTCATTGATTATTTAAAGCCCTTGCGCAGAAAAATATTACAAGGTAAATTGAATGATATTTCCAAAGGCAAGGTAAGGGTGGATTACAAAATGATGCAAATTAAATAATTGCAACAATAGCATAATAACATCTCATGATTAAAAAGATTTTAATTTTTGTTTCTTCGATTTTCGCGTTTAGCCTGCAGTTAATGGCGCAGGATACGGTGTTTAATGCGGATGGGCAAAAATTTACTTTAACGGATGCCATTGTTCGCAATCATTTTGATTATAAGGATATTTTAAATCGTATTAAACAGGATACGAGCTTTTATAAAGCTTTTAAAACATTACGTACCATTGGCTATAGTTCTTATAATTATGTCCAAATGATGGATGAGAACAATAAGATGCAGGCTTCCTTAAACAGCAAAACAAGACAAAATAAAATCGCCGGTTGTCGAACCATGGATGTGTTAGAGGAAAAGATAACTGGGAACTTACGAAATAACAAAGGGGAATATAATTACACCACACCCGCTTTATACGCGAGCTTGTTTTTTACCAAAGGAAGTATTTGTGGGGAGTCCAATATTGTTTCAGGCAAAAACAGAAAAATAACAGGATCTGGTATTGATAAAGCAAAGGAGCAATTAAAGATGTTGTTTTTTAATCCGGGTAAAAAAATAGCAGGCATCCCATTAATCGGAAATAAGTTGGACTTATATGATGAATCCGCCCATGAATTATATGATTACAAATTGGACTACGTGGACTACCATGGGCAGTTGGTATATGTATTTGATGTGCAGCCAAAATCGGATTTGGGCTTTTTTGCAAAGGACAGGGTAGTGGTTGATCAAATGACTACTTGGTTTAATCCTAAAACTTTGGAAGTACTCGGGCGCAACTATTCCTTAAGTTACAAAGCAGGGGTATATGATTTTAATGTGCAAATGGAAGTAGAAATGACTTATTTTAACGGAATGCTTGTTCCTAAAATATTAAGGTATAAAGGAAACTGGGATGTGATATTCAAAAAAAGTGAACGTGGCCTTTTTACGGCTACTTTGTTTGACTATAAATTAGCGCAATAGTTCATCGCAAAAATTAGCAGATATTTTACACTGCTAAAAAACTCTGCTCAATATATTTCACTACTTCAATCAAGCTACCCGTTTCATTAAATACGCGTAATTGCCTGTCGGCACCGGTGCCTGTTTCAAATATCTGATGCACTTTTTCAATATGTTTGCGGCTGCCAAGTTCGTCCACCGCGCCATCCACAAATTCAAGTAATTCATTAATTAAATCCTTGGTGGATATTTCTTTTTCCTTTCCAAAGTCAATTAATTTTCCATCAATTCCATATCGGCTTGCACGCCATTTGTTTTCATTGATGAGTGCACGTTGGTAATTAATGAAATTTATATTTTGACGACGTAGGGAATAAATTTTAGCACAAATTGCTTGGAACAATGCTGTAATCGTGATGGTTTCCTGTACGGTCATGGGCACATCGCAAATCCTAAATTCAATGGTGTTGAAAACAGGATGTACCCTTAAATCCCACCATATTTTTTTTGCATCATCAATGCAATTGGTTTTTATGAGCAGCTGAACAAAACTATCGTACGCTTCGATGCTTTCAAATGAATCTGGGATTCCTGTTCTAGGAAATTTATCAAACACTTTTGATCGGTAGGATTTATATCCGGTATTGCGGGTTTCCCAAAAAGGGGAGTTGGTGCTTAATGCATAAATATGTGGCAAAAAATAACGTGCTGTATTTGCAATATGGATGGCCATACGGCGATCTTCCATTCCAACATGTACATGTAGCCCAAAAATTAAATTACTCCTTGCAGCCTGCTGCAATTCGTTTAACAATTCCTGGTACCTGTTTTGATCTGACACTAATTGCTTTTCCCATAAACTAAAAGGGTGGGTGCCTGAAGCACCAATGCTAAAGCCTAAGTCCCCTGCAATTTTATGCACCCCATTGCGTAGTTCAATAATCTCTGAAAATGCTTCATCTACATTTTTACAAATCCCAGTGCCTACTTCCACCACCGCCTGGTGCATTTCTGCTTTAATCTTGTCCCTAAATAGTTTCTGTCCTTCATTGACAATAGTTTGTTGGTGGCTTTTTAATTCCTTCGTGGATGGGTCTAATACCATGTATTCTTCCTCCACGCCAATGGTAAACTGTTGTACACTTTTGGTAACCATATTACATTGAAATTAAGCAAAGTTTGCTTTAAAAAAAAATCCCCGACTTGATGAATCAAGACGGGGATTTTTTTATGTTAAAATCTGACTAGGGCGAACCCAAATTAGATTTAGAATTTAAATCTTAAACCCAATTGGCTAACCCAACGTGCACTGTAACTAGGTGCAGTACTTGAACTAATACCCCATGGAGTATTGTTATTAATTGGGTTAAAGCTATAAGTAGGTATTAATGATGGTGCACCAGAAGTTGGGTTAGCATATCTAACCAATCCAAATTGATCATTACTTAAGAAGTAAGTACGACCCCAAACTCTGTTCAACATATTTGTAAAGTTGAAGATGTCATAAGTTAATTGGAACTGGTATTTTTTACCACTTACTTTAACAAAGAAATCTTGCATCACTTTTAAGTCAACTATATTTTGGAAAGGTAATCTTGCACCATTTCTTTCTGCATATTGTCCTCTGCGCTTGCTTAAATAACTATCTTGATTGATATAAGCTTCAAATGCTGCTTTTTGTGCATCTTGGCTTAAACTAAATCCTGATTGTGTTACAAAAGTCATTGCAGATAATTGGTCTTTTGTAGGGATGAATAATAAGTCATTTGATTCAGTAGCACTATTGTCTCTAACTGGACCATTGCTGTATACATAGCTAAATGCATTTCCTGATTGACCATTATAAACCACACTAACCGTAGTTGCCATATTGCCTTTCAAATAAGTGAATTTTTTAGAAGCAAACATGCTTACTCTGTGCCCTAAATCAAAATCAGATCTTGATCTGTTTACATAATTACGACCATTTACGGTTTCCATAAATCTCCATTGGCTATTGTTTTGGCTTGAAGTAGGCTCATTGGTTACAAAAGCAGTTCCATAAGTATAGAAAGCATTGAATGAGAAGCCATCAGCCCATGATTTATCTACTGATGCTGTAAAGTTGGCAGCAAAACCTTTTTGGCTATTCTTTGGTTGGTTCTTTAATAAATAAATTCCAGTGTAAGGGTTACCTGCTGGTAAACCACCATATGCTGGGAAGTTCATTCTTACACCATTGTTATAAATATTTCTATTATCAGGTCCAACCATGTTTCCAATTGGGTTTTGAATATCTATTCTTGTGTAATATATTTCGTTGATGTTTTTACTAACACTTCCTTCAACAGTCACAGACCAGTTGTTGTCAAATTTCTTATCTACTGCTAAAGAAGCACGTAATAATTTAGGTAAACGGAAGTCCTTCGCAATTAAATCAACCTGTCCTTTTGCAAACGCAGTACTGATACCTAATTCGTTTGCGGTATATTGCTGTGTAGGATTAGGTCTAAACTTCATAGAAGCTAAAGTAGTTGCAAATGTTGGTGAAAATAAAGATACACCACCTACACTTCCACCTGTATTATTAAATACGCCACCAGGCCAAACCAAAGGAACACGGCCAGTGAATAAACCGATACCTCCACGAATAGTAATTCTCTCAGTTGGAACTTTATAGGTGAAACCTAAACGAGGAGAAATAGAAAGTTTAGGATCACTAATTTGACCACTTCTTGCTCCAGCTAAATCATAGTTGTAAAGTTGGATAGTAGGGATGGCGTTATTGTTGAAATAATCATCTTGGAATGGCATAGATAAAAACTTAGTGTAATCACCTCTGATACCATAGTTGATGGTTAAATTATCAGTAACCCTTACTTCATCATTGATAAAAGCACTTCCACGAGCTGTATAAAAACTTGCAGCCGCTTTGGTATTATCACCATAAGTATTGTCCAATAATGAGAAAGATCTTGCATACTGGAATGGCGCCTTATCAGTCAAGAAATCAGGTAAAGAGTTGTAAGTATATGTACCAAAGTTATCACGAATAAATACATTGTATGATTTACTCAATTCATAATCAATACCTAAAGTTAAACTATGTTTATTGATGTTGAATTTGACATAATCCAAAAAGTTTTTATTGGTTTGTTTCAACAAATTGGCTGCTGAAAAGTTTTCAGATCCAAAAGTGATTTGGTTTGAGCTACTTCCGTCATTAATAATAACACGAGGAAATGCCGCACCAATTTGGCTTCTATCATCAGTTACATCAGTAATAGTGAATAACATTTTATTGGTAATGCCATTTTTGAAATTACTTCTTAACTCAGCAGATACTGAATTTGTTTTATTTGGATATAAAACTCCATTGTTGTAAAAGTTAACTCTTGTTGAACTTGAAGCTGAAGTATTATAATTTTGAGATTCTGTGTGACGATAAGAAATGCTTAAACGATGATTTGAATTGATATTCCAATCTAATTTAGTCGCTAATCTTTTTGAACTAATGGTCTCTGGATTATCAGCATATGAACCCATATCATAACCATATTTAGATTTAACTGTTGTTACCAAAGCATCAATATCTGCTTTAGTGCTTATTCCTCTGTAACCAGCAAGATCAAATGGTTGTGGACGGTTACTTTCAATGCTTTCGTAGTTAACGAAGAAAAATAATTTATTTTTTACAATCGCACCACCTACACTAGCACCCATTGTTTTAGCACTGAATGGGTTCAACTTTGTAGCAGCAGATTTTAAACCTGTTGGCGTTTTACCCGTTAAATCTTGGTTTTGTGTAAAGCTATAAACTGTTCCAGAGGTAGTATTAGTTCCACCTTTTGTTGTAGCGTTGATACCACCACCAGTGAAGTTACCAATAGAAGCGTCAAATGGAGAAACCATTACTTGAATTTGATCAACCGCATCCATTGAAATAGGACCTACTGCAGTTTGACCACCATTTGTACCACTTGCGCTCAAACCAAATTGGTCATTGTTAACAGCACCATCAATATAGAAAGAGTTAAAACGATTATTTTGACCTGCAATTGAAATACCAGTTAATCCGCCTGTACCACCTAATAATTTAACAGAAGGGGTAAAGCGTAAAAAATCTTGTAAATTACGACCAACAGTTGGTAAGTTTTCAATTTTATCACGACCGATGGTTGTTTGTGTACCACCTCTTACTGACAAATCAGAAGCATTACGTGTTGCTCTAACAGTAACGTCCGCTAATTTTGCAGCTTTGTTGTATAAAACAACATCTACACGAGCAGCATCACCTAAGTTGATATAAATATCTTCCTTTTTTTCAGATTGGTAATTTACATAAGAAACTGAAATAGTGTAAGGTCCACCAGGTTGCATGTTGCTTATATCAAAAGCACCTGTTTTTCTTGTTTGTACTTTGTATTCGGTTCCAGTAGGTACATGTAACACAGTTACAGTTGCGCCTACAAGAATTTCGCCATTATCGGCTTTTACAGATCCAGTTAAGCTACCAGTAGTGTTTTGCGCAAAAGTCAAAACGGGTAACAATAACATTGCTACGATAAAATGTAGTAATTTTTTACTTGACATATAATTGATTGTTTAAGTGATGCAAAGAAACAAAATAAATTGATTACTTAATTTATGTTTTTGTTAACAAATTATTACTTTGTTTAAAATAAGCAGTATATATATTATTTAAAATATTTATATGTGATATAAATCTTTCAAATTTCTTCATTTTTTAGCGGTGGTAGGAGTTTTCAGTTTCATTTTCCCTTTCCTTCTCGTAGGCCTTAATAATTGCTTTAACCAATTTATGTCTTACCACATCTTCTTCATCTAGTTGAATATGCGCTATTCCATCAATGTTTTGTAAAATGCGTGAAGCTTTTTCTAAACCACTTTTTTGATTGCGCGGCAAATCCACTTGGGTAGGGTCACCTGTGATGATTGCTTTTGCATTGGAACCGATACGCGTTAAAAACATTTTAATTTGTAAATCATTGGCGTTTTGTGATTCATCTAAAATGATAAATGCGTTATCCAAAGTTCTTCCGCGCATGTAGGCAAGTGGTGCAATTTCAATTGTACGTGTGGTCATGTAGTAACCTAATTTATCTGCGGGTATCATATCATCCAATGCATCATACAATGGACGTAAATAAGGATCAATTTTTTCTTTTAAATCACCAGGTAAAAATCCCAAACTTTCTCCGGCTTCAACGGCGGGTCTTGTTAAAATAATTTTTTTAACCAATTTGTTTTTTAATGCACGCACCGCAAGCGCAACGGCAGTATAGGTTTTACCAGTACCTGCGGGTCCAATGGCAAATACGATATCGTTTTTGTCAGCTGCTTGTACCATCTTTTTTTGATTCGCTGTGCGCGCGCGTACTGTTTTTCCATTAGGCCCAAATACCAATACTTCATTGGGATTTTGCTCTACAAAATTGTCAATAATTTCTGCATCATCTCCGCCTAAAATTTGTTCAAAATAATTTTCACTTAAATGACCATTGCGTTCCATGTATTGAATGATGAGTTCAATTTTTTCTTTCGCCAAATCAATTTGTTCTGGTGCACCACTTAGTTTTATTTGAGTGCCTCTTGATAAAATTTTTAATAATGGAAATTTCTTTTTTAAAATGTCAAACTTGTTGTTGTTCACGCCGAAAAACTCAATAGGGTTAACGGTTTCTAGGTTGATGATTGATTCACTCAATGGGATTAGTTTTAAAGGGTTAGTAGTATAAAATAATCTGCCTAACACAATTTAGAAAAAGGAGATATAAAAAACAATAAATAAATACGCACAAATGTGCATTACTAAAATGATAATATTCTGATCATTTTGGTATATTAAAAGGGGATGCTTCCCAATGTATGAAATAGTTGAAAGCGTTTAATTTTAAGGAATAATACACTTAATTATTAAAACAGAAAGCAGTAATTGTTTTGCGAATTAACAATTGCGCAATGCGGAAATTGTTTTTATTGGATCTGCTGCTTTAAAAACAGTAGTGCCCGCAACCAGTACATCGGCCCCTGAAGTAACTAAAGCGGCAGCATTCGTTTCGCTAACACCACCATCAATTTCAATTAAAGTTTTTGCGCCTGCATTTTGTATGATTGATTTTAAAGTGGTCACTTTTTCATAAGTGCCTTCAATAAATTTTTGGCCGCCAAAACCAGGGAATACACTCATCACACAAACAAGATCAATTTCGGAAATAAATTCTTTTAAAACTTGAATGTCAGTATCCGGATTGATGGCAACACTCGCTTTCATGCCATGGGCTTTTATTTGCGCAAGGGTGTCTAATAAATTAGGGCAGGCTTCATAATGCACAGTTAAAATATCTGCTCCTGCTTTTTTAAATGCTTCAATATATTTTTCAGGATGTACAATCATTAAATGTACATCGCAAACCTTGGTGGTTGCTTTTCTTATTTGTTCAATAATGGGTAAACCAAAACTAATATTAGGAACAAAACTACCATCCATCACATCCAAATGATACCATTCTGCTTCACTCTTATTTAACATCTCACAGGTATTACCTAAATGTAAAAAATCGGCAGCTAATAGGGAGGGTGCAATGATGGTCATTGTTTAAGTTTGAATCAAAGGTCCTGATTTTTTTAGACACTGTCATTTTTTTGTCATTTTTTTTATAAAATCAAATTCACTGACCAAAGTCAGTTGTTTTAAAATAGTAGCAATTACTTTTGCGTTTAATTATATATGTATATGAATAAGCCGACCCTTTTTGTAGCAGCATTGTTTAGCTGTATGACTGCATTCAGTCAAAATGATTCAATTTTATTTGCGGGCGAACCCCATTTTAAAAATGTGATTCAGCTAACCAATGGGGGAGACAATGCGGAAGCGTATTGGAGTTTTGATAATAAGCGAATCACTTTTCAAAGATCCAATCCAAAAGAAGGCGTTAACTGTGATCAAATATTCATGGGAGTAGTTCCGAATAACAACACAACCCCTTTTACTTATAAATCAATTAGTGGTGGTAACGGGCGCACTACTTGTAGCTATTTTACAAAAGATGGGGCACATATTATTTATGCTTCTACAAAAGGCGGAGGTAATGATTGCCCGCCACCAGTGGATCGTGCGAAGTATGGCAACAAATACATTTGGCCTTTATATAATACCTATGATATTTTCATGGCCGATACCAATGGGGTAGTAGTGAAGCAATTAACCAATGCAAAAGGATATGATGCGGAAGCAACTTTATCCTATGATGGTAAGCGCATGATTTATTGTAGCGATAAAGACGGCGACTTGGATTTATATGTCATGAACTTGGCTACAGGGAAAGAAAAAAAAGTGACTAATACTTTAGGTTATGATGGGGGCGCTTGGTTTAGCCCAGACGGTAAAAAAATTGTTTGGCGCGCCAGTCGCCCTTCCACGCCCGCGGAAGTGGCAGAATACAAATCCTTATTAGCTGAAGGTTTAGTAGCACCGACTAAAATGGAAGTGTTTATTGCGGATGCTGATGGGTCCAACGCGAAACAAATCACCAATTTAGGGCAAGCCAATTGGGCGCCTAACTTTACCCCAGATGGGAAGCATATCATTTTTTGTAGTAACCACGAATACAAATACGGATTCCCTTTCAATATGTATTTAATGGACCTTGAAGGTAATAATATTGAAAAAATTAGCCGTGATAAAGGTTTTGATGCTTTTCCGATGTTTAGCCCAGATGGTAAAAGAATTATGTTCTCTTCTAATAGAAATAATGGAGGAACCAGGGATACGAATTTATTTGTAGCGGATTGGGTGGATTAATAGGTTTGTAGATAAAGTTGTATTTTAGCCACTCAAACAAATCAATTACTATGAATACTGGTTTATTACACTTGCATAATATTTTAAGATGGGTGATCCTGATTACCCTTTTATGGAGCATTTACAAATTATTTGTAAAACAAGATGCCCTTAAGACAAGCAAAATTTTATTCATTGCATCGCATACCACATTATTAATTGGGTTGTATCAATACTTTGTAAGCAGCTTATTGGGTTTTAAGGCGATTCAATCTGCTGGAATGAAAACAGTGATGGGTGATTCAGTGAGTCGTTTTTGGGGAATGGAGCATGCCTTCACGATGATTATAGCGATCATTTTGATTACCATTGGACATATCCGTTATAAAAAGTCTGGGAAAACGGGTTTGACATCTGTTTTATACCTTCTTGCGTTAGTATTCATCCTTTTAATGACACCTTGGCCGTTTAAGGCAGGGGTGGGTCGTCCTTGGTTCCCTGGGATGTAACATGTAAAGTGTTAAATATCAATATATTAAAAAGGATAAAATTTGCTTCTCCTTTTATTTTGGGCTTTTTTCAATATTTCGGGGTGATTTTTTCATAATTCCATTCATTTCCATATCTTTGCAACCCCAAAATAAGTATGTCAAAACAACCGCTGATTAAACAAGATGGAGTAATTATAGAAGCTATGAGCAATGCCATGTTCAGAGTGAAATTAGAAAATGGACATGAAATTTTGGCAACGATCTCTGGTAAAATGCGTATGCACTATATCAGAATTTTGCCTGGGGATAAAGTGGGTTTGGAAATGAGTCCTTACGATTTGACAAGAGGAAGAATCAATTTCAGACATAAGTAAGATGGTGTAAAAAGAGATGTAGAAATTGAGTATAGGATTGATTTGTATGGGTTTAGATTAAAAAATAGTCGAAAATAAATATTAAAAAATAAAAGATGAAAGTTAGAGCATCTATCAAAAAAAGAAGTACTGATTGCAAGATCGTGAAGCGCAAAGGAAAGTTATATGTAATCAACAAAAAGAACCCTCGTTTTAAACAAAGACAAGGATAATTTTTATTATTAGAAATTCATTTTAACAAAAACAAAATAAGTTTTAAAATATGGCTCGTATCGCCGGTATCGATTTACCAAAAAACAAAAGAGGAGAAATAGGGTTAACGTACATCTTTGGAATAGGACGTTCAACTGCTCAATACATTTTAGACAAAGCTGCTATCAGTTATGATAAAAAAGTAAATGAGTGGAATGATGATGAGCAAACTGCTATTCGTAATATCATCAACGCTGAATTCAAAGTAGAAGGTGCGTTAAGAAGTGAAGTTTCAATGAGCATTAAGCGTTTATTGGATATCGCATGTTACCGTGGATTGCGTCACAGAAAAGGTTTACCAGTTCGTGGACAAAGAACTAAAACTAACTCACGTACTCGTAAGGGTAAGCGTAAGACAGTTGCTGGTAAGAAGAAAGTGGCTAAGAAATAATAATACCTAAAGGAAGTTTGCTGATACATTAGCTTACTTCCTTTTGTTATAAAAATCCAATAGCAATTAGATCCTGGAAACAGGGGAGATTGTGTTGGTTTCCGCTTCGGCGGAATTTCAATTTAAATAACCGCTCCTTAAAAAGAGCATACCTCAAAAAAAATGGCAAAACCAATCAAAGCACAAAACAGTGCAAAAGCGGCTTCTAAAAAAAGAGTCGTGAAAATTGATGCATCGGGTGAAGTTCGTATCAATGCTACTTTCAACAATTTAATCATTTCTTTTACCAACAAAGTAGGCCAAGTAATTAGCTGGAGCAGTGCTGGTAAAATGGGTTTCAGAGGTTCTAAAAAGAACACCCCATATGCAGCGCAAATGGCAGCAGCTGACGCAGCGAAAGTTGCATTAGATGCTGGTGTGAAAAGAGTAGATGTATTTGTGAAAGGTCCAGGATCTGGACGTGAAGGTGCGATTCGTTCTATCTCACAATCAGGCATCGAGGTAACAAGTATTCGCGATGTGACGCCAATGCCGCATAACGGATGTCGTCCTCCAAAACAAAGAAGAGTTTAATTATTTATATTTTATAAAAAGGGTATATCATTCATTTTAGATTTTTACTGATGATGTACCGTCACTAAAAAATCACAAACAAGAATTATGGCACGTTACACAGGACCCAAAACAAAAATTTGTCGCATTTTCGGCGAACCTATTTTAGGAAACGCTAAATGGTTAGGCAAAAACAGCAACCCTCCAGGCCAACACGGCGCACAACGCAAGCGTAAGCAATTAGGAGAGTATGCATTACAATTAAGAGAAAAGCAAAAAGCGAAATATACCTATGGTGTATTAGAGCGTCAGTTCCGCAAAACATTTGAGGAAGCTTCTCGTATTAAAGGTGTTACAGGTGAAAACTTGATCAAATTATTAGAATCACGTTTGGACAATACCATTTATAGAATGGGATTAACAGCGAGTCGTCCTGAAGCACGTCAGTTGGTATCACACAAGCACATCACTGTTAACGGTGAAGTGACCAATGTACCTTCTTACACATGTCGCCCAGGTGATGTTATTGCTTATCGTCCAAAGAGTGCGCATAACACTTCAATCGTTAGCAAACAACGCGGAAAAAATACAAAATTCAGTTGGGTAGATTGGAATGAAAATACCAATACAGGTACTTTCATCACCATGCCTGAGCGTGAAGCTGTTCCTGAAAATATCAAGGAGCAATTAATCGTCGAATTGTATTCTAAGTAGTAAGCATTAACAAAATTTCTTCCACTAGGAAGATTCAAATAAAAAATAAATTGACATGGCTATATTAAGTTTTCAAAAACCAGATAAAATTGTTTTACAAAAAGCAAACGACTTTGAAGGACAATTCGAATTCCGTCCATTAGAGCCTGGCTTTGGTTTAACTTTAGGTAATGCTTTAAGAAGAGTTCTATTAAGCTCATTAGAAGGCTTTGCAATAGTAGGTATCAAAATTGAAGGAGTTGACCATGAGTTTGCTACTTTGAAAGGTGTTACTGAAGATGTTACTGAAATAATTTTGAACTTAAAGCAAGTTCGTTTTAAGCGTAAAGCTGACCAAGATGTTTCATTAGAAAAAATCACTATTTCTATCAAAGGAAGCAGTGAATTTAATGCAGGAAATATTGGTGATGCTTCTCAACAATTTCAAGTAATGAATCCTGAATTAGTAATTTGTACTATGGATTCAACTGCGAAATTAGAGATTGAATTAACCATCAGTAAAGGCCGTGGTTACATTCCTTCTGAAGAAAATAAATTAAAAGAAATGCCATTTGGCTATATCGCTATTGATTCAATTCATACCCCAATCAAAAATGTTAAATACGCTATCGAAAACTATCGTGTTGAACAAAGAACGGATTATGAAAAATTAATTTTAGATGTGGCTACAGATGGTACGATTCATCCTGAAGAAGCGGTGAAACAAGCATCTCGCATTTTGATCCAACATTTAATGATTATCACGGATGAGAATATCACTTTTGATAACAAAGAAGATAAGAAAGAAGATGTAGTAGATGAGCAAGTTTTACAATTAAGAAAAGTATTGAAAACACCATTGGAAGATTTAGATCTTTCAGTTCGTGCATTCAATTGCTTGAAAGCTGCTAAAATTAATAGCTTAAGCGAACTAGTTCAATATGAGCAAGAAGATTTGATGAAGTTTAGAAACTTTGGTCAAAAATCTTTATCTGAAATTGAGCAAGTTTTAATCGAAAGAGGATTAAGCTTTGGAATGGATTTAGGTAAATTAGGATTAGACAAATTAGATTTACAATAGTCGTTAAGGCTAGGGTAGGTCACTATTTATAACCGAGCGAAAGCTCAAACCTCGCAATTCCTGACACGGTGTGAGGATAAAATTTAAAAGTCATGCGTCACGGAGACAAACAAAACAACTTAGGTCGTAAAAAGGCACACAGAGATGCCTTATTAATGAACCTTGCTTGTCAAATTATTACGCACAAGCGTATTGTAACAACATTAGCGAAAGCAAAAGCTTTAAGAAAATATGTTGAGCCATTGATTACTAAAACTAAAAAATCGGCAAACAAGGAAGAAATCATGCATAACCACAGAGTGGTGTTTAGCTATTTAAACGACAAAACTGCTGTTAAAGAATTATTTACAGTAGTGGCGCCTAAAATTGCAACACGTCCAGGTGGCTATACTAGAATTATCAAATTAGGTATACGTCCAGGCGATAATGCTGAAAAAGCAATGATCGAATTAGTTGATTTCAATGAAATTTACGGTAATTCTATCGCGACTGCAGCTGAACCAGCTAAAAAAACACGTCGTAGTAAAGCAACTGCAGCGCCTAAAAAAGCCGCAGCTGAAGCTGAAACACCTACAACTGAAGCACCTGCTGCTACAGATGAAGCAACACCTGCTGAATAATGATCATCACTATTTGACATAAAAGGCAAGACTTCAGTCTTGCCTTTTTTTTGCCTAAAATGGGCTTAAAAGGGGGAATAAACAATATGTTCAAAAGTTATTATGGAAAAGTAAAAAATTGTTTCTTTTTTTGCATAACAAAACACCAATACAATGACTACACAACCTGCAATTTTAGTTTTAGCTGATGGTAATGTATTTCACGGTCAAGCTTTTGGTAAAATTGGTACAACGACTGGTGAGATTTGTTTTAATACGGGGATGACAGGCTACCAAGAGGTTTTTACGGACCCGAGTTACACGGGTCAAGTCATTATCATGAATAATGTACATGTGGGGAATTATGGTGTAAAATCAACGGATGTTGAAAGTAAATCTGTAAAAATTCATGGCTTAATTGGTCGCAACTTAGAAGAAAAATATAGTCGTCTAATGGCAGATGGTAATTTGAATGATTACTTAATTAATAACAATATCGTTTCCATTGAAGGATTAGATACAAGGGCGCTCGTGGCGCATGTACGTCAACAAGGTGCAATGAATTGTATTATATCCTCTGATAATATAGATGTGGCTGCTTTAAAAGCACAATTAGCAAAAGTGCCTAGTATGGATGGGCTTGAATTAGCGAGTACGGTAAGTACCAAAGAAGTATATGAATTAGGAGATAAAAATTCAGCGATCAAAGTTTCTGTTTTAGACTTTGGCGTGAAAGAACATATTTTACAATGCTTGGTTGAAAGAGGAGCACATGTAAGAGTGCATCCTGCTAAAACAGATTTTGCGACCTTAAAGGCATTTAATCCTACAGGATATTTTTTATCCAATGGCCCTGGTGATCCAGCACCGATGGATTATGCAATCAAAACAATTAAGGAAGTGTTGAATGAGAAAAAACCAGTTTTTGGTATTTGCTTAGGCCATCAATTATTAGCACTTGCCAATGATATTCCAACTTTCAAAATGCACCATGGTCACCGTGGTTTAAATCACCCAGTTAAAAATGTGATCACAGGCTTATGTGAAATCACTACACAAAATCACGGGTTCGGTGTGGATCCTGAAGCAGTGTGCAAACATCCGAATGTAACCATATCACATGTGAATTTAAATGATGATTCTATTGAAGGTATCAAGTTGAACGATCGCCCAGCATTTAGTGTGCAGTACCATCCGGAAGCAACACCAGGTCCGCATGATAGCAGGTATTTGTTTGATGATTTTGTATCTTTAATGAAGACGAATTAATCTAGTAACCATAAAAGGATAATCGATATTCAATTTATCTTTACTTTTTTTAAGCATTTCAATTTGTAACTATGCCAAATATTACGATCATCAACGGGCCTAATTTAAATTTATTAGGAATGCGTGAGCCAGGAGTTTATGGCAATGAAACTTTTGATGATTTTTTTGCGCAGTTAAAAAAAGATTTTCCACAAGTCAACTTCACTTATTTTCAATCGAATGTGGAAGGTGAGTTGGTAAACGCTATTCAACAATTCGGGTTTAACCAAGATGGGATTATATTAAATCCTGCGGCCTATACCCATACTTCTGTGGCCATTGGTGATGCTGTTACTGCAATTAAAACACCTGTGATTGAAGTTCATATTAGTAATGTGCATGCTAGGGAGGACTTCCGAAAAATTTCCCATGTATCTGCAAAGTCAGTAGGTTCGATTGTGGGCCTGGGATTAAAAGGATACGCTTTAGCTACGGAGTGGTTTGTAGCGAATGCAAATCAATAGTTTCTTTTTGTAGTGGAACTAAAATAAGAATTTCTCAAAATCTTTTCGGTAGGAGATACTTACCCCTTGTCTATTACGACGGCCTAAACTACTTCCATTTATATCAAGGCTATTTCTATTAAATACAATCGCTCTTAATTTACGATCCCTCGTTAAGATAAACTCAATATTTAAATCAGGCAACCATTGTAAATTATCATTTTGAATATTAGTGCTGCTGCGAACATTAAAATCTAAGTCGCCACCCACATTAATAATTACTTTGTCATTTAAAAAGCTTCTGCCCAATTTTAAATTCACTCTTTGACGGTCAATTTTATTGGCGTTAATGGGAATGCCTGATCCAGTGGGGTCTAATAAATTTCCACTATTATAGACGGATGATCCAATATCAAATCGCAAACTATTATCTCCGGTTACTTTTTTCAATAAATTCGTCACTGATTTATTGACTTCTTTGGTCAACAATTGTGATATGGTATTGATACCAATGGAGGTCATACTGTAGGCGTTGTTGCTATTGCCTGTGCTAAATCCAACGGGCGCGAATGAGTTAAATACAATTAAGAAGGAAACTTGCTTTAAAATTTCATTTTCGTCTCTTTCTAATCTTGTTATGAATTGAGAAAATTCATTGTCGGAGCTAATCGGATTGCCTTGAGGAAATGCGATGCTAAATTTAATATTTGGCTGGAATAGTTTGTTTCTTAGTGCAGCAATCACATAAACACTTCCGCGATACGATTTTACTGCATTGCTAAAATTAGCGCTGCCCACCAACTCATTTAAACTAATACGATCAGCAGTGTAACGCGCATCCACATGAATTTCTGCATCATATGGATTACCAGTCCATTCAATATAATTTCCAACTTCAGGAATCAATTCAAATGGCTTTTTGATAAAAGACTGAAAGTTGAAGTCGTAATTTCCTGATTCAACATTGTATTTTCCTCTGATGTTTAATGGTTCAATATTACCTGCTCTAATTTTTAAACGACCATTTCCCTTCGCCTTGATGATATCTCCCGTTAATTCGTCTAAAATCACATCTATTTTGGTTTTATTATTGGCCGAAAGGTCTAAGTCTACCGATAAATTGTAGGTTGGAATATCAGCACTTTTTACCCCTGTTTTCCCATATTTTTTAAATAATATAAAATCGTTGCTTCCAGCTTCTTTGCTGGTGGTATTGGGAATGTACAAATGGGAGCTGTCATTCACATCTGCATTGATAGTCATTTTAATGTTTTCCTCTGGGCCTTTAATGGTCATAGCAACTTTCCCAACTGCATTACCATAAAAATAAATGTTGTCAGCAGACCCCATATTTAGCATTTCAATTTTATTGCTACTCATTTCAAGGTCATAGGTCAAATGCTTAAAGCCCTCGTTTCGTATTTTACCTTTAAATAAAGCCTTTCGATTTAATTGATCGGTTAGTTGGATATTTCCAAAATCGATTCCTTCTTTTGTAAATTGAATGGTCGCTTCTTTTATAAAGTAGCGCACTTTGGTATAATCCACTTTTAATGAGGCATCTTGAATGGTCGCCGCACCTAATAATACAGGGTTTTCAATACGCCCGCCAAAATGAATTTTTCCATCTGCTTTTCCATCTAAGTTGGTGAGCACACCACCAATGAATTGTTCTACCAAACTGAATTTAGTGTGGTTTAAATACAAAGTGGCATCTAGTGGATTAACGCTGTCCTTGGTGTTATAAGTTCCTTCTGCTGAAAAATTATACGCTTTATTGGGTATATCAAAAGAAAAAGGGACTATGCCCGTTTTATTATTATAGGAAGCAATTAAATTAGTCATTCCAACCACTTCGTTGTTAAAACTAAATTGATCAATGTTGATATCCGAACTGAGCTCAAAATTATCCAATACATTTTTTAAATCAATGATGCCATTGGTAACGCCTTCCAATTGCGGGTATCGAAAAAATAATTTAGTGATGTCGCCTAAAATAATATCATTGAGTTCTAGTTGCAAATTATTACCCTTGGCACTTGATAATAATAGTTCCTGTATTCCTTGTGAAAACTTTACGTCTTTTGCAAAAACGTTATTTTTTCGAAGTGAAATTTCTCCACCATTATTAATATCCCATCTTTTTTGATTTAATAAAAAATAGGAGGGCTTCCACTTTATAGCCAAGCCATCGGAATAAGTATTTACAGTGCCAGCTAAATTTACATTTTGCAATGCATTATTACTTGTCGCAGTAATTTGGATATTGGATTTATCATTTGCTGTATGAATATTGATGATTGGATCAACAAAGCTAAAGCTGTCTGTTATTTGGTAGTTATTTGCTTTTACAAGTAAATGAATAGAATCCTTATTTCCATTTCCGGTAAATACACCGCCTTTAAATGCCATATCCTGCCATTGTGCAAAGGGAACTGTGGCATTAAATTTTAGCGTTTTACTGTCTGTATTAATCGCACCTTTTAAATTTAGATTATTGAATCCCGAGAACGAGCTATTAAAAATGCGAATAAATGGCTCAATGTAATTCGTTTTAATTTGTATATCAAACAATTGATTAGCTGGCGTATTGGATGGGGCAGGGATATAGCTTGGCAAATAGCGCTGCATAAAAAACTGAATGCTTGCAGGTAAATGGGAGATATTGAATTTGCCTGATATGTTCGCATTAATATCATCACTGGCTAATCTTAAATATTTAATTCCTTTTTCAATACTAGAATTCAAGGTAATTGAATCAAAACGCACCACTGACTGTTCCCCTATTAATTGACCATTATAAAACTTGGCATAGCCCATGAAGTTATCAATGCTGTCTCCATCAAAATTGATGTCCAATAATCCAGTCAGTTGAATTTTATTTTTTGAAAATCCTAATTCTTTTAAATTGGTGTTTTGCAAATCGCCTACGGCATTGATCTTTGGCTTTGCCTGGTTAAAGTCCACTTCAATATTGCTGATAAAATTAATATTGGGGTCCTTAATTTTTAAGCTGCCATTGTAAGCGCCTTTTTGAATATCACCATTGGTCGTGATGTTGGTATAATTGTAATTATTCCATGCAATGCTGTCAATATTACCTTGTATATTGGTTTTTTGTTTATTAAGATCAAATGAGCTGCCTTTAATTTTGCCATTAAAATTTAATAATCCTAATGAGGATATATCAAACAGTTTGCCTGCATTAAAATGGCTTGTTTTTAATATCCCTTCATAACTTGGCTCTTTATCTATCGGGAACTGTAATCGAATCTCTGTATTCGTATAGCCTATGTCGGTATTAAATTCCCCCTTGGTAATAAAATCATAAACAGTTCCTTTGAAATTTCCAGCAAATAAAATGGTGCCTAGTTTTTCGAATTTTATTTCTTTATTATTCTTTAAGGTAGGAAGCCAGTTGGATAAATCATTAAAATTGGTAGCAGATACAACATTATTAAAATCAATCTGCGTATTTCTCAAGCTAGGTAAGCCCTTCATACTAAAGCTACCTTTGATGGTGGAGTTGTTATAATTTACTAGCAAGTCCTTGGTCTCAAAATTGGCCACGGTACCATTAAAATGAAAATTTAGTTTAACTTTTTGATCAATATTATTTAAAGCAGGCGTGAAGTAGGCAATATCTTTAATAGCAACTAATGAATTTTCGAAATGTGCTTTCATGTTTACATTTTGTATGTAATTATTAAAATCCTTTTTAAAGCTTTTGTATTGCATTGCAAAGTAAGGGCCAATAATGCTATTGTTTGTTTTTAAGGACAATTGCGCAAACTCCATTATTTGGGACGTCAATTTAAAATGGGTGCTTAATTTTTTTATTTCAAAGCCCGATCTTTCCTTAACGCTTAAATTAACTTTTGCAGTGAGGGTGTCTTTGGACAATGTTGCATTATAAATTTGTGCATTTAAGTCATGCATACGAATATGCGCGCCATCAAAATAGGGGACTGGTTTTTCGAAGCCGTATTCAATTAAAAACTTTCCGTTAATCACTTGAATTTCGTTAGCAACTATACTTAAATCATTGGGATTTAATTGTGCCGATTTGAAATTACCTTGCTTGGTGTCCTTTTGAATAGTCGTATTTTTTCCCTCGTAGGAGTGAAGGTTAATGAACGGCTTATTGACGATTAATTGGTCAATAACAATTTGCTTATTCGCTTGATTAAACAACTTCATGTTTAACAACAGGTTTTTTGCTGTTACTTCTGTTTTTTCACCATCCCATTGGTCATCTAAAATAAAACGGAAATCACTTAAATCAATTTTCTTGATATCTAAGCTGGTTGATTTTTGATTGGAGCTGTCTTTATTTAAGTAGTTCAATAAAAACTGATAGTTCCATTTTAGGGTACTTCTGTTTAAATAAATCCGAGTACCTTCTAAGCCTATATATCGAATAACAGGCGCTGAATTAGAAAAGTATAAGTCAGTCAATCGAAGCTTACCTATTTTCGAGAAAACTAAAGTATCGTTTTTTTCATCTTTGATAAGAATATCTTCAAGGTCTAATCTATTAAATAGGGAAAATCCAACATGACCAATTTTAACTTCCGTTCCAATGGATTTTGAAAAACTACTAGCAACACGGGTAATTAATTTATTTTGTACCCAAGGGAGCAATAATAACAAACAGCAAAATAGGAGAAACCCTACCACGGTAGCAATCACAATTCTCAGTATGGTAAGCTTGTTTTTTAGCAAAAAAATGATTTTTGTAAAAATACTAATTAAACCGGTATAATATACTGATCCCTAATACCCTGCGACACTATCATCGCCTCTTTTATCGCCTGCAGCTTCAATTTTACCATCCGGTAATATGCGGATGCCATCCATGCGACCAAAATAGCCTCTTTGACTCACTTTATACCCTTGCTTTTTCAAGGCTTGGATAGTGGCATCTGGGAAATCTGCTTCCACTTGTAATTGATCAGGTATCCATTGGTGATGAAAGCGAGATGCATCGATGGATTGCTTTAAACTCATTTTAAAATCAATCATGTTGATGAGGCCTTCATAAATTTGATTTGGGATGGTAGTACCACCTGGACTGCCAATGGTTAAGTAAGCTTTGTTATTTACAGTAACTAAAGTGGGTGTCATGGAACTTAACATTCTTTTTCCTGGAGCAATAGCATTCGCTTCGCCTCCGAGTGCACCAAACATGTTGGGAACACCCGGCTTTACACTAAAATCATCCATTTCATTATTCAATAAAAATCCTGCGCCTGCGACAACCGTTTTATTTCCATAAGAATCATTTAATGTGGTGGTAATGGCCACCATATTTCCTTCCTTATCTATGATACTATAATGGGTGGTTTGTTCGCTTTCCTTAACTTGTCCAGCAACGGTATTTTTACTATTACCAGCAATGCCAGGGACATAATTTTTCATTCTTTGTTTGGCATAAGCATCACTGATTAAGGTGCGTGTAGGCACTTTCCAAAAATCAGGATCGCCCATATGTTCTGCTCGGTCAGCATAGGCACGTCTTTGTGATTCTACCATTAATCCAACCGCCTCGGGCGATTGGTATCCCATGGATGCGATATCAAATGGTGCGATCATTTTCATCATTTGCGCAATTAATATACCACCGCTGGAAGGTGGTGCAAAGCTAATGACATGATGATTTTTATAATCAAATTCAATGGGTACTCTTTGCTTTGTTTGGTAATTTTTTAAATCAGTTGTTGAAATAATTCCTGACCCATTGGCCATTTCTTTTACGATTAAATCAGCAGTGATACCTTCATAAAAACCGGCCAATCCATTTTGTTGAATGCGTCTTAATGTGGCTGCTAATTCCGGCTGGAAAATAGTATCCCCCTTCATCCATTTCTCTTTTTTTGTATAGGCTGATGGCGCACTACTTAACTTTATGATTTCCCTCTTTACACTATTCAAACTGTTGGCTTCTTTTTCAGTTAAAGCATGTCCATATTCGGCTAATTCAATTGCGGGCTCAATGAGCTGTGCCATAGATAGCTTTGCATAGGAAAGTGCAACAAACATACCTGAAACACTTCCTGGTATGCCGGATGCCAATGGGCCTTCTAATGATTTTGTGGTTATAGGATTTCCTTTTTCATCCAAATACATATCTCTATTTGCTTTTGCTGGCGCTGCTTCTCTAAAGTCAAGTCCAATTAATTTGCCATTATTTGTTCTTGCCAACAAAAAACCGCCGCCGCCAATATTACCCGCGGCCGGATGTACAACTGCTAAGGCAAAATGAACAGCAATAGCTGCATCAAAAGCATTTCCGCCATCTTGCAAGATAGCGGCACCCACCATACTTGCTAATGGATGTGCCGACGTTACGGCAGCATGCTTGAATAACTTTTCTTTGACGGTTTCAAATTGATATGGGTTAATACCGATATGTGATTTAAAGAAAATCTGGGCTTTTACATGATTTAAATTTGTAAAAAATAGCGTACAAAAAATAAAGTGTTTTAAATGGTTCAATGGTATTTTCTTTAACATATCTTATAATTAATTGGAACAATTTACTACTATTTAATTATTCTTCAAAGGTGGGGCAGTTATTGTGTAAAACTACTTGTTTTATAACCACAAAAAAAGCCAAACTTCTCGTATTTTAGTAGCATCGCAATTGGAGGGCCGGGTGTAATAAAAGCATAAGCAATATATAAATAAAATGAATTTGATTTACGGCAGGGTGGAGAAGGTTGTTGCACAAGCTAATTTTAAAAATTATTAATCTACAATAAATGTATCAATCGTTTAAAAAGTCATTTTTTTTACTACTTACTTTTTTTGTGTTGCAAATATCCAATAGCAATGCACAAAAATCGAGTGCTGAAATATTTTCTAAATTAAAAAAGTTAGATGTGGTGGGGAGCGTTTTATATGTTGCTGCACATCCGGATGATGAAAACAACAGCTTTTTACCTTTCTTGACCAATGAGCGCATGTACCGTACCGCTTATCTAAGTTTGACTAGGGGCGATGGTGGACAAAATTTATTAGGTAAGGAGCAGGGGATTGAATTAGGATTAATAAGAACCAAAGAATTACTTGCAGCACGTCAGCAAGATGGGGCAGAACAATATTTTTCAAGGGCCTATGAGTTTGGATTTAGTAAATCAGCGGAGGAAGCCTTAGCCATTTGGGATCACCAACAAGTATTAAGCGATGCAGTCTGGGTGATTCGTAAATTCCAACCTGATATAATTATTGCGCGCTTTCCTCCGGATGCGCGCGCAGGGCATGGACATCATGCGGCATCCGCAATTATTGCAAAAGAGGCTTTTATTGCTGCGGCTGATTCAAATCAATTTCCAGAACAATTGAAATATGGGGTCACCGTTTGGAAAGCGAAAAGAATACTTTGGAATACGTTCAATTTTGGTGGGGCAAATACCACCAATGACCAACAACTAAAAATTGAAGTAGGTGGATACAATGCATTAATAGGAAAAAATTATGGTGAAATTGGCGCCGAAGCGCGATCCATGCATAAAAGTCAAGGGGAGGGAAGGCCTCGTCGACGCGGAAGCATTACCGAATATTTTGATTGGGTGGCAGGAGATAAAGCTAGTAAAGATATTATGGAGGGGGTGAACTCAAGTTGGACGCGATTGAATGCGCCTGAAATTCATGATGCTGTTACTGCAATTATACAAAACTATAAAATAGAAAATCCTGAAAAATCAGTAAAGGATTTGGTGCAATTATATAAGTTGGTTAATAATTTACCCAGCTCGGTTTGGAAAACATATAAATTAAACGAAATTAAATCCTTAGTGCAGGCATGCGCAGGCTTATTTGTGGAAGCCACCAGTTCGCAGCAACAGGTTTTCCCAGGTAAAAATTTGTCAATGCAATTTAGTATGAATCAGCGTTCAAATGTGCAAGTAAATTTGGGTTTAGTGCAATTGCCTGGTAGGGATTCTAATTTTAATAAAACCTTAGTGGTGAATCAGAATTTGGTTTGGGAGCATAATTATAGTATTCCAACATCTCAATCTATTTCACAACCTTATTGGCTAGTATCTCCAAAAACAGAAGGCATGTTCGTCGTGAATGACCAACAATTAATTGGCCAGCCCGAAAATGACCCTGCCTTTACTTGCAAATTAAATGTGACCATCGAGAATCAATTATTTGAGTTTCAAATTCCAGTGCAATACAAATTTGTAGATCCCACCAAAGGTGAAGTGCATCAACCCATCGCGGTAGTTCCTGGGCAGGAAATAAAATATGATAAGGAGTTGCATTTAATGAATGGCGAAAAGTCCATTCCGGTTAATTATCATATCATCAATCACTTGGGGAAAAATGAATCAAAATCATTTACAGTAAGCGACCCTAATATTCAGTTGCCAACGCCTGCATCTGCAGTGTTTCAAAAAACAATTCAATATGATCACATTTCTACCATTACGTATTTCCCAACGGCTACCACTACTTTAGTAAAGGCACAAGTAAACACGAAGGGTAAAAAAATTGGATACATTGATGGGGCGGGTGATAAAATACCTGAAGCGCTTGTGGAGCTTGGCTTTTCGGTGACCTATATAAAGCCTTCAGATTTTGTATTGGATAAATTAAAATCATTTGATGCCATCATTGTAGGCATAAGGGCCTATAATTTATATGAATACTTAACCACTGAAAACGAGGAACTAAATAAATATATTGAACAAGGTGGTAATGTGATTGTGCAATATATAAAAAGTAATCAGGTAGGCTTACAAAAAATTAAAGTAGGGCCCTATCCATTTATTGTAAATTCTGGAAGGCGTGTCACACAGGAAAATGTTCCGGTTACATTTACTTTACCACAACATGTGGTATTAAATACACCTAACAAAATTACTGCAACTGACTTTGAAAATTGGGTGCAAGAGCGCAGTACCTATCAAGCAGAAAATGTAGATGCTCATTTTGAAATGCCACTTGCTATGAGTGATAAAGGGGAGGCGCCTTCCAGTGGAAGTTTATTAATTGCGCCTTATGGGAAAGGTAATTTTGTATATCTTAGTTTAACATTATTTAGACAACTTCCCGCAGGTAATCCAGGGGCCTTTAAGTTATTAGCCAACTTGATCGCATTGCCTAAACATTAGCAAATAAAAATTATACCATGCGACGAAAGCTAAGTTTATTTACTTTATTACTCATTGGCCTTGGCGTTGGCTGGATGATTAAGAATGTGAAAATTGGATTAATTATAGGGCTTGTGTTAGGCCTGTTGATTAGTGGTATTGGCACAAGAAGTAAATAAATCTAATCTGCCCTTACTCAGTAGTTGGAGTTGTGTTTTCGTTTCCGATCCACTTCATTTTTGTTGCTATAAAATAGGCAATCAATCCTAAGCTGATGACCACCAATCCGCTCAACATCATTTTTGTACCTGTTGAAATAAATATACCTACCCAAATAATAATGGCTAGCAATAAGGGAATTGGGTACAAAGGCATTTTCCAAGGAAAATAAGTTTTCCCTTTACGGTTTACTAATAGCATTAATCCAATGGCTTGACCAATAAACTGGATTAAGATACGCATTGCTAAAATGGCATCGATTACTTCCTTTAATCTAAATAATAAACTAAACGCAAAAGCAATGCCGCCCAATACTAATAAGGAACGGTGCGGAAAATGTAGCTTGGGGTGAAGCTCGCCAAAAAAACTAAAAAAGGATTTATCCAGCGCCGCTGCATATGGGATTCTGCTGTAGCCCAATGTTGCTGAAAATAAAGAAGCAAAAGCCACCATTAAAATTAATACAGTGACTAGTGCGCCGGCTTTTTCTCCATACAAGGCTTTAATATATTCACTCACCACATATTTGCTGCTCATGATGGTTTCTAAGGGCAATACACTAGCCACACTGATATTCATGGATAAATATAAAATGGCAATTCCAGTAATGGAAATAAACATACTTCTCGGAATGTTTTTACTTGGGTTTTTGATTTCGCCCCCTAAGTGACATACATTATAATAACCTAAATAACTATAAATCGTTTTTACACTCGCAAACCCTAAGGCAGCAACAAAACCATGTTGCATCGAAAAGCCATCATTAATATGTTTGATGGGTTCTAAAAATTGTCCATGCATCACCCCGCCAAAAATAATCCATGCCATGGTGCCCAAAACACCCACCCATAAAAACACGGATATCTTACCAATTGATTCAATTTTTCTATATAAAAGACTAATCACTAAAATCACTACAGAGCCACTCACTATTTTTTCTTGAATAAAAGAAAAATTAAAAAAGTAACTCGCGTATTGTGAAAATCCAATAGAAGCAGAAGCAATCACTAATGGGGCTTGAATCATGGTTTGCCATACAAACAAAAAGCTCATCAATGGACCCAATTTTTTTCCGTAACCTTCTTTTAAAAAATGAAAACTTCCACCGGCTCTCGGAAGTGCAGCCCCAAGCTGTGACCAAACCATGGCATCTAAGTAGGATAAAATGGCACCAGCAACCCATGCATATAAAAAATAGGGGCCAGCCATAATTTGCGCAACAACACTTAATACAACAAATGGACCAATACCAACCATATCAATCATGTTGATGGCCGTTGCATGTAAAAGACTTAATTTGCGATCTAAATGTGGCTTTGCGTTACTCATGTATTTGCCAAGATAATAAAAAATTGACTAAAAATTTGAAAATAAATGGAGGCTCATTTTAATATAGCGGCTTGGGTAAACCCATCCACCATTTATGAAGTTAATATAAGGCAATATACGCCGGAAGGGACTTTTAGTGCATTTGAAAATCATATTCCAAGATTAAAAGATATGGGCGTGACCGTTTTATGGTTAATGCCTATTACGCCAATTAGTGAAAAGTTAATGAAGGGGTCCTTAGGTAGTTATTATGCCTGTAGTAGTTATACTAAAATTAATCCTGCCTTTGGAAACGAAGCTGACTTGTCAAACCTAATAAGGTGTGCCCATGATCATGACATGAAAGTAATTATTGATTGGGTGGCCAATCATACAGGCGCGAATCATGAGTGGATGGACAATCATCCAGATTGGTTCACCCGGGATGCCGCTGGTAATTTTATGGAACGAAATGGCTGGGAAGATGTGGTTGATTTAAATTATGACAATAAGGAGATGCGCGCTGCTTTGATAGGAGCCATGCAGTATTGGGTGCGCAATTTTAATATTGATGGTTTTAGATGTGATATGGCGCATTTAGTGCCTTTGGACTTTTGGCAAGCCGCCCGAACTAATTGTGATATCATCAAACCATTGTTCTGGTTGGCGGAATGTGAAAATGCAAATTATCATCCTACTTTTGATGCAAGCTATGCTTGGGATTGGATGCATGTAAGTGAAAAACTGAATCATGGTCAGGTGGGTATTAATGAAGTGTATAATGTATTGGAAGCGTATGTCCATTATCCATCGGGGGCATTAAAATTATTTTTCACTTCCAATCATGATGAAAATAGCTGGAATGGAACCGAATATGAAAAATATGGTATCGCAGCCAAGCCATGGGCGGTGTTTACGCATACTTGGAAAGGCTTGCCATTAATATATAGCGGGCAGGAACTACCCAACCATCAAAGACTACAATTCTTTGATAAGGATTGTATTGCTTGGGGGAATGAGCCGGCATTGCATCATTTTTATAAAATACTTTCGCGTTGTCGAAAACAATATCCTGCATTAATTAATGGGGCCACTTATAATTTGCCCACCCAATCCAATAGGGTCATGGCTTATTTAAGGTATGATGCTAATCAAGTTTTATTGATTGTGCTCAATATGTCCAATGAGATCCAAAAAATTTCCTTTTCCCATGAACTTTTGGTAGGGGAATTTATTAATGTTTTTTCTGGGCTTGTTTTCTCCTTTGATAAGGAAGTTAGTTTTGAACTCATGCCAGGGGATCATTTTATATATGTCAAATAGGGAGCTGCCCCAAAACGCTAGTTTCTTTTAGATTGTTGAAATTCTACAAACTCCATCATTTCAGCTAAATTAAAACTGCTTAAATTTTGAGCGGCTGATAATCCTGCTTTTTGGGCAACCAGTACGCCATATTTGCAATCATCATATCCTTCAATCGCATGTGCATCTGGATTAATGGAAATAAGAACGTCCTGTTGTAATGCGAGGTGTATAAAACGCCAATCCATATCTAATCTTCTTGGGTGTGCGTTTAATTCTAATACTACATTATTATCTGCGCAAGCGTCAATTAATGCTTCATGATTCACAGGATATCCTTTCCTGCTTAATAATAATCTACCAGTAGGGTGTCCTAAAATACTTGTATAAGGGTTGTTCACTGCATTTAATAAACGCATCATTGCTTTTTCTTCAGTCATTTTTAAATTAGAATGAATGGAAGCAATGACAATATCAAAACAGGCTAATATTTCTTCTGGGTAATCCAAGCTGCCATCATTTAATATATCAGACTCGATACTTTTAAATATAACAAAGGGGGCTAATTTTTTATTAAGCATGTCTATTTCCCTATGTTGGGCCTTTACACTATCAATAGATAATCCGCCTGCATAAAATGCAGATTTGGAATGATCGCTAATCATTAAATATTCATACCCTTTTTCGATGGCGGCTAAGGCCATTTGTTCAATTGTATGTACACCGTCACTCCAGGTACTATGGGAATGAATGATCCCTTTAATATCTTCTGGTTGTATAAGTTTGGGTAATTTATTATTTTTTGCGAGGTCAATGATGGCTGGAAGTTCCCTTAAAGGGGCTGGAATGAAGGGTGAATTAATTTGGTCAAAGATGTTTTTTTCTGAAATAAATGGGATTTTTTTTGAAAATAGGGGGTCAGATTCCCATTTTTCCAAAAATTCAGGGGAGCCCGATAGGGTAAAATCGGTCCAATAAAAATCAGAAATGTCGGTAAAATACCATCTGATTTCAAATTTATCTGTACCAATACAACTTAAATATTTTTCATTTTTTGTGCATTGAAAACTTTTTTCTGTTAACCAATTGGTTAATTCTTTTTCAGAGAATGTGGTTACAATTTCAAGATGATCTATAATTTCTAATTGTCTTTTATACCCACCTGAAATTGAAAATAAATCAGGACCATTTATTTTTTCTGCTAAAGCAATTTTTAAATTTTCAACAAGCGGAACTACTTGTTGAAATAAATATCTTCCTTGATGTTGTAAATAAAATACAAGTGCGTCTTGAATATTTTGTTGCGTCTTTGCACCAAAGCCTTTGTACTTTACTAACCTATTTTCTTCGCATGCATAAAGTAGTTCTCCAATACTTTCTATTTCTAATTCCTTCCAGATAGTAACAATTTTTTTTGGACCTAATCCTTTGATTTTTAAAAATTCAAATACGCCTGTTGGTGTTTTTTCTATATAACTGTCAAGTAGGCTAAGTCGTTTATAATCAATGATTTCGAGCACTTTTTGACCAATGGCATCACCAATGCCTCGTATAGAGAATAGTTGATGAGGCTCCATGTCAATTACTGGATCATTTAGTTTATCCAATGTAAAAGCAGCGTTCGAATAGGACTTAATTTTAAATGGATTTTCTCCATGTATTTCCATCAACTTACTGAGCAATGAAAAGTATTCGGCGATTTCGTAATTGTGCATATTAAAAATGAATGCATTAAAGATAAGACAAAAAAAAATCCTCCCCGAAAATCGGAGAGGACCTTATAATCTATTTCTGCTGAAAGCAAAAAAGACGATTTAATTATCTTGCGATAATTATTTCTTTTTAGCAGCTTTCTTCTTAGCAGCTTTCTTCTTAGGAGCAGCTTTTTTAGCAGCTTTCTTTTTAGGAGCAGCTTTTTTTGCAGCTTTTTTAGGAGCGGCTTTTTTTGCAGTTGCCATGTTTTTTAGATTTAATGGTTAGTAAATAATACACTAAAATTAAAAACTTTTATTATAACTACAAAAAATATTTTTATTAAGCTATTTCTTGTGCTGGTAAAACAGAAACGGTAGTTCTGTTATTTTTACCTTTTTTGAACTCTACAACCCCGTTGGTCATAGCGAAAATAGTGAAGTCAGAACCCAATCCTACATTCTTACCAGGGTGGTACTGTGTACCTCTTTGACGAATTAGGATATTCCCAGACAAAGCTGGTTGACCACCATATATCTTAACGCCTAAACGCTTACTATGCGAATCACGGCCATTTTTTACCGATCCTTCTCCTTTTTTGTGTGCCATCTTATTATGATTTTACTAAAGTTATATACTAGAACTAGTCGCTAATTAAGCGATGTTCTCAATTTTGATTTGAGTATAATGTGTTCTGTGACCGTGCTTCTTACGAAAACCCTTACGTCTTTTCATCTTAAAAGCGATCACTTTGTCACCCTGAACTAAATCGTTCAAGATTTCAGCTTTCACTGTTACTTTACTCGTAAATGAGATACTTCCGTTGTTATCAACAAAAATTACATCGTTGAATTCAACTTTATCTCCTGTTTTACCTTCCAGGTGAGGCACATACAAGCTTTGTCCGGCTTGTACTTTAAATTGCTGACCTGAGATTTTTACAACTGCTAGCATAAATGTCCAAAATTAGGATTGCAAAGGTAATTATTATTATCCCAAAATGCAATTAAATCTAAAAAAATTATAGGACAATTTGAATTTGGCCATTTTCCAACATTATTATCGGCTTTTGAGGGATAAAGTCATTTGAAGTTCCATGAAAATGTGCCTATTTTTGCCCAAAATCACAAGGATACCCTTAATTTGACCTATGAATATTAAATCAATGCTCGCCAAGCCATTTGCATCTGTAGTGCATCGGCAAATCAAAAAGGAGCAATTGACTGCAGTGGCCGATCAACAATCTATTCTAAATCAATTAGTTAAGGCAGCTAAGGGGACCCAATTCGGAAAAGATCACCATTTTGATCAAATTACAGACTACGCTAGTTTTAAAAATGCCGTGCCTATCCGGGACTACGAGGGTTTCAGGGAATATATAGAACAAATCAAAAAAGGGACCCAAAATGTACTTTGGAAGGGTCTTCCCTTGTATTTAGCCAAAACAAGCGGAACTACTAGTGGGATAAAATACATCCCCATTTCAAAGGACTCCATCAGTAACCATATATCAGGTGCCCGAAATGCATTACTTACTTATATGTCTGGTTCAGGCAATACGGATTTCGCAGGTGGTAAGATGATATTTTTAAGTGGCTCCCCGGAACTTGAACGTGTGGGGGGGATTCCAACGGGTCGTTTAAGTGGCATTGTAAATCATCATATACCCCAATATTTAAGAGGGAACCAGCTTCCTAGTTTTGAAACCAACTGTATTGAAGAGTGGGAAACCAAATTGGACAAAATTGTAGATGAAACTTTAGGGAAGGATCTGACCTTGATTGGGGGCATTCCTCCATGGATGCAAATGTATTTTGACCGCATTGTGGAAAGAACCGGAAAACCTGTGATTGCTTCCTTTCCAAATTTACAAGTGTTGGTGCAGGGGGGTGTAAATTTTGAACCTTATAAAGTGAAACTTTGGGAAACCATTGGGAAAAATATTGATACTATTGAATTATTTCCGGCAAGCGAAGGATTTTTTGCTTTTCAAGATGATCGAAACGAACCAGGACTTTTACTCAATACCAATAGCGGTATCTTTTATGAATTTATTCCTATCGCCGAAGTTCACCTTGAAAACCCTACGCGTTTAAGTTTAGGGGAAGTGAAGTTAGGGGAACAATATGCTTTAATTATTAATAGTAATGCTGGCTTGTGGGGCTATAGTATTGGCGATATTGTAAAATTTGTAAGTACTGCACCTTATCGCATTATTGTCGCAGGCAGAGTAAAGCATTTTATTTCTGCTTTTGGCGAACATGTGATAGGTGAGGAAGTGGAAAAGGCAATGTTGAAAGTTGCAAACCAAGTGCAGGCAAGCGTTGTAGAGTTTACGGTGGCACCCTATATTCAACAAGGGCAGGGTCAAAGTTACCACGAATGGCTGATTGAATTTGAAAAAGCGCCTTTGGACATGCATTTATTTGCCCAGCAATTAAATGAAAATATGTGTCTGCAAAATGTATATTATCAGGATTTAATTGATGGAAAAATTTTAGCCCCTTTGCGTATTTCGGTATTGCAAAAAAATGCATTTATTGATTACATGCGTTCCAAGGGAAAACTGGGCGGACAAAATAAAGTACCAAGATTAAGTAATGACCGCGTCATTGCAGATGACTTAATTCAATATATTTCACACTAATTAAATAATAGTGTATTTTTAATATCGTTACAAACTAAACGGATGCATCAAAAAAAAATTGCGATATACGGTTCTACAGGTTCCATTGGGAAACAAACATTGGAAGTAATTTCTGCGCATCCGGAATTATTTATTGCAGAAATATTAACTGCCTACTCAAATGACGCATTGTTAATTGAACAAGCTTTACAATTTGTTCCCAATATTGTTGTGATTGGGGACATCACAAAATATGCAAATGTTAAAAAAGCTTTAGAAGGGAAACCGATTAAAGTTTTTGCTGGGGAAGAAGCTTTGGAGCAAGTGGCTGGCATGGATTGTTATGATTTCATGATGGCGGGCATTGTGGGTTTTGCAGGATTAAAGCCAACATTAACTGCAGTAAGAAATGGAAAAACAATTGGATTAGCAAATAAAGAAACCTTGGTCGTTGCGGGAGATATTGTAATGCGGGAGGCAAAGGAAAATAAAGCAAACATTATTCCGGTGGATAGCGAACACTCTGCTATATTTCAATGCTTGGTAGGGGAAGCGCACAACCCCATTGAAAAAATTATATTAACCGCAAGCGGTGGTCCATTTTTAGGAAAGAAACCTAATTTTTTAGTGAATGTAAAAAGAGATCATGCATTACAGCATCCCAATTGGAGTATGGGTGCAAAAATCTCGATTGATTCTGCAACCCTCATGAATAAAGGGCTGGAGATGATTGAAGCAAAATGGTTATTTGGATTGGAGCCACATCAAATTAAAGTGGTGGTCCATTCACAAAGTATTATTCATAGCATGGTACAATTTGAAGATGGAAGTATAAAAGCACAAATGGGATTGCCGGATATGAAATTACCCATTCAATATGCAATGGCTTATCCCATTAGATTAGCCAATAAATTTCCAAGGTATCTTTTTGACAAACCCAATCAATTGTCTTTTGATGAACCCGATGTGAAAACTTTTAGAAATTTACAATTAGCAACCGATGCAATGAATAGGGGTGGAAATGCGCCTTGTGTTTTGAATGCAGCCAATGAAATTGCCGTATATGCATTTTTGAAAAATAGGATTGGCTTTTTGGATATGACAGAATTAATTGAGCGCACATTAGATAAAATAGCCTTTATCGCGCATCCTACTTTAGATGATTATTTTGAAACCGATGGCGAAGCACGTAGCTTTGCCGCCTCTTTAATACAATTATAAACTATGTATATTTTAGCATTTGACTTTGTGTCGTTTGGTGTGAAAACAGCGCAATTTATTTTATCATTTTCGATATTGGTCGTATTGCATGAATTAGGTCATTTTATTCCTGCGCGTTTATTTAAAACAAGAGTAGAGAAATTTTACTTGTTTTTTAATCCTGGATTTAGTTTATGGAAAAAGAAGATTGGTGAAACTGAATACGGCATTGGTTGGATACCATTTGGCGGGTATGTGAAAATTTCAGGGATGATTGATGAAAGTATGGACAAGGATCAAATGAAAAAAGAACCAGAATCTTGGGAGTTAAGATCAAAGCCAGCTTATCAAAGATTAATTGTGATGTTGGGCGGTGTTTTTGTAAATGTGATATTAGCCATTGTGATTTTCATAGGGATCGCTTGGTTTTGGGGGGAGGATTATTTGCCTTCAAAAAATGTTACTTATGGGGTGCATGCAAGTGATAATGCGAAAGGAATGGGCATTCAAGAAGGTGATGTAATCGTTTCTATAGACGGAAAGGAGTTAGAAAATTTTGATGCCCTAGAAGCGAAATTAATTTTAACTAATCCTAAAACATTAGAAGTAAAAAGAAATGATAGTTTGGTTAGTTTAGCGATACCTAATAATTTAGCAACTTCTATTGCAAAATTTAAAAAAACAGCACCCTTTGTAATTCCACGTATACCAGTGGTAGTGGATTCTGTTGGAAAAAATTCAGTGGTAACATCGGGCAGTTTTCAAAAAGGAGATACCTTATTGGCCATGAATGGTAATTCCATTAAATACCAATATGAATTTTTGGAGGTGAAAAGTAAATATGCGGATTCCTTGGTGATTGTTCACTTGAAAAGAGGGGAAGATACCCTTGCTGTAAAAACATTAATCAATGGTTCAGGTCAAATAGGCTTGTTTGTAAAACTTCCTTATGCTTTATTTACAACCGTACATAAAGAATTTGGTTTTATAGAAGCATTTCCTGAAGGGGTCCGTAGATGTTTTACCACCTTAGATAATTATGTACAAGGCATCAAGCAAATTTTTACAGGTAAAGTAAATCCGAATGATTCCTTGGGTAGCTTAATTAGTATTGGAAATACATTTCCTTCCAGTTGGGATTGGGAAAGGTTTTGGACCTTGACGGCTGTTTTTTCAATCATCTTAGCTTTTATGAACGTTCTTCCCATTCCTGCATTGGATGGAGGGCACGCGCTATTTATACTTTTTGAAATGATTACTGGTCGTAAACCAAGTGATAAATTCATGGAATACGCGCAAATAGTAGGGATGGTGCTCATGTTTGGGCTTATGTTTTATGCATTAGGCTTGGACTTTTGGAGATTGTTCAAATAAGCGGTAATTTTGTAGGTTCACTTTAAATAATCATTTGCGCATTTAATAGTGAAATGGGGTCGTATGGTTTTGACAGCAATCGTAGCGGTTGGGGTAAGCATGCAGTGCGTTGGGTAATTAGCACTTTAATATGAATACCAAACAATCAAAAGGCGAAGCAAATTACGCCATGGCTGCTTAATTCAGTGAATTAACTTCCATTATGGTCGAGCGAGAAGGTAGGCCCGTTACCCGCTCCTCAGCCCAATCAAAACAAAACGGGATGCGATAAAAGTAGGCTGTGCCTTTTATTTAAGTACCATCCAGCTAAGTGAATAATTGGTTTGTGTTTTTCCTGTTATTCACCGACAAGTAATAAAACAATAAGCATGTAGAAGATCAATGGTAACATTGTTTGGACAGGGGTTCGACTCCCCTCGACTCCACATTTGCAAATAACTCCTCGAATTTTTAACTATGAATTCAGGAGTTATTTGTTTTAACCCAGTTCACCTATGATGAAACAAATTTTAAAAAACGAATTTAGCATTGCATTGGTTGCAGCTATCTTGTTTATTCCATTTTTAGGGAATGTGCATTTGTTTGATTGGGATGAAATCAATTTTGCAGAAAGTGCGAGAGAGATGATGGCTTCGGGGAATTATTTTTCGGTTCAAATTAATTTCACTCGTTTTACGGAGAAGCCCCCACTTTTTTTCTGGATGCAGGTTTTGAGTATGAAATTGTTTGGGGTTAATGAATTTAGTGCGCGTTTCCCTAATGCCATTTGTGGTATTGTAACTTTGGTGGTTATATTTCGAATTGGTAAGCAAATTTTCAATGAAAATTTTGCCCGTATCTGGGTCATGATTTATTTAGGAACTTTTGTTACTTTTTTGTATTTCAAAAGTGGTATTATAGATCCTTGGTTTAATTTATTTATATTTT
>SXGR01338297.1_pt1 | contig 36343 bp, 34 predicted proteins | sample 3174711 | NCBI WGS metagenome assembly SXGR01 (sample SAMN11356860, study PRJNA531348) | freshwater metagenome | isolation source: freshwater sample F1-60 | place: China: Fuxian Lake, Yuxi | collected 2017-12-25 | reverse complement strand
GATGGGTTTTGATTTGGATCCCATTTTGAGTACCTGCGATCCGCCCAGCTTCAAATCCTTGATCAAGACGACCACATCGCCATCCACGAGCACGTTGCCGTGGGCATCCTTGACGACACGCGGGCCGGCGGGCGCTTCGGGTTCGGATGCGCGTGTCCACTCGTGTCCGCAGATGACGCATTCCCATTTCTCAGGGTGTTCCAGCACGTCGATCATTTCGCACATCGGACAATCAACCTTACCCATGAAAAAGAATGGCATTGCGGTAAGCAAAGAATCAACCGTGTAGTCAAGGGCTCAACGCAACCGCTCCATGGGCGCGGAGGAAACTGCGGATCACGCCTGCGAAATGAAAGGGTTCCCTTTCAAGTAGAACCGCAGGAGGCGGCGCGACCAAAGTCCAGAGTAGCCTACGCCGATGCGAGATCGTCGGATGATGGTGGTGGGCAATTGTGAGTCAGGCTTGGTGATGCACAGGCGAGGCCCTGACAGGTCGCATTCATTGTCGCGCAGGTCAATATTCATGGCGCGGCAGAGCAGGGCAGGGCCGTTGGTGTACCCCGTGATGCCGCTAATGGGTTCAAGCGCCCGGATCAGAACCGCAGCACCCGATCCCACCGGCCCGGCGACCACATTGAAACAGTGGTGCATGCCGTAGATGAAGTACACGTAGGCATGGCCGGGTGGGCCAAACATGGCGGCGTTGCGTGCAGTGCGACCAAAACGTGAGTGGGAAGCACGGTCATGCGGGCCCAGGTAGGCTTCGACTTCAACAATGCGGCCGATACGCGATTGCCGGCCTATGCGGTGCACGAGCCAATGTCCCAACAGCTCTCGCGCAACCGCCGCGCAGTCGCGTTCATAAAAGTCGCGCGGCAAGGGTTTTGGTGCCGCAGGGTGCTTGAGCCTTCGAAGGGTTCGCATTTACTTTCGGAAAAGGTCTGTGTCATTCTCTGGGCTCAAAGCGAGCACATGATGAAAACCGCATCGGCACTGATCGTCGCATCACTTCTCTCCACATCCCTGGCCCGCTTGGAAACACGGGCAGAGGACACACACATCGGTGTGGGGGCCAAGCCGGTGCAGGGCGCCGAACTGATTCTGGAGGGTACGCGCGCCATGCTCGATGACAAGTGGACTTATTGGCAGGGGCCGCGATTCGCCTCCTCGCTGCCCATCAAGTGGAAGATTGTGGACGACCCCGTGGACCGGTCGAAAAAATGTGTGCAGACCGACGATCCGGTGGCGGCCGGAGGCAAGTACGGGACGGCAGACATTGTTACAAAGAAGGCGTATCGGGACTTTCGCTTGCACGTGGAGTTCTGCGTGATGAAGCCGAGGGGCAACAGCGGGGTCTATCTGCAGAATCGCTACGAGATCCAGATCATGGAGGGTGACAAAACCAAGCACGGCATGGGTGCGGTGATTAATGAAACCCCTTCGCCCTACCACGCGTTTGCAGGGTTGGGAAAGTGGAATGCCTACGACATTCATTTTCGAGCCGCGCGATTCAAGGATGGCGTGCGGGCGGAAAAGGCACTGGTGACGATGTACTTCAACGGGGAGAAGGTGCATGACAACGTCGCGATTGGTCAGGTGTGGGGTGGCGCGAATTCTGGAGTGGACGGTGGCAACGATGGGGGACGCGGAATCACCGACACGCCGCAGGGCCTGAAGCTGCAGTGCGAAGGCCATGATGTCCGGTACCGCAACATTTGGATCAAGGAGACGGTGATTGAAAAACCAGACACCCGGTTCTAGCGAGTGCGGCGTGGGGATGGGCCATTCGGACCAAACGAGCCCAGCGGCGCTTGAAGGGGCCACGAACGTCGGCCGTCCAACGCGGCGCATGGTACGGCCGCTTTTGTTCGTGGGACTGGCATGGGCCGCTTGCGTGGTCATGGGTGCCGAGCCGCTGTCCTTGTCCTACGAGCTGGATCAGCCGCCCCATCAATACTGGCAGCGGCCCTTGCAGGATCGCTTCAGCAAGGTGCGTGCAGCATTGGAAGGCGGCCAGATTGCCCCCGACCGTTCGAGCGAGAAGGCCTACCTTCTGGATGTTCTCAAGGCCCTGCGTATCTCTCCGCACACGCAGATGCTCGTGTTCTCCACCACCAGCCTGCAACTGAGCCTCATCACGCCCTCCAATCCGCGCGCCATTTATTTCAACGAGGATATCTATCTGGGTTATGTCCCAGGTGGCAAGGTGGAGATTGTGTCACTGGATCCTGATCTCGGCGGCATTTTTTATATCTTTGATTTCCCGCGCACCGCCGCGGCACCGCGCGTGGAGCGATCCACTCGCTGCATGAATTGCCATTCGGCCGCCGATACCCAGTTCGTACCGGGAGTGCTCATCAAATCGGTCGTACCGGGCCCCAGCGGCGGCAGCCTTGAGTCATTCCGACAGGAGCAGACGGGCCATGGAATCCCCTTGAACGAACGCTTTGGTGGCTGGTACCTGACGGGGCAGGGCAGCCTGACCAATCACTGGGGAAACCTCATCGGTCGATCGTCGCCGCAGGGATTGACCCGCATTCCGGTGGAACCGGGGAAGCAATTCGCCTTTGCCCGCTATCCTGTGGCCAAGAGCGACCTTCTCGCGCATCTTCTGCTTGAGCATCAGGCAGGGTTCGTCAACCGGGCGATTGAGGCAACCTACCGCACGCGCAATCATCTGGCCACGGGCGCAGGCAAGCTCAGCGCAGCCCATGCAACTGACCTAGACCGTGTGGCACGATCGCTGACTCGTTACATTCTTTTTGCCGATGAGGTCGCGCTGCCTGCGGGCGGTGTGGCGGGCGATGCGGATCTCAAGGCAGATTTTGCTAAGGATCGCCGGGCCACAAGCACCGGAACTTCCCTCAGGGATTTCGACCTGCGCACGCGCATCTTCAAACACCGCTGCAGTTACATGATCTATGGCGCCGCATTTCAGGGATTGCCTTCAGAAATGAAGGCGCGAGTTTTTCAGCGGATGTCCCAGGCGTTAAACACAACCCAGCCCGACGCTGAGTATGCCTACCTGCCTGCCGTCGAAAAAACCGCGGTGCGTCAGATCCTCAAGGAAACGCTGCAGGGACTTCCGCCCGGCTGGTGAGCATTTCTCGGAAGGGTGCTAGGGCGTGCTCTTTGCGCTCTTGAGGGTCACGTTGCGCTGCTTGAGCGCAGCCTCTAACGCAGCACGGTTGGTTCGCTGAGTGTCAATCCACGCTGTGACAAGCCCTTCCTTGAAACTTGAGAACGCCCATTCTACCCCGTCAACCCGGGCCACAGACTCGCAGGCAGCAAAGGCGCAGGCCTTGCAGTCAAACCCAAGCACACCAATTTCAATTCGCTCGAGCTTCTCGCGCGGCGTCGTAGACAGGGGCTTGATGCCGAATGTGCCGCGCGAGGCATTGCGAATCCGGGTGTCCAGATTTTCCAGCGCCTTCTCCTGCTTGCCCCCACCGAGCTTGGGGGCGTCGTAGTCGAACACCGCTATGGAGACGGCGTAGTCCACGCGCATCAGCTTCACCTCGGGGAAGCCCAAAAAGAGTTTTTGAAAGTCCTCGATTCGTGGCGAAGAGACCAAACACACGGTGGCGGTGCTCGTCGGCAGTCAATGGGACCGTTACGAGGCAGGCGAAGAAAACAACAAGGCACAGAAGGGGGTTCATCGCGTGTGGAACAAGGGGTCTTGGATGAGCTCGTGGAAGAGGATGCGGATGCCGCCGCCCTGTTCTTGCGTGCGGGCAACCCAACCGGCGAGTGCAGTGCGGTCGCGGAAGTTCATCCCGCGGCCGGTGGCGTAAACGGCCAGCTGGCGGGCCAGATTGGCGAGCAGGCGAGGGGAGTCTGCCGCCGCCAGTGCTTGGAACTCGCGCACGCCTTTAAATCGACGCCCGTCCGGGAGCGCGCCGCTTGTGCCTACCGCGGGGCCAAGTTTGAAGCTGATGCCGATGAAGGGGTCGATGTCGCCACGCGGCACGGGGGAGGTGGTGGTGCCGTTCGCAGTGATTTTCAAGATGGCGGCCTGCGTGATGAACCCGCCCCGTGGGCAACCCGGCGGCAGCGGGACGCGCCGGAATCCGGATCCCACGACGCCGCCAATGCCATAATGCCGCGCGCGAGCCTTTCATTGAGCATGGCGAAGTCGGACGAAATGAGGCATTCCGCGCCGAGGTTTTTCTCGAGCAACTCACGAAAGTAGGCGCGCGTTTCGCCCACCATGGAATCCTGAAGATAGGGACTGAACTCCGGATAGAGTTTTTTATCGGGGTCATTTGCCGCGATGGCGCGCAGCTTCAGCCATTGGCCCAGGAAGTCCTCCACAAACCGGTCCGACTTCCGATCCTTGAGCAAGCGATCAACCTCGGCGCGAAGCACGGCGGGCGTGCGCAGCCGGCCTGTGGCGGCCAGTTCGGTCAGGCGCGCGTCGGGCATCGAGTTCCAAAGGAAGTAGGAGAGGCGATTCGCCAAGGCGAAGTCGTCCAGCCCTTTGAGAGGCTCGACATGGTAGAGGAAATCCGGCGCGCACAGCGCGGCGCGATAGGCCCAGCGCATCGCCGTTTCAAAACAGTCTCCCGCTTTGAGTCTGGATTCCACTTTGTCCACGTACTGCTTCCGGATGGCGGCATCCACGGGGCGTCGAAACGCCCTCGGAAGGAAGGCGCCCAGCAGCTTGTCGGCATCGGCCACAGCGTTGGTGCTGCGAACACTCCAGAGACCCGGCTCGGGGTCGGGGCGATTGCGGCCCGCGCCCAATTGGCGCACCTTTTTGCGCGTAGGGGCCGTGGCATTGGCATGGAATTCGGATTTAAATTCCTCGATGGGAAGGTTGCCAAAGAGAGTCTTGTGCGCGGTCGGCGGCCAGGACTCGTGCAAAGGCCCCTCGATGTCGAGCCAGTCGCAGGCGATGCCAGGGCCGGTAAAAGCCATGGCGCGTCCCTTGCGAGAGTAGTTGGCCACTGGGGCGAGCGAGGCGACGTTAAAGCCAATCAGCTCGTTGTGATTGAGCCAGGTGATGAGCTCGTGTTCCTTTGATTCGAGCGAGGGCGCGTCGTAGTAGCCAAGCACCGTGCTGGGATGCTGGCCGCCGCGGCCATCGCCCGTCAGTTGCACCACTGAGAGCCGCGCCGCCTCGGTGCCGCGAGCGGGAAGCACCTTGCCCTTGTCCCACTGAAACGCCCAGAGCGACGTCCGCACCCGATAGCGCCCCGGATAGAGGGTGACGTGCTCGATGAAGTAGGGACTCAAGGATTCATCTTCATGCCGAAACAGGCCGACGGAGCTGCCGTTTTGGAATGAGCCCATTCGTTCGTGAGCGCCTTCGTCAATATGGCCTTGCTCTCCGGAGGGTGGAAAATCTGGATCCGGCTGCTTGTTGCGCAATAGGACGCCGTCGCCATTGAGCACCACATGCGCCACAAAGCCGCCGCTGTTGCAAAGGGAGATTCGGCGTTTTTGAACCGTCGGCGCATCGGGCGCGGCGCGGTGGCCAGCTCCAGCGTATGCTCGGCCGCTTCCACATATTTGGCGAGGTTCACATGCGAGAGGTCGAGTGCCTCGCTGTTTTTGTCAAAGCCATGCACCGAGCCGTCCGCCGGAAGGTTGCCCTGCAGAGCGATGCCCGGTATGTCGAAGAGATCACGGATGGTGTTCTCATATTCTGCGCGGGTGAGACGGCGCACGGCTGTGAGGCCCGGCCCGTCCGATTGCGCTGGATCAAATTTCAGCAGCGACTGGCCCAACTGGCCCAAGACAGTCGGCATAGTGGCGCGCGAGGTGGCCGGCCAGATCCGAATCGGCCAGCCGGACTGTGGACGAGAATGGAGAGGGTGGCGACCGTGCACGCTCGAATAATACTGGTCGAGCCGCGACTGATCCGCCTTCGAGAGCGAACGATGCAGGCGCCGGGACTGATCGCCGACAATATCTAGCAGGCTCCGGCCCTGTTGCAGTGCCACGACGTTGGCGGCGATTTCCGAGGGCTTGCCATGGATGAAGATCCGTTCAAAAAGTTTCCGGGGGCTTTTTTCAGAGGGGATGGGGGAGCCGCTGCGCGTGTAGCTCAAAGTCGAGTTCTCATTGGTCACCGCCAGCACCAGCGAGGGGTAACGCGTACGGTTGCCAATCTCTTCGGCGGCAAACTGGTCGAGCGAAATCCCGTTTCGGAATCCGCCGCGCTCGGGATGGGGTGTGCCGGTGAGAAAGCACCGCTCCGCCGCGTCGCCGCCGGTGACGCCCGGATGACCCACGCCGCTCAACACTCAAATCTGGCCGCGGTGCGACTTGTGCCGGTCCAGGTACGGACTGGCAACGTCCTCGCCCCGGCCTTTCTGGGGAAAAAGAATTGGGGAAGGATCCCCATGTTGGTTTCGATGCAAACCATGCGCCGCGGTGGCGCCCCGGATGCGGCCGCGCCAAACGCCGGGCGCATGGCGTCAAGCCAGGGAAGCGCCATGGCGACTCCCGCGCCACGAAGAAACGTGCGACGGGACAGTGGGTGATGGGTGGCAATGTTCATTTCCAGTACGCGCAAGGAAACCAGAGGCGGCGGGGAATATCGAGGAGGAGTGAGGGATCGCGATGGCGGATTCCCACTGGCCCATAAAAAAACACCCCGCCGAAGCGGGGTGTTCTTACAAACTTACAGGAACCTAAGGAGCTAGTTGCTCTTTTCGGTCTTCTCACCGGCCTGCAGCCATCCAGAGATGCCCGCGGACATGTGCTTGATGTTCTTATATCCAAGCTTCTCCGCGGCGTTGGCGGCAGCCTGGTAGGCCTTGCAGGTCGGGCCACCGCAGTAGGCAACGATCAAGGCATTCTTGTCGGCCGGCAGCGACTTGGCGAAGCTTGCCTTCGCGGTGGCGAAGTCGATCGCGCCGGGGACATGGCCCTTCTTGTAGGAGGCCGATCCCATCACGTCGATCACGGTGACCTTCTTGTCAGCAATGGCTTTCTTGAGGTCTGAAATGCTGATGTCCGGGAATTCACCAGCGAAAACGGTGCCGGAGATCAGGATTGCGCCCAGTGCGAGGAGTTTCTTCATGTTGCTTCGAGGGTTGTTTTGGTTTCGTGTGTCGTTCCTAGGCCTTGTCAGGGGCCGTGTGCCTCCCCACGACCCAAGCTGCCGACCGGTTGCCGAAGCAAGCCGTTGGGAACGCACATCGCGAGGTTAGTGAGGGTGTGTGCTGCGGGCAATCTTTTTTTGCCACACGGCTGGCTCATGCAGGGGCGTTTATTCAACCTTTCTTTGGTCGGTCTTTACTCCACTCTCAACGCTCCGGTGCAGCTGCTGCCATGGCCAGCCGTGCAGGCAAAGCAATGCTCACCCGTCGCCACGGGCAATCCAGCCACGGAGCTTGGCGATATCTCCCATAGCCGGCGCACCGTGCCGGTTCCCATCTGCATGCCCAGCATTTGATTGAAATCGCAGTCGAACAGCTCGCCCAGCCAGTTCACGCTCAAGGTGCTTCGGCACATGAGCCCAGCGACGGTTGTGGGGTTGAATGACTCGCGCAAGAGGGCCAGATATTCCTCCTCCTTGCCTTGCCGACGGAGGTCCTCTGCGAACCGAGCGATGGGTTGGTTCGTCAACGTGTAGAGCCGGTTGAACCGGACACCGTGGTCGCGCAGCAGGGCCGCCTTGTAGTCGTTCTCCAGTTCCGCCTGAGGCGCGGGAAGGGTCGCGCCCACGGGGTTGTAAACGAGATTGAGCACAAGGCGTGAGCCATAGCCTTGCGCGTTGAGTTTCTTGAGGGCGCTGATGCTTTTTTCGAAAACTCCCTGCCCACGCTGGCGCGACACATTTTCTGGCTGGTAACAGGGCAGCGAGGCGATGACCTCCACCTGATGGGCTGCCAGAAATTCAGGCAGCCAGTCGAAGCCGGGTTCCTCAATGATGGTGAGATTGTTGCGGTCAATCACCATCGCGCCGGCAGAACGCGAGATCCGCACAAGGCGACGGAAGTCTGGGTGAATTTCCGGCGCGCCGCCCGTGAGATCCACCACGGCTGGCCGATGGCGTTGGATCCAATCCGCCACGCGATCCACGACCTCTGAGTCCATCATTTCTGTCCGCCAGGGTGCGGCGTCCACATGGCAATGGCGGCAGGCTTGATTGCACTTGCGGCCGAGATTGAGTTGCACTGTGACCAGCTCCTCACGGTGCAACCGCAGCTGGTGCTTTGCCAGTGTCGCACCAAAGGTCGTCATCGACAGAGGGAGCCGTTGGGCCGTTGCGTCAGCACGGGATTCTTCTAACCTTTGGGGGGATGATCGACAAGAAGAGGAGCAGCCGTGTGATTGTGATCACGGGCGTGTCCCGCGGTTTGGGCCGGGCGATGGCGGTGGAATTTGCGCGCCGCGGACACATGGTGGCCGGCTGTGCCCGCACCGCGGTGGCGGCTTGCGAGGTTCAGAGTGCCTTGGGTGAGCCTCACAGAGTTGAGGCTGTCGATGTGAGTGACGGGGTTCGCGTGGCGGAATGGGCGGCGGCCGTGAGGGCACAATGGGGCCCGCCGGATTTGCTGTTGAACAACGCGGCAGTCATCAACCCCAACGGGGCATTGTGGAAAGTCGCCGCAGGGGAGTTTGACCGGGTGGTGGACGTGAATATCAAAGGCGTTGCGAATGTGCTGCGCCATTTTCTACCGGAGATGGTGCGGCGCAAATCAGGTGTGATCGTCAACTTCAGCTCCGGATGGGGGCGCTCCACCTCGCCGGAAGTCGCCCCGTATTGCGCGACGAAATGGGCGGTAGAAGGACTGACTCTTGCGCTGGCACAGGAGCTCCCTGCGGGGATGGCTGCCGTGCCGCTCAATCCGGGCATCATCAACACCGACATGTTGCGCAGCTGCTTTGGCGCCGCGGCGCAGTCCTATCCCACGGCCGGGGAGTGGGCGGAGCGTGCGGTCCCATTTCTTCTGGGACTTGGGCCACGCGACAATGGCCGGCAGCTTTCTGCTCCATGATATGCCATTCATGCGGAGCGCCTCTTGAAATTTACATTGTGCTTGTTTGCCGTGATGCCGCTGTGCTAGGTTGCACCTCATGTCGCTGGTTCCACAGGGGAGAAAACCGTCCAAGGCATTGATGGTGGGTGTGGGTCTTGATGGAGACGGCCACAAGCGCATCACGCGGGGAGAGAATTTCGCGCTTCTGGGTGGCTCGGCCGAGACGCACGATTCCATGACGGAGAAGGCGCTCAAGATTTCTGAAAAGATTGCGGCGCGCGGCAAGCGGCTGGAGGAAGTTTCGGCCGATGAGTTTGACGAGATTGCCCACTCGGTGGGGCTTCAACGATGCCACGGCGGGGGAAAGAACTAACTGGCAGGGTATCATGAGGTGCGCCGCGTTTCTTGTTTTGCTGGGGATGGCGATAGGCTTGGGGGCGGCAGAGAATTCAATCTACGACATCCCCCTCAAGGACATTGACGGCAAGGCCGCCTCGCTCAAGGCCCACAAGGGCAAGGTGCTGCTCATCGTCAACGTCGCCTCGCAGTGCGGCCTCACGGCGCAATATGAAGCCCTTCAGGCTCTCCACAAAAAGTATGGCGCCCAGGGCTTCAGCGTCTGCGCCTTTCCTTGCAATCAGTTTGGCGAACAGGAGCCCGGCACCGCGGCCGAAATCAAGACCTTCTGCGCCACCAAGTATCAGGTGAGCTTTCCGATCTACGCCAAGATCGATGTCAACGGCGAGGGCGCAAGCGCGCTTTACAAGTCGCTCAAGGCGGCGGGCGGACCGGAGAAGATCCGGTGGAACTTCGAGAAATTTCTGGTTGATGCGAAGGGCAAGGTCATCGGGAGATTTGAGCCCGAGACCGAGCCAGACGCCCCCAAAGTCGTCAAGGCTATCGAAGCGGCTTTGGATCGAAAGTAAATTCCCCCAACTAGGCTACTGTAGAAATTGACTTCACCTGTCGGCGCCCCTCGCCGGCAGGTGAAGTTGCTTCCAGAGCCGCGCGGGGCCGGCCGCGGTCATTTCCGCTCGGGCCAGTCCAGGTGTCGATGCAGGAACCGATAGGTGGCCTGACCGTTGATGGTGTGGGGCCCATTGAAGAACTCAATCTCGGTGCGGTCTGCGATTCCCAGATAGGCAAAAATGCGGCGCACCTTCGCGTACTCGTGCGCCACCCATTCATCAGGCGCCACCCCATCGTTGTGGCCGCGCTCCACCATGAAGGGCCGGGGCGCGATCAGCGCGCCCATCTCGGCGTAGTTAAATGTGTGGCCAAGGTTGTACTCAAACATCTCGTACTCGCCGGTGAACATGTAGCTATGCCGCGCATCCACCGTGACATTCTTTTTGATCCACTCGTTAAAGTCGGCCGAGCAGATGGACAGCGCATAGCGGCCCACCAGCGCAGGCACGCGCATCGCCGTCTTTCCGCCGTAGGACAATCCGTAGAATCCGATGCGCTTCTGGTCCACGAAGGGCAGGGTCTCCAGCCAGTCAATGATGCGGTTGTGCTGGCCTGTGATGACGGAAAAGAGCGACCGCCCCAGCGGGTTGGCTTTGCGCTGGAGCACGCGGAACGCGTCCTGTCCGCGATAGGGGTTGTGCGGCGCAAACACGATAAATCCACGGTCGGCAAGCTCGGCGGAAAACCCCTTGTAGTACTGGAATGCCTGAGCCTTGGGGTCGCGCGTCACCGTGTCCATCGGAACGCCTTCCAATCCGTGCTGGCACACCACCACCGGCCGGCGTTCGCCCTGCTTGAGATCCTTGGGCACCAGGAGGATTCCCCACGCGAAAACTTCAGGCCAGACATCCAGCACCACTTCATGACCGATCCACTTGGTGCTTTCCAGTATCTGACGGCTGCGCGGGTTCGCCGGTAGTGAAGCCGGCGGAAACTGCCCGATGACCTCCTTCCATAAACGTTGGCGATGCGGCTCGCATTGTGCAGTCCATTGGTCAGCCGCTCCCGGGGGCAGGACCTTCCAAAAGTTGCCCTCGCGCACCGACTCCGAAAACCGAAGCAGGCGTTGCGTGTGCTCAACCATCTGATCCACCTGACGCTTTTGGCGCGCGTCCGCGTCGGGAATGCGCGCTGGCGTCACGGGCGTTTGCGGCTTCTCCAGCCGGGTTTCTGCCGAAAGGCCGCCCGCGAAGTGGGATAGAGCCCGGTCGCCGCCGAAGGCTTCGCTCTCCACGAACTGCCAGCGGGCGGCATGCGGACCGGCAAAGCGCCGGGCGCGGTCAAATTCTTCACGAGCTTGGGCTGTCACCGGAGTTTGGATGACCCCCGGTGCGGCACCGCCGCGGCGTCCGGGGCGAGTGGGAGGAGGGCCGTCCACGCGGGCCACGGGCGCCTGCTCAACCACCAGATTTCGAGGCGCGATGAGGCTGGCAATCTCTGCATCGCCAAACTCAGGAAGCAGCCCAAACACGTTTCGATAAATGGGCTCGGCCCACAGGTTTTCGCGCGGGCCAAAGTAGCCGCTCAAGAAAGTGGAATGGATGCGCGTGTCCAACGCCGCGCTGTAAAGCGCCAGCAGAGCGCCCTCGCCATAGCCGGCAACGCCAATGGGCAGGGGGGTCTGACGATTCTCCTGCGCAAACCAGTCCACCGCCGAGAGCACCTTTTGAACCTCGTAACCGATCACATGGCGGCCCATCTGGAAGGCCTGACGGTAAATCCATTCGCGGTGCGGCTGGTTGGTCAGTGCGATGGACTCGGTTCCAGACCATGTGTCCTGTCGGTTGACAAGGGTGGGCACGAGTACAACACAGCCTGCTTGAGCCAGTCGCAACGCGAACTGGGATTGGGGCGCGATCCCACCGGCCAGTCCGGCGATTTGTTCGGGCGTTTGGTCCGCGTCGGCAATCGCGACCACACGTGCCAGGGGAGGCGTGGCCACCGGCTGCAGCAGCAATCCTTCGCCCTGCACGCCGCCAAAAGCGGTCCAGCGCACGGCGTGGATGGTGAGGCGCTTGTCGGAATGAAGCAGGGCGGGCGCGGAGGTGGTCTGCACCAGCTCCATCACAGGCGCTGCCGGCCGCGCGTCCACCGCGCCAATCCGCATCTTGAGTCGGGCGCGGTTGGATTCAACCGAGGCGCTGTAGGCCGCGGGCGTGGTGGTGTTGCGGGCCCAGTGGCCTGCGCGCTGTGCCGCCGCCTCCGCAGTCTGCGTCGTCAGGAATGCGTTGATGCCCCTCACCATCTTGGCGGAGAGGTCGCCCTCCCATTCCAGCGGCTTGGCTCCGGGCAACAGGGGCGCGGCGGCCAGTGCCGCCCATGCGGGCAGCAGTGTGAGTGCAAAGAGCAGGCGTTTCATGGAGCGAGCGTGTTGACGTTTCCCTGGGAACGCCCCATGCAAGAGTGCCCACTGCGGGATGTCAATCGCGTTCGCCGACGTTGGCCAGTTCTGCGTTGGTGACAGCGTTGAAGATTTTGAACTGCTCCGCGTGAAACTCCGGATCCGGGCGGAAGGAGAGTTTCCCGTAGTAGCGTTTCTCCAGATCGTTGAGGTGCTTCTCATCCTCGCGCCGCAACCGGTCGAGCACCGTGGGGTTGACCACGATGCGCAACTGGAAATCCGTCTGGTCTTCGCGGGTGCGGTTCTTGAGAATCTCCGTGAGCTTTCGCTGGATCTCCACGCTCATCGTCAGCGGGCTCTTGATGCGCGAGCGCCCCTTGCAGTAGGAGCATTCGTCATACGCCGAGGACTGGACACTTTCCGACTGGCGCTGGCGCGTCATTTCCATGAGGCCCAGCTGCGAGATGGGCAGGATGTGCGTCTTGGATTTGTCGCGCCGCAGGCCGTCCTTCATGCGCTTGTAGACATCCTGCCGGTCGCGGCCAGAGCGCATGTCGATGAAATCGAGGACGATCAGGCCGCCGATGTTCCGCAGGCGCAGCTGCCGGCAGATTTCCTCCGCGGCCTCCAGGTTCACCTTGAGGATGGTCGACTCCTGATCCTTGCCGCCCTTGTGGCTGCCGCTGTTGACGTCAATCGCGATCAAGGCCTCGGTCTCGTCGATGTAGATGTAGCCGCCGCCCTTGAGCTGCACCTTGCGCGTCAGCGTGCTCTCCAGCTGGCGGCTGATGTGGTAGCGGTCGAAGATGTGCATGGGCTCGCGGTAGAGCTTGATCTTCGCGCTGGTGCGTTTGGAGGAGTAGGCGTCCACGAGCTGCCGCACACGATCAAACTCGCGGGAGTCGTCGATGAGGATTTCCTCGATGTCCTCGGTTAGAAAATCGCGCACGGTTCGCTCAACCAGATCGGGGTCGCGGAAGACACAGGCCGGAGAGGGGCCTGTCTCGATCTCCGACTGCACCCGCTCCCATTCCTTGAGGAGCATGTGCAGGTCGCGGACAAAGTAGCGCACCTGCTGGCCTTCGCCGGCGGTGCGGATGATGATCCCCATGTTCTCGGGAATCTCCAGATCCTGGATGATCTTGCGTAGGCGCTGCCGCTCCTCGGGGTTCTGGATCTTCTTTGAGATGCCGCACTGGTCGGTGTTGGGCAAGAGGACGATGAAACGGCCGGGGATGGCCAGGTGCGTGGTGACGCGGGGGCCCTTGGTGCCGATGGGCCCCTTGGTGACCTGGATGACGATGTCCTTGCCCACGCCATACACCTTGGGGATGTCCGCGCGCGAAATGCGCGGGGTTGCCTTGGGGCGGTTCTTCCGTTCCACCACCTCGTAGCGGCTGTCCAGCGTGGTGGGGGTGATGTCCCAGTAATGCAGAAAGGCGTTCTTCTCGATGCCAATGTCCACGAACGCGGCCTCAAGGCGGTTCTCCAGATTGCGCACTTTGCCCTTGAAGATGCTGGCGACAATGCGCTCCTGATTCTTTCTTTCAACGGTGAACTCCTGAAGCGACCCGTGCTCCAGCGTGGCCACGCGCGTTTCCAGCGACTCGGCGTTGATGACAAGAATCTTGCCGCTCTTTTCGCGCTGGCGCAGGAGCGCGCCCACTTTCCCAATGACCTTCTTCGCGCCCTGCCGGATCTTGTCGAGAATGGTCTTGGGTGCCGCCGGCTTGGCCGCCTCCGTGGTCGTTTCCGCGTCGGCGGGGGCGTCCTCGATCAGATCCGCCGGCTCCGGATCGGGCTCGGTGCCGTAGGCCTGCGCCTCGGCCATCGCGATGGTGTTCTCGTGCTTGGCCTGCTCGTACACCGGCTCGTCCAGCGACTTGCCGCCCACCATTTCATCGCGGTTGGGCACGTCGGCGGCCGCCTGGGGGTCGCGCGGTCGGCGAAGTCCGCCAGTGGGACGGAACCGGTGGCTCTTGCGACGGCGTGAGGAGGAATGTTCAGTCATGTTGAGGGAAGCTAGTTGGATCGTTGATGGAGTTGGATGCTCTGCAGCAGGCCCAAGGCCAGCAGCGAGCACACGACGGAAGTGCCGCCATAACTCAAGAGCGGAAGCGGCACCCCGGTCACCGGCACCAGCCGGATGTTCATACCGATGTTCACAAGGACGTGCCCAAAGAGCAACGCCACCACCCCCACCGCCAGCAGCCGTCCCAGCCGGTCGCGGGCGCGGCCCGCGATGCCAATTCCCCTGAGAAGGATGACGGTGTAGAGGGTGATGACCAGCGCGCTGCCCAGAAACCCGCTCTCCTCGGCAATCACCGAGAAGATGAAGTCGTTGTGGGCGACGCCGCGGGGCAGATAGCCCTGCGAGTTTTGGATGCCTTGCGACCATCCTTTCCCCGTCAGGCCACCCGACCCGACGGAAATCATTGCCTGCGCCACATTGTACGAGTCGCGACTCTGCATGGCGCGAATGCGCCGCAGGTCGGCGGCCGTGGCATTGGGCGGCGCATACTGCGTGGCATAGTCCACGCCAAAATACACCATGAGGCGCCGCTTCTGATAATCGGGAAGGTCGATGGGCTTCCATGCTTGTGGCACGAAAAACACATAGACTAGTACGGCTCCGACGACACACACAGCGCCTCCCAAGAGCTGTTTAAGAAACCGGGCTGGTGTTCCCGCCGCGTGCAGCATCGCCAGTGCCGGGAGGATGAACATGAGGGCGGAACCCAAGTCAGGCTCCAGCAGCACCAACAGAAAAGGCAGCGCCGCCATCCCCAATGCCTTGAGGAGAATGCCCGGCTGGCGCAGTTCCTCTTGGGGTCTGCTGAGAAATTGGGCCATGGCCATCACAAAGGCAATCTTTGCCAATTCCGAGGGCTGAAACTGGACGAATCCCAGATCGAACCAGCGCCGCGCGCCAAAGCGCATGGATCCCAGCCCGGGTACCAGCACCAACACCAGAAGCGCGACCGACCCCCAGTAGGCCACAAAGGCGAAGCGCGCCAGAGGCAGGTAGTCGCGGGTGCAGACAAACGCAGCCGCGGCAAACCCGACGCCGTAGAAGACGATCTGCTTGAAAAAGGGCTGCCGGAAAAGCTCGGTCGTCGCGTAATGATCGTTGGCGCGGGTGGCGCTGAGCACAAAGGCCAGACCGATGGCCATGAGACCCAAGAGAGCCAGCAGCAACCCGCGGTCGAGGCGGGCGCGGATGGGAATGGCGGGCAGGACGAGCATGCTTTAGTTGCGCGCCAGTGGCCCCGTGCGCCGGGCCGGCGGCGCCCCCTCGCGCGCCCGGAGTGCCTGATAGATTTTCTTGGCAATCGGCGCGCAGGTTTTGCCGCCGGAGGCCCCGCCCTCGATCATCACCACCACCGCGTACCGCGGGCTCTCCACCGGGCCGAAAGAAACAAACCAGGTGACCTTGTCGCGGCTGCCGTCGGCATCCTTGATTTCAGCCGTGCCCGTCTTGCCGCCGATGGCGAAGCCCTCCATGAACGCCGCACGGCCCGTCCCGCCCTCCTCATGGACATCGGCCCACATGGCGTGCTGGACGGCGGCGAGGGATTGCGGGGACACGTTGAGCCGCCCGCGAATCCGTCCCGCGGGAATCCGCTCGGTCTGGGCGCTGGCGGCGGAGTCAGCGGGTTCAACGCGCTCAATCAGCCGGGGCCAGTAATGCGTGCCACCGTTGGCCACCGTGGCGGTCATCAACGCCATCTGCAGCGGCGTGACGCTCAGCCGGCCCTGACCGATGGCCAGATTGGCCGTGTCGCCATCATACCAATCGCGGTGCACCCCATCGCGGGTTGGAAATTGACCGGCCACCTCCTGCCGGGGCAGCAGCCCCGTGCGGTGGCCAAGGAAAAACTGGTCGCCCATCTCGATAATCCTTTCGATGCCGCATTCAAGCCCGAAGTGGATGAAGTAGGTGTTGCTCGAGTGCTTGAACGCCTTGCAAAAATCGTAGTCCCCAGGCGGCGCGGTATCGCGGATTTTTCGCCTGCCCAATTCATAATACCCGGGATTGTACAGCAACTGGTTGGTCTTCACCAAGCCCGATTCCAAGGCGGCCAGTCCGGTGATGATCTTGAAGATGGAACCGGGCGGATAGCGTTCCTGAGTGGCTCGGTAGAGCAAAGGCGTCGGGCGAGCATCTCGGTATTGTGCCCAAAGGGCCGGATCAAGCCGCGGCACAAATTCGTTGGGGTTGAAGGCGGGCGTGGAGGTGATGGCGAGAAGGTCGCCATTGCGGGCGTCCACCACCACCGCCGCGCCGGCGCGGCTTCCCAAATCAAGCAAGGCTTTGTAGGCGACTTCCGAAACGGCCAGGTCCACCGTCAGGCGTAGGTGGTGCCCGGGCTGCGAGGGCACCACGACGTTCTCCGACTGGCGGTAGCCCAGATTGTTCACCAGCATCGTGCGCGTTCCCGGGCGTCCGCGCAGCGCGTCATCGCGTGCGGCCTCAAGCCCGATCTGCCCCACGAAATCGGGCAGGCGATAGTGGTAGGGTTCCTCTTCGTCGGCGTCGGGGTGATCTCGGCGCAGGTGCCCCACCAGATGCGCTGCGGCGATGGAGGGATAATGGCGCGTGGGGGTGGCCTCGATTTCAAAGCCGGGGATCACATCGCTCAATTCCATGAATCGCGCCACGGCCTTCGCATCCAGATCCTTCACCACCACCAACGGCAGCGCACGCAGCTCGCGCAGGTGCTTCTCGAGATCGGCCGACGTGATGGCCAGGGGTGCGCGCAGGCGCGAGCGCGCGACAAAGTTGCTGATCACCTGAAAGCGCAGTGCCGCCTGGAGCGATTCGCTTTCCTCGCGACTCAAGGTGCGCTTGGGACGCTGGCGGCGCCACTCCTTCTGGAAGTGGGGGCGCAACTCCTCAAGATAGGCGTTGAGGTTGTAGGCGGGGCGATCCTCCGCCAGCACCGCGCCATGCCGGTCCAGAATGCTCCCGCGGACGGCCGGCACGCGCACCGTCCTCAACGACTGGGTTTTCTGGCTCTCCACATAGCGGCGCGAAGTGACCACCTGCACATGCCAGAGAGTGGCCAGCAAGAGTCCCATGCCCAGCAACACGACCAGCGTGAGATGCGGCAGGCGGCGCTCCTTGGGCGCGGAGTCGTGCAGCACGTTCATGATTCGTCGGCCGATGCCGGCTCGTGGGAAAAGCGGTAGCCCCCCTGGACCATGGGGTGGGTGAGGGCGCGCCGCGCACGGTCCAGCAATGGAAAGATGGCCAGCGTGATGAGTCCACCACCGGCGGAGGCCACCAGCCATTGCCAGAGTGAGAACCAGTTGAGTGCGGGTTCATGGCCCAGCGTGATGAGCATGAACAATACGAGCGCCGGCACCAGCGCGCTGGCGGCCGCGCCCAGCATGGCATGCACGAACCACTGCTGGCGCACAAAGTGTTTGCGATAGCTCGCCACCAAAATGCCGACCAGAAACAAGGGCGCCATGGAGATGCCCACGGGGTCGGCCGAGAGCGCGCTCTGCCAGAGCCCTCCCAGGATGGCCAGCAGGGTCAGGGTGGCGAGATTACTCTGAAGCGCGGCGTAGATGATGAGCGGGGGCAGTGGATGAACCGGCGCGCCGAGCAGATCCCGAGGCAGCGTGCATGCCGACTCCAAAAACACCCCGATGAGCGCGGCAAGTAGGATCACCAGTGAATGGAAGTTGAACACGCTCATGGCAGCGCACTCATGACCCACACTTCGTCCAGTTTCGAAACGTCCACCAAGAGCCTGACGCGTGCGGTGGCCTGCAGGGCGCCGGGGGGGCGATCAATCTCCAGCAGGGTGCCGACGGGAATGTCTGCGGGGAAAACTTCGCCCAGACCGCTGGTAACCACCGTGTGCTCGGGCAGCGCTTCGGTGTCTGCGGAGAGATGATTGAGATGAACCACCTTCGGATCAAAACTCGTGAAGGGGCCAGCCGTGAGAATGCCGTGTTCACCGGTCTCGCGGATTTTTACCGAAACGCGGCAGGCGGGATCGCCCACGAGGGAGACCTGCGATTGTCGGCTGGCGACGTGGCGCACCCGGCCCACCAATCCCGAGGCCACCCACACGGGCTGGTCTGGGCGCAGGCCGTCCTGGCTTCCCAGATCAATCGTGATGGCGCGCCACCAGTTTTGCGGATCGCGCGCGATGACGCGCGCCAGTTTCAGCGGACGGTTGGGGCGCTGACTGAGCTGGAGCTGGGAGCGAAGGCGGACGTTCTCGGCGCCGGCCCCACGAAGCTGGTCGGTTTGGATTCGCAGCAGCTCGTTAGTGCGCTGTAGCGCCTGGATTTCGCGCAGCAGAACCGAACGGGGCAGGGTGCGGTCCACGGCTGCGCCACTGAAAGTCTCAAGGGCGCGCTGCAATCCAAAGAGCGGCGCGAAACTGTGCGCTAGGGCCGCCTTGAGTCGGGCGGCCGTGGGGGCGGGCAGGTTGAGCAAAATTAGCGAAAGCCCCAGCACGATGCCCGTGGCAAACTGATATGACCGGCGGCGCATGGCCTTTGGTTTCTCCCTCCGACGAACGAACGTGCGCTTAAAGGCGCGGCGGCTATCCCTGGCTGGCCACCTTGCGCAGAAAGTCAATTTCCTGCAGAGCGCGGCCAGTGCCCATCGCGACGGCAAGCAGCGGCTCCTCGCAGATGGTGACGGGCAGGCCCGTCTCCTTGGAGATGAGCCGGTCCACTCCGCGCAGCAGCGCGCCGCCACCCGCCATGACGATGCCCCGATCATGCAGATCGCCGGAGAGTTCCGGCGGGCATTGTTCCAGGCAGCGCCGCGTGGCATCCAGGATGCTGGAGAGCGGCTTGAGCAGCGTCTCGCGGATTTCCTGCGAGGTGATGGTCAGCGTCTTGGGGAGGCCCGCGGCAAGATCGCGACCCTTCACTTCATGGGTCAGCTCCTCGTCGAGCGGAGAGGCCGACCCGATGCGCAACTTGATCTCCTCGGCCGTTCGTTCGCCAATCAAAAGGTTATGTTCGCGTTTCAGATGTTGGATGATGGTCTCGTCAAACTGGTCGCCCCCCACCCGCAGGCTGGTGCGATCGACAATGCCCGCAAGAGAGATGATGGCGATCTGGCAGGTGCCGCCTCCAATGTCCACCACCATGTTGCCGGCCGGTTCCTCCACAGGAAGGCCGGCACCGATGGCCGCAGCCATGGGCTGTTGGATGAGATAGACTTCGCGCGCGCCGGCATGAGTGATGGAATCGATGACGGCGCGGCGCTCAACCTCGTTGATGCCCGAAGGCACAGCCACCACGACGCGCGGCTGCACAATCTTGTGGTGGTGCACCTTTTGAATGAAAAAACGCAGCATCGCCTCGGTGATCTCAAAGTCGGCGATGACGCCTTCCTTCATGGGCCGGATGGCGGTGATGTTGCCCGGGGTGCGGCCCATCATGCGCTTGGCTTCCATGCCCACCGCCAACACGTTCTTGGTGTTGGTTTGCACGGCCACCACCGAGGGCTCGCGCAGGACGATCCCCTGATCTTTGAGGAAGACGAGGGTGGTGGCGGTGCCCAGGTCGATGCCAATGTCGTTGGAAAAAAATCCCTTGAGCTTGTTGAGCATGTTGGCGCGCCGCGCTAAAGGCTGGCGCTTAGCGGTGGACGATACCGGCGAGATTTCGGAGGGGCAAAAGAAAGTTATTCAGCGTTGCCCAGACTCTACCGGCCTCCAAAAAAACATGGGATTGGTGGCAGAGGAGGGATTTGAACCCCCGACCAAAGGCTTATGAGTCCTCTGCTCTACCCCTGAGCTACTCTGCCTTGGGGGCGCGGATGATGGGACGGGGGCCGGGGGCTGTCAAACGGAATGATGGCGGGGCGCTTTGGGCGCCGCCAAAAATCTTCTGCTTTACAAGGTGCCCCTATCCGCTATTCTCACCGGCTGAAAAAATGGAAGAAGGCAGAAACGCGGAATCGATGAAGCTGGTCCGGAGGCACGAGCACGATACGGGATCCACCGAGGTGCAGGTTGCCCTACTTTCCTCTCGCATCAAGCATCTGGAAAAACACCTGACGGCGAATGTGAAGGATCACAGCACGCGGCGCGGGTTGATCAAGATGGTCAGCCATCGCAAGCGACTCCTGAAGTATCTGCAGCACGAAAATGCCGGCAGGTGCATCTCCCTCAAAAAGCAGCTCGATTTGCGCTAAGCGCTCGTAGGGCTGTCGCTTTTCTGTCTGGCCAAGCCCGGCACGCGGCCGGTTGCGGCTTCACTCCAACCTAACGCAAACAACAACAAGCATCGCCGGTAGGGGAAATTTCAACCCGCATCCAGTCTGATGGGTGCCGACTGAAGTTCCTCCCGCCGGCAGAAATCAAACCATGGTACATCGTGTAACGGCCCAAGTGGGCGACAAGCAGATCATCATCGAAACCGGCAAACTCGCCAATCAGGCTGACGGCGCCGTGACAGTTCAACTCGGGGACACCCTCATCTTGGTTGCGGCCGTGGCTGCCACCAAGTCCAAGGAAGGGCAGGACTTCTTTCCCTTGACGGTGGACTATCGCGAGCGCTCCGCAGCCGCCGGCAAGATTCCAGGAAACTATTTTCGTCGCGAAGGCCGGCCGAGCGAAAAGGAAATCCTTACCTGCCGCCTCACCGATCGCCCCATCCGCCCGCTCTTCCCCAAGGGCTGGTTCAACGAAGTTCAGGTGCAGACGCTGCTGCTGAGCGCCGACGGCGAGAACGACGCTGATATCCTCAGCATCCTTGGCGCGTCCGCCGCGCTGATGGTCAGTGACATTCCGTGGGCAGGGCCATTGGGTGCCGTCCGCGTGGGCCGGGTGGGGGGCAAGTTCGTCGCCAACCCCACGCACGAGGAACAGGCCACCAGCGACCTGGATCTGATTTATGTGGGCAACGACCACGACGTGGTCATGTTCGAGGGCTCGGCCAAGGAAATCAGCGAGGCCGATTTTAACGCCGCCTTGCGGTTCGGGCAGGACTGCTGCCAGCCGCTCATCGCTGCGCAGAAGCAGCTCGCCGCACAGGCCGCCAAGCCCAAGCGTTCCATCAAGACTCTGGAGGTTCCCGCCGAGGTGCTGGCCGAGGCCGAAAAGCTGGCCAAGGCGGACATCGTGCCCGCGCTGCTGACGGTGGGCAAATTGGACCGCGAAGGCAAGGTCAACGCCATCAAGGAGAATGTCAGCACGAAGCTCATCACCAAGTTCGGCGAGGCGGCCGTGTCGGCGCAGATTTTGAATCAGGCGTTTTACCACATCCAAAAGGAAGCGGTGCACGGACTCGTGCTGGACAGCGGCAAGCGGCTTGACGGGCGAGCGATGAACGTCGTGCGGCCCCTCAAGTGCGAGGTGGGCGTCATCCCCAGGGCGCATGGTTCGGCGCTCTTCTCACGTGGTGAAACCCAGGCCCTGGTGCTGACCACCCTGGGCACCACGGATGATGCGCAGCGCTACGACGCCTACACGGGCGGCGCCGATTCCAAGAAGTTCCTCCTCCATTACAACTTCCCGAACTACTCGGTGGGCGAGACCGGGCGCATCTCAGGCCCAGGCCGCCGCGAAATCGGACACGGTGCGCTGGCGGAACGGTCGCTGGTTCAAACGCTGCCGATGACGACCTACCCCTACGCGGTGCGTCTCACCAGCGAGATCATGGAATCCAACGGATCCACCTCCATGGCGAGCGTGTGCGCGGGCAGCCTGGCGTTGATGGACGCAGGCGTGCCGCTCGAACACGCCGTGGCGGGCATCAGCGTGGGCATCTGCACCGAGATGGACGCGGCCGGCAAGTTGGGGCGCTACCAGCTTTTGACTGACATCATCGGCTGGGAGGACGCCTTCTGCGACATGGACTGCAAGATCGCCGGCACGGCCAAGGGCATCACGGGCTTCCAGCTCGATCTCAAGCTCAAGGGCCTGCCACACTCCGTGATGGCCGAGGCACTGGCGGCGGCCCACACGGCGCGGCTGCAAATTCTGGACGCGATGAACGCGTGCCTCAGCGCGCCACGCACCGAGATGAGCCCCTACGCGCCGCGCATCAAGCAGCTCAAGATCAACCCCGAGAAGATCGGTGCTGTCATCGGGCCGGGCGGCAAGAACATCAAGCGCATCGTTGAGGAATCCGGCTGCGAGATTAACATCGAGGACGACGGCACGGTGAACATCTACTCGCTTTCGGCCGAGGGAATGCAGGCGGCCGTTGACGCAATTCAGGGCATCACCGCGGAGGTGGAGGTGGGCAAGATTTATCGCGGCAAGGTGGTCACGATCAAGGAATTTGGCTGCTTCGTCGAATTCCTCCCCGGGCAGGACGGCCTTTGCCACATCAGTGAGCTGGCCAACTTCCGCGTGAAGCGGACGGAGGACATCGTCAAGATGGGTGATGAAATCTGGGTGAAGTGCCTGGGCGCGGACGAGCGCGGCAAGATCCGCCTGTCGCGCAAGGCGGCGATGGCCGATCGCGAAAAGGAAATGTCTGAGGCGCCCGCCAACCCGTAGGGCGCGCTTGCCCTTGGCGGTGGCATGCGGTTAGATCCCGCCGTGCTGAACCAGCAGACACTCCGGGGACCCGCGAAGTTTTCGGGCGTCGGCCTGCACGGCGGCAGGCCGGTTCGCATGACCCTGCTGCCGGCTCCGGCAGGCACGGGCGTGCGCTTCCGGCGTGTGGATCTGGAGGGACGTCCGGAGATCGAGGCCTTGGTGGATCACGTCGGAGACACCCAGCGCTCCACCACGCTGGCCAAGGGCAACACGACCGTCCACACCGTCGAGCACGTGCTGGCCGCGCTGGCCGGTTGCGGCGTGGACAACGCCGTGGTGGAGCTCGACGCCAACGAACCTCCCATCGCCGATGGCAGCGCGCTGGCATTCAGCCGCGCCATCGACGAGGCGGGGATTGCGCCGCAGAGCGAGCCGCGAGAAGTCTATTCATTGGGCGCGCCGCTGGAACTCTCGCACGGCGAGACTCACTTTGCCCTTTTCCCAAGTGACCGTCTTAAAATTACCTGCACCAGCGCCGATCAGGCCGGGCGTTACACGCAGTACTTCAGCGTCGAAATCTCGCCCGACACCTGGCGCGCGGAACTCGCGCGCGCGCGCACGTTTTGTTTTTTTGAGGAGATCGAGCATCTCTACAAAAACGGGCTCATCCGCGGCGGCAGTCTGGAGAGCGCGGTGGTGATTCGCGACGACGCCGTCCTCACCACCGAACCGCTGCGTTACCCCAACGAATTTGTCCGGCACAAGATCCTTGATCTCTTGGGCGACCTCTCACTGCTGGGCCGGCCGCTCCATGCTCACATCGTGGCCATGCGCCCCAGTCACGATGCCAATTGCGAGCTGGTCCGCCGCATTCAGGCTCAGATGCGCCGGCCGCGCGAGGCCGCGCAGACCTTTGCGCCTCCCCCCCATGCCAGGCCTGCGGCGGGAGCGGAGGCGCTGGTGCGCGATGGCGCCGGGCTGGATGTCGTGCAGGTGATGAAAATCCTGCCGCATCGCCCGCCCATCCTGATGGTGGACCGCGTCACCCACATCGACGGCAACCGGATCACCGCCACCAAGTCGGTCAGCATCAACGAGCCGTACTTTGCGGGTCATTTTCCCGGGCACCCGATCCTGCCCGGCGTGTTGCAGCTTGAGGCCATCGCGCAGGTTGCGGGCATCCTCATGCTCAAGCAGGCCGAGAATTTCGGCAAGCTGGCCTACTTCATGGCGGCCGACGAAGTGAAGTGGCGCAAGCCCGTCCATCCCGGCGACACGCTGACGGTCGAGGTGGAGTTGATGCGCGTGCGCGGCAAGGTGGGCAAGGCACGGGGTGTCTGCAGTGTCAATGGGGATCCCGTCAGTGAGGCCGTGGTCACCTTCATGCTCTTCCTTCCGGGCGAGCCATGAGCAGCGTCATTCACCCCACGGCCGTCGTGCCGCGCGGCGCGCAGGTGGGCGAGGACTGCCAGATCGGGCCCTATTGCGTGCTGGGCGATCAGGTCACGCTGGGCCGGGGTTGCCGGCTGCATTCGCACGTGGTGATGGACGGCCACACGACGGTCGGCGATGGCAACGAGTTTTTCCCCTTCGCCTGCATTGGCCTCAAGACGCAGGATCTCAAGTGGAGCGGGGCCGTGTGCGCCACGCACATCGGCGATAAGAACACCTTTCGCGAGTACAGCACAGTGCATGGCGCGACGGCGGAGGGGGCCACCACCCGCATCGGTTCGCGCAATCATTTCCTGGCTTACACTCACATTGCGCACGACTGCACGCTGGGCGATGGCATCATCATGTCCAATGTGGCCACGCTGGCCGGTCACGTGAGCGTTGCCGACCACGCGGTCATCGGGGGGTTGGCGGCCGTTCACCAGTTTTGCCGGATTGGGAAAATGGCCATCATCGGCGGCTGTTCAAAGGTCGTGCAGGATGTGCCGCCCTTCATGCTGGCTGATGGCAATCCGGCCTCCACGCGAACACTCAACAAAGTGGGGCTGGAGCGCAATGGCGTGGGTGGCGAGGCGCAGGACGCGCTCAAGCAGTGTTACAAGCTCCTCTTCCGGGATGGGCTTACGGTTGCCAACGCGCTCGCACAGATTGAGGCGGCGGTGAAACCCCTGCCGGAAGTCCAGCACCTCGTCGCCTTCGTTCGCGCCAGCGAACGGGGCATCAGCAAGTAACGTGGTTCGCGGCTTGCGCGCGTGTGAAGACGCAGCTTATGATTTCTGCATGAAAGAGTGCCCGGTGTTTGTACAGCTGGCTCTTTACGGATTGCGCAGGCGCTTGTGGGTCGTGACGTTCATGTGGCTTTCACTCTGGGTGGCGGCGGCGTCCTTGGCCGTGAAATTCTGGATGGGAGGCGGATTCGTCCTTGCTGCGCTTTGGTATGGGTTGGCCATTCGTTGGATGGATCGAAACCAACAGTGGAACCTGAAATGACCCGCTCGGCGCGGTTGAAAGGAAGTGCGGCATGATCCGGGGGATGCATGGGATGTTCTATAGTTCGGAGGCGGTCGCGCTGCGGCAGTTCATCAAGGAAAAGTTGCGGCTGCCTGGGACGGACGTGGGTGAGGGGTGGATGATTTTTGACGTGCCCCAGGGTGATCTGGGCGTACACCCCACCGACGACCAAAGCCCGCCCTCGGGCACGGCCAACGTCTCATTTTACTGCGACGACATCCACGCCACGATGGTCGAGCTGAGGGGGCGCGGCGTGGAGTTCTTGCATGAACCACAGGACCACGGGTACGGGCTGGTCACCTTCATGCGCGTGCCGGGTGGTTTTACCGTGCAGCTCTATCAGCCCAAGTACGCCAAGTGACGCAAGGAATACGGCACCATCCACAACTGGGATGAGGCCGTCGCGCCGGGCCGGGGTAAGTATTCGGAAGTCATAGCTGGACAGTGGTTAGCCTTGCTATTAAAACCATAACAAACAATGAAGCCGCAACAGTTGCGGTTTAGTAACAAGTTAGGGAGAAGGGAAGCGCATGGCCGGCTGGACCAAGGTTCTGCGTGAAGACGGGCAGTCACCCGATGGGAAGTCGCTTGTCAGCCTTCGTAAGAGCGCGATCGCCTTCAACGCACACTTCATTCGTGCCAACAGTCTTGCCGACTTTCTTCGAGCGACGGTCTTCGTCGATGCCGATCGACGCAAGGTCGGATTCAAGTTCCACTCGAATGTGTCGGACCGCGACTCCTTCGCCCTGACTACGGATGGCGGAAGCAAGGGCGAAGCCCGGATCATCCAGGTTCAGGCACTCATGGTAAAGAATCGATGGCTGCGTGCCGCCTCGAAAGTTACGATTTCGAGAGCTCGCCAGTACTCACCTACCAAGGCGCCAGACGGAATCTGGACGATTTGGATCCGTCCCTCCTTCGAGGTCGCCGTGCGGTTAGAGGACAAGGACAAGATTCCCAGTGACGTCGCTGGAATCTATCGGTACTTGGATAGGGAAGAGGTGGTCTACGTTGGCTGCGGCCTGATCCGATCGCGGCTGGCCACCCCAGAGCGTTCGGGCTGGGTCTTTGACCGAATTGAGTACTCACCGGTCGAGGACCAGAGCGAACAGGCGCGTTGGGAAGGAGAATGGCTCGAAGAGCACCGAAACAAGGTCGGATTTCTTCCGCGCTACAAGCGCGTGGGAGGAGTGCGACAGAAATGAAGAACTGCCGAACAACTGGTTGCAGCTGAGCTAGGGGGCGTTAGGCGGCGACTAGATCGCAATCATCTCAGCTTGCCGCTGATTGAGGCGCAGGCATTGCTCGTAGCCCACGCTACGCGCCAGTTCGACCGCGTCGGGCAGGTTCATCCCCACTTCATCAACGGCGTGGGCATCAGATCCAAAGGTGATGGGAACACCAAGGCGGTACGCGGCCTGAAGCAGGGCGGGGCAGGGATAAATCTCGCGGCAATCCTTACGCAGTCCGGCGGTGTTGAGTTCGATGGCGGTGCCGGTGCGCTGGCACGCGGCAAGGAATCGTTCGTAGAGCAGCGTGCAGTCGCGCGCAGGGCGGTGGCCAAATTTCTTGGGCAGGTCGGCGTGACCGATGATCTGGAAGAGACCGGAGTCGGCCGCACGCGTGAGCCGGTCGAAATACACCGACCACACCTCCCACGCGTCGCGATGCTTCCACTCCGAGAGTTTGTGCGGATTGTCCACGGCCCATGAATCGGAGACGTAGTGGACGGAGCCGATGAAGTAATCCCACGGGTGCCGCGCGGCGAGGCTGGCAATCCAGTCCTCGTGTCCCGGCAGGTAATCCACTTCGAGGCCCAACCGGATGGTCAGACTTGGGTGATCGCACCGGGCCTTTTGAACCTTCTGGACGTACTCATCGAGCTGGTCGTCGCGCATGCGCCAGTCGTCGAAGTCGTCGCGCGCCATGGGCGAGTGATCGGTGAACCCGATCTCTGTGAGCCCGATGGCCAGCGCGTGCGCGGCATACTCGGTGGGTTCGCCTGTGGCGTGCCGGCACAACGGCGTGTGCATGTGATAGTCGGCCGGCGAACCCATGCGCGAAGTTAAGTCGACGCGCGGGGGATGGGAAGGGGTTTTGATTGACACCGCCCGACGCGTTGCCTAGTTTCTCGCGGCAAATAGAGGACGATTTGCCCCGACACTGTCGGGGTTTTTCATTGTCGAACGAAAGCGAACGCCGCCATGGCCAACATCATTCTCGTGGGAGCCCAGTGGGGCGACGAAGGCAAGGGCAAGGTCATCGACGTGCTGACCGAGCGGGCGGACGTGGTGGTGCGCACGCAGGGTGGCAGCAACGCGGGGCACACCGTGTTCGTCGGCCCGCAGAAATACGTGCTGCACCTCATCCCCTCGGGCATCCTGCGCGGCAAAACCCAGTGTGTCATCGGCAATGGCGTCGTGGTCGATCCCGTGGCGCTGGTGCGAGAAATTCAGGATCTCGAGCGGCTGGGCGTGCGCGTCAACGGCAACCTGCGTATCAGCGAAAAGGCGCACATGGTGCTGCCCTACCATCGCGAACTGGACGCGTGCGCTGAGAAGCTCAAAGGAAAGCAATCCATCGGCACCACGCGGCGCGGCATCGGGCCGGCCTATGCCGACAAGATTTCGCGCACGGGCCTGCGCATGTTGGACCTCCTGCGCCGCGATTGGCCCTTGCGTCTGCGCGAGCAGGTGCGAGCCAGCAACCGGCTCTTGCGCGCGCTGGGTGGCAAGCCCGTCTCGCTGGCGCCCATCGAGGCGGAATACCGTCGCGCCGCGCGCCGGCTTCGGCCGCTCATCGTGGACACGGTGCAGCTGCTGCATGACGCGTTGGACGAGGGCAAGCAGATGCTCTTTGAGGGCGCGCAAGGGTCTTATCTGGACATCGACCATGGGACGTATCCTTACGTGACCTCCTCCAACACCACGGCGGGCGGTGCCTGCACCGGTTCGGGCGTTCCGCCCAACCGCATCGACAAGGTGATTGGCGTCATGAAAGCCTACACGACGCGCGTGGGCGGCGGCCCATTGCCCACCGAGGACGCCACCATCGCCGACCTGCTGCACGGCATGGGCCGCGAATTTGGCGCCACCACGGGGCGCGCGCGGCGTTGCGGATGGTTTGACGCGGTCGTGACGCGCCAGGCGGCACGCATCAATGGCATCGATGAGATTGCGGTGACCAATCTGGACGGGCTGGACACGCTTTCTGAAATCAAGGTGTGCACCCACTACGCGCTGGCGGGGCGCCGGTTGGATCGCGTGCCGGCCGACCTCGATCAGCTCGCAGCCTGCAAGCCTGTCTACCGCGTCTTTCCCGGATGGAGCAAGGACACCAGCACGGCGCGCCGGTGGAACGATCTTCCGCGAAACGCGCGCGCTTACCTCAAGGCGCTCGCCCAACTTTCGGGGGCGCACTTGGCGATGGTCTCAGTCGGCCCGGCCCGCGACCAAACGATTCTTCCTTAACTTGCGTGCCATGACGGCGCCCGCTGCACAGCTAAGCCCGGTCGCGCGCGACGAGCTGCCCACGCATGTCGCCATCATCCTGGATGGCAACGGACGATGGGCCAAGGCGCGGGGACTGCCGCGCGTGGAAGGCCACCGGCGCGGCGTCGATTCCGCCCGGGCGGTCATCCGCGCCGCAGCGCAGGCGGGGGTCAAGTACCTTACCCTCTACACGTTTTCCGCCGAGAACTGGAACCGGCCGCAGGACGAGGTGGCGACCATCATGCGCTATCTCACCGTGTACCTGAAACGCGAGTGTCCTGTTCTCAACGAGAACCACGTTCGTCTCGAAGCCATCGGGCAGATTCACCGGCTGCCCGACGACGTTCGTAATCAGCTCAACAAGACGCGCGCGGCGCTCGCTCACAATCAGGGCATGACCCTCATTCTCGCGCTGAGCTACAGTTCTCGGGCCGAGATCGTGGACGCGGCGCGTGCGCTGGCGCAGAAGGTCAGGGAAGGTGCCATGGAGCCGGGCGAGATCGACGAGGCGGCCTTCGCTCACCACCTGCACACCCGGCACGTGCCTGATCCCGACCTCCTGATCCGGACCAGCGGCGAGATGCGGCTGAGCAACTTCCTGCTCTGGCAGCTTTCCTATGCCGAGCTGCTCGTCACCCCGGTGGCCTGGCCGGAGTTCAAGGCGAAGGAATTTCGCGCCGCGCTGGAGGAGTACGCCCGCCGCCACCGGCGCTTTGGAGGCGTTTGATGGAGACCAAGCAACCTGAGATCCCCGGAAGCCCGACGCGCTGGCAGGTGTTCCTGCGACGCGCCGCCAGCGCGAGCCTGCTATGGGGCGCGCTGCTCGCGGCGCTTTTCTATCCTGATCCAAGGCTGGCCGGAGGCGTCTTTCTGCTCTTGATGATCTTGCTGAACTACTCGGGCCTGTCCGAGTTTTACACCCTCATGTCTAGGGCGGGGCACCATGCCTACCGTTCTCCGGGGCAGGCTTGCGTGCTGTTGCTGACACTGGGCGTCTTTTACTTCACGGCCTACAGGGACAAGCCGGGCGACGCGCTGGCGTTCGAAGTCCTCTGGGTTGCGGTGAGCACGCTGCTGATATTTTTGGCTCATCTCTCAAATCCGCCCCGGGAAGGCTCCATCTCTGCCACGGTGCTCGGCCTCATCTATGTGGGGTTGATGCTGGGGTTCATCCAGCATATCCGGTTCTACAACGCCGATGGTCCGTGGTATCTGCTTCTCTTCATCCTGGTCACCAAGATGAGCGACACAGGTGCGTACGTGGTGGGTTCACTTTGGGGACGCCACAAGATGGTGCCGGCCATCAGTCCCGGAAAGACGTGGGAAGGTTTTGCGGGCGCCATCGTGTTCTCCATCACCGCGGCGTGGCTGGTCACGGCCCTCGCTCCAGCGCATTTCCAGCCGGTGACACGCCTGCACGTGATGTTGCTGGGGGCGTTGCTGGGGCTGGGCGCGGTGATGGGTGATTTGGTGGAATCCAAGCTGAAGCGCGAGGCGGGCATGAAAGACTCGGGCAGCTCGTTCCCCGGCATCGGGGGCATTCTCGACCTGCTCGACAGCCTGCTCTTTAACGCGCCCTTGATGTACCTCTACCTGCGCTTGTTCGTGCATGGCCCATGAAACGCGTGGTGGTTCTGGGCTGCACGGGATCCATTGGCACCAGCGCGGCCAAGGTGGCGATGGATTTGCCCGACCAGGTTCAGATCGTTGGACTGGCTGCCGGACGCAATGTCTCGCTGTTGCGTGAGCAGGCGCGCCAGTTTGGGCCGGTGGCCGTCTCCATTGGCGATCCAGCCGATGCCGTGGCACTGCGAAGGGAGCTTGGTCGCGCAGTCGACGTGTATCATGGCCCGGAGGGCCTGATTCGGCTGGCCACGCTTCCAGAGGCCGATCTTGTGCTGATCGCCATCGTGGGCACGGGCGGGCTGCAACCGGCGCTTGCGGCCATACGCGCGGGCAAAGACATCGCCCTTGCCTCCAAGGAGATTCTGGTGATGGCGGGCGAAATGGTGATGAGCGAGGCCCGGCGTCATGGCGTGCGCGTGCTGGCGGTGGACAGCGAGCATTCGGCCATCTTCCAGTGTCTGGATGGCAAGCCCGCCGACTCGGTGCGGCGTCTGGTGCTGACGGCGTCGGGTGGCCCTTTCCGCACCACACCGCGCGACGCGTTTGAGACCATCACCGTGGAGCAGGCCCTCAAGCACCCCTCATGGCAGATGGGTCGCAAGATCACCATCGATTCAGCGACGCTCTTCAACAAGGGACTGGAGATGATCGAAGCGCGGTGGCTCTTTGGAATCGACATGGCGCGGGTGGGCGTGGTGGTGCATCCGCAGAGCGTGGTTCACTCGATGGTGGAATTTATCGACGGCTCCATTCTTGCGCAGCTTTCCACGCCGGACATGTGCCTGCCCATCCAGTACGCATTCACCTATCCCCATCGCGTGCCCAGCGACCGTGTGCAGACCGACCTGGCTCGTATCGGCTCGCTCACCTTCGAAGAACCCGACACGGAACGGTTTCCTTCGCTGCTGCTGGCGCGCCGGGCAGGGGAGGTGGGGGGCACGCTGCCGGCGGTTCTCAATGCCGCCAATGAAATCGCCGTGGAAGGCTTCTGCAAAGGGCGCACGGGATTCACCGGCATCACCCGAGTGGTGCGCGAAACAATGGAGGCGCACGAGGTGATGTTGGAGGCGGGACTCGAACAGATTCTCGATGCCGATCGGTGGGCGAGGGAATTCGCTGGCGGCCTCGTGGCGGCTGGCTGATTGATTTCTGATGGGCCTGTGACTATCCTCTTTGCCAGCGACGACAAATGACAAGCCTACTGAACATCCTCTACGTGGGCGGCGTGGTGTTGCTGCTCTTTGGCGCCGCCATCTTCGTGCATGAATTCGGCCACTACTGGGTGGCCCGGCGGCGCGGACTGAAGGTGGAGGAGTTCGCCATCGGCTTTGGGCCCATCCTCTGGAGCAAGGAGGTCGACGGCATCCTCTATTCGGTGCGCGCCATTCCCGCAGGCGGCTTCGTCAAGCTGCCCCAGATGATCACCTCCGAGGCCATCGAAGGCACAGCCCAGGGAGCGGTGGATCCGCTGCCACCGGTGACGCCCTTTTCGAAAATTCTGGTGGCCGTGGCGGGCCCTCTGATGAACGTGGTGTTTGCCGTGGTGATTGCGGTGGTTCTCTGGCGGGTGGGGCTGCCGCGGCCGGTGAACGACCCGGTGATTGGTTACGTGGAAAAGGGATCGGCGGAGGAGCAGGCGGGCATCCAGCCGGGCAACCGGATCCTCGCGGTGGGGGGCAAGCCCGTCAATACATGGCAGGATGTGGTGCTGGGTGTGTTGGATCAGAAGACGGCCGACATTCGTGTCACCTTGCAGCAGGGCAATCAGACCGTCTCACACGTGTTGAAGTCCGAATCCACCGCCGGCCGCTTCAAGATGCTCAAGCTCGATGACAGCGAGCCCCTTGAGATTCAAACCGTGAAGCCCAAGAGCGTGTTCGAGGTTGCGGGGCTTCGCGCCGGCGACACCGTGGTCGGCGTCGGCGGCGTGCCTTCGTACAGTCAGTTTCATTTTCTGGACCAGCTCTTTGCGGCGCCGGGAACCGGGTTGGTTCTGAACATCAGCCGGAACGGCGAGTCCAAGTCGCTGCAAGCGACCGCGCCGGAAAACGCCGGCGTTCAAGTGGGTGCGGTTCCCGTGCCGCGATTTGGCGCCTGGAGCCGGTTCTGGATGTGGACGGGATTGAAGCAAGAGCAGGAGCCCGTGCCAACGCCGGCGATGGTCGCGGGGTTGCAGGCGGGCGACCAGATTCTACGCGCCGGTGGCCAGCACCTCACCAGCACCCGCCACCTCATCACGCTCGTGCAGCAACACCCCGGAAAGGAACTGGTGCTGGACATCACCCGGGCAGGCAAGCCCATGACGGTGCGCATCACGCCGCAAAGGAATGCCGGCACCGGTGCCGTGCAAATCGGCGTGGTGCTCGAACAGGAGGTGGGATTGGAATTTGCCGCACCGCGCATCAAGTACTCGCTGTCAAAACCGGGCCCGACGCCGCTGGCGCAAATCAGCGACGTCTGGGACAAGACGCTGACCACCTTGAGCGCACTCTTTCGCTCCAAGGAGACGGGAGTGGGCGCCAAGGACCTGAGCGGCCCGGTGGGCATTCTGGGCATGCTCTCCATCTTTGTGAACACCGATTTCCGACTGGCGCTTAGTTTTCTCGTGCTGCTCAACATCAACCTCGCGGTCTTGAACCTGCTGCCCGTGCCGGTGCTCGATGGCGGACACATCCTTCTCTCGCTCATCGAGCGCATCCGCAACAAGCCCGTCAGCGTGCGCATCCAGGAATACGCCACCACCGCGTTCGCCATCCTGCTGCTCTCCTTCATGGTGTATGTGACCTTCTTCGATCTGCAGCGCATGTCCCTCTTTAGCGACCTCTTCAAACGGGAGACCACCATCGAGAAGAGCAGCCCGCCGCCAGCCCCTCCGAAATAGATGCGCTACTGCCGCTCACCCTGGCGCCATGAGAAGCGCGTGACGCGCGAGGTGAGGGTTGGCGACCCCGCGCAGGGCGGCGTCATCGTGGGTGGTGCGCAGCCCATCGTGACGCAGTCCATGCTCACCTGCGACACGATGGACACAGGTGAGTGTGTGCGGCAGACGCTCGATCTGGTGGCGGTCGGATGCCAGATCGTGCGCATCACCGCACCCACGGTGAGGGACGCGGCAAACCTGCAGCACATCGTCGCGGAATTGCGCGCCCGTGGCTGCATGGTTCCCATCGTCGCGGACATCCATTTCAAACCGGAGGCCGCGATGGAGGCGGCAAACTGGGTGGAAATGGTGCGCATCAATCCGGGCAACTACGCCGACTCCAAGAAATTTGCCGTCAAGGAGTACACCGACGAGGCCTACGCTGCCGAGTTGTACCGCATTTCTGAGAAGTTCGCGCCGCTCGTGCAAAAGCTCAAGGCGCTGGGGCGTGCGCTTCGCATCGGCACCAATCATGGCTCGCTCTCCGACCGCATCATGAACCGTTACGGCGATTCGCCCCGCGGCATGGTGGAGAGCGCCATGGAGTTTGCCCGCATCTGCCGCAAGCACGAGTTTCACAACTTCAAGTTTTCGATGAAGTCGAGCAACCCCAAGGTGATGATCGCCTGCTATCGCCTGCTCGCGGCACGATTGGCGCAGGAAGGTGACGACTGGAATTATCCCCTGCACTTGGGTGTCACAGAGGCGGGCGACGGCGAGGATGGCCGTATCAAGAGCGCCATTGGCATTGGGTCGCTTCTTTGCGACGGGTTGGGTGACACCATCCGTGTCAGCCTCACGGAGGATAGCCCGCGCGAAATCGCCGTCTGCAACGACTTGCTGGGCCAGTTGCCCGCGATGGTCAACTCGAAGGCGTTGGCTCCGCTTGAACCAAGTTTCGATCCGTATTCGTTCGAGCGCCGCGCCACGCCGGAGATTGAACTTGCCGGCGCGACGCGCTGTGGCGGCGAAGTGCCCGTGCGCGTCGTCGTCCCGCGGGCCGTGTTTGACAAGGTGGCGCCGCGAATCCGGCCAGGGGATGACGTGCGTCCCGAGGCGGTCTACGAAGACTTGAACATTGCCGAACTGGACCCGCGCGAGGACTTCTCAATCTCATGCGAGAGGCAATTGGTGACGGTGAAGGATGACGTGGGGTTGCCCCCCATCACGGCCTTTCGCCTGCTGGCGGCCAGGCTCAAGCGGTTGGGAAGCAATAACCCCATTCTGCTCAAGGACGCGCTGGGCTTCGAGCCGGTTCCTCTGTCGCCCGAAGCGGCCCTCTTGCGCGCGGCCGTCAACCTCGGTGCTTTATTGGCCGATGGCATCGGAGACGCAATTCTCGTGCGGGGTGAGAGCGGTGCGGGCCAATCCCTCCGCCTGGCCTACAACATTCTGCAGGCAGCCGGATGTCGCAGCTTCAAGACCGACTACGTGGCCTGCCCCAGTTGCGGCCGCACGCTCTTCAACCTCCAGACCGTGACGGCGAGCATCAAGGCGCGCACCGAGCACTTGAAGGGGGTGAAAATTGCGATCATGGGCTGCATCGTCAATGGGCCCGGCGAGATGGCCGACGCGGATTTTGGTTACGTGGGTGGCGCACCCGGGAAAATCAATCTCTATGTCGGCAAGCAGCCAATCAAGTTCAACATCCCCGAGGCGGAGGCTGTGGAGCGCCTCGTGGACCTCATCCGCGAGCACGGGAAGTGGGTGGACCGAGAGCCGGCCCAATCCGTCCCTGCGTAGTGTTTGCCCTTCATTCGCCCAGCGCCGACGCCCGGTTCGGGAGGACGCGCCCCAAGTGGAAGGAGAGAAAGTCACCCAAAAACCCTCTGGCCTCGGCGTGCTCGGCTGGCGCCAGCTCGAGGCGGTGAAGCTCGCCCCATGCGCTGGTGCTCAAGCTGGCGAGGATGCGTTGTGTGCCCGGTGAGAGTCCGGCGCGGTCCAGTGGAGGGCGCAGTCCCACCCGATCGAGGTATCGCAGCTCAAATGCCATCATGGCGTTGGGCCCGGAGAGGGAGTTGGAAAGGTGCCCAAGGAATCCGGAATACAAGGCGTAGACTTCATGCAATGGCGATTCTTCCTCGGTGGACTGCTCGATCAGCGCCGCGGCGTAGGAGGCCTGCTGGAGGTGCAACCATTCCCGACGCAGGGTGGTATGCCCATCCACCAGAGCCGCCTCACGCAACAAGTGCAACGAGGATCGGCGGCTTTTGCGGATGCCAATCTGGGCTTCATGAAACAAATCCAGCACGCCGCGGAAGGGCGACTTGGGGCGGCGCGCACCCTTGGCCACCGTGGCGATGCGCCCGTAATCGGGAGTGATCCAGTGCAGGATGAGACTGCTCTCGGTCAGGGGGCGCACTCTGAGGACAATGCCGCGCGTCGTGATGTCCTCGGAGGGGTTCATCGGGCGCGAAGCTCCCGCAACCAGCGGTTCTCCACCTGCTTCATGCGCCGCCGTGATCGGGGGTGCCGGTCATCGTATCCGGCCAGATGCAGCAGGCCGTGGATCAGATATCGCGCCAGTTCCTGCGCGGTGGTGGTGCCAAACCGGCCGGCTTGCGTTTGAGCCACCCAAGGGCAGATGCAAAGATCGCCGTGCCTCTTGCTTGCATCGTATCCAAAGGTGAGGATGTCCGTGGGGCCTTTGTGATTCAGGTGCGCCTGGTTGAGTTGCGCCATGCGACGGGCGGAAACGAGCTCAATGCCGATGTCGTAGGTTGGCCACTCCAACTGATGCTGCAGAACCCACAAGGCCTGTTGGCGCAACGCGCGCCCGTCCACCGGCACGGCGCGCTGCCGGTTGCGCACGCAAAGGCGCCTATTTGCTCCCATGCCGGTCAGTTTCGTAGGCCCTGATGATGCGCTGGACAAGCGGGTGGCGCACAATGTCCTTGTGATTGAGCGTGACCAAGGCCAGCCCTTCAATGTCTTTGAGCAACCGCATGGCCTCAATGAGCCCGGACTGTTTCTGAGGCGGAAGGTCGACTTGGGTCGGGTCTCCCGTCACCACCGCGCGCGTGTTGTAACCCAGCCGAGTCAGAAACATCAGCATTTGCTCGCCCGTGGTGTTCTGTGCCTCGTCGAGGATCACGAAGGCCTGGTTTAGCGTGCGGCCG
>SXGR01649086.1_pt1 | contig 36353 bp, 40 predicted proteins | sample 3174711 | NCBI WGS metagenome assembly SXGR01 (sample SAMN11356860, study PRJNA531348) | freshwater metagenome | isolation source: freshwater sample F1-60 | place: China: Fuxian Lake, Yuxi | collected 2017-12-25 | reverse complement strand
CGCGGGAGCCGGCAGGCAGGATCACCGTGTCGATTCGATGCGCCACCAACGTCTCGGCAAACTCCCTCGTCCGCCCGATTCCCACCTTGACGTTGTCCCACCCTTCGGCTTTCAGTCGGTCCAGCACCTCACTCAAGCCGGTCTGCCCGGGCGTCGCCGTCACCAACAATCCGGTTGGGAATTTCGCCTGCTGCAGCCAAGTCCGCGCATCCGACTCCCTTGGCCGGACCGCAGATTGCGACCAGGATAGATAGATGACGTTATAAAAATAGTCGGTCAGCCGCTTCAGCTCCGCCGCCGCCTCTGGGATAGGTTCCGGCGCCACGTGTCCTACAGGAAGCGACAGGCCGGGCGACATCCCGAAAGGAGTCTTGGGCGCTTCGGCCAGCGCCGCAAGATCCACCAACAGAATGGGACGGCGGCGCTCCCAGCAGGCAAGCGTGCCGGTTGCCTCCGGACTTTCGACTCTCGGACTGCCGGCCACTCTGACGGTGACCACGTACGTCCCACGCATCCGGCAGGTCGCGTCAAAGAATGCCCGCCCGTCGCCGCCCGTCATGGCCGGGACGGCCTTGGCTCCTCCAACCAGCAATTCCAACGGTTCACCGCCCAGGCCCGGCTGTCCCGGACCGCTCCGAACCAGCTTGGCCTCGATTCGGGCCGGCTTTCCAGGCGCCATCAGCGCATCACGCACCGACAGTTGCCCCTGGACCTTCCCCGCCGCATCAGCTTGCCCCAAGACCGACCACCAGCAGGCAAGCGCCAGGAGACCGGCGGTCAGAAACCGACCGGAAGCACAAGACGGAGATCGCACGATCCGACATGCCGGGACCATGGCATTGCGCTCGGGCAAAGCGATGCGGAGAGGGGACTGGGTGCGGCCGGCCCGCTCGGCCGGGCCGGAAATTGTTGCTGCTCGTCTGGCCACCGCGTACCTCCGTCGAGCCCGGCGAGCGGAACGCGGGGAATTTACAGCAGGCCGTGGCCGCGTTTGGCGATGGAATAGGCGTCCCCGCCGGAAAAGACAATCATGCTCAGATAGAGGAGCTCTGCGGGAGCCCACAAGAGCCGAGAGATCAGAAACAGCGCGATCGCAAAGGCCACAATGGCATACCCGCGCTTTTCACCCAGATATAAGTGCCCCAAACCGGGAATGAGGGACAACGAGGCAGCGCGCAGCCCATGCCAGGCTTTTTCTCGGCTGTCCATTCAAGAAAGAGTAATCGGTGATCCGTCTTCAGTTATCAGTTCCGGAAACTGAGAACCGAATACGGTTAACTTCATGACGACTTCAAGGCCGCCAGGACCTCGTCCACATGGCCGTCCACCTTGACCTTGCGGAACAGGGCCTTGATGACACCCAGCCCATCGATGACAAACGTGCTCCGCTCGATACCCCAGTATTTCTTGCCGTACATATTTTTTTGCTTGTAGACCCCGTAGGCTTTGGACGCAGACGCATCCTCGTCGCAGAGCAGCGAAAACGGCAGGTCGAACTTGGCGATGAATTTCTTGTGCGATTCCGCTCCGTCGAGGCTGATGCCGAGGACGACTGCGCCCGCTTTCCGAAGGCGTTGTTGGGAATCGCGGAAGTCGCAGGCTTCCTTCGTGCATCCGGGCGTGTCGTCTTTGGGGTAAAAATAGAGCACGACAGCTGTTCCCTTCAGGCTCTTCAAACTGATGGCCGCCCCCGCCTCGTTAGGAAGCGAAAACTCCGGCGCCTGGTCGCCGACCGCCAAGTCTTGGCTCATTCGCTCCGACCTCCTCGTCCCGTCAACCGGACGATCGTGTTACCGCGTCATTCCGCCCGGAGGCACGCCAAGGCCAGGTTTCTGGTTCGTATAGTCTTGGGCGCCTTTCTTTTTCAATCTGGCATCTGGGTTGCCGTATTGACGCAGGGCGGGGGAATCCCAGATCACCTTGTTGCCCGGAGCCAGATTCGCTGCTTCGACAAAGTGATCACGGGCCGCATCATTCTCGCCCAGCGCAAACAGCGCCAGACCCAGGTTGTAATGGGCTTCGCCCGAGTCCGGCGCGGCCTTCAGCGCCTGTTCGAACGAGCCCTTCGCTACATCGAACTGGCGGCCTTGATACGCTTTGGCCCCTTCTTCCGTGGCACGCACGGCCGCCGTGGACACGCTCATTGAGAGCGGCAGCGGCGCCCGCGCCTTTGGCTTCTCCGGCTCTTTCGCGCAGGCGGTCAGCCACAGGCTGGCAATCACCAGGGTCACAGCGATCATGGATTTCATGGTTCCCTCACAATGGCATATTGAAAGCCGCATTTAAGAGGACTTGTGCTTCCGCAGCTCCTCCTCCATCGCTTTGCGGTACAGCACCTCCCATTCCTGGCTACCCTCCGCGATAGGACGGGAATAGGAAGCTAGCTTGGCTCGCACCATCCGATCGACGGCCTCTTCCTGAGCCAATTCTGAGGCCAGCACTCGCTTGATCTCGCGCAGGGCCATGGTCTCGTCGCCTTTCAGCTTGGCGGCGGGCGTCTTTTTCAAATAAGCCAGAATCACATGCGAGAGATGCGTGACCTTGTCGTCGCTCAGCAGCATGGAACACTGTTTACAGTGTACAGTTATCGGTTGTCAGTCTCAGTTTCCGAGAACTGCCAACTGCGAACTGTTTACTCTGTACCTTTTTACAGCACCACCCCCCGATCCCGAACCAACTTGCTTTTGATCATCGTAAACATCTTCTGATAGTCCACTCGCCCCTGTTCGATCTCGGCTTCATAGGCCTTCATAAGGTCGCGGATCTCCGCGTTGAGGCGATCCTCCACCATGAGTTCTTCCGTGATGGCCTGTTCCAGCGCTTCCGCCAGGGCTTTCGGCGTTCCGGTCAGGTCCAGATGCCCCTGGGTTTGAAGCCGAGTGCCCAGGGCATGCGCCACATGGGCGACCCGCTCCTTCGAGAGCTTCATCGGTCCCCCGCGATGCCGGAGCCGTCCGGCACATGTCGCGCGATTCGGCTCACACCTTCTCGACCCGGATGGTGGTCGCCCCCAACGCCTGTCGTAACAGGGTCGCATCGCCCACGATCCGGCCGATCACATTGACCCGATCGGCCGGCACGGGATCAGGCCCCATGCTCATCGGCGTTCGGCCGAAAAAAATGGCGAGGACTTCGCCCGCCCCCCAGAACGCCACATCTCCGACTTTCACCTGCGTGGTCGCGATCTCCCGATGGTCCTTGACCCCCGGCATCTTGCAATAGAACTCCTCGCCCCAACTGTTCACCGGGGCCTCGACCGGCAAGGCCGCATAAATCGCCTCGGTGGTCTTATTGTTCTTCAATTCCGCTTCCAGCCGCACCCCGCCGATCTTGATCGCGATGCGTTTGGCTCCGTTCTCCGCCATGCCCGACTGTGCCCCCACGTTTCGGTTCTGCTCCCACCAAGGGCTGCCACGAGCCCTGCGCGGAATTTAGCTTGTTTCCATCCCTAAATCAAGGCTAGAATCCGCGCCGCGGACGCGGCAACTTTGCGAAATCGCATCACTATCATCATGCTGCAATCCACCTTCGTCTTGCTCCCAGGCGTGGGCGAATATACAGAACGTCGCTGGTGGGATCACGGCATCCCCGACTGGCAGACGTTTCTGAATCATCCCTCGCCAAAAGGCCTCAGTGCCGGCCGCAAGACACTCTACGACCGGGACATCGCGACCGCCATCCACCAGTTGGAGCAGGGCCGGGCCCGCTACTTCGCCCACTGCCTGAAACCGCGCGACCACTGGCGACTGTTCGAGACGTTCAAATCCAAGGCGGTATACCTGGACATCGAAACCACCGGCGAGCCGCCCACCATCGGCGAGGTGACGGTGGTCGGGCTCTACGCCGACGGACGTCTGACCCAACTCGTGCGAGGCGATTCGCTCACCGAAGCGCGATTGAGCAGGGAATTGGCCCCCTACGATCTCATCATCACCTTCTTCGGGAGCGTCTTCGACCTCCCCTACCTGCGCGCGAAATTCCCCGGCCTGACCCTCGATCAGCCCCATATGGACCTGTGCTTCGCCGCCAGGCGGCTGGGCCTGGCAGGGGGGCTGAAACAGATCGAGACGCAGATGGGTCTCGACCGTGTGGCCGACGTGCGAGGACTCGATGGATGGGAAGCGGTGCGCCTCTGGAACGAGTGGCGGCAAGGCCGGGCGACTTCACTGGAACGCCTGCTCCTCTATAACGCCGCCGACGTCCGCAATTTGGAACCCCTGGCGGATACGTTTTACGACCGGTTGGTCGCCCGCTACCGCCCTGCGGGAGCCTCCCGGGCGTGAGCCGACCACCGGGCGCCAGATGGCACGGGGTCGGGCGGACGGACGTCGGCCTGGTACGCCGCGCCAACCAGGATGCGCTCCTCCTTCGGGACGAGCTTGGCTTATGGATCATCGCCGACGGGATGGGCGGCCATCCGGGAGGCGACGTGGCCAGCCAGCTGGCGATGGAAACCACGGCTGCGCACGTCACCGCGCTGGCCGAATCGGGAGGGCGTCACGCGAGCGATCAAGCGGAGGGGCTGCGCCGGGCCCTGCTCCAAGCGAATATCGCCCTCCATGCGGAGGGGGACGCGCGCCCCGAATACAAGGGCATGGGGACTACGCTCATCGCCCTGCACATCGCCGGACTTCCCCAGGCCCAGGCGACCCTGGCGCACGTGGGGGATAGCCGCGCCTATCTCCACCGCGCCGGCACCCTGTCCCAACTGACCAGAGACCATTCCTGGGTGGAAGACCGGATCCGGGGAGGCCTCCTCTCGACGGAGGAGGCGGCCACGCACCCGCTGCGCCACAAGCTCACCCGCGCCCTGGGCATCGACACAGGGGTGGAACCGGACATTCTGACCCTGCACCTACAGACCAGGGACCGAATCCTCTTGTGCACCGACGGACTGACGAAAATGTTGAGTAATGACGAAATCCTGGAAGCCCTGACGGCCCATGGCAAGGATGCGCAGGCCGCCTGCGATGCTTTGGTGGGACAGGCCAACGAACGGGGCGGACAGGACAACGTGACCGTGCTCTTGGTCAGCGACAGGATCGGGAGAGCCTAACCCTCGTCGTCCGCCTCCCCGATCATTTCCGCCGCCGCCTCCCGCACATTCTTGGTGATGGCGAGGCCGCCCAACATGCGCGCGACTTCTTCCTTCCGCCCGACCTGATCAAGCCGCCGCGCCCTGGTCACCGTGCGTTTCTTCGTGACGGTCTTTTCCACCACATAATGCGCTCCGGCCTGGGATGCGATCTGGGGCAGATGCGTGATGCAAAAGACCTGGTGATAGGCCGCCAACGCCTTGAGCCGCTGGCCCATCACCGCCGCCACCGCGCCCCCGATGCCCTGATCCACTTCGTCAAAGATCAGCACGGGAACCCCGTCGGTCTCCGCCAGCACGGTCTTGAGCGCCAACATGATCCGCGAGAGCTCGCCGCCCGAGGCGACCTTCGCCATCGGCTGCAGCGGCTCGCCGGAGTTCGCCGACAGCAGGAACTCCACCCGATCGCAGCCGGTCGGCCCCAGCGCCGTCTCGCTTCGGTCCGATGCGACGGCGATCCGGAACTGGGTCTGTTCCATGCGCAGCGCCGACAGCTCAGCCGTGACCCTGACCTCCAGCTTCTTGGCCGTTTTCGTCCGTCCCTCAGACAGCCGCTCGGCCGAAGCCACGGTGTCCCTCCCCGCCCGCGTCATCTGCTCGCGCAAGTCGGCCAAGCGCGATTCGCTCTGATCCAGGCTCTCCAGTTCCCCGCGTAATTGCTCCAGCTTCGCACGCAGCTGCGCCACCGTCGCCGGCGCCCCCGCCGCTCCATATTTCTTTTTCAGCCGTTGGAGCTTGTCCAGACGCTCCTCGATCTGCGCCAGCCGATCCGGATCATGTTCCAGCCCCTGTCGATAATCGCGCAGCCGCCCGGCCAGCTCGCGCAACTCGACGGTGGCGCTCTCACAGAGACCGGTCCACTCGGCCGCCTCCGGATCAATCCCGGCCAACTCGTTCAACCGCTGGGCGACCGCGCCCAGAGAGGCCAACGACGACGATTCCGCTCCATACAGCCGCTCATAGGCTTCGTCGCTCAGCTGCCCCAGCCGTTGCGCATGGCTCAGCCGGCGGCGCTCCGCATCCAAGGCCTCTTCTTCCCCGGAGCGCAGCTCCGCGTCCGCCAGTTCGTTGTGCTGGAATCGCATGAAGTCTTCCTTCGCCTGCCGCTCGGCGGCCAGCCGGACCGCCTCATCGCACGCTTGCCGGTGAGCACGCCAGGCTTCGAATCGCGCAACATAGGCCTGGCGGACCTCCCGCAACTGCCCGAAGGCGTCCAAGGCGTCCAACTGCGTCTGCGCCGCCAGCAAGGATTGCTGCTCATGCTGTCCGTGAATGTCAATGAGGGTGCCGGCCAAGCTCTGGACCTGATGGAGCGGGGTGAGCCGGCCGTTGAGGTAGACCCGGTTTCGGCCGGACCGTGAGAGGATGCGACGGACGATCAGTTCGGTTTCGTCGGAAGCCAAGACCCCGCCATCCCGAAGACTGGCGATGAGGGGGCTTTTGGCCGGGATGGCAAAGAAGGCCTGGAGCTCGGCCTCTTCGGACTCGGCCCTGATCTGATCGTTCGAGGCCCGGCCCCCGACCAGGAGGGCCAGGGCATCCACGAGGATGGACTTGCCGGCTCCGGTCTCCCCGGTCAGAACCTGGAACCCGCCGGAAAACTCAAGATGGAGCTGCTCAATGACCGCGAAGTTGGCGATGCGCAGCTCGGTGAGCAAAGGACGCTCTCAGCTGTCAGTTCTCAGCCGTCAGTTCCGGAAACTGAACACTGAAGACTGAGAACTGACAACTCGTTAGACGTGATTCCTACCATCCTGTTACGCGGAAGGGGTCGCCTGAGCTAACAGAGAGTCGATCGTTTCCTTGAACTGCCGCTTGGGTCTGGCGCCGACGAGCTTCTCCACCGGCTGCCCGTTCTTGAAGAAGAGAATCGTCGGAATGCTCATCACCTGATACCGGCCGGCCACTTCGGGGTTCTCGTCGGTGTTCAGCTTCATGACTTTTACTTTGCCCGCATATTCGGTCGCCAATTCTTCGATGATCGGCGCGACCATCTGGCAGGGCCCGCACCAGACGGCCCAGAAATCCACCATCACCAGGCCCGGCTCTTTCATCACTTGGGCATCCCAACTGCTGTCGCTCACCTGCAACGCCTGTCCTACCACGGATCGCCTCCTTCGAATGACGTTTCCCGAATGGTCGGAGCGCATCGTATCCTACCGCCGTTTGGACTGTCAACCGGACGCCCGATCACTGTTTTTCCCTTACCCTCTACCAATTCCAGACTTCCGGGGCACTGTTCCACCAGTCGCCAGGATGGGCCGCGCGCCAGGCAGTCTGCTGCGTCCAGAGCCGCTCGCTTGTGGCCTTATCCAGACGCGTGGCCATGGCGGCAGCCACGTCCGACTGCCGCCTGACGCTTTCCTGGATCAGTTCCTTGGCGATCCGCGCCAGCACGTCCGGCGGGTCCGTCAGGTCCTCCACGCCGCGCGTCGCCAGGTTCAGATAGAGCTGCTCCACCGCCACCCACCGGTCGGCCTTGGCCATGGCCTCCAGGTAGCCGTCGATCGCTTGATAGACATAGGTGAGGTAGACGTAACTGTGCGCCGAGGGCACCGCCTCGACCTCACGTTGACAGGCCTCGACCGCACGACGGTAATCCCCCGCGGCCAGAAAGACCTTGGCCCGATGCAGATTTGTTTGAGACGGCTCCGAGGAAGCCGGCGTCGCCAGGACCATCGGCAGCAGGAGTGCCAAGCACAGTATCGCGCCCTTCATCGCGCCCCTCCTTGCACGATCAACGCCCCATGCCCGGCTGCCCCTGCTGCGATACCCCCGATGACGAGGACATCCGTTTCGGCGAGGTCGGCCAGGGCAGGCCCTTCTCGTCTTTCAGCAAGGGGTTCAGAATGGCTTTCATCAACTGGGTGCCAAACCCTTCCGTCGCGCCGATCCCGGTCAGGCTGATGAGAAAATTGTACTGCACCCGGTCGGGAAACTGAATGTAAAAGAGCCCCAACGACCAACACTTGCAGGGATTCTGGTAGACCCCCACCAGATCCGTCTCCGGCCGCTGGCCGGTCTTCATGTCGTAGTAGGTTTTGGCGCCCAACGTCCATCCCAACGGCGCCCGAAAGGCGACGGTCCCAGTGGCATAGTGGACGGCCTCGGTCGGGGCATAGACCTCGTTGAAGGAAATGGGGTTCCAGATGTCGCCGCGCCGGACCCGATTGCCCTCGTTCGTATAGCGTTGCCCCAGTTCGACATACCACTGGTCGCGATCCTGGTAGCGGACGTCCGTGTTCCACTGGCTCAGGCTCCGGCTATAGGGGTTGAAGAAGGCGTCCACGGTCAGCGACATGGGATTCATGATGGCCGGCGTGCCGACATTGTTGCCGACCACGCCGCGAAGCCAGAGGTCTGAGAATTTCTTGCCATCCACGGCGACCATCGTCGGCTGGAGCGGCTGGGCCGTGGACGAATAGAGGGGGCTATTGGGAAACGGAAAGAAGCGCGCCTGACTCTGGGCGCTGCCCACGTGATAACTCTGCGCCAACGTCAGGTCCAGCCAGTTGGTGCTGTTGCCGTCCGGCCCCATCTCCAGGAGCCGGCTGCGCAAGGAATAGGTCAACAGATTTTTCTTGGGCAGGTCGTCCACGGCATCGACCTGGACGATCTGGGACTGATTGCTGGGCGGCACATACTCGTAGATGATGTCCGGCTCGATCGTGTGGACGAGGCTCTTCCCGCCCTCTTTCGAAAAATTCCTGGAGAGGCGCGACGTGGCATCCACGCTCGCCCAGAAGGTCTCCCGGTGCACCGTCTGCTCGGTCGTCACCCCCCGCGTGTAATAGACCTCCCGCAGTTTCAGCTGCGGCGTGATCCCCACGACATGTCCCACATTGATCACGTCCGTGGAGAGCGTGGGCATGAGGTCCACCCGGTTCAGCTGGAAGCCCTGGTCGCGATAAAAATTGACGAAGGTGTTCTCCATTCCGAGGAGCGCCGGCCCGCCGAAGGGCGCCACATTGAACAGGTTGAACCCAATTTCTGGCAAGCGTTGAAATGTGTTCGGACTGCCGGCCCCGACCGGCTGCAGGAACTGCCCCAGCAAGTAGATGTTGCCGAGCGCATAGCGTTGATTGAGGGTGAAGTCCGATTCCTGGCTGGGCGCCGCCCGCAGCGACCCGGAGTTGCTCAAGTTGTTCAGAATGGTCCGGTCGGAGAGCAAGCTGGACTTGATGTGCAGCGACAAGTCCTCGTTGAACTGCTGGACATGGGTGCCAATGGCCTGGGCCCGCGACGTGTGGGTCACATTGTCCTGGATAAAACTGAGCAGCCACTGGCCGCGGGACTGGCGGTTCAGGATATACTTGTATTCCAGATCGCCTCCGGACCCGCGCTGGCTCAGGTAGTCGGGCGTAATCAGCACATCCTGACTGGGCGATATCGCCCAGAAAAAGCTCTGCCGGTAATGGGCGCCGAACTTGTTGTCGTAGCCGAATTCCGGCACCAACGCGCCGCTCTTGCGCGCCGTCTGGACGGGATAGCTGATGGCCGGCAGCGGCACCAACGGCATATCGTTGACGCAGAACCACAGGCCCTTGCCGTAAAAACTCTGCCCTGCATGCAGATCCATGTCCTTGAAGTTAAACCGCCAGGCCGGAATCTCGCCGTTCTTGGCGTCGCAGTTGGTGAACGATCCTTCCTTGGCCCGGTAATGGTCTTCTGAGAATCGCTGCAAGAGACGACCGGTCACCAAGGTATTGGAGTCCTTCATGTAAAGGGTTCCGTTGACGATCAGCCCCGCGTCCGTATTGATGTCCAGATCCAACTGCTCGGCCTTGAGTTCGGACGTCGGGTCCGTCAGGTGCGCATGTCCCATGGCCGTGAGCTTGCCGGACAACATATTGATCCAGACCCGATCAGCGGTCAGTCGCATCATGCCCTGGATAATCACCACCGATCCGACGGCCTCGTAGACCTCGGTGTCGTTTTGATAGGTCAGCTGATCGGCGGACGCCTGGATCGGCTGGGTCTGGATGTTCTGGGTTGAGAGGGGGGGCTGTTTGGAAGCGGCTGGCCCTGCCTCTGCGGCCCATCCGGAGCCTGTCCAGACCGTCGCCACCGCCGCAAGCGCGAGGCAGGACAGGCTCAACGGCAGGATCGAACGGCGGCAGCGATCGCCCATCCTCACCCCCGGATGGGAGACGTGGCGCAGCCGCGCAGAAGGGCCTTGACGTCGCCCACCAGCATCAGGGATCCCGTAACGCAGATCAGGTCGCCGGTGACGGCCAACCGTCTGGCCAGGGCCAGAGCTTCCGCCGGATGCGGGGCTAGGTGCGCGCCAGCCGCCCGCTCGCCGAGAACCGACGCCAGCTCATGGACGGAAGCCGCGCGGGTGAGTTGCGCCCGGGTCAGGACCAGTTCGTCGGCCAGGGGCGTCAGGAGCCCGCAGAACCCGGCCAAGTCCTTGTCGCGCATCATCCCAAGCACCAGGATTACCCGCGAGCAGGGACGGGCCATACGATGGGAAGCCAGATACGCGGCCAGCGCGGCCCCCGCCTCCTGGTTGTGCGCCCCGTCCAGCAGCAGCAGGGGATCGCGCTCGACCGCTTCCAGCCGGCCCTCCCAGAACGTCTGATGTAATCCGGTGCGGACTGCCTGCTCGGACACGCACAGCCCGCGCTCGGAGACCAATTCCATCAAAGCCAGGGCGCAGGCAGCATTGTCCAACTGATGGGCGCCGGCCAGTGGACAGGTCAGGCCTTCCAGCCGGCCCCGAATCCCATTGTACGTAACCCCCCCCAAGGTGTCTCCCAAGGCCTCGAATTCGAGGCCCAATCGATAGAGCGGCGCCTGCCGCTCCGTCGCCATCCGTGCCACCACTTCAGCCGCCGGAAGCTTCAGCCGGCCGGTCACGACCGGCACGTCCTGTTTCACGATGCCTGCTTTCTCGAACGCAATCGCGTCCAGGCTGGCCCCCAGATACTCCTGATGGTCCAGCGCGACGGTCGTGATCGCCGAGGCCAACGGCATGATCAGGTTTGTCGCGTCGAACCGCCCCCCCAGCCCCACCTCCACCACCGCCACCTCGACCCGCGCCTCGGCGAAATATTGAAACGCCAGCGCCGTCGTAAATTCGAAGAAGGTCGGCTGGGGCCCCTGCCCCGCCAAACGGGCCACGCGTTCGGTCAACGCCGCCACGTCCCCTTCCAGGATCATCGCTCCGTTTACCCGGATACGCTCGCGGAATTCGACGAGATGAGGCGACGTATAGAGTCCGACCCGGTACCCGGCTGCCTGCAGCATCGCCGCCGCCATCGCCGCCGTAGACCCCTTCCCGTTCGTCCCGCCGATGTGCAGTGTCGGATACGCCGCCTGGGGCCGGCCCAGCCCATCGAGCAATCGCGTAATGGTGTCCAGGCCCGGTTTGATGCCGTGCTTCTGGAGCCCAAAGAGGTACTCAAGCGACGCAGAATAGGACATGGAGGCGGTGAAAACGGCGGACTTACAGGTGGCCGATGAGCGTGTCCAGCGTCTCCTTGAGACGCCGGCGCTCCACAATCATATCCACGATGCCGTGCTCCAAGAGGAACTCGGCGCGCTGGAATTCATCGGGCAGCTGCTGCTTGATCGTTTGTTCGATCACCCGCGGCCCGGCGAACCCGATCAGCGCCTTGGGCTCCGCGATAATCACGTCCCCCAGCATCGCCACGCTGGCCGTGACGCCGCCGAACGTGGGGTCGGCCAGGATCGTGATAAACGGCAGCCGGGCCTCTCCCAGCTTGGCGACCGTGGCGGAAGTCTTGGCCATCTGCATCAGGGACAGGATCCCCTCTTGCATCCGCGCGCCGCCCGAGGTGCAGACCAGGACGACCGGCAGGCGCATCGTGACAGCCCGTTCGATGGCGCGGCACAGCTTCTCCCCGACCACGGACCCCATGCTGCCGCCCATAAAACTGAAATCGAACACCGCCAGCACAAGCCGGCGGCCGTTGATCGCTCCTTCGCCGGTCACGAGGGCATCCTTGCGCCCGGTCTTGTCCTGCTGGGCCTTCAGCCGATCCGGATAGGCGCGGCTGTCGGCAAACCCCAGCGGATCCTGCGGAGCCAGATCGGCGTCCCATTCCAGAAACGTCCCGAGGTCCGCGAGCAACGCAATGCGCTCGGCCACCGAGATCGGGAAATGGTAATCGCATTTGGGGCAGACCTTGTTGTTGCGGTCCACCTCCTTGCGATAGACGATCTCGCGGCAGTGGCTGCACTTAAGCCACATGCCCTCGACGACCTTGGGCCGCTTCGACGGCTCGGCGCTCGGCGTCGTCTCTTTTTTAAACCAGGCCATAACTCAGTAGAAACGATGAACGCGGAATGATGGATGCTGAATAGGGAGCACGGTCGGCGGTTCTGCATTCATCATTATGGCTCCCGGCCGGCCCGGCGCCGGACCATCGAACTACCTCAAAAGAGGTTCAGAATACCACGGCCGCCCTGGTTCCGCATCAAGAATCACGATTCACCCAAGCTCTGAGTCCGGTTCGCAAGCCCTCAAATCTACACACACATATCGAAGATGATTTCTTGTAGTCGACGGGAGAAAAGACCGCCCCTGAGGTCAAAAAGGAGGCGATCCCAGGGCGATCCGCGCCACCATCGTCAGCCCGATCCCGATGCTCCCGAGGCTGGCCAGTCCCTGAACGGCCACCTGAACACGATGCCCCCACGAAGCCGACAGGACCAGGGGGACGCTGATCAGCATCCCCAAGACGACCATCCCGGCGATCGAACCGACCCCGAATACCAGAATATAGACGACGCCCTCCCATACGGAACGGACCGCCGCCAGCACCAGCAGCATCAAGGCCGCCGAACCGGCGAGCCCATGCACCATCCCGACCAGAACCGGCCGGAGCGACGAGGGCAGCCAATGCGCATGCCCGTGGTCCCGTTGCAGTTGGTGACTGTGCAAGTGCACATGGGCCGACCCTTCATGCTGATGGACATGCACATGCCAACGCTCCCGAACCAGGGTCCACACCAGGGAGCCGCCCAGGAAGATCAGCATCAGGCCCACGCCCACTTCAAGCCCTTGCGCGACCGGTTCGGAGATCGTGACCTTGAACGCAATGACCAGGAGGCCGACCAACAGCAACGTCGCCGTGTGCCCGAAGCCCCAGCAAAACCCGATGAATCCGGAGGTCCGCCAGGCAGGACGAGCAGCGAGCAGAGTGGAGACCGCCGCCACATGGTCTGCGTCAAGGGCGTGTTTGGCACCGAGCAGGAACCCAAGGCCGAGGATGCTCAGGAAGGACGTGTCAGGCATAAGGCAAAGGGCCGGCGGAGCACCAGGACGCGGAGCGTCGCCGGCTCATCTCATCCCCCTCTGGCATGCATTTCGAGGTGCGGGTCCTCGCGCAACTTTTGGATCTCGATCAGCCGCGACTCGCGGAGCCCGACCTGCTCCAGATCCTTGCGCTCTTCGGCACCGCGGTCTTTGCGCGCTTCCCATCGCGACCGGACCAGGGCCGTGAGTTCGTCCCTCGAGACGCCCATCCGCAAGGGCTCGCGCAAATCCAGCCCCTCTTTGGCGTACAGGCAGAGGTACCACAAACCGTCCGCGGTGAGCCGACTCCGGTCGCATGTGGCGCAGAACGGCCTAGTCGTCGAGGCAATGATCCCGAAGATCGTTCCGTCCGGGAAGCGGTACCGCTGCGCCGGCGCCGAACTCGCCTCTGCGATCGGCTCGACCGGCCCATACCGCCGCCCCAGCAATTCGAGGATGGCGTCACGCGAGAGCACCTTGGCCAATGACCAGTCCGTGGCCCCGCCGACATCCATGTACTCGATGAACCGCACCTCGGCGCCGACCCGCTTGCCGTATTCGATCAGATCCACCAGCTCGTCGTCGTTGAACCCCTTCATCGCGACGGTATCCAGTTTGAGGCAGGTGAAACCGACCCGCAGGCTGGCCTCGATACCCTCCAACACCTGGGCATGGGTATCGCGCCGCGTCAGCGACCGGAATCGGTCCGACTTCAACGTATCCAAGCTCACGGTGATCCGGTGCAAACCCGCGTCATAGAGCGCTTCGGCCTGCTCCGCCAGCAGAATGCCGTTGGTGGTCAACGCAATTTCCGTGATCCGGCGGTTATCCCGCAACATCCGGATCAAGGTCGGCAGGTTGCGGCGCAGGAGCGGCTCGCCGCCGGTCAAACGTACCTTGTCCACGCCCAGTGCCGTGAACAGATCGGTCAGGGCGTAGATTTCCTCGAAGCTCAGGAGGGTTTCCCGCGGCAGCCAGCCGTATTCCTCCTCCGGCATGCAATACTTGCAGCGGAGATTGCACCGGTCCGTCACAGACAACCGCAGGCTCTTGAGCGGCCGCCCGAAGGTATCGCCGACTGTCGCTGGCTTGGAACGTTCCACGTCCATGGGCTCACGCTCTCACGGAATGTTCAAAAAGGTCCTTCAGCAAGGCCGCAGGGAGACGGGCGACCGAGAACGCAGCTGAAGGCCTTTTTCAACATTCCGCTACGGGTGCTCCTCCACCCAGACCTCCCCGTCCGGCGTCTGCTCGAGCTTCCAGATCGGCGTGATCTGCTTCAGCTCGTCGATGCACCACTGGCAGGCCCGGAAGGCCTCGGCCCGATGTTCCGCGCCGACGATGATCAACACGATGTTCTCGCCGATTTCGATCCGGCCGTACCGGTGCAGGATCAGCGCCTCGATGACGTCGAAGTCCTTGAGGGCCCGTTCGCGGATCTCCCGGAGCTTTTTTTGAGCCATGCCTTCGTAATGCTCGAACGTGATGCCGCTGACATCACGGCCTTTCGAGCGATCCCGCGCCGTGCCCAGAAACACGGCGATCCCGCCGATGCGCGCGGACCGCCGCCGCACCCGATCGAGTTCGGCATCGATCGAAAAATTCTCCCGCTGGACGCGCACCAACATCGCGTCGTCCGCGGACAGATCAGGCATCGCCGCACCGCCGGCAAAGGGGGGCAGCAAGGCCACCTCGTCGCCGTCCTTGATTTCCGTGTCTTCGTGGGCAATCTCCTGGTTGACCGACACCAGGACCTTCTTCTTGTGGATCAACTCGCCGATCTGCGGATGACTGGCGTCCAGGAGCCCCACCAGATCCTTGACGCACCGCTCGCCGTTGAGCGCCACGGAAAGCGTGCCCTGGTTGTTTGCCAACGTTTTGGTCAGGCCGAACAGGGTAATGGTGATCATGATGTCGCCCACTGCTACAGGATAAACGATACTTGATGAACGAACCGCACAACCTTCCAACCGTTCATCTCGCCATGCGACAGACCGGTCATGTGCCGGCCGCGCGCCTCACATACGTGCCGGACTTCCCGCCGGACTTGGACAACAGACAAATATCGCCAAAGCTCATGGCCTTATCCACGGCCTTACACATATCATAGATCGTCAGCGCCGCGACGGACACAGCCGTCATGGCTTCCATCTCGACGCCGGTCTGGCCCGTCGTCTTGGCCGTGGCGGTAATCGTAACCGCACAGCGTCCTTGCCGGTCCGGCTCAGCCTTCTCCGCAAACCCCACATCCACGCTGGTCAGCATGAGCGGGTGACACATCGGAATCAACTCGGGGGTCCGCTTGGCGCCCATCACCCCGGCCACTTGGGCCACGGCCAGGACATCTCCCTTGGCGATCTTTCCTTGTCGGATTTTTTCCAGCGTTTCCGGCGACATAAAAACTATCGCCTGGGCTGTGGCAACCCGTTCCGTCGAAGTCTTGGCGCTGACATCAACCATCCGCGCCAGACCTGATTCGTTGAAGTGCGTGAACTCGGCCATTTCTCTTGTGAAATCAGAGATTTTCAACAGAACCGCACCAGGTGAAAGATTATAGAAGTCGTCGTGGAGGTGAGTCAAGCATCATCCTTGACTCTGGCCCTGGCCATCCGGGAGAATGCCGCATATGAAAGATCGAGTCATGATCGAGCGGCTGGAGTTTCACGGCCATTGCGGCGTGACGCAGGAAGAACGGCAGACACCCCAGCCGATCGCCGTGGACCTGGAACTCACCTACCCCCCCGGTTCCTTGTCCCGCGCTGCGGAGACCGATGACATCGGGTGCGCCGTGGACTACGCCACGGTGGCGGAGCGAATCGTCCAACTCGGCACAGCCGAGACCTTTGCCCTGGTGGAAACCATGGCGGAACGCATCAGTGCAATGGTTTTTGCGGAGTTTCCCGTATCGGCCCTCCATCTATGGGTGCGGAAACTCGCCCCGCCCCTGAAAGACGTGCGCGGCTCGGTCGGCGTGAGGCTGGAGCGCACCCGTGCCTCGGCCCTTCCCGACCCGCCACCAGCCCAGTTTCTTCAGGAGCAGATCGCGCGCCTTCCGAAAGGCACTGTCTTGGATCTGGCTTCTGGCCAGGGGCGCAATGCCCTGTACTTGGCCGGCCTGGGGTGCACAGTGGAGGCGATAGATAGAGACCAGCCTGCGCTGGCCGCGCTGGCCGAGACAGCCGGCCGACGCAACCTCTCGAATCTGACCATCAAACACCTGGACTTGGAAGCCGATCCGACCCATCCGCCGGACCTGGGCACAGAGCGCTACGATGCGATCCTGGTCTTTTTCTATCTGCACCGCCCGCTGTTCCCCTCCCTGCTGCGGGCGCTGAAGCCGGGCGGCCTGCTGGTCTACGAGACCTTCCTCATCGACAACCACGAGCGCCGGCGTCATCCGCGGCGCAAGGAATTCTGCCTGGCCCACAACGAACTGCTGCGCCTCGTCGGCGGATTGCGGGTGTTGCACTACGACGAAGGCGAACGCGCCGACGGGCCGGAGACCTCCTTCACGGCTCAATTGATCGCCCGGCGCCGGGACTGATCAGCAGAAGGACGAGATATGAGCCGCATCGACCTGCACCTCCACACGACCCACTCGGACGGCAGCCTCCCGCCGGCCGAGGTGCTGACGCTGGCGCACAAGGCCGGCATCACCGCCCTGGCCATCACCGACCATGACATTACGAACGGCATCCCCGAAGCCATGAAGATCGGGGCCGACTTGGGCATCGAAGTAATTCCCGGCATCGAGATCAGCTCGCAATGGGAGGGGGGCGAGCTGCATATCCTCGGGTATTTCCTGGACTGGCAGGATCCGGCGCTGAACCGGCATCTGGCCGGCTTACGCGCCAGCCGCCACCGGCGCAACCCGCTCATGGTCCGGAAGCTGAACGAGTTGGGCCTGGAGTTGACGTATGAAGAAGTCAGGGCGCTGGCCGGCACCGAATCAGTAGGCCGCCCGCATATCGCCCGCCTGCTGCTGGAGAAGGGGTACGTTCGATCAGCTAAAGAGGCCTTCGACCGATATCTAGGCAACGGCAAAGCCGCTTATGTGCCACGCGAGCTGCCGGAACCGGCTGAAGCCATCGGCTGGATCAGGGCCGCCAAGGGCGTCCCCGTCCTTGCCCACCCGACCTGGGTCCGACTGGATGAAACCAGCCTGCTGACGCTCTGCGAAACCCTCAAAGCCGCCGGCCTAATGGGCATCGAGGTCCATTACAGCACGCATAAGCGGGCGCAGACGGAGGAGTACCTCAACATCGCCAAACGTCTGGGTTTGTTGGTGACCGGCGGAAGCGACTTTCACGGACTCACAAAGCCGGACATCCAGGTGGGCGTGGGACGCGGAGGGCTCAAGGTCTCAAGCAAACTCCTCGAGCCGCTCCGGGCAGCCGCCAGCTAAGTGGCGGACTGAAACAGGGCATCGAACGGCCCCTCACGTGTCCTCATTGAGGAGGGCCGGCCATGCAATCATTCGTGATCGCCGTCGCCCTGATCCTGGGAACAGGATCAGCCTGAGCTTCCGGCATCAGCATGCTTCACGGGGATGACGGAACCAGCGGAACGCTCTACGATTTCGGCGGAGTCAAACTGTACAACGATGCGCGCGGGACAACCGGCACCGTCTACGATTTCGGAACCATTCAACGCTACCAGTTCAATACCGCATCGGGCGAAACCAGCTCCGGCACGATCTACCGCTTCCCCCAGACGCAAGCGCATTCCGCCCTGCCGGCTCCGTCGGTGCCGGTCACGCCGCTGATCCCGGTCATTCCTTATGGCGGAGGGGTCGGCCCGCAGAGTCATCCCGGAGGTGGGCACTGGCGGGGCGGAACCGGCCGCTAGTTAAAGAAGGCAGAAGGCCGTCTGCAGAACGCAGCCAAGACTCCTCCCGCTTCCGCCAGCTGCTTTTTGCCTGCTAGCTCTCCGGGGCTTCGACGATGTGGTTCTCGAACCGCGTGCAGCCTTCCGCCAGCAGCCGGTTGGTGAGCATCTCGCCCGGCCATTCGATCGGCAGATCGGCCGTGAACACCCAGACATCCGGCGAGGTCCAGACCGGGCCATGGTCTTCCGGCAATTCAGGATCGAACAGATCCGTCCAGACCGGCATGTAGACCCCATTGCCGCATTGCGTGTGCAGATGCACGATCGTGCGGCTGCGCACCGTCTGGTCCAACTCCTGCCAGACCGCCACGGTTTCGTCCGCCAGCCGGTGTAGTCGCACCGCGTTCTGGGCATCGAACATCGCATAGGCCGCATAGACCGGGGCTTCAATCATCTGCGGCGCCGGCGCCAGCTCAGGACATTGCGCCACCAGCCCGGCCAAGAGCGCCTGACGATCCTCATCTTCCAGGGATTCCGGCAACCCGTGATCCGGCGAACCGATGAGTTCGAAAGTCAGATAGGCCGTGGATTCCACCGGCGCGTGCAGACGCGCCGCCATATACTGCCGGCGCTGCGACTCGGCCAAAGCCGACGTGTGATCGTGCAAACCATGGAGGGTCAGCAATTCCAGCGTGGCATCGGTCAGGAGACGGGGTTCCGCCAGCACAACCGTGCCGGGAGGCAACCGCAGATGCTTGTGCAGCAGATCGGCGGTCGTGACCGGATTGATTTTCAATCCCAGCGGCGTGGGCAAGTTCGCCTGCAGCGGCAACTCCAACGCCGCCATCACAGCATAGGTCGGTTTCTCGTCCGGCTCCCCTTCCATCATCACCGAGCAGGCGGCTTCCGCCAGGAGGTCGAACAGCCATTCGGCCATCTCCTCGTCCAGCGCGGCCATGACGGTGAGCAGATCCTGCTCCCGGTCCTGCTCCAGAAACGCTTGCAGCGTATCCACCGCGGCGTCGGCATCCCCGTGGTCATGCCGGCGCGCGTTGATGAGATGGATAAGATCGCGCGTCAAGGGATCGGGCCTGTTCCAGCTAGTCATTCCCGCCTCCTACGTCCTGCCTTGTCGCGATCACGGTCGGCTGCCCCGAAGGCATCGCTATCGAGTCACCCATGTTGTCAAACTTTCCCGTCAGAGGCAAGCGCCGCGAACAATGATGAATGCAGAACGACCGTGTACTCCATTCATCGTTCATCATTCAGCCTTCATCATTCGCCTATCACTTTCACCAGCACCCGCTTCCGACGTCGCCCGTCGAACTCGCCGTAGAAGATCTGCTCCCAGGGGCCGAAGTCCAGCCGGCCCTCCGTGATCGCCACGAGCACCTCCCGCCCCATGAGTTGCCGCTTGATGTGCGCATCGCCGTTGTCCTCGCCGGTCTCGTTGTGCCGGTAAGTCGCCTGCTGGGGCGCCATCCGCTCCAGAAACTCGTCGTAGTCTTTCAGCAGGCCCGGCTCATCGTCGTTGATGTAGACGCTGGCCGTGATATGCATGGCATTGACGAGCACCAGCCCTTCCGTCACCCCGCTCTTCTTCACGGCGGCTTCCACGAGCGGTGTGATATTCAGATAGGCGCGGCGCGTCTTCGTGTCGAACCAGAGTTCCTCGCGGTAGGATTTCATCGGGGTGGTTCACGCATACGGTCGCAGCCATTCTGCCCCAGGTTTCGTGCCAGATGCAAGGCCGCAATGCGCCCATAGTTCCCGTCCCGACTTTCGACTATAATGACCCGTAGCATGACTTGGGTTCGGTGAGTCCGGCAACCTTCGCCTGTGAGGGCTCCGGTTCATGCGCCACGCCGGTCCTCCTCCTCGGCCCACCCGGCGCCTGTCGGCCAACGCCCTGGCCGTGCTGCGCCGACGCTATCTGGCCAAGAACGCCAACGGCACGCCCGTCGAAACGCCGCCGCAGATGTTCCGTCGTGTGGCTGCCAACATCGCCGCGGCCGAGGCGCTCTATGCCGGCGACGGCGCAACACGCCGACAGGCCGCTCAGGAATTCTTCCGACTGATGTGCCGCCTCGACTTCCTGCCGAACTCGCCGACCCTCATGAACGCCGGCCGCACGCTGCAACAATTGTCCGCCTGCTTCGTCTTGCCGGTCGAGGATTCCCTGGAGTCGATTTTCGAGGCGGTGAAGGAGCAAGCGCTCATTCACCAATTCCGGCGGCGGGACCGGCTTTTCGTTCAGCCATCTGCGCCCCAAACGGGATCGCGTCGCCTCCACCAGCGGCGTGGCCTCCGGGCCGGTCTCCTTCATGCGCGTCTTCAACATGGCCACCGAGGCCATCAAGCAGGGCGGCGCCAGGCGCGGAGCCAATATGGGCATCCTGCGCGTGGACCATCCGGGCATTCTGGAATTCATCGCCGCCAAGCATTCGCCGGGGGAACTGACGAACTTCAACCTCTCGGTCGGCATCACGGACGCCTTCATGCGCGCGCTGCAACGGAATCAACCCACGCACGGGCCGCCGCATCGCGCAACGACAGGCAGCCGAAGTTTTCGACCGGCTCGCGGAGGCAGCCTGGGAGTCGGGCGAGCCAGGCGTGGTCTTTCTGGACACGATCAACGCCGCCAACCCCACCCCGCACATCGGCCGCATCGAAGCCACGAACCCCTGCGCGGAACAGCCCCTGCTCCCCTACGAGTCCTGCACCCTGGGCTCGATCAACCTGGCGCACTTCGTGACCGGGGCGCACGGCCGCCCACACGTCGATTTCGACCATCTGGGGGCGATCATTCCGCCGGCCGTGCGGTTCCTGGACGATGTGCTCGACATGAACCGTTATCCCCTGCCTGAGATCGAGGCCATCACGAAGGGCAATCGCAAGATCGGCCTCGGCATGATGGGATTTGCCGACCCCCTGATCAAGCTGGAGATTCCCTACGATACGGACCGGGCGCTCGCCGTCGGCGAGCAGGTCATGAAATTCGTCCGGGAGCAGGCCCGGGCCGCCTCGGCCTCCCTGGCCCGCGACCGCGGCGTCTTCCCCAACTTCAAAGGCAGCCGCCTGGAAACCGACGGCCACCGACTGCGCAACGCGACCGTGACGACCATCGCGCCGACAGGAACCCTCAGCATCCTTGCTGACTGTTCGCCGGGGATCGAACCCCTCTACGGCGTCAGCTTCGTCCGGACCGTGATGGAGGATGTCCGGCTGGTTACCTTCCATCCGGAATTCATCCGGCGCGCCCGCGCCGCCGGCGTCTATGCCGCGCGATTGCGAAAACACGTGGCCGCCAACGAGTCCATCCAGGACCTCGCGGACATTCCCGCCGACCTGCGCCGGCTCTTCGTCACCGCCCACGACATTGCGCCGGAGCATCACGTCCGCATGCAGGCGCGATTTCAACGTTACAGCGACAGCGGCGCCTCGAAGACCATCAACCTGCCGCGCACCGCAACCCAGGCCGATGTGGCCGCCGCCTTCCGGCTGGCCTATCAATTGGGCTGCAAGGGCATCACCGTCTTCCGCACAGGCAGCCGCGACAAACAGGTGATGTCATGCACGAGCATGCAGTACTGCTGAGGGGTAGCCGTTGGCGATCAGCTTTCAGCGGACAGCCGGGAGCCAATGGGAGCACCAGCCGGAGGCCAAACTGTGCGCGGGCCGACGTCTGATGGTAGAACATTGATGGCTCCGATTTGCCGACCTGCCGTCGCAGGACAGTTTTACAGCGCCGACGAGACCCCCTCGCGCCGACGTCGACCTGTATGCCGAATCCACCGCCGTGCCGACTCCCGACATCACCGGTGGCCATGACTCCGTCGTCGGCTATGCTGGCCTCCGGATCGCCTGACCATGCGATCCCGCGCCTACATCCGCGACGGGAAGCGTTTGACAGGACCATGAGACGATGGTAAGTACATGCATCGTAACGACAGTCTCGGCCTGATGTGAGAGAAGGAGGAGTCTCGATGTTCACTGCGTCCGGCAGCCAAGCGGCCGTCAGCAGTCTTCCCGTCTGGAACATTCTGTTCGCCCGCGAGCCGGAGCCGGATCTGGAATTGGACGAGACAGCCCCTTTGGACGACGATGGAGGCGATTCCCAGGGACCGGAGGGCGACAAGAAACCCAAGATGATCAAGATGGCGCTGCTGCTCCTCGTGGCAGGAGCCGGCCTCTACGTGGCGATGGACCCCAGCATGCTGATGGGCCCCTCGGAAGAGCCGCCTCCGGCGTCCGTACCGGCAGATCCCAAGACGGCTCAAGCCCCGGCAGCGCTGCCCAATCCCGATGCACCGCCGACTTCGGTGGCGCTGCCGCCGGCCACCCAAGCTCCTTCGCCGGCCCAAGCTCCCCAGGCCATGCCAACCACGCCGGTCGCTCCGGCGGCGGCCCAGCCCATGAGCTCCATGCCGGCCATGGCCCCAGCCCCGGCAATGCCAAGTGCGACGCCCCAGGCTCCACCGAAACCGACGTCCACCGTTTCGGCTGGCCTCTCCCCCCTCTTCAACGAAGGCCAACAGGTGGTGGTTTTGGCGGACCAGGCAAAACCGAACGGGCCCGTCGCCCTGATGGCCGATGCGGGCAGCAGCCGACCCGGACCGACGGTGGCGGCGAACGCCATAGCAACGGTGGTGGACGGCGAGCTTCGGAACAACAGCTGGGCCTATGCCATCCGCACCCCCCAGGGCGCGATCGGTTGGATCTCCGAAAAACAACTACAGCCCAAGCCGTAATCCGAGCTAGGCCGCTGCGGACCTGCCCGCTCCACTCAATGCGGCTCCGATCCGTGGAACGCCCATGCTATAATGGCTTGCGTCACACCCAAACCCTCACCGCCGATGTTGCAAGCAATCATTTTCGATTTCGACGGAGTGGTAGCCGACAACGAGCCGATCCACTTCATGATATTCCACCAGGTGCTGGCGGAAATCGGCCTACCCCTCACGGAAACCGACTACTATGCCAAGTACCTCGGGTTCGATGACAAGGGCTGCTTCGCCGCGGTCCTCACCGCGCACGAACGCCCAATCCAGCCCTCATTGATCCAGGACCTGATCGCCCGCAAAGCCAAGGCCTACCTGGATTACATCCGGGACCACTTGGTGATTTTCCCTGGCGTGCGCGAGCTGGTGCGGGAGGCGGCCACGCGGTACCGGCTGGCCATCGCTTCCGGCGCGCTCCGGCATGAAATCGAATATATTCTCGAACAGGCCGGCATCCGGAAAGAGTTCGAGCACATCACCAGCTCGGAGGATGTCCGGCAGGGCAAACCGGACCCGGAAGGCTTCCTCCATGCACTAGCTTCCTTGAACCGCCGGACACAAGCAGGCCAACGGCCCCTCTCATCCTCGGACTGTCTGGTGATCGAAGACTCCATTCCCGGCATCCAGGCCGCCCACGCGGCGGGCATGAAGGTCCTGGCCGTTGCGAACACACACAAGGTGGAGGAACTGCGGGATGCGGATGCCCTCACCCATTCCCTGGCGGACGTGAACCTAGCCGAACTCGAAAATCGTTTATGGAAGCACGGAACATAAGATGAGGATCTGCTCTCTCCTGCCCGGCGCCACCGAAGTCGTGGCCGCCCTCGGTCTTGCGGACAACCTAGTCGGGGTCAGCCACGAATGCGACTATCCGCCGGCCATGCGCCAGAAGCCGGTCCTGGTCACCCCGGCCATCGACGCGGAACGATCCGACAGTGCGGAGATCGACCGGCAGGTGCGGAACACCCTGGCAGAGGGGGAACGGCTCTATGCCCTCGACGAACGTTTGTTCGCCCAGGCGCAGCCGGACCTCGTCATCACCCAGGACCTCTGCCAGGTCTGCGCCGTGACACTAGGCCAATTGGAACAGGCCATTCAACAACTGCCCAAGCAGCCCCGCCTGCTCACGCTGAACCCGGGCAGCCTCACGGACGTCATCCATGACGTGGAACGCATCGGCGCGGCAACCGGGCAGGCAGACAAGGGCGCCGCGTTCGCCGCCTCGCTACGCTCCCGCTTGCAAGCCATCCGCGAGCGAGCCTCCGCGGGTAAGACTAGGCCGAAGGTCGTCTGCCTGGAATGGCTCGATCCTCTCTACCTGGGCGGCCATTGGGTCCCCGAGATGGTGGATTGGGCCGGTGGCAAGGATATGCTCGGCACGGCCGGCGTACCGTCCACGAGAGTGACCTGGGATCAGGTGCGAACGGCCCAGCCTGAGGTCCTGATCATCATGGCTTGCGGCTTTTCCGTGGAACGGACCCTGCGCGAACTGGAAGCCCAACCGCCCCCCAATAGATGGCCTGGCTGGCAGGACCTGCCGGCGGTTCGGCAGCATCGAGTCTACGCCGTGGACGCAGCCGCCTATTTCAGCCGTCCCGGCCCACGCCTGGTCGACGGGGTCGCCATCCTCGCTTCCCTCTTGCACCCGGAACTTTTTCCGGACCGTGAACAGCCGACTCCCGCGCAAGCCCGACGTTGGACTCAACCGGCATAGCCTCGGTTCCTATGACTCCTATCGAAGCTCAGGCCTATTGCACGGCCCTTACCAAACAAAGCGGCAGCAATTTCTATTACTCGTTCTTCTTCCTGCCGCGGGCGAGACGCGAGGCCATGTACACGGTCTATGCTTTCTGCCGGGAAGTGGACAATGCCGTGGACGAAGCGCCGGCCGGGACCGACCCGCAGCAGGCCATCGTCCGGTGGCGGGAAGAACTCGCCGCCGCCTATCGCGGCACCCCCACCCATCCGGTGACCATCAGCCTGGCCCAACAGGCCAAGGCCCTGGCGATTCCGAAAACATACTTCGACGAACTCATCGCCGGCATGGAGATGGACCTGACCGCCCTGAGATACAAGACCTTCGACGACCTCTCGCGCTACTGTTACCGGGCTGCCTCAGTGGTGGGGCTCATCTGCCTGCACATCTTCGGCACGAGAACCGAGCTGGCCCGCGACTACGCGATCAACCTCGGCATAGCCTTCCAGCTCACCAACATCCTCCGCGACCTGGGCACAGACGCGGACCTGGGCCGCATCTACCTACCGCAGGACGAGCTGGAACAATTCGGCTATCGGGAAGAAGAGATGTTGGGCAAGAAGTATTCGCCGGCGCTCCGAGAGCTGATGCAGTTTCAAACCGAACGGGCCAAGAGCTACTACGACAAGGCCAGGCAGGTGATCCGGCAAATGCCTGCAGCTGACCGGCGGGCGCTCACGCCAGCCGAGATCATGCGCGGGGTCTATAGCCGCATCCTGGACCGGATCATCGCAAGCGACTACAAGGTCTTCGGCCCCCGCATCACCATCGCCCCGGCCCACCGCCTCGCCCTCGCCGTCGGCATCTGGATCCGTAGCCGGCTGCAATCAGCCTAAACACCCGTCAACAAGGGCTTCACCACTTCCCAAACAGGTCCGGCTCACCTGTTCTTTCATTCCGTCCAATAAGTGAAGTCAGATCACCGCTCGCTTCCTCGTTGACATCGCCCTCCCTGCCCCCTAAGATGCGGCCGGTTTCAGGTACAGGCCACCGACGCTCCGCCCCACTACGATATATGACGCTGATCGACCTCAAAGACTCGCTCCACAATTGCCAACGGTGCAAGCTGGCCAAGCTGGGACGTACCCAGGTGGTCTTCGGCGTCGGCAACCCCCAGGCCGCCATCATGTTCGTGGGGGAAGGGCCGGGCTTTTATGAGGACAAGCAAGGCGAGCCCTTCGTCGGGGCCGCCGGCAAGCTGCTGAACGACCTACTTAAATCCATCGGCCTCTCCCGGCCCGATATTTACATCGCCAATGTGGTGAAGTGCCGGCCTCCGGACAACCGCGACCCGGAGCCGGACGAGGTGGAGACCTGCAAACCGTTCCTGCTCCAGCAAATCGAACTGATTCAACCCAAGCTGGTCTGCACGCTGGGGAAATGGGCGGCCCAGACGTTGCTGAACCGGCCAGTCAGCATCATGAAAATGCGTGGGCAGGCGGTCCGCCTCGACCACTTCACCCTCTTCCCTCTCCTGCACCCGGCCGCCGCCCTGCATCAGGGCAATTTGCGCGGGTCGCTGGAGGAAGACTTCAAGAAGCTCAAGGCCTATTTGGATCATCTGGACGCCCCTCCCCCTCCGACCCCAGCGGTGCCGGCGCCCCCAGCCCCACCGGCCCAAATGAACCTGTTCTGAGCCTCACTTCTGAGGCTCATTGCTAAGCCCTGCCCCGTCTCTGACCGAGCCATGACCAGCCAAGTCCCTATTGACACACCTAAGTCGTTTTTCTAGTACAACCAGCCGGAACAAGAGGGCTGCAAGAGGGCTGAGTGATGCGCTCCCTGACGTTACCCATGTGCTACCGACTCGGCAGCCTCCTCCTGCGCAGCCTGACCTTCCGTTCCTGCATCGCCAGACACCAGGCCGGCATCGCCAGTTCCTCCGCCCCTGTTACCCAAACCTACACGGTGATTGGCCCGGTGGAAGAAACCGACTGAGCGTCCTGGGTGTTCGTCATCCCCCTGGGCGCAAAGTCGTGCAGTTCGCCCGCTAACAGAGGGGCAGGGAGGCATTCATGGATCCCCGACGTTCGTTGTCGCCACGCCGACTCGCGTGCTGCTGGTCGCAACGTTCACCGTCACCGTTTGCGGCCCGGGCATTTCACCGCCGATGTTGACCACGGTCAAGGACCCGCTCATGGTGACCCAGAACCTGCTGGTGCGCTCCGCCGCAGCCGGCAATCAGATCAGTTCCGCCTACCAGGAGAAACGGCACTGGCTCTTCACCTACTTTTTCTTGAAAGGGCTGCAGGGACAGGTGGATGTGAACAAGGACAAGTCCGTTAACGTGGAGGTACTCTACGGATACGTCAAGGAGCAGGTCGAAACGGAGGCGCGGGACATCCACACCGAACGGTCACCGCAACTGTTTCCCGGCACGAACCTGATCGAAGATCGCTCGAAAACCAGCGTGATCACGCTGCAACCGTGAGCGGTCGTAGCCGGAAGGTTGATCGGGGCGACGCCGTCAGGCGTCGCCCTTTTTCTTGCCTGTCTCGACGGCTGGCGCCGCGTCTTCTGCCGGAGGCTCCGCGGCCTCTTCGCCGCCTTCCTGCCCTGCCTCGTGACCGCCTTGCCCTTCCGATTCCGGCTCCTCGAACCAGGCCACGAGCATGTCATCCCACCAGACCTGATCCACGTCCTGGCCCGGATCCTGACCAAGGAACCCGACGTCCGCCTTGGTCAGCGCAGGCCCGATCGCCACGGGATTGAACTTGGCCCGCTCGATGACCTCCTTGGTGGCATAGCCGCCCACGATCCAGGAGTCCGGGTCGGCGCGTCGGGACTTGTAGGCCTTGAGTCCATGCTTGAGATAGAAAAAGATCGCGCGCTGGGTCTCGTCTCCCACGCCGGACAGGGGCAGGCTGAGGGTCTTTTCGATTTTTTTCCGCCACTCCCGCTGGTCATAGCGGGACGTGATGAGCTGCAACATACGCTTGCCATCGTTCACATCGAGCGGCATGGATACTCCCTGTAATGTCAAGCCGGACAGTCTGCAAGTCGAACCGTCATCAAATCTTATCCGGATTAAAGTCTGCGCTTGAGACTTGCCAACTTTCAGACCCGGCAACTTTCGGACTGCGCATCCCTACGCCCCAAGTGTTGTTTGAAAAATGCCAGCGCCCTGGTCCAGGCGTCCTTGGCTTCGGCTTGCTTGTACACGTCCTTGCGGGTGTCGTTGAAAAACGCATGGGGCGCGCCCGGATAGGTCTTGATCTCCCCCTGCTTGCCGTACTTCTTCAGCGCGTTGGCCAGCCGCTGCACGTCGGCCTTGGTGATCCACCCATCGTCTTCCCCGTAAATATAGAGGACCGGACAGGCCAGCTCCTTGATCGGCGCATCGGGGTTGGGCACTTGGCCGTAAAACGGCGCCGCCGCCTTGATCGCCTGGCTCACACAGGGCAGCATGAGCGCATAGGTCCCGCCCATGCAAAACCCCGTCACGCCGATGCGCGCCGCATCCGCTTCCGGCAGGGTCTTGAGGTACGCGACCGTCGCCTGCAAATCTTTCAGGCCGTCTTCGCGCTTGAGCGATCCCATCAGCTTGCCCGCTTCGTCGGGGTTGCTGTTCGGAACGACCTTGTTGCCCAAACGCGAGTACAAATCCGGAACGATGGCGATGTAACCTTCCTGCGCATACCGCTTGGCGATGTCTTTGATGTGGTCGTTCAGTCCCCACCATTCCTGGATGACGATGATGGCCGGACGCTTGGCCTTGCCCTGCGGACCCACCAGATAAGCCCTGACCGTCATCCCGTCGCCCGGATACTGGACCATCATGTCCTTGAGATCAGTCATGGCTGCCTCTCGTAAACACCAAGAGCCTATGGCATATGGCTGATAGCAAGAATCCGCCGCCGAAAGAATTTTCTTGCCATGTGCTATATGCCATTTGCTCTTATCTCGCTAGTTGCCAGCGATCATCATTTCACCGATCTTCACGGTGGGACTGGCGATCCGACCACGGAACTCCAGGTCGTTTCCGATCAACTCGATATCGGCAAACATCCGTTTGAGATTACCGGCGATGGTGATCTCTTCCACCGGATAGGCCAGCTCTCCGTTTTCAATCCAGAACCCGGCCGCCCCGCGCGAATAATCACCCGTGACCATGTTCACTCCAAATCCAATTAATTCAGTGACATAGATACCATTCTTCACTGATCCAATGATATCTTCAGGAGACTTCGATCCAGGGACCAGATAGAAATTGCTGGGCCCTACGGAAGGACTCTCCCCGACCCCGCGGGACGCGTTACCCGTCGAGGCCAAACCGAGCTTTCGGCCGGAATAACTGTCCAGCAGATAGCTGGCCAACCGACCCTGGTCCATCACCGTCGTTTTCCTGGTCGGCAGCCCTTCGCCGTCGAAGGGGCGCGCCCCCAACCCGCCGGGCATCCGGCCGTCGTCATACAGGGTCACGAAGTCCGGGGCCAGCTTCTGCCCCAACTGCCCGATCAGAAACGAGGCGCCTTTGTACAGGGCATAGCCGGAAACCGCGCTACACAGATGACTCAACAGGCTCCCCGCCATCTCCTGATCGAAGACCACCGGCGCTTTGGTGGTCGGCACCTTCCGCGCACCGAGGCGGCGGATCGTCCGCCTAGCTGCTTCCTGCCCGACCGATTCGGGGCTGTCCAGCTTGGCGTACTTGCGCTGGACTGCATACCAGGATTCCCGCTGCATCCCGCCGGAGCCTGCGTCGGTCGCCACGGGAGATACGGATACCGAAAACGTCGAACTCCGATAGTCTCCCAGAAACCCGTGGCTGTTCCCTAGGACCACCCGGCCCGAAGCGGAATTGAAATCCGCCCCTTCGGAGTTGGTGATGCGCTGGTCCATGGCCATGGCCGCGGCCTCCGCGCGCTTCGCCAATTCAATCTGTGCGTCGGTGGACAGAACCGTGGGATCGTAGAGATCCAGGTCAGGCAGGTTTTTGGCCATGGCCGGCGCGTCCGGCAGGCCGGAGACCTCATCCGCCGCCACCGCCGCGGCCAAGGCGCAGGTATCGGCCACCAGCCGATCCAACGATTCGTCTGAAAAATCGGAGGCAGAAGCCGTGGCCGAACGTTTGCCGATAAAGACCCGGAGCCCCAGCCGCTTCTCCCTAGCCTTGGTCAGCCGATCCACCGCCGACAGCCGCACCTGCACGGAGAAGGTATCGCCATCCGCCACCACCACGTCGGCTTCGGTCGCGCCCCGCTTCTTGGCACGCGTCAGAAGATCCGCCGCCAACTGTTGAAGATCGCTCATGGCTTCCTTGCTATCCATTCGTGCCGCCGACCGTAATCTCGTCGATCCTGATCGTCGGCAACCCGACCCCCACCGGAACCGATTGCCCGTCCTTCCCGCAAGTCCCGATACCCTCGTCCAGTTTCAGGTCGTGCCCGACCATGGAGACTTTGGTGAGAATATCCGGGCCGCTGCCGATGAGTGTCGCCCCCTTGACCGGCTTGGTCACCTTCCCGTCTTCGATCAGATACGCTTCGCTGGCCGAGAAGACGAACTTCCCGTTCGTGATATCCACCTGCCCGCCCCCGAACGACACGGCATAGAGGCCCCGCTTCACGGATCGGAGAATATCCTGCGGCTCCGACTCGCCGGCCAGCATGAAGGTGTTGGTCATTCGGGGCAGGGGAACGCTCTGGAAGCTTTCGCGCCGTCCGTTGCCGGTGAGCGGAATCCCCATCAACCGCGCATTGAGCCGGTCCGTGATGTAGCCGCGCAGAACCCCCTTCTCGATGAGCACCGTTTTGCCGGTCGGAGTGCCCTCGTCGTCCATGTTCAGCGAGCCGCGCCGGAAGGGGATCGTGCCGTCGTCCACGATCGTGCACACGTCCGACGCCACCCGTTTCCCGAGCAGGTTGGAAAAGGCGGAGGTCTTGCGGCGGTTAAAATCCGCCTCCAGTCCGTGGCCGATCGCTTCATGCAGCAGAATGCCCGGCCAGCCCCCGGCCAGGACCACGGGCATCACGCCGGCCGGCGCCTCGACGGCGCTCAAGTTGAGAATCGCCTGCCGCGCCGCTTCCCTGGCGTAGTGGGCATAGCGGTTCTCCTCCTGATAGTAGGTGAACCCGACCCGCCCGCCCCCGCCGAAGGATCCGATCTGCCGGTTGCCCTTCTCTTCCGCGATGCAGGTGACCTGCAAGCGGGTCAGCGGCTGCACGTCCCCGATGAGCAGCCCCTCGGTTGTGGCCACGAGCACCCGCTTGTATTCCATATTGAAGGACGCCATGACGTTGACGATCCGCGGATCGTAGCGCCGGGCCTCGGCATCGATCAGGTTCAACAGTTGCACCCGTTCCGCCGTGGCGATATCGGTCACCGGCCGGTCCGCCGGGTAGAGGTCCCTCGCAGGTTTGGTCCGGCCGGCGACGGGCAGGGACTGGGCGCCTTGCGGCGAGTTGGCGATGTAACGGGCCGTCTCGGCGGCCAAGGCCAGGTCTTTCGCGGACAGTTCATCGGAATAGGCGAACCCCGTTTTCTCGCCGGCCGTGGCGCGCACGCCCACCCCTTGCGAAACGCTTTTGGCGACCCGCTTGACGATCCCCTCTTCCATGGACACCGACTCGGATACCCGGGACTCGAAGTAGAGATCGGCATAGTCCACGTCCCGCACCTTGATGGTTCCCAACGCCCGGCGGATATCCGGTTCGCTGAGTCCGAATTGGGCAAGTTCCACTTCCTGTGTCGATGGCATAAATCTGCGCTCCTTCTTGATCGGCAGATGAGTATAGCTGATTGCTTTTTCCCCCCGCAACCGTTTGACTTTTGAGCCCTTGCTCGGTAGACTACGCGCACCCGCCTGACGGCACCAAACGCCCAAGAAATTCTATTGTAAAAAAGGACCGTCGCGCCTCGCATGACCAAAGCCCCCGATACCAGCCGCGACCACCTGTCCGAGGACGAACTCCTCGCCCTGCTGGACCCGGAACTACTACCCAGGCACATCGCCATCATCATGGACGGAAACGGCCGCTGGGCCGAGCTCCGCAGGCTGCCCAGGATCGCCGGCCATGCCGAAGGCATCAAGTCGGTGCGCGAGATCATCACCCTTTGCCGCGATCTGGACATCGGCGCCCTGACCATCTACGCGTTTTCGCAGGAGAACTGGAAGCGGCCGGCGAACGAGATCAACGCGCTGATGCTGCTGCTGGAGAATTATCTCCAGACGGAGATGAACGAATTGACCCGCAAAGGAGCCCGGTTCCGGGCCATCGGCCGGGTCGACACACTCCCCTCCGGAGCGTTAAGCTGGGTGCGCCGGGTCGAACGGGAGACGGCCCACTTGGATAAGTTGATGCTCAACGTGGCGCTCAGTTATGGCGGACGGTCCGAGATCGTGGACGCGGTCCGGCGCCTGGCGGAAGACGTCCAGGCGGGCAGGGTTCAATCGGAATCCATCGACGAGGCCTTTTTGGAAGGCTATCTCTCCACGCACGGGCTGCCGGACCCAGACCTACTGATCCGGACCAGCGGAGAAACCAGGATCAGCAATTTCCTGCTCTGGCAGCTGGCCTACACCGAAATGTTCTTCACCCCCACGCTCTGGCCTGACTTCCGCCGGCGCGAGGCGCTGCTGGCTCTCCTGGACTACCAGAAACGCGAACGGCGCTTCGGCCAGGTCCCGGACGCTGCCTCGCAGGGCGGGCGGTGATTCGGGGATCCGTTGGACGCCGCACAGACGACGAGCAAGCCGGTGGACCGCCCCAAGAGCCGGCGGTTGGACAGCCGGAGAATCTACCCGGCCCTGGTCTTTATCCCACTCTTTTACGCTCTGGTTCGGTACGGCCCCCCGATTTTATTTTTTGCGCTGGTGACCGGCGCATCGCTGTGCGCCCTGGCGGAATTCTACAAACTGTATTACCGGGATGCGCGCACGCCGGTGGATGTCGGCCTCGGCTTGGGCCTCTTGGCCGTTCTACTGACGAGTCTCCAATGGCCCGGGCTGGTCTCGGTCCGAACGGCATGCCTGGCCGCGCTGGTGACGGTGCTCACGGCACGGCTGGTGACGCCCCGCGAGAGGACGCACGGGCTCGTCGATTCGGCGGTGCTGCTGTTCGGAGTCTTGTACGTCGGCCTCACGCTCGGCACCCTCTTGTCGACCCGGTCGTTGCCCGAAGGCGAGTGGCTGATCTTTTTCTTGTTCCTCGTGACCTGGGCCGGGGATGCCGGCGCCTACTATGCGGGCATGACCCTGGGACGGCACAAACTGGCCCCGGTGGTCAGTCCGAACAAGACCATCGAGGGGTTGATCGGAGGCTTGCTCCTGGCGCTCGTGGTCGCATTTCTCGCCAGGGCTTGGTTTCTTCCTTCATTCAGCCCAATCGACTGCTTGGCGACCAGCGTGCTCCTGACCGGAGCAGGAGTGGTGGGAGACTTGACCGAATCGGTGCTGAAACGGAGCGCGGGGGTCAAGGACTCCGGTGGAATCATTCCCGCGCATGGGGGCATGCTGGACCGGCTGGACAGCCTCCTGTTCGCCGCGCCGATGTTTTACTACTACGTGATCCTGGTCAAGGGATAAGAGAACGTTGTCGGTCATCTGTTCCCGGTTTTCAGTTGCTCGGATTCGGCTCCGTTATTTCACTGTCAACTGACGACCGATCACTGAGAACTTCATAGAGGGGCTTCCCCGATGAAACAGATCGTCATCCTCGGTTCAACCGGTTCCATCGGCACCAACACCCTGGACATCGTCGCCAAGTTCCCCGACCGGTTCCGGGTCGCGGGCCTGACGGCCGGGAGCAACGTCGATAAACTTGAAGAGCAGATTCGCACGTTCAAACCAGAGGCGGTGGCGCTCTCCGACCCGAAGGCGGCGGAGACGTTGCGTGCCCGTTGCAAGGGCCAGCCACTCCACATCCTTTCCGGAGTGGAGGGACTCTCGAAAGTCGCCCGCCTCCCCCAAGCGGACCTGGTGATCTCGGCCATCGTCGGTGGGGCCGGCCTCGTGCCGACCCTGGCGGCGATTCAAGCCGGCAAGCCGGTCGCCCTGGCCAACAAAGAACCGATGGTCATGGCCGGGCGGCTCATGCAGGAGGAAGCCACCAGACGGGACGTGAAGATTTTTCCCGTGGACAGCGAGCACAGCGCCATTTTCCAATCCATGGAAGGGCACCGGCGGGAGGATATTCAGCGCCTGATCCTCACGGCCTCCGGCGGCCCCCTCTGGGACATGCCACTGGAGCAGATGCGGCACGTAAAACCGCAACAAGCGCTCAAGCACCCGAACTGGAAGATGGGCGCCAAGATCACGATCGACTCAGCCACCCTGATGAACAAGGGCCTGGAAGTGGTGGAGGCCCGCTGGCTCTTCGACATCCCCGCCTCGCAGGTCGATGTGATCGTGCACCGCGAAAGCATCATCCACTCACTGGTCGAATATCGGGACGGGTCGGTGATCGCCCAACTCGGCCTGCCGGACATGCGCACGCCGATTGCCTATGCGATGACGTACCCGGAGCGGCTTCCCCTGAGCCAACCGCCCATGGATCTGGCCGCCATCGGCACGTTCACGTTCTACCGCCCAGATCATGATCGGTTCCCCTGTTTGGGACTGGGCTACGAAGCGCTCAAGATCGGCGGCACGATGCCCGCCACCTTGAATGCCGCCAACGAAGTGGCGGTGGCCGCGTACCTGGATGAACGCATCGGATTCCTGGACATTGCCGCCGTGATCCGGGGCACAATGGACGCCCATCAGCAGCGCGAAGTGGCCACCCTGGACGACGCGCTGGAGGCGGACCGCTGGGCAAGGGAAAAGGCCGGCGAGTTGGTCCGCAGCCGTCCATTACAATAGCCTGACCAAGGAGTATCTATCGTGCCGTCCTCATTGTTGGCCTGGTCGCCGGACACCATCTGGGTGCTTGCGCAGAAAACCTGGTGGTTCCTGCTCGTGCTGGGCGTGCTGGTCTCCTTCCATGAACTGGGGCATTTTCTGGCAGCCCGTTGGGTCGGCGTGAAGGTGCTCAAGTACTCGATCGGCTTCGGCCCTAAGTTGCTGGGCCGCCAGATCGGCGAGACGGAATACCTGCTCTCGGCCGTGCCCCTTGGCGGCTACGTCAAGTTGTTCGGCGAGGAGGAAACCGACGCGGTCACCCCCGAAGAGCAGAAGCGGTCCTTCGTGCACCAGCCCCTGCTGAGCAAGATGGCCATCGTGGCGGCCGGGCCAGGATTCAACTTTCTACTGGCCTACCTGATTTTCTCCGGCTGGTTGGCCACCGGCGCGCCCCTGTTCGTCCCCACCTTCCACGATCTCACCCCCGACGTGGAGGCGCTCAAGCCAGGCTCCCCCGCCGACCTGGCCGGCATAAAGGCCGGCGACCGCGTCATCCGGGTCAACGACAAGGACATTTCCAGCCGGAGCGAGCTGTTCGACGCAGTGGCCAAGAGCAACGGCCAGGCCCTGACCCTGGATGTGCGGCGCGGGAACCAAGTGAAGACCCTGGTGATTACGCCAACCCCCTCGACCGTCCAGGACAACGGGAAGGACGTGGCAACCTACCGCCTCGGCATCGAGGAAACCGCGCCGGTCATCACCGCCGTCATGAACGGCTCGCCGGCCATGGCCGCCGGTTTTTACGACGGCGACCGCGTCCTGACCATCGAGGGCCAGGAGATCCAGACCTGGTCGCAGATGACCGGCTTCGTGAAGGACAGCCCCAACCGTCCCCTGCACTTTCAAGTCCAGCGCGAAGGCCTGATCGTCCCCCTGGTCGTGACCCCCGCAGCCGATAAAACCACCGTGGACGGCAAGACCGTCGAGATCGGCAAGATCGGCATTTCCGGCCCCGGACGCTCGATCATCCGGGCCTCGAACCCGCTCATGGCCGCCGTGCACGGGGTGCAGGCGACCTGGGGCTGGACCGAGCTGACGGCGATCGGCCTTTACAAGATGGTCGCCGGGGAAATCTCCAGCAAGAACATCGGCGGCCCCCTGACGATCGCCAACATGTCGGGCGAGGCCGCGGCGCAGGGCATGTCCAGCGTCGTGTTTCTGATCGCCATCCTGAGCATCAACCTCGGCGTCCTGAACCTGCTGCCCATCCCCATCCTGGACGGCGGGCACCTGCTCTTCTTCGCGATCGAAGCGATCCTGCGCAAGCCGCTGGGAGATCGTCAACGGGAGATCGCCCAACAGGTGGGCCTGCTCCTCCTCGTCAGCATCATGGTCTTCGCCTTCTGGAACGACATTGAACGGCTGATTTCACACTAACCCTGTCCAAAAGTCACACAGTCGGAAAGTTGCAACGTCCCGATCTCGAAAACTTTCACGCTGGACGACTTTCAGACTTTTCAACGCTTCTAGAGGTCTCATGCGCACATCCCAGATGTTGATTCCGACACTCCGCGACGATCCGGGCGAGGCGGAAACCGTCAGTCACCGCCTCATGTTTCGGGCCGGCATGATCAGGAAAGTCGCGGCCGGGGTCTACACCTATCTCCCGCTCGGCTTGCGGGTGCTCCGCAAGGTCGAGGCGATCATCCGGGAAGAGATGAACCGGGCCGGCGCCCAGGAGCTGCTCATGCCCATCGCCTCGCCGGCCGAGCTCTGGCGCGAGACGGGCCGCTGGGACTTCTACGGGAAGGAACTCTTCCGGTTCAAGGACCGGCACGAGCGGGACT
>SXGR01085286.1_pt1 | contig 36356 bp, 25 predicted proteins | sample 3174711 | NCBI WGS metagenome assembly SXGR01 (sample SAMN11356860, study PRJNA531348) | freshwater metagenome | isolation source: freshwater sample F1-60 | place: China: Fuxian Lake, Yuxi | collected 2017-12-25 | reverse complement strand
GCCCGAGGTGTAGAGGATGAACAGCGGGTGTTCGCTGTCCAGCTCCTCTGCCGGGCAGGAGTCGCTGGCGTTCGCCATGAGGTCGTGCCACCACACATCGCGCCCGGCCTTCATGGCCACCGCAGTGTTGCAGCGGTTGAGGACAACGCACTTCTCAACGGTCGGCGATTTATCGAGCGCCGCGTCCACGTTGGCTTTGAGCGGCACGACCTTCCCGCGGCGCCAGCCACCATCTGCGGTGATGACGAGCTTCGATGACGCGTCGTTGTTGCGGTCCGCGACCGCTTCCGCGGAGAAGCCGCCGAACACGACGGAGTGCATCGCGCCGAGTCGTGCACACGCGAGCATCGCGATCGCGGCTTCGGGTACCATCGGCATGTAGATCGTGACGCGGTCACCCTTCACCACGCCCAACGACTTGAGCGCGTTCGCGAACTTGCAGACTTCGCGGTAAAGTTGCTGATAGGTGAGCGTGCGTGAATCGCCGGGTTCGCCTTCCCACACGAGCGCGGCTTTGTTTCCGCGAGTCGCGAGGTGCCGGTCCAGGCAATTGTCGCTCGCGTTGATCTTCCCGCCGACGAACCATTTCGCGTGCGGCGAGTTGTTCCAGTCGAGCACAGTGTCCCACTGCTTGAACCAGTGAAGTGACTTCGCTTGCTCGGCCCAGAATTCGTCGGGGTTGCGTGCGGCCCACTCCGCGAGCCGGTCGCGCTCGGCCGCGTCCACGTTGGCCTGTGCGACGAACTCCGCCGACGGCGGGAACAGCCGAGTTTCTTTCAAAACGCTGGTGATATTCTTGTCGGGTTCGGGAGAGGACATGCGATTTTCCTTGTAGGGTCGGGTCTACCTGCCACGTGTTCTCGGCCGGCGCAACCGGCCGCACTACAACAACAATCGGGGAGTAGGCATCAGATTAGGCCAGAACGCATCGAACCGCAACGGAGTACGCATGGCAGATACCTTCACCATCGCCGCGGTGCAGATGAGAATCGCGCCGGACCGCGAGACGAACCTGGCGAAAGCCGAGTCCGCTATCGCCGAAGCCGCGAAGCGGGGCGCGCAGGTGGTATGCCTTCCGGAGTTGTTCACGGGCTACTATTTCTGTCAGAAGGAAGACATCGCGCTGTTCGATCTCGCGGAACCAATCCCGGGTCCGAGCGAGGATCGCCTTGGCGCCGCTGCGAAGAAAAACAACGTCGTGGTGGTCGGCTCGCTGTTCGAGCGCCGGATGCCGGGCGTGTACCACAACACCGCGACCGTACACGACGCAGGTGGGAACCTCTTGGGGTTGTACCGCAAGATGCACATCCCGGACGACCCGCTGTTCCTCGAGAAGTTCTACTTCACGCCCGGCGACCTCGGATTCACGGTGTTCACCACACCGGACGCGAAGATCGGCACGCTCGTTTGCTGGGACCAATGGTACCCGGAAGCGGCGCGTCTAACCGCTCTTCAAGGCGCGGAAGTGATCTTCTACCCGACCGCTATCGGATGGCACCCGCGTGAGAAATCTGAGTTCGGTGAGGCGCAGCACTCAGCGTGGGAAACCATCATGCGCGGCCACGCCATCGCGAACGGCACGTACGTTTGCGCCGTGAACCGCGTCGGACACGAGGTCATCGTGGGCGAGGGGTTGGAGTTCTGGGGCCAATCGTTCATCTGCGATCCGTTCGGGCGTGTTCTTCAACGCGGGAGCACCGACCGGGAAGAGATTCTCGTTGTTGAGTGCAGCCGCAAACTCATGGAGGACGTGCGCCGCAACTGGCCGTTTTTCCGCGACAGGCGCATCGACGCGTACAGCGGTGTGACACAGCGCGTAGCGGATTGAGACGACTTCAACTGAATCGCCTCAATGAATATGGTGCCGCATCGATGTGCGGCGCGGTCGCACCCAACATCTCGGTGACCAGCTTCCCGGTTGCGGGCGCCATCGAGAGGCCGAGCATGTTGTGCCCGGCCGCGATCAGCACGTTGCTCGCAGCCGGCGCGCGGTCGATGATCGGTAGCCCGTCGAACGTCATCGGACGCCAGCCCCACCACTCCTCCTGAACCGGTTCCGCGAGGGGGTCGCGCAGGTACAGTTTCGCGGCGTCCGTGAGCAGCGCCAGCCGCGACCGGTTCATCGTGTCGTCGTAGCCGCCAAACTCCATCGTGGAGCCTAAGCGGTAGCCGCTCGCGAACGGAGTCACCGCAACGCGATGCTCCTCGAAGATCAGGGGAAAGGTCGGGCAGAGCGCGGGTCGCGGCATCGTGACGGAATAGCCCTTTCCCGGTTGGATCGGCACGCGGCAACCGAGTTCGGTGTTCAACTGCGGGGTCCACGCGCCGGTCGCGATCACGAATGCATCGGCAGTGATGTCGCCCTTGTCGGTCCTCAGCGAGGTCGCGCGGTTTCCAGTAGTCGCGAAGCCACGAGCGGCACAATGTTCGCTAATGTCAACACCGCGAACGAGCAACAGACGCTTCAATTCGCTCAGCAGTCGGTCGGGGCGAAGATGCGCGTCGGACGCGTAGAGGTAGCCGCCGGCCATGCCGGGGTTCAGAGCCGGTTCGAGCGCCGCGAGTGCGCCAGAATCGAACCGTGTCGCGGGCATGTTGAAGTCGCGGCGTAGCAATTCGTCCGTGTGCGCGTAGTGGTCGAAGTGCTTCGATGTCTGGAATACGAACAGAAGCCCCTTCGATTCCCACTCGCACGCGATCCGCTCATTCGCGATGAGTTCGTTAAACAACGTGCGGGACGAGTTCAGAAGCGCCTGAATCGCGTGCCCGGCGGCCATCATGTCGCGTGTGTTGCACTTGCGTGCGAAACCGAGGAACCAGCCGAGGTTCGCGAGCGCGACACTGGGTCGCACCTTCAGCGGTGAGTTCCTTTTGAAGAGCGTTTTGAGTGTAGACCAGAGCGCGCCTGGCGCGGCTAACGGCAGGACGTGACTCGGGCAAACATAACCGCAGTTGGCGTGCGAACAGCCAGAGCCGAACGCACCGCGGTCGATCACCGTAACCGCGTGACCCGCCTTCGAGAGGTAGTACGCGCAGCACGCACCGACCACGCCGCCACCAACAACCACGACACGATTCGCCATACAGAACATCCAGCAACAGGTTAGCCGCGACCCGGAGGGGAACGTGTACGTACACGCTCCCCTCCGGGTCGCGGCTAACCAAAAGTCAAACCCACAATCACTTCTTCGGCTGCGGCTGCGTCGTATACGGAGCGTCGTCCGTGCGGAACGGCGTGGCCGGGATCCCTTCCTTGTTGAAGAAGTTGAGCGTCGGCTTGGAGAAATTCACCCAGCCGTAGCGAACCGCGGTCGGTTCCGTCACCATGTCGCTCTTCACCTCGACCGTGTCGCCCTTGATGGTCGCCTTCGCCGGGTGGAACTTTCCGTCCTTGCCCGCGACCGTGAATCCGACGAGGTCGCCGTCCTTCGCGACCAACCCACCTCCGACGTGCGTGAACGTCAGCGTGGCGGTTCCGCTCGCGTACTTCGCGTCCTTGAGTACGGGGCCGTAGTACTCGATTTTCTTGGCGTACTCGATGCCCAGCGCCGCGAGCGCGAGTCGTTCACCGACCGGCCCCTTTGGCTTCGGGTGAATATCGGTCTCGTTGCCCACGTCCGTGATGACCGCGATCCCGGTCTTCGGCAACGACTTCGCCGCATACAGTTGCGCGTCGCGAAGCTCGGCGTAATCGACGCCGCTCGCGCCGCCGCGGAACGGGGCGAGTTGGACCAGCATGAACGGCAGGTCGCAGTCGTAGCATTTGCGCCAGTCCTTGATCATCGTCGTGAACAGCGTGCGGTATTCGTAGGCCTTGCCCGCGTTCGACTCGCCCTGATACCAGATTGCGCCCTTTGTCTTGAAGTTGAGCATCGGGTGGATCATCGCGTTGTACAGCACGGTCGGCGTGCCCGGCCCGAGCGCGGGGGCGGTCGCACCGGGCTTGACTGGCGCGGCCGGTTCCTTCTTGCCGTCAGCCTTCGCTTTTGCCGCGTCTTCCTTCCACTTCGCGAGCGCCTTCTCGTAATCCGCCAACGCCTTCTTGGGGTCGAAGGAGCTGAACGCCTTCGTGGAGGCACGAGCGCTATCTGCGTAGTACTTCAGGCTCGGGTCGGAGTCGAGCGCTTCCAGGCTCGTCCACGCCTGCGCTGGGGTGCCGCCCCACGACGAGTGAATCAGCCCGACCGGAACACCGAGTTCCTTCTGTAGTTTCTGGCCAAAGTGGTACGCTACAGCGGAGAAACTGCCGACCGTGTCTGGTGCACTCTCGACCCACTTCGTGAAGTGCTTGAGGTCGTTCTGATCGTTGATCGGGTGCGGCGCGGTCCGCTTCTGCACGGTGAACAGGCGCAGGTTTGGGTTCTTCGCGCCTTCCTTCACCTTCGCTGGCTCTTCGCCCGCGTTCACCGACCATTCCATGTTGGACTGCCCAGAGCAGACCCACACCTCGCCCACCGCGACGTTCTTGAACTCGACGGTGTTCTTGCCCTTGATGGCCAGGCTATAGCCTGTGCCGGCCTTCTGCTTGGGTAGCTTCGCGGACCACTTACCGTCCTTGTCGGCCGTGGCGGTAACGATCACGGCTTTCGCGGCGTTGTCCTCGAACTTGATCGCGATTACTTCTTCCGCTGCGGCGGTGCCCCACACGGTCACTTCCGTCCCCTGTTGGAGCACCATGTTGTCGGTGAAGATCGGGTGTGGCTTGACGTCAGCGCGGGCGGTGCCCAGCGCCAGCACGCTCACCGATGCGGCGAGCAGTATGGCCTTGAACGGACGCATTGGAGTGGACTCCGAGATGTGGATGGAAACGGAATCAGTGGGCGCAGACAGGTTAAACCGCCCCGTGCCGAATGGCAACGGGGCAGTTCGCGGGTTTGCGGAGCGCGCAGCCTGTTTTTGCGATGCAGTGTACCTATGTTCCACGTGGAACGTCGATGGACGTTTGAATGACGTCTGTCCAGGTGCGAGAACTGTGGGTCATCCAAAGATGTCGAGAACCGGCTTCCCGGCGCTTACCGGTTTGGTGAAGCCATCGGCACCGAGTTTGGTTTCCGGCGGGACGTCGAGCGCGTGGAACAGCGTCGCACCGAAATCCTCCGGACGTACCGGACTGTCCTTCACGTAAGCCGAAGTCTTGTCCGACGAACCGTGGACAAGGCCGCCGCGAACGCCGGCACCCGCGAGCAACGCGGAGTAACACGCGGGCCAGTGGTCGCGACCGTCGGCGCTCACTCGCGGGGTGCGCCCGAATTCACCGACCAGCACCACGAGCGTCGTTTCCAACAGTCCGCGATCTTCGAGATCGGTCAGCAGCGCGGACACGGCTTCGTCCACGCGCGGCAGCGCCCAACTCAACCCGAACGCGCCGGCGCCGAAGATGCTGCCCAGACCGGGTCCGGTGCCATGCATGTCCCAGGTCTGCACGTTGCGGAACTTCTCGCCCGGCGGAAGCCCAGTCCACGCGGTCACACTTACGAGTCGCGTCCCAGCTTCGACGAGCCGGCGCGCCATCAGCAAGTTCTGGCCGAGCGGGTGACGGCCGTAGCGGTCGCGGGTCCGGGCCGCTTCGCCGTCCAGATCAAACGCGACGCGCGCCTCCGGTCCGGTGAGGAGATCGACTGCCTTCTCGCGGTACTTCCCCATGTTCGCGGGTTCGTGGCCGGTCGGCGATTGCCCGGCCCCTTCGACGCGCGCGAGCAACTTCTGTCGGTCAAGAAGGCGCGACGTGGGAACGTCCGCGGGCGGATCAAACGACTTCACCTTGAAGCCGGGCGCCGCGGGGTTGTCTAGGTCTGTGCCGACGCGGAGTGGCGCGTATGCGGCACCGAGGAAGCCGCCGGCAAGGTACCGTGGTTGCACGTCGCCCGCGAGGTTCTGCAACCACACATACGGGGGAACGTTCCCGCTCGGCGGGCACAATTTCGCGACCACCGAACCGTAGTATGGCGTGTTCTCGACGGGTTGCGAGTGACCGGTCATGCAGACGTGCATGCCACCGTCGTGCCCGGAGTTGCCATGCGTCATTGAACGCACGAGGCAGTAGCGGTCGGCCATGCGCGCCAGGCGCGGCATGTGTTCACAGATTCGCGTACCGGGAACGCTGGTCGCGATCGGTTTGAATGGCCCGCGAATCTCGGCCGTCGCGTCCGGCTTCAAGTCGAAGCTGTCGATCTGACTGCACCCGCCGTACTGCACGATGAAGATGCACGACTTCGGCGTGCCGCGGCTGGCGAGACTCCCACCGGGCGACGCGCGAAGCAGGTCCGGGAGGCCCAGCCCGAGAACGCTGATCCCGCCCAGTTGGAGAAGTTGACGGCGTCCGAGCGTGGCTTGCGGGCGGTTGGCTTGCATGGCGAGTTCCCACGCGGCTTCAACAGGGTGAGGCAGGACTTCCAAGCATACCACACCCGCGATCCGACCAACACGTGGATTCCGCCATCAGCCCATGACGGCATTCGCCGCGATCGCTCCGGCGGCGGCGCCGATCAACGGCCCAATGATCGGCACCCACGCGTAACCCCAATCGGACTCGCCCTTCCCCGTGATGGGCAGAAGAGCGTGTGCGAGTCGCGGGCCGAAGTCGCGGGCGGGGTTGATCGCGTACCCGGTCGTTGCTCCGAGACTCAACCCGATTCCCCACACAAGCGTACCGGCGAGCGGGGCCGCGAGCGCACCGCCGAGGCTCTTTTCGACCACTGCGGAGCCAACGAAGACCAGCACGAACGTCGCGAGCGCTTCACTGAAAAGGTTCGCGGGCGATTTGCGGATCGCGGGCGACGTACAGAAGCACGCGAGCTTCGTGGTGGGGTCGGGTGTTTCCTTCCAGTGCGGCCAGTAATGGAGCCACACGAGAACGGCACCCGCGAACGCGCCGGCGACTTCCGACGCCGCGAACGCAATCGCTTTATGAGGCGCGAGGTTCTTGGTCAGTGTGTCCGCGAGCGGCCCGACCGGGTTGATGTAGCCCGGTGCGCCAATCGCCTTCGCGGTATACACGCCTGCCATGACCGCGAAGGCCCAGCCCGTTGTGATTACCAGCCAGCCCGCGTTCTGTGCCTTCGACTTGTTCAACAGCACGCCCGCGACGACACCGTTGCCAAGAAGGATAAGTATCATCGTGCCGAGAAACTCACCGAGTACGTCGCTCACGAGTTCGCTCCCGTTGTTGTGTTTTCGGCTGCGGCCCGCATCGCGGTCCAGACGGCCTCGACATCAGCGCGTTCGGTCGCGATCGCACCGATCGAAACCCGCACCATCCAGCGCGCCGCGAGCACCGCAGGGGTGACGTAGGCGACACCGGACGCGTTCACGCGCTCGGCCCAGGCGCGCGTGTGCAGGTCGAGCAATTCACCGGAGAGACCCGGCGGTTCGTGGATCGCGCACACCGTTTGAAGCGGAACCGGCGCAACGACGCGCCAGTTCGGAGTACGCGAGATTGCCTCGGCCAGCCACTGTGCATTCGCGATGTCGCGCCGCAGTCGCGATTGCAAACCGGACACCCCTTCCGCGCGAATGAGGCACCACACCTTCAGCGCGCGGAACCGGCGACCGAGCGCGATGCCCCAGTCGCGGTAATTCGGCGCCAGACCATCGGCCGCGGTTCGGAGATAGCTGGGGCTGGTGGACATCACGCGAATCAGATGCTGCGTGTCGCGAACGTAGAACAGCGAACAGTCGAACACCGCGCCCAACCACTTGTGCGGGTTCAGTACAAGCGAGTCGACGCGCTCGATGCCGTCCCACATCCACCGGCATTCGGGGAGGATCATCGCGGAGCCGGCCATCGCGGCATCGACGTGAACCCAGAGGTTGTACCGCGCCGCGACTTCCGCGATCGCGCCGACAGGGTCGAGCGCGGTCGAAGCCGTCGTGCCGGCCGTGGCGACGACCGCGCACGGCACCTTCCCCGCGGCGATGTCTTCGCGAATGAACGCTTCGAGTGCATCCCCGCGCATCGCGAATGCATCATCAGTCAGAACCGCGCGGAGGTTGTCTCGCCCGAACCCCGCGAGCAGCGCGGCCTTCTCGACAGAGCTATGGCTCTGCGTCGAGACGTACACCACCAGCGGTTTCGGCTCACCTTGAAGCCCGCCGCGAACGAGCGAGAAGTTCGAGGTACGTTCGCGCGCGCACAGCAGTGCGAGCAGGCTCGCGGTCGAAGCCGTGTCTTGAATAACGCCGCTCCACGCGGCGCTCAGCCCGACCATCTGGCGCATCCAGTCGCACGCGAGTTCTTCCAGTTCCGTGAGCGCGGGACTGGATTGCCAGTTCAACCCGAGTTGCCCCAGCCCGGTGCTGAGGAAGTCGCCCAGCACGCTCGCGAGCGCCGCGTTCGACGGGAAGTAGCCGAAGAACCGCGGGTGCTGCCAGTGCGTGAGCGCCGGCATCAGGACGTTGTTGAGATCGGCAAACACCGCGTCGAACGACTCCGCGTCGAGTGGCGGTTCGGAGGGGAGTTGCGTTCGCACCGCGCCCGGCTCGGTAGTCGCGCGCACCGGGCGCGCCGCGATCGTGGCGCGGTAGTCCGCGATGAAGTCGATGAGCTTGTGGCCGTACTCGCGGAACTCGTCGGGAGACATCGGACCCTCGTGGCGGGAGCAAACGAACCGGGCCACGAGAGAACCTCGCGGCCCGGTCATCCTCTGGGATGATCTACTACCTAACCCGTGGCGCGGATGCAAGGGTGCGCTGCTCTGCACAGGGTTATCGTTCACACGGGGCGGAATCGCTGTGCTACGTTCGACGGCCCCTCCGGGGCGGAATACACCGAGTTGTTTTCGCCCCGGAGGGGCCGTCGAACGTAGCACAGCGATTCCGCCCCGTGTAACCTGTGTTGCATGACACCCCTCTCCTACGCACATGGCGCTTGCGCAATTCCCCTGCTCGGTGAAACCATCGGCGCGAACTTGCTCCGCACCGTCGAGCGGGTCGGCGACCGCGACGCGCTCGTCGTGCGGCATCAGAACTTTCGCGCGACCTACCGCGAGTTGTGGGAACTGGTTAGCCTCGCGGCCCGCGGGCTGCTCGCGCGCGGCGTGAAGACCGGCGAGCGCGTCGGCGTGTGGGCGCCGAACCGCTTCGAGTGGGTCGTGCTGCAATACGCGACCGCGCGTATCGGCGCGATACTCGTGAACATCAACCCCGCCTACAAAGCCGTTGATCTGGAGTACGCGATCAACAAGAGCGGCGTTAGTCTGCTATGTCTCGCGCGCGGGTTCCGCCAGACGGATTACATTGCAATCCTTGCCGAAGTCCGCGACCGCTGTCCGCAGCTCCGCGATACGCTCGTGATTGATACCGAGTGGGAGGCACTGCTCGCCGACGCAAACAGCGTGAGCGAGGTAGCACTCACTGCGATCGAGACGCGGTTGCAGTTCGATGACCCAATCAACATTCAGTACACGTCGGGCACGACCGGCTTCCCCAAAGGGGCGACGCTGTCGCACCACAACATCCTGAACAACGCGTACTTCACGTCCGAGCGCCTCGGCTACACCGAACGCGACCGCGTGTGCATCCCGGTACCGTTCTACCACTGCTTCGGGATGGTCCTCGGCAACCTTGGCTGCACGACACGCGGCGCGTGCATCGTCGTGCCGGACGAATCATTCGACCCGCGTAGCGTTCTCGAAACGGTACAGGCGGAGCATTGCACCTCGCTCTATGGTGTGCCGACGATGTTCATCGCGGAACTTAACCACCCGCGATTCGCGGAGTTCGACTTGTCATCACTGCGCACCGGCATCAGGGCCGGCGCACCGTGCCCAGTCGAAGTGATGAAACAGGTGCAATCGCTAATGCACATCCGCGAGATCACCGGCGTGTGCGGGATGACGGAAACGTCACCAACCGCAACGCAGAACGACCGCGACGACCCGCTCGAAAAGCGTGTCGGTACCGTGGGTCGCCCAGCACCACACGCGGAAATCAAGATCATCGACCCCGCGACCGGTGAAGTCGTGCCCCGCGGTGTCGCGGGCGAGCAATGCACACGCGGTTACCTGGTGATGCTCGGCTACTGGGAAGACCCTGACGCGACTCGAAAAGCGATCGACAGCGCCGGTTGGATGCACACCGGCGACCTCGCGGTGATGGACAACGAAGACTACGTGAGCATCGTGGGCCGTTTGAAAGACGTGATCATTCGCGGCGGCGAGAACGTATACCCGCGCGAGGTCGAAGAGTTCCTCCACACACTCCCGGATGTCGCGGAGGCGCAGGTGATCGGCGTTCCGTGCGAGAAGTACGGCGAGGAAGTGATGGCATGGGTTCGCCTTCAGGTCGGCGCGAAGCGGACCGGCGACGACCTCCGCGACGCGTGCCACGGACGCATCGCGACGTACAAGATCCCGCGGTACTGGAAGTTCGTTAACGCGTTCCCAATGACGGTCACGGGCAAGGTGCAGAAGTACCGCCTTCGCGAACTCGCGACTGCGGAACTTCTCGCTCACAGCACCAGTTCGTCGTGAGCGTTCTTGCGTTTCACACCGCCACCGCTCACAATCCACAGTCCAGCCAAACGTGCCCCTTCCCGGAGCGATGCATGACCCGCTACGCGATCTGCTTCTTCGCCGCCACTTTCACCGCAGCCATCACTGGCCGCGCAGCCGAGAAGGATGAACTCTTCACTGCGAAACCACTGACCGAGAAAAACAGCTTCACACCTGGCATCGAAGGCCCGGCGTGCGACGCTGCCGGCAACCTCTACGTCGTCAATCTCAAGAAGAACGGCGACGGTCCCAAGAAGAACGGCGACATCGCGAAGGTGACGCCCAATGGCAAGACCGAGGTCTTCGTGGATCTGCCCGAGAAGAGTGTCGGCAACGGGATCGTGTTCGACAAGAAGGGCTTCATGTACGTCGCGGACTACACCGGGCACAACGTCCTGAGGATCGACCCGAACACGAAGAAGATCGAAGTCTTCGCGCACGAAGCAACCATGAACCAGCCGAACGACGTCGCCATCGCGCCCAACGGCACGCTGTACGCGAGCGACCCGAACTGGGCCAAGAGCACCGGCCAGCTCTGGAAGATCGGCACGGATGGCAAGTTCCTGAAGATCGCGACCGACATGGGCACCACCAACGGCATCGACGTCAGCCCCGACGGAAACACACTTTACGTGAACGAGAGCGTACAGCGAAACGTGTGGTCAGTCCCGATCAAGGGGGACGGAACGCTCGGCGATAAAAAGCTGCTCAAGAAGTTCGACGATCACGGTTTCGACGGGATGCGCTGCGACGCGGACGGCAACCTGTACATCACGCGCTACGGCGCGGGCACCGTCGTGAAGCTCTCGCCCGACGGCAAGGTGCTGAAGGAGATCGACGTGCTGGGCAAGAAGCCGAGCAACATCTGCTTCGGCGGCCCCGACGGACGCACCGCGTACGTTACGGAGGTCGAGTTCAACCGCGTGGTGACATTCCGCGTCGATACGCCGGGCCTCGCGTGGAAGCAGTTGCAGAAGAAGTAACCTCGCGATTCCCACCCACCGAACTGAGTCGAATCATGCGCGCGATCCTCTTCGCGATTCTCACCGCTACCGGCGGCGCGCTCGCGGCACCGGCGTCGGACTGGCCGCAATATCGCGGGCCGAACCGCGACGACGTGTCGCTCGAAACCGGGCTGCTCAAGGAGTGGCCGAAGGGCGGTCCGGCGGTGCGCTGGACGTACGAAGGCGCCGGCGTGGGTTACTCGCCGCCGTCGGTCGTAGGCGAACGGCTATACGTGACTGGCGGGCGCGAAGACAAAGAGTTCCTCATCGCACTCGATTTGAAGAGCGCGAAGGACGGCGCCGTGAAAGAAGCGTGGGTCGCGGAGATCGGCCCGACGTTCCGCTGGAAGGGGAACAGTTGGAGCGCCGGCCCGAGCGCCGCACCGACCGTCGAGGGCGAACTCATTTTCGCGTTAGGCGGTAACGGCGATCTCGTCTGCGTGGATACCGCGGGCAAAGAGAAGTGGCGCACGAACCTACCCAAAGACCTCGGCGGCCAGGTGAACCCGATCGGCGGCGGGCCGAAGAATCTCGGTTGGGGCTTCACGGGTTCGCCACTGGTAGATGGTGACAACCTCATCGTAGCCGTCGGCGGCCCGAAGGGTACGCTCGCGGCGATTGACAAGAAGACCGGTCGCGTGGCGTGGCGCAGCACGGAACTCACCGATCAGGCCGCGTACACGTCGCCCATGCCCGCGAACTTCGGAAGCGTGAAGCAGTACGTCGTTCTCACGAACCAGGGGCTGGCTGGTATCGCCGCGAAGGACGGCAAACTCCTCTGGAGTCACCGCCGCAAGCCACCCTACGGAACGGAAGTCATCAACACGCCGGTCATCCACGACGCGCACATCTTCACCACGGTCGCGGCTGGGAACGGCGACTGCGAACTCGTGAAAGTGGAGAAGGACGGCGATGTGTTCAACGTGTCACGCGTTTACAGCAACAAGAACCTGATGAACCACCACGGGAACGTCGTGCTGGTCGGCAAGCACGTTTACGGCTACGGCAGCGGATGGACGTGCCTCGACTTCAAGTCGGGCGAAGTGGCGTGGTCGGAGCGGCAGAAGTTCCCGTCGGGCGCGGTCACGTTCGCGGACGGCCACCTGTACTGCTACGCCGAAAACGACGGCTCCGCGGCGCTGGTCGAAGCTTCACCCACCGGTTGGAAAGAAACCGGGCGATTCAAACTTCCGAAAGCGTCGAAGCAACGCCAGCCGCAGGGCAAGGTGTGGACTCCGCCGGTCGTCGCGAACGGGCAACTGTTCCTTCGCGACCAGGAATTGCTCTTCTGCTTCGACGTGAGAGCCAAGTAACGAACCAGGCATGCGCTGGCGAGAAAGGCGTAGCGTTGTGTAACGAGCCGCGACCGCAATGCAGCGGCAAGGCTCAACCGCTCCCGTGCGGTCCCGGCTCGTCAAGGTGCTACAAAGTTCCTGAACGCGCACAATCTCTCCCCCAATTGGAGTCAGGCAATGAAACGGCGTCTCTTTGCAATGTCTCTCGGTGTTCTGGCTGCGTACGCGCTCGTCGCGGTGCGGCCCGCCCGCGCGGACGACGCGCCCGCTCCCAAAGGCGAGCGCGTATTCTCCGCCGGTCACAGTTTCCACGTGTTCATGCCGGGCATCCTCAACGAACTCACGAAAACCGGCGGCATCAAGGACCACAAGCACCTCGGCACGTCGTCCATCGGCGGGTCTCGCACGATCCAACACTGGGATCAGGCCGACGACAAGAACAAGACCAAGACCGCTCTGAAGACCGGTGAGGTGGACGTACTCACGCTCTCGCCGATCTACCACCCGGACGCGGGGATCGACAACTTCACGAAGCTCGCGCTTGAACACAACCCAAACGTGCGCGTTCTCGTGCAGGCGTTCTGGCTACCCTACGATGTCTATGAACGCGACTACCAAAAGAAGAAAATGGAGAAGCCGGACCGGAACGCGCGCACGCTCGCAGAGATGAAAAAGAGCCACAACGAATACTTCGTCACCGTGGACGATCAGGTGAAGGCGCTGAACAAGACCCTTGGCAAGACGGTGGTCTTCGTCGTCCCTGTCGGACAGGCAGCACTCCTGCTTCGCGAGAGGATCATCGCGGGCACCGCGTCGGGGCTGAAGTTGCAAGAAGACTTGTTCAGCGACGCGATCGGGCACGCACGCCAACCGCTTCAGGCGCTGACCGCGTACTGTCACTACGCCGTGATTTACAGACGCAGCCCGGTTGGGCTGCCGGTCCCCGCGGTGCTGAAAGCCACGAAGAACGCGGACTGGGACGAGAAGCTCAACAAACTCCTCCAAGAACTCGCGTGGGAGGCGGTCACCGCGCACCCGCTGAGCGGCGTGAAGGTCGAGGCACCGAAAAAAGCACCGGAGTGCGAGCCGAACGCGGACGAGAAGAAGGATTCGGGCACAGTCGAACTCTTCAACGGCAAAGACCTGACCGGTTGGGGCTACCAGTTGAAGGACAAGTTCGAGGGCTTCGACGGCAAGACGGAAGCGTCCGATAAGCGGTACTCCGTGAAGAACGGCATCCTGGTCGTGAACCCCGGTAAGGGAACGCACCAACTCTGGACGGCCGCGAAGTTCCCGAAGGACTTCGAGCTGCGCCTGGAGTTTCGCGCCGAGGTGAACGCGGACAGCGGGCTGTTCGTTCGCGGGCCGCAGTTACAGGTGCGCGACTACCTCGTCGCCGGGCCATTCAAGGATCTGAAGAAATACAAGGCGCAGGACTGGAACGAGATCGTCGTCGTGGTGAAGGGCGAGGTGGCGCACTGCACCTGCAACGGTGAAGTTCTCAACGACAAGTTCAAAGTACCCGCGACCGGGCCCATCGGACTGGAAGCGGACCGCGGACAGATGGAGTACCGTAAGATTCGGCTGAAGGAGATCAAGTAACGCGACGGTGGATCCAATAACCGTCGCCGTGTACGGTTCCCGCACCCGGTAGGATGAGATCGGGCGCGGGAACGATTGCAACGTTGACCCTGTGCTATCATCTCATGCCCTCTCTGAGGAATGAGAACAACCAACTGCGTAACTCCTAACCAAGACACGTTAGGAGTGTTCTTCCTCCATCGCTTGCCTCAGACAGCCGGTTCCGGCACAATGACACAATAGGAAAGTTGCGTTCGCACCCGTTCGGAGGCGACCCCTCATGTCTGCCGGCCGCCGTGGTCTGCTTCTGTCCGTCGCGTTCTTCGCGCTGACGCTCTGCCTGTGTTCTCGCGCGAGCGCACAACCACAGATCCAGTTCAGACCGGTGGGGGCCAACGACCCGCACGCCGGGCGGCACACAATCTGGCAGCGCGAACTCAGCCCCGACCAGATCCGCGAGTTGCTCTCCCGGTTCGGGAAGGGCGACAAAAACGTGGACAACCTGCTCGAGAACGCGATCCGCGACCGGATCGCGAAGAACAACAAGACGCCTCTGACCGAAGAACAGAAGAAGCGGATGGACGCGGCCATCAAACGGATGATGGCCGACAAGGACTTCATGGACTGGGCGCTTGATCAGGCGCAGAAACACAAGAACCAGACCCCCGGCGAGCCGTTTGAACTCACACCGGAAATGATCGAGAACCTCAAGAAGCGGCTCCCGGATGGGGGGAAGGACGGCGACCCGTTCAAGATGCCGAAGTTCGACCCGAACCAGTTCCCCAAGTTCGACCCCAACAACCCGCACAACTTCGACCCAAAACAGTTCCCGAATCTCGACCCGAAAACCAGGTTCCCGATCGATAATCGCACCGGGAAGCCGTTTGACCCGCGCACCGGGCGGCCCATCGATCCCGACAATCCGCCGAAGGTAATCCCGGTGGACCCGCCGCCACCGCCGAAGATCGACCCCATTACCGGGCGTCCGGTTGACCCACCGCCGAACCCGGAGCCAACGCGGAAGTTCGACCCCAATAACCCGCTCGGCCCCTCGAAAGAATCGCCCGAGAAGATGGCGAAGACGAAGGCCGCCGAGACCGCGACCGCACTCTGGGAGAAGAACGTCGGCCCAATCGAGGAGTCGCCCGCGGTCAAGCGCGCGATCCTCGAACTCGTCAGCGACCCCGAGACGATGGACGCGCTCACCGACGGCAAGGGAAACAGCATCTTCGATTTGTTCCGCAACGACGGCGAAGGGATGAAAGATCTGTTCGGTGGCGACGGCAAGGGTTGGGAGTGGCCGAAGTTCGACATGAATTTGAACTGGGGCAAGGACCGCAACATCGAAATCCCCGAAAGCAAGCCCCGCGAGAACCGGTGGCCGCACCTGTCCGGCTCGGACCGCCGCAGCGGTTCGTCGATGGGCGGCATGGGTTCGTTCAACTTCGGCGGAATGCAGGTCCCCTGGTTGCTCGCGTTACTCTTCCTGGCCGCGATCCTCGGCACGATTCTGTGGTGGAAGTGGGCCTCGCTCTTCCCGCCGGGCGGCCGGTCCGCGCTGGCCGGGGCTGAGGCCGGGGCGTGGCCCATCGACCCCCGCGCGATCAACACACGTGAAGATGTGGTGAAAGCGTTCGAGTTCCTGAGCGTCTTGATCTGTGGGCCGGGCGCGAAGACCTGGACGCACACCACGATCGCGGACGAACTCACGGCGCTGGCTGCGACACATGGCGAAACCGCGTTGAAACTCGCCCGACTCTACGAGCTCGCCCGGTACGCGCCTCTCGACGAACCTCTGACACGAGCCGAGATCATCGAAGCACGGCGGCTCGTTTGCGACCTCGCGGGAGTGGACGAGGCATGAAATCGCCGATCCCCACGCGCGGCGCCTTGCTCAGCTTCTTCGGGGCGCTCGCGGTCGCCGCGCTGCTCGCGGTGCCGACCGCCCGCGCACAGCCGAGACAGATCCCCGAACCCGCCAAGCCACAACCCATTCTCATCCCCGGCGGCGGGACGGAACTGTTTCGCGCGCTGCTCGACAAGGAGGGCATCGAGCCAGCCACGCAGAACGAATCGCGTTTCGGCGAACCTGACGCGAACACTATTGTTATCGTGATCGGCAGCACTCCCGGAGGCGACTGGGATGAGGGGTTGCGCTGGGCCAGGCGGACGATCCGAGTCGGCGGGGCGGCGCTCCTCGCGACCGACAGTTTCGCGAACGTCTACGAGTGGGACCGCAACCCCGGGAACAACAATCCGGTTGGTTGGTTCAACGGGGCCAGCGTCACGGCTGACTGGGCGAACCCGGATCACACCTACAATCGGATGCCCAGTTGCCCCTTCGTAGTACCGATTTCGCCGAACGAACTACCCGACGCGCCGGCGCGTCCGGGGCGCGTCTGGGGCGTCTTCCGGGGGCTGACCCGCATCACGACCAACGACCCCACGTGCTTCGAGCCAGCACGGTTCCGCGAAGAGTACCAGTACCCGCTCGCACGGTTCCCCAAGTCGGCACGCATCAACGGCGGTCGGCCCAACACGCCTCCGCTATTCGCGATCGGCGGTGATGGCCCCGAACGATTCAACTCCCCCGGCTACTCGTTCCTCGCGATGGCCGACTCCAGCGTGTTCATCAACCAGATGTTGATGGAGACGAGCACGGACAATCTTGAATTAACGCTTCGTACCATCGAATACCTTCAGGGGCCTGACAAGAAACAGCCGCGGAAGAAGTGCCTCTTCTACGAGAACGGGCGCGTGATCGAGAAGTTCGACGGTCTCGCGGAGGCGGTGCGCCCGCCGCGTCCGAAGTTGCCGCCCGAGCAGATGCCCAACATCGGCCCGCTGTTCGGCAAGCACCAGGACAAACTCGTCAACTTCCTCGACCAGAAGGCCGACGAGTTGCAGGAGAAGGACTTCTTCCACCGCAGTTTCGTTGGGCCACAGGGAAGCGAACGCGAGCGCAAGTCCGCGGCGAACTGGATCGAGATCGCGTTGGTCATCGCGGCGATCATCGTCGTGCTGTTGCTGCTTATGCGCCTGTGGAAGGCGCGACACCCACAGGACGTTCCGCCTCCACCGAACACCGGGGGCGGGGTCGCGTCTTCTGGGCCGCCCGGAGTTTTCGACCGCAGGCAGAAGGAGTTGGTGCGCCGGAACAACGTCTACGAGCCAGTGCAGCACCTGCTGCGCCAGTTCTTCGACTCCGCGGGCGCACCGGCGAACCCCGGTCCTCGGACGCCGAAACTGGTCATCACCAGCGCTGTGCGCAAGCCGGACTCTCTACGGAACGCGATCAACGACCTGTGGCGACTGGCCTACGGCCCGCCCACGCTGATGTCCGCGCAACGGTGGTTTGAACTGGAGCCATACTTCGAGCGACTCAGACAAGCGCACGCCGATGGCAAGTGGCGCTTCGTGACCGATGGAGCGTGAGAAGGAGCCCTCCGAACGAGCCGCGACCGCAAGGGAGCGGGGAACCGTTTCCCGCGCCCTTGCGGTCGCGCTCGATAATACACTTGCTGAACACAACACGATCGACACCGACGGGAGTACGGCATGAGTTTGGCCTCGACTTCGACCCCCGGTACCGGCGCACCGTTGGCCGACCCGCGGGCCGCGGCTCACGAACTGGCGCAGGAGGCGAAACAACTCAGCCACAAAGTCACTACCGAGGTCGCCCGCGTAGTAGTCGGGGCGGAGGACGTGACACGTCAGTTGCTCATCGCCCTCCTCGCCGGCGGTCACGTTCTCCTCGAAGGCGTGCCGGGCGTCGCGAAAACCACACTCTCCAAAGTGTTTTCCCGGCTCCTGGGGTGCCAGTACCAACGCGTCCAGTTCACGCCGGACTTGCTCCCGTCGGACGTGACCGGCACCTCGATCTTCGACCGAAACAAGAACGACTTCATCCTCCGCAAAGGACCAATCTTCACGCAGGTACTACTCGCGGACGAAATCAACCGTGCGCCGGCGAAGACGCAATCCGCGCTCCTCGAAGCGATGCAGGAATACCAGGTTACGGTGGACGGCGTGTCGATGCCTCTCGACCTGCCGTTCCTCGTACTCGCAACACAGAACCCCATCGAACAGGAAGGCGTGTACCGGTTGCCGGAAGCGCAACTCGACCGGTTCCTGTTGCGTGTCGAGATGGGCTACCCCGGCTTCAAGCACGAGGTCGGGCTGCTGAAGTTGTACAGTAAACCGGTCGCCGAAGTGCAGCCGATGTTCACACCGGAAATAATCCTCGGCTTACAGCGGAAGTTGCCCGGCGTGTACGGCGCGGAGTCGCTCTACGAATACATCGTGCAACTCGCGGAGGAGAGCCGCAAACACCCGGACGTGGCGCTCGGGGCCAGCCCGCGTGCCGCGCTCAACCTGCTTCGCTGCGCCCGCGCGCGGGCAGTCCTCGAAGGGCGTCACTTCTTCACGCACGAAGACGTGCAAGCGATCGCCTACGGCGTCCTCGGTCACCGGCTCATCCTGCGCCCGGAGGCCGAGATCGAGGGCAAACTCATGGCCGACATCGTCCGCGAGATCATGGACGCGGTGCCCGTGTTGGAAACCGTCTGAGGGCGTGTTTCGTGTTTCGTGTTTGGTGTTTCGTTCACAAGCCAGCAACTTGGCGTGACGAACCGGGCGCTGAACACTACACACTACACACAAAACACGGCTCCCGAAATGCTGACCGCTCGCGGATGGTGGTTTGTTCTGATCGTCGCCTTCATCCTGGTGATGGGGGCGTTCGTCGTCCCCAATTACACAACGCTGCCGGCCATCCTCGCGGTCACGCTTCTAGCGTGGTTCGTGTACGAATGGCTTCAGTTCCACTACAAGTCGAACGCGGCCGTGTCTCGCCTGCGCGTGCGCCGGTGGGTCATGCAGGGCGGGCGCGACACGCCAATGCTCTGGGCGAACGTGCCGTTTGAAGTGCGTGTCCGCGTACGCCACGACGGTTACGTCACCATCGACTACGCGATGGTCGAAGACCGGTTGCCTTCTGGTGCGGACCTGATCGAAGGCGAGACCGGGACGCACACAACCATCTCCGCGCGGCAACCAGCCGACATGATCTACACACTCAAGTGTCCCGCGCCCGGCGTGTTGCGGTTTGAGGGCGTAAAGGTGCGGGTCGCCGACCTGCACGGGTTCTTCTACCGTCGCGTGTTCCTCCGCGACGCGATCGAGTTCCTTGTCCTGCCGCCGCTGGTGGACGCCGAAGGCCGACAGCGCGCCGACAAGCGGTTCAACATGCTCCCGCCCCCCGGGATACACCGCTTGCGCCGGCCGGGGTCGGGCGACGAACTGCACGACCTGCGCGACTACCAACCGGGTGACCCGCCGAAGATGATCGCGTGGAAGGTGTCGGCGCGCAAGGACAAGCTCATCACGAAGGAGTACGAGAACGACGTGCCGGTGCGGTGCGTGCTGTTTCTCGACACGAGCGAGGGCGTGCGGTTGGGGCCACCAGGCAACACGCTTCTTACGCGCATGGCCGGCGTCACCGCGGTCGTCGCGCAGGCGGCCGCCGCGAACCGCGACCTCGTCGGGCTAACCACCTTCGACGACAAGACCGCGAACGCTGTGACGCCGGCGCGAACGCAGACGCACATGATCAACGTGATGCGGAAGCTCGCGGAGGTATCTGCGCTGCAACCGGGGACGAAGGGCGTTCCGGCCGGCCAACTCACCCGCCGCGCCTACCCGCTTGCGCACGAGCTATACCCCGAACTGATGGCGAAGGCGACGAACACGATGCCACTGGGCCGACTTTGGCGTCCGCTGCTGGATAGGTGGTGGGGTTGGATCGTCCTGTTCATCATGATCGCGCCGCCGTGCCTGCTCGCTTACCGGGTCAGCGACATCCTCAACCCCGGCAGCGCGCCGATGCCGGGGCCGGTTCAGAAGGTGTATTCGACCTGGATGGGCAACACCTTGGAGTTCGCGGTGAAGGTGACCCCACGATTCGATCTGGGCAGTCGCCTCGCGGTGATACTGCTGATCTGGCTCAATCTGCTCTGCCTCCCGGCCCAGTTCGCCGCGTCCTTCTGGTTGCTCTACGGGATGAGCGGTTGGTTCGGAATGGCCGCAGGCGAAACCACCCGGCGAAAACGACTGGCTGCGCTGTTCTCGCTCCAAGACGGCACCGGACCAGACTCCATCGAGCGATACCTCCACGACGACGATGCCTATGCTGAGCGAGTGGCTTTGTTCCTTCAGCATCACCAACTGCGGTGCCCGATCCCGCTCTATGACGAGCAGGGTCGATACCGGTTCCGGTGCGCGGAGAAAGCTGACGTACTCGCCGGCGCGATCGTGCGCGCGGTCAGCCGGGCACGCGACAACGAGTTGTATGTAATCCTCGCCGACATTACTGAACTCGGCGCGGATCTGGAACCGCTCGTGAAGGCGTGTCGCGTGGCCCGCGCGCGGCGGCATCACGTCATGGTGATCGTCCCCTGGCCCGCCGACGTGCCATCGCCCGACGAAGCGACTCCGGAACCGCCCCCGGCCGGCGACCCGAAGTTCAAGAAGAAAAAGAAGCGGCACCCGGACGACTTCCTCCTCAATGAGCGGCACAAGCGCATCACCAAGATCGTGCAGGACAACTTGACGCGGCAGTATCACGAGTCGTTCCGCAAGATGCGCCGGCTGCTGGGGGCAACGGGCGCGACAGTCATGCGCGTCAACGACGGCGACCCAGTGCGATTGGTACTCGACCGGCTCGACCGACTCCGTGGCATGAGGAGCCGCCGATGAGTACCAACAAGCAGCGCGCGGAACTGTCTCAGCGACAGGTGATCGAGATTCTGTTCCGCGACAGGGCGGCACGCGCCTACACGTTCACTGTGCTCGGCGCGCTGGCGATGGTGTTCGTCGTGATGTTCCTGAACGGGAGCGACATCGGCGGCATTCTCGTCATCCTGTTCGGCTCCGCTGCGCTAGTTCTGCGCTGGACCGCCGCGCCGCCGTTCCTGTTGCTAATCATCGCGTACTTCCAATTGTGGCCGCTCGGCATCCCCGACTTCGGCTCGGAGAACCCATTCCAGGTGCGCGAGACGCACTTCCTGGTCGCGGACATGGCCCTGGTCATGGCGGTACTTGTGTACCTTCGCGCCCAGTACCGCGTCTTCGGGTTCATCCACCAGATCGTGCCGTTCGATGCCGTATTCCGACGCAAAGGCGACGTGCCAACGCGCCGACCATCGAGCCACATCCGGCCGGACGAGATCGCGTGGCTTGTTGGGATCACTGGCGGCATCGTGCTGATTGGTCAGGGCGTGTGGTGGCTGGTGAACGCGCTGGAGTTCGTGCCGATGGAGGACTTCCCTCTCCGGTGGTCCGACCCGAAGTCGCTGAGCACGTACCGTAGAAACCCGCCACCGGGTGAATTCCGCGCCGGCCAGAACAGGTTTTTCGTCATACTCGGCTCGCTATTCTTCGGAATGCTCCTCCTGCGACTCGTGTTCGGCTACTGGCGGCTCCGCATGATGGCAGCGGTCGAGGGCGCGATGGTGCTGACCGACACGAGTTGGGCGGAATCGCACCGTGAGCGCGTACGTGTGGAGAAGTGGCGGATCTGGGGCCGGCTGCGCGACGCGGAGTTGGCGAAGCAAGCGGAACGTGACCGGCGCCAGGCCGAGCGCAAAGCGGAAAAAGTACGCGAGCAGAAAGCGGAGAAGGAACGTGAGCGGATGGCTAAACGCGCAAGGCGTGACTGAGGCGATGCACTGCTGTTTTGTCCCTCTCTCCTTGCGGGAGAGGGTGTCGGCGATTCGCCGACGGGTGAGGGGTAAAGTTACCCTGCGCGCGAAACTACCCCTCACCCGGCTCGCAGAGCCTCGCCACCCTCTCCCGCACGGGGAGAGGGCAAGAACCGAACACAGAAGGGGTTCAACATGAGATTCGCATACTGGAGTCGCGAGTTAGCCGGGTGGGCGCTGATCGGCGTCGGCCTGTGGCAGTTCTGGAACACCTACATGCTGCTCACGAACCGACGCATCTTCGAGGCCGGTCCGTCAGCGTTTATCGCGTTCGTCATCTTCCGAGGCGGGTTGCACCTGCTGAAGGTCGCGGTCGCGGCACAGGCGTCGCGGTCACTCCCGGAGTCGGCGCAACCGCAGACGCGGAAGGCGAGTCGCATGGCCGTGCGTTCAGTCGCGCCCACGCCCGCGAAGTCGGTGCTGCCGGGGCCGAAGACCCGCCCCGCAAGCGCGAACGGGATGGCGGAATAACCGTGCCGCTCATTCCCTCCGATGTGCGCGCGGTGTTTTTCGACGCGGTCGGCACCCTGCTCTTCCCTGAACCGTCGGCGCCGAGTGTCTACGCCGATGCTGCCCGCTTGTTCGGCCTTCATCTCTCCGCGAGCGAAGTGCGCACTCGTTTTATCGCCGCGTACCGCCGTGAAGAAGCCGCCGATGTCGCGGCGAAGTGGGTCACGAGCGAAGACCGCGAGCGCGACCGCTGGCGCGTCATCGTCGCGGACACGCTCGCCGGTGTCACTGATCTGGAAGCGTGCTACGGCTACCTGTTCGACCACTTCGCCAAGCCTTCTGCGTGGCACGTCGCGCCCGACACCGCGGAAGTTCTCCTCACGCTGCAATCGCGTGGCTTCATTCTCGGAATGGGTTCCAACTACGACGCACGACTGTGGTCCCTGTTGGACGCGTTCCAGGAACTCGCGCCACTGCGCGAGCGTGTAATAATCAGCGCCGCGGTTGGCGTGCGGAAGCCGGGGTTGGGCTTCTTTCACGAAGTGACTCGCGCCGCGGGTTGTGAGCCGGGTTCCGTGCTGTTCGTAGGCGACGACGTGGGCAACGACTACGAAGGCGCGACCGCCGCTGAAATGCACGCGATGCTCCTCGACCTCCACGCGAAGCACCCCAACGTGCCACACCGCATCACGCAACTGGTGGAGTTGCTCTACTGACCTGCGACGCGAGGTAGGCGTGGCGCAGGATGAGGCCGAACGGAACCCACCAGATCAGGTCATTCGTGGCGCACGTAATCAGCCCTTCCAGGCGCGCCTCACCGGTCGCGACGCCGAACGCAAGTCCCACCGGCCCGAAGAACTTCCCCAAGAAACCGACGAGGACAATGGGCCAGTGCCGCACCGGGTCGTGGCCCGCGAAGATGTACGCGACGCCGTACACGCCGACGATCATCCCGATGGCCTGCCACAGTTGCGGGTAGTGGAGCGGCTTGTCCGGGTCGAGCATGCCGGAGTAGGAAAAAGACAGCGTGGGGAACAGCACCACCCACGCGCCCCACACGAGATTGTAGACCCCCGCGATCACCAACACGCAGAACATCCACCTGTGCGATGGTTTCGACATGGAAAAAACGCCTGGTTGAGAACGCGACCGAGATGTCTTCACTCAGTTCGCGGGGACAACTTCGGTCGGCACGTCGTCGGTCGGCTTTAGCCGGTCACGGAGCAGCCGTGACGAGACACGGTTCACCACCTCCAGGTACGCCAAGGCGCTCGCTTCAACAACGTCCAGGCTGACGGCGCGGGCACGCGACCGCTTGCCCGCATGTTCGATCTCAATGGTCGCTTCGCCCAGCGCGTCCATGTCATGGCTCACGGAACGGACGCGATAATCAACTACATTCACTACTGTGCCGGTGATGCGGTTGATCGCTTTAATGAGCGCATCGATCGGGCCGTTGCCGATGGCCGCGTCTCGGTGGACGGTGCCGTCGATGTGCTTCAGCGCGACTGCGGCCGAGGTCTGTGACCCGGTGCCGGCCGTGCTCGTGAAGCCCACGAGCGTCCACAGGTTACCGGTGCCGGCCTGAAGTTGGTTCTCAGCGAGTGCCTCGATGTCGCCGTCGTAGATCTCCTTCTTCTTGTCTGCGAGCCGCTTGAACTCCTCGAACACGTGGTTCAGTTGCTCGTCCGTGAGGCGGTAGCCCAGATCCAGAACGCGCTGACGGAGCGCGTGCCGCCCGCTATGCTTGCCAAGCACCAGTTCCGTCTGCGGGATGCCCACGTCTTCCGGCTTCATGATCTCGTAGGTACTGCGTTCCTTCAGCATCCCGTCCTGGTGGATGCCGGCTTCGTGCGCGAACGCGTTCTGGCCCACGATGGCCTTGTTCCGCTGAACCGTCTGCCCGGTGATATGCGAGAGTTTGCGGCTCACGGGGTACAGGTGCCGCGTGTTAATGCCGGTCGTGAGTTTGTAGAAATCTGCACGTGTGTGAAGCGCCATCACCACTTCTTCGAGCGACGTGATGCCGGCCCGCACGCCGATGCCGATGAAAGTGCATTCCACTTGCCGCGCGCCTTCGCCCAAGGCCGCAAGGCTATTCGCGACCGCCAACCCCAAATCGTTGTGGCAGTGAACCGACAGAACGCAGTTGTCGATACCGCGGACGTTCTGCTTGAGGTGCCGCATGATGGCGGCGTAGTGCGTGGGGACCGCGTAGCCAACGGTGTCGGGAATGTTGAGCGTGGTCGCACCGGCCTCGATGACGCGCTCCACAACTTCCACGAGGAAGTCAAGCTCGGTGCGGGCCGCGTCCTCGGGCGAAAACTCCACATCTTCGCACCGATCGCGGGCACGTCTCACACCCTCGACGGCCCGTTTCGCGACCTCCGCCGAAGTCATCTTCAGTTTGAACTCGCGATGAATCGCACTGGTCGCGAGGAACACGTGGATGCGCGGCTTCTGCGCGTCGCTCACGGCGTCCGCGGCGCGGTCGATGTCGGCCGGGTTGCACCGTGCGAGACCCGCGATGATCGGGCCTTGAATCTGGCGCGCGATAGCCTGCACGCTCTCGAAGTCGCCCGGTGACGCGATAGGGAACCCGGCCTCGATCACGTCCACGCCGAGGTCCGCGAGGGCGCGGGCCATCTCCAGTTTCTCGGGAAGGTTCATGCTGCAGCCGGGGCTTTGTTCCCCGTCGCGCAGCGTAGTGTCGAAGATGATGACGCGGTTCGGATCGGTCGGAACGGGCATGATTCGCTCCCTGAACAAAGTCGGCCCCGGAACACCAGTTCCGGGGCCGCTGCAACCTCGTGGATCGGATCACCTCGGATCGAAACTCGAAGAAGACCGGCCCCGCGGCGGTCCGAGAAGTCGAATGGCCAAAAGCAGCGCGGACGTCATCGGGGTGATCTCACGCGTGGTATTCTAACTGCAGTTTACGGCGCGTTACGCTGCGGATCAACTGCGACTCTACTTCTCTATCACTGAGGTATCCCAATGCCGTCCCTCTCCCGTCGCGAGTTTCTGAGTACAGTCGCGGTCGGCGCGTCGGGCGCGTTCGCCAGTTCGCAACCGCCGAAGGCGGAGAACCCCATCACGCTGCCGGCCCGCGCGGTCACCAAACCGGGCGACAAGAAACTGCACCACTTCTTCGGTTACTACGACAAGTCGCCGTGGGACAAGACCGGACGCTATCTCTTGGCGAACCAGATCGGCTTCGCGGACCGACAGCCGGAAGCGAAGGACACGCTCACTGTCGGCATGATCGATCTGAAGGACGGCGACAAATACATCCCGCTCGGCACTACAACCGCGTGGAGTTGGCAGCAGGGCACGATGCTCCAGTGGGTCGGTGCCGCTGAGCGCGAAGTGGTGTTCAACTCGCTGGCCGAAGGAGAACCGTCTGCGACGGTTCTCGACGTTCACACTGCCAGGAGCCGCACGTTACCACGACCGATCTACGCGCTGTCCGCGGACGGCAAGCAAGCGGTGTCACTCGACTTCGCGCGCCTTCACCGACTGCGCCCCGGCTACGGTTACGCGAGCTACAAGGAGAACTTCGCACACGACGCGTCTCCCGATAAGCTCGGCATCTGGCATATGGACATGACAACTGGCAAGAACGAACTCGTCGTGAACCTGAAGCAACTCGCCGCGTTCAAACCGGACGACCGATTCAAGGGCGCGCACCACTGGGTGAACCACCTGCTCTTCAACCCTGGCGGCACGCGATTCACCTTCCTACATCGCTGGAAGCCGCCCGAAGCGAAGAGCTGGCAAACGCGGATGCTCACCGTAAAGCCGGATGGCTCCGATCTGCGCATCGCGTTCGATGACGGGATGGTGTCGCACTTTGACTGGAAGGACGACTCCACGATCCTCGCATGGGCACGCACCAAGAAGGACGGCAACCACTTCTACACGGTCGATGTACGCACCGGCGAAACGAAGCTGGTGGGCGCGGACGCGCTGCCACAGGACGGGCACTGCTCGTACTCACCTGACCGCAAGTGGGTTTTGAACGACACCTACCCGGACAAGGACCGGATGCAAACGCTGATGCTGTACAAGGTGTCGAACGGCCGGCGGTACAACCTCAACAAGTTCCTTTCGCCGAAGCAATACACCGGACCGTTCCGGTGTGACCTGCACCCGCGCTGGCGGCGCGATGGTACGATGGTGTGCATCGACGGCTGCCACGACGAGCAGCGCCAGGTGTACGTCATCGACGTGAGCGAAGTCGTGAAGAGTTGAGTCGCGCACCGAAAGCGAAGGCAGATTGGCCTGCCTGGTCTCCTCGTTTACCGCCGGTGTAGACGCGGGAGTTCGTAGAGACCCCGGTCCGGGATGTTCGGGTCGCGCAGGTTCATCAACTTATCGAACCAGTCCAGGCCGGCGTTGATGCCAGGGGTCAACCCGCCGTTCTGCACCTGTGGTTGGAAGACCTCGAATCGCAATTCGCCCCCGGTGTGCCGCGCCGTGACGACTGCGGGCGGCAGTTCGCTGAACGCCGTAAGGAACGCGGCGCGGGCCTTCTCCGCTTGCTGCTGCGCGATCGGGGGTGGGGCAGTTCCGCCGGGGTTTGGGCGGAGCGGTTCGACTGGGCGCACGGGGCCGTCGAGCAACATGGGCTTCGCGTCAAACGAGGCGATTATTGCCCCGAGGTTTAGCGTACCGACGAACGCATGGTTCCCAGGTGGTAGTGTCAGCCCCTTGTCACCGCCCGCGACGGAGTTGGCCGCGTTGGGGGTGACTGCCGCCGCGACCAACTTCCGGTCCAGCCCGACGACCAGAGCCGCGTCTTTGCGTACGTAGTGAACCGCCGACTTCCACGGTAGTCCTGTGCCCGCGAGAGAGAGCACTTTCACATCCTCGACGGTTTCGATGGAAGGCGTCGCGGGTTCCTTCTCGCCCGCGATCTCCGCGATCAACTTCGGCAGAAATGCTTCGATCGCCGTGGCGGCGGTCACGTCCTCCGCGTGGATCACGAACATCGGGATCGGCGTTGCGCCCTTCGCAAGGTCTTGTTTGGTGGGCACGATCACTGTTACCGCGCGGACCTTCGCGAACACGTCGTCCTTCACCGACATCTTGTACTTCGTGTCGAGGTCTTTCACCATGTCGCTTGGTAGCCGTCCGAGTTCGCCGTTGCCCTTCGCCAGTGCGTCCATCAATCCCATAACTGCGGCGGCACGGTCCTTCTCGGGAAGGCTCACGGTCGCGGCGAACGACACCGGCTTGCGCGCGTGGTGAAGGGTATCGACCTTCACCGCGGGACCGGAGAAGGCGTCGAACAGCGGGCTTTTCTGCGCCGGGTCGAACTTGGCTCCGACCGTGATTGACAGCCCGTTGTCGCGGAACTGCAAGCACCCGGCGAGCGACTTGAGTGCCTTCTCGTTGGCGATCAGTTTGAGCCATACGAACGCGTCGAAATCGATCGCCGCTTCGCGCATACGTACGCGACCCGCCGCGTCAGACTTCGCGAAGAACTCCGGCGCGTTCGCGTAGAAGAACAGCCCCGGCTTGCGGTACTCGGTCGCGGCGGCTTTGAAGCCCGCGGTTGCGCGCAAGTTGTCCTTCTCTTCGCCGAGGAATCGCTTGATGACCGGTATGATCGCGGCTTTGCTCGTCCCCGCGACGAACAACCCTGGCGTGTACGCGAACGTCGGCTCGTACGGGCCTTCCTTCGGTTTCTCGTCGCCCAACTTCGGTTGGCCGTTGGGGTCGTAGGCGATGACCGGCGCGCGGTGCTGAAACACCGGTAGCTTCGACACCTCGCCGACCTTGCGGAGTGTGGGACTCATCGTAACGAATGCGCGTGCCGCAAGCCCGGCCGCGGCGCTGTCCCCGGTGAGCACCACGAACACGATTTCGGGTTCGCCGCTTACGTTGAAGCTCACCAGCCCGACCGCGAGGCCACCCAGTTTGCGGAACTCGCCGAGTACCTCCGGCGACACGAGCAATGCGAGTTGCGCGAGATCGTGCTTCGCCTTGAGTTCGGCGAGGGTCTTGGCACCGTCTTTCTTCCCGTGAATGAACGGGATGCTGTCGTCGAGCGGCGTGCCCTTGAACACCGCCGCGAGTTGCGGCCCGAGTTCGGCCGTGTTGTGCAGTTCCGCGTAAGCGAGCGTGCCGGGCGGGAACACTTCCGCGACATCGGTGGGCGCCGCGTTCGCGGGCGCGGCGAGTGCAAGAAACGCGACCGTCGCGGCGATCCGGGTGAACGTCTTCAAGGGGCGCTCTCGTGTGGGGGCGTGCGGCGTAGCGGTGACGGTCGCGTCACTCCTTCCAGGCCAACTTTGCTTTACCGGTCTTCGGGTCGATCACATACAGGAACGCTTCTGGCTTGCCACGCTTACCGGTGCCGCTGTCGCGGTTCTCGTTGTGAACCAGCAGCGCAAGCTCGGCGCCGAGGTCGATCAATTCGGGGCGCCCGCCCATCCCATACTCTCCGAGAATGCCGGAAAACAGAGGTGAGCCGATCGCGGTTTTGTTGAACTCCGCGCCCTGCGCATTCAGTTCAAACAACGTCGGGATAGGCCGCTCGCTGTTGCGCAGGTCACGATCAACGCCGAAGGCGAACAGCGTATCGGTTTTCGACTGCCACGCGAGCGCAACATAAGGCGGGAACGCCTTGTTGGTCAGTTGATTCCACTTCCCCTCGTCCTTCGGCTCGTACTCGAACAGACCGCCTCGACAGACGACGACTAGCCGGTCTCGCTTGGCGTCGTGTGTCAGCGCGCAAGGCCAACTGAAATTCTTCTCGGGCTTCGTGATCTTGGAACGTGTCCCGAGTTTCACGTTGAGTTCGTACAGTTCCTGATCGTCGATTCCGTAATCCTTCTTCGCAGCGGCGGCGTGGGTCACCTGACGGATGCCCTTGGGCAACTGCGTGAAGCCATCGGCGTTCGGCCCGGCTTGCGTCCACTCGCCGAACCCGCTGCTATCGCCCCGCTCATCGCTCAAGAACACGGTGCGTGTCGCGTTGAACTTGAGTTTGGGGATTTGCGCCGCAGGGGTGAGTTGGGGGAAATCCACGCTCAGCCGGTCGTCCTTCTGCACCGAGTCCACCACGATCGGCTTCTTTGGATCGAACCGGTACGTGCCTTGGAAACTCGCGATCCCCAGCTTTGTGTGATCACAGAGGGTGCGAACGAACGGACGGAACCGAGGCGCATCGATGTCATAGTACCCACAAATTGAGATCGGAAGGAGACGCTGTTTCACGCTCTCGCGAGACAGTTCCTCGATCTCAGCGCCTGGCGGCACTTTCGCGAACTGGCGCTTGGAGCCGCCCAGAATTACCTTCGTCAGTTTTGTCTTCGGCGTCGCGGTCACTTCCCACTCGATTGCCTCGGAAGCGCTGACGACGAGAACGACCTCTTTTCCCGGCCGGTCAACGGTAACGGACGCCGCGCCCGGTTGCGAATGGTCTCGCGGCGCGCCGTGCCCCTCATACAGCGCCACGACGTGCAGCTCTTTCTCCGCGGCTGGCGCGATATACGCACCCGCCAGCACGACGACCACAGCGGAAGCGGTTCGGCGGATCATGTGGGTTCCTCAGCGCGTTCGGATCTGCGTTGGCCGCCCGCGACGCCGCAAGCGGCGGGCACGTTCCGCCGTTTGCGGCGTCGCGAGCTCCGGTATTACTTCTTCAACTCGGTCTTCGTTGCCCAAGCAAGACCGTTGACCAGCAACCGAATGAAGTTCTCGTCCTTAAAGTCGTCTTGGTGCCCCAGCGAGGTGTAGAACACCCGCTGCTTATCCTTCTCGCGCGTCCACGCGACCGGCTCCGTCTCCTTGCCCATGAAGCCTTGAAGCACAACGGTGATGTCAGGCGCGACATTGGGGTTCTTGTACAAACTGCCGTTCGTCTTGAACGGTTTCACGCCTTTCAGGATCGCGTGATCCTTTTGCTTCTCAATCAGATTCACCTCGGCCACGCCGGCGCCGAAGTGCCCCTTATAGTCGCCGCCGAACACGTCCTTGTCCACCTCGAGCCACTTCTGGAACCCGTGGCTCGCGGTGCGGATGCCGACGATTGGCTTGCCCGATTTGACGTACTTCTTCACCAACTCTAACGAATCGCCCTCGATCTGAAGCCGCCGCGTGAAGAACACCACCACGTCGCACTTCTCCAGGTTCTCCAGGCCCACGAGCGCGGTGTCTTTCTCCGCCTTCGCGAAGATGCGAACGCACTCGACCGCGTAGTTCGCTTCGAGGTGTTTCTGGAACGCGATGAGCGAGTCGTCCGACTTGTACTCGAATGACCCAGAGACGAGCGCGACCTTCAACTTTTTCACTTCTTTCTCCCCCTTCCCTTTCGGGAGCGGGGTTGGTGAGGTAGGTTGCTTCGCGTCGCTCGCGAGGTACGCGAACAGGTCCGCGATCTGCGGTTCCGTGAGCGTGTCGAGCATCTTCTCCGGCATCAGCGACACCGGCGACGGCTTTAAATCGGCGATGTCGGCCTTCGCGATGGTCGTCTTCACGACCTGATCGTTCACGACGTTGGTGAGCGTGATTGATTCGCCGGTCTCCGTGACGATGCCGGACAGCTTGCGGTCGTCCTTCGTCAGCACGCTGTGAACCACGAACTCCGGGCGAATGTAACCCGAGGGGTCAACGATCTGCGCGAGCATGTAACCGCGGTTCTTGCGGTCCGCGGTGGTGAGGTCCGCGCCGACCTTGCCGCCTTCGCCGTGCAGTTGGTGACACACGGCACAGTGCTTTGTGAACAGCACTTTCCCGCGAGTCGCGTCGCCCAGACCCGCGCGCCCGAGCGAGACGTTCAGCCAGGTGATGCGCGCTTGCTTCTCGCCAGCGGTTGCCGGCGCGAGTTTGCCGAAGTGCTTCTCCACCAGCGCCGTCACGTCCTTGTCGGCGAGAATCGTCGCGGTGCGGGCGTTGTCGACGGTCACGTCGGACTTCGGGAATTTGCCCGCGTCGAGTTGCTTCAGGAGCATCAGTGCCCACGCCGGTCGCGAGAACATGAATTGCACAGTCTTCTTCTTCACCGCAGGGGAGAAGGTGGAATAGCGTGCGAGGATCTTCTCGCCGACCGACGGATCGTCGAATGCTTCGAGTCCGCCGACCAGCGCGGATCGGACGGCGTCGGTTTTTGCGATTGCGATTTGTTCGAGGAACAGGTCTTCGGCTCGCGGGTCGCGTACCTGACGCAACAAATCGATGGCCTTCAGACGCGTGGCTTCGGCGGCCTTCTCGTCGGCAACGATCTCGCGCAAAGCAGCGCGAGCGGGAACGTCCTTCATGCGCGCGAGCACTTCGAGCACGAGCAGGTCGTTCGGCTTATGCTTCCGCAGTTCGGCGAGCGGGAATCGCAGGGCCGGGAGCACCGCTTCCACTGGGTGCGCCTGCAACGCGGTGGAGATACCGCGCAACACCGGGGCAACGTCGGCCTTCGCACTCGTGGTCAACTCGAAGAGCGTGCCGATGCGCTCGCGCCCACGCGTGATGTTCCCAGACATGAGCCGGCGCGCGACGCGCTCGTTGAAGAAGTCTTGCAACTTCTCGTTGGGCGGGGCTGGGTACGGGAACCGCACCGTGCCGGTCACATCACGGCGGTTGCAGTCCTCCAACGCCCACCACAGAAGTAGCGGCAATTGTGAGTCGTCGCTCACTGTCGCGTTGTCCATCAACGAAGAGGCGAGGTCATATTCCTGTTGCGGGTTGAATCGCCTCGCGGTGCAGGCGATCTGCGCCACTACCGCGAAGCTCTTCTCGGTAGCAGCGATCCGCACGAAGGCGTTTTGGGTCGGTTCAGAGACCTTCTCTTCGTCACCGATAAGCCGGATCATCCACGCCCGGACGTACTCGTTCGGGTGATCCCCGACGTTGTCGAAGTCGCGTTCCATCCACCCGCCGGACGACGCGAGCGTCCAGAGCGATTCGAGTGCGAGTTGCCCCTTCTCGGTCAGAAGCCACTTGCGCAGTTTGGGGTGAACGCTTGCATCGTTGCGTTCCACGATAAGCCGGCGCGCCTCGGTCCGCCACCACTTGTTCGGGTGTTTCAGCAACTCCGCAAGCTCCGTGGTGGTCTTCTTCCGCAGGTCGAACGGTTCTTGTTTTGGCGTCCCCTTGTACTCGATCCGGTAGATGCGGCCATTTGTCTTGTCCCAGTTATCGACCGGGTCGAGGTGCGCGGCGCGCCGGTCGTAGAAGTCAACCACGTAAATGCACCCATCCGGCCCCAGAAGGCAATCGATGGGGCGGAAGTGTGTGTCGGTCGTGGTCATCAGCTCGCCGCCGTGACTCGCCCGGAATGAAGACTTGTGCGGTTCGAGTTTGTGCCAGTTGATCGCGTTGGAAAGGAGATTCGCGGCGATGTACTGCCCGCGATACTGCTCCGGGTACACGTCGGCATCGTAGAGGACTCCGCCGCAGGTGACGTGCCCGCCCTTGAAGCCCGTATACGGGATGTGCTCGAAGTAGCCGTAGGTGTACGGGTTGTGCAGTGGGCCGTGCTTGCTGAAGCCCTTCACATAGTACGCGCCCTGCATCTGGTGAAGGCATGCGAACCCGCCCCAGTTCGTCCCAGCGATGGCTTGCCCGTTCTTGTCGAAGTCTAACCCATACGTGTTGCCGCCGCCTTCGCTAAACAACTCGAACCGCTTCGTCCTGGGGTGGTAGCGCCACAGACCTTGTTGGAACTCGATCGCGGGGTCGTCCTTTTTGCCCGCAGGATTCGCGATCTTACACGTACTGGTGCTGCCGGCAGCACCGTAGAGCCAGCCGTCCGGTCCCCACTGAAGCGAGTTCGCGAGCGAGTGCGTGTCGTCCATGCCGAAGCCAGAGAGCAGCACCTCGGGGTCGCCGTCCGGCACGTCGTCTTCGTCCTTGTCGGCGTAGAAGAGAAGATACGGCGGTTGGACGACGTACACGCCGCCATTGCCGATGCAGAAGCCGCTCGCGATGTTCAAACCCGTGACGAAGTCCTTCGACTTGCGGAACACACCGTTCTCGTCTGGGTCGTAGCAGATCGTGAGGCGGTCCAGCCCCTTCGGGCCTTTGGGCGGCGCTTCGGGCACCTTGTCCCAGATGGTGCGTAGGTACTGATCCTGCTTCACGGCCTTCAGCCCCGCGTAGTTTGGGTACTGGAGGTACTGAAGCACCCACAGGCGGCCGCGCGCGTCGAAGCTCATGCTCACGGGTTGCCGGATCATCGGGTCCGAAGCAACGGTCCGCACGCTGAAGCCGTCGGGGAGTTTGAACTTCTTGACCGATTCTTCTGGTGACAAGCCCTCGGCGGCAGCGCACGACGCGCCAACGAACAGCGCGCAAAAGGAGAGTAGCAATCGCATGGGTGGGACTCCGTGAATGCGTTAGTTGTTGAGGATGCGGCAACGCGACCCAGATTGCAAGGTTCTCTGTTGCCGAACAGCGGTTGTTACCCGATGCTTCACCACATCCTTACCTGTTGGACCGCACGAAATGAGCCTCCCAACCGTCACGTCTCGTGGTCGCAACCTCGCGCTCCTCGCCGCACTATTGGGCTGGATGTTCGACGGAATGGAGATGGGCCTGTTCCCGCTCGTCGGCAAGGACGCGCTGGGCGAATGGCTCCGCGACCCTTCCGACCCCGCAAAGACCAAAGCGGAGGTCGATAAGTGGTTCGGGATCGTGCTCGCGTGCTTCCTCGTCGGCGCCGCGACCGGTGGTGTACTGTTCGGCTGGCTTGGCGATAAGATCGGCCGCGTTCGGGCGATGACCGTGAGCATCCTGCTGTATTCACTGTGTAGTGGGCTTTCGGCCGCGTCGCAGTCGCCGGAGCAACTCGCGGTGCTGCGGTTCCTCGGCGCGCTGGGCATGGGTGGCGAGTGGGCGCTCGGCGTCGCGCTCGTGATGGAGTTGTGGCCGGGTGCGTCGCGTGCGCTAATGGCCGGCTTGATCGGCGCGTTCGGGAATCTCGGCTACCTGATCTGCGCGTGCATCGCATTCGGCCTCAGCCCAAACCGCACCGCGCCCGCGGAGATTCAAGGGTGGCTCACGACGAGCGGAATGCCGACCGATTGGGCCGCGGCGCTGACCGCGAACAACAACTGGCGACTGCTAATGCTCGTCGGCGCGCTCCCGGCCCTCCTCACGATGGTCATCAGACTCTTCGTTCCGGAGTCCGAGAAGTGGACTCACCAGAAGAACGCAGGGCGGGCCGCTTTCTGGTCTGAACGCGATCTGTTGGGCGTTCTGGTCGGCACCTCCGCCGCGGGCGGGGTGATCGTGCTGTGGGCCGTGAAAGATCTCCCGCTCGCGGTCCGCATCGCCGGTTCGCTCGTGGGGTTGGTGGTAGTAGTTCTCGGCTACCTCTACCCCGCTCGCGGCTACCTCGCGCGGAGTGGGCTTTCCCACGAATCCCGTTCACTCACACTCCGGCGAATGCTCCTTGCCGCGGGTTTGAGTGGCGTGCCGTTGCTCGGCACTTGGGCCGGGTTGATGTGGATGTATCAGTGGGTGGGCGACCTGCCCGGCGGAAAGTCTCCAGACGCGCGGGCATGGCTCCAGATGTCGTCAGCCGTTGGCGCGGCCGTCGGGTGCCTTGTCGGCGCGTTGTTGTGCGCGCCACTGGGTCGACGGCCGATTTACGCGGCGCTCTGCGTGCTTTCGATGATCGCCATGGTCGCGTTCTATCAACAGGGCCGGTTCTACGAAGGTGGCAAGCCACCATTCGACTGGGTGTTCGTACTGTTCGCGGGCGTGCTGGGAATGATTTCGGCGGCCTTCTACGGCTGGCTCCCGCTGTATCTGCCGGAACTATTCCCAACTGCGGTGCGGGCGACCGGTCAGGGGTTCGGGTTCAACTTCGGGCGTATCATCGCCGCCGCGGGCAACCTACAGATGGTGAACCTGCTCGCGTACTTCGACAAAGACTACTCACGCGCATGCGCGATCGTCGCGGGTGTGTATGTGGTTGGGCTGGTGCTGATCGCGTTCGCACCCGAAACGAAGGGAAAACCGCTCCCGGAGTGAGCGGGACGGGAAACGAAATCAGCCACGGATAAACACAGATCCAGATCAAACCAGAGTTCTCACGCTCAGCTCTGCTGGTCTGTTCCGTGTTATCTGTGTTTATCCGTGGCCACTACTCCCTTGAATCTCAGATGAGTACTTTGCCGGCGCGCTGGCAACCGCAGGCGTTGCATATCGGGCACACACGCCACTTGTACGCCTTCTCGCTGCACGTTGGGCACTCGTCGCTGAACCGCTCATCGACAGCCGTTTTGCACCGCCAGCAGTGATCGAGTTTGTCGCCCTTTCGCTTGGCTTTCTTGGTGTGGGCCGTCTTCGGTTTATGCGCCGCGAGCCGCTCGCCCAGGTAACCGCGAAGCACGTTTGCATAGCGCACGTCTTCCGCCGAGAATGCGCCCTTGCTCTCCGCGTACAGTGTGTTCAGGTGGCTGATCGCTTTTGCAGCCTCGTCCGCGACATCGGCGGACCCGCGTGACTTGACGACGACGACGCGAAGGCGTTCGATTGCGGTCTCGACGCGGCGCTGCTGCTTCTCGGCTGCTGGGAGCGTGGCGTTTGGCATTGGGTACTCGGATTGGTGCATCGCTTTGGTGTGGAGAACGCACTGTGATTGTACCCAAACCGCGTGACTGTTTCCGCCCCTAATCTGGCGAAACGAGGTTCTTGCGCGTTCGGCGTGCGCCAGGATTTTCAGGCGTCGGTGGCGGTGGTCAAATCGCGTTACCCCAGTCCTCATTGGTGTTCAAGCGGTTTATCTTGTCTGGTCGATGACATTTCGTGATTTTTACCCCAGTC
>SXGR01438889.1_pt1 | contig 36362 bp, 30 predicted proteins | sample 3174711 | NCBI WGS metagenome assembly SXGR01 (sample SAMN11356860, study PRJNA531348) | freshwater metagenome | isolation source: freshwater sample F1-60 | place: China: Fuxian Lake, Yuxi | collected 2017-12-25 | reverse complement strand
GTTTCATCGCCGGGATCACGGCTCCTCCTGGCCGCCACATGGGCCATGCAGGCGCGATCGTATCGGGCGGCAAAGGCACGGCGGCTGAGAAGATGAAGATTCTCGAAGCGGCCGGCGTCCGGGTGGTCAAAAATCCGGCTGAGATCGGCAATGCGGTTAAGTTGGCGCTCGGGCGGTAGGGCCGGCCTTCGGTTTTTACGTAGAATAATCGGAGAAGGGGGGATGTGTGGGAGGCCATGCATCCCCCTTTTCGTTTGAGAATCAGTCGGTTCGGCCTCCTTTCTTGCTCGCCAAGTAATTCTCCCTTTTCTCAAGATATTCGTGCTAGGCTAATCCATGCGTGTATTTCTCATCCACGTTCGCGATCCCCAATTCTACGCCCTCCCAGCTAAGACCCGCGCCAAGAATGGCCGTATCAGGGTCATGGGTTTTCCGCCCATCGGCATCATGTCCCTCTCGGCGGTGCTCAAACAGGCAGGCCATGAATGTGTGATGTTCGATCAGGCGAACCCGGACACGCCGAACGACGTGATCCTCAAGGAAATCTCCCAACAACAGCCTGATCTGGTCGGCCTCAGCTTTCTCAGCACGACCAGCTACCCCTACGCCAAGATCTTGGCCCGTCAGATTCGCGCCGACAACTCGAAGGTCAAATTGGCGTTCGGCGGCGTCTTTGCGAGCTTGAACGCGGCGCTTGTCAAACTGCAATGTCCTGAAGTGGATTTCGTCTGCCGTGGGGATGGCGAACAGTTGCTCCTCGATCTGCTCACTCAGCTCGACAATCCTGTCGCCGTGGCTGGCTTGACTTGGGCCAAGGATGGCCAGGTGATTCAGAATCCAGGCCGGCCGATGGAGCGCCATCTCGATCAATGGCCCTTCCCCGATCGCGAAGGCCTCGAGCTCGATTTCGTGGAGTCCATGCCGCTCGACGTGCCGGCGGTGCTGTCGATGGAGCGGTTTACGACGATGCAAACATCCCGCGGCTGCCCCTGGCCCTGCATCTTCTGCGACATTCCGATCTTTAATGAAGGCAAGTGGCGAGCCAGGACTGCGGCGCATGTGGTCAGCGAGCTCAAGTATCTCGAAGCCTGCGGCTACGGGTCTGTCTATTTTGTGGACGACCATTTCCTGCTGCAGCCCAAGCGGATTGAAGCGATTTGCCAGGGTGTGATGGACGAGAAGCTTACGATCCAGTGGGGCATCGAAGGGCGTGTGGACTCCGTCGCCCAGCATCTGTTCCCTGCCATGGCCAAGGCCCATTGCCGGACGGTGATGTTCGGGATCGAAAGCGGGAGCCAGAAGATCCTCGATCGCCTCAAAAAAGAACAGACGTTGGCAGAGGTCGCCACCGCAGTTAGGAACGCCAAGAAGGCCGGCATCGAGATCGTGCATGGCTTCTTCACGGTGGGCAACCCCGATGAAACGGTCGAAGACATGAACGCGACGTTCGATCTCGCCTCCAAGCTGCCGCTCGATACATTCGGTTTCAACCGGCTCTGTGTCTATCGGGGGACCCCTCTCTGGCAGGAATATGTGAAGCGGGGCCTGGTGAGTGAGACGACCGATTGGTACAAATACTTCAAGTGCTCGGAAATCGATCCGACCTGTTTGCCAGGCGAAGTGATCAACGAAGTCCGCCGTCAAGGACTCAAGCGGCTCTTCATCTATAAGCTTCTACACTATCCGGTGCAGACGGCCAGGTTGCTGCGGCGCTTCCTCCGCTTCATGCCGGCGCGGGACGTGGCCTATTTGATCCTTAAGCCGTTCATGGGTCAGAAGAAGGGCGCCACGAAGGCAGAGACGCTTTCGCGGGCCGTCGAGCATGGCGAGATGAAAGATGTGGCGGCGCAGATGACGCAGATGACGGACGAGGTGCTCCACCACGTGTTGGAAGAGTCTCGGCTGGAGCGGCTCCGCATCCAGCAGGAAGCGGAAGGGCCGCGCGAGTTACCGATGGTCCATACTCGCTAACACAGGCTCTTGCAGGCTGCTCAAAAAGGCCGTCCAGTAAGGCCGCAGCGAGTGAGGGGCCGAGGCGTATCCTTCAGGGTACGTTGAGGGTCTGAACGATGCGAGAACGAAGCTGGCGGATTTTTTCAGCAGCCTGCTACACCGCAATTCCCCAGATCTGTTTCGCTACCAACCCAATGCCATAGCTGACGGTCACCGCCAGGGTGATGATCGCGAGATTCAATAGAATGCGGCGCTTCATTTCCATCCCCGATAAAAACGCAAGGACCGTGGACACGAGGACGACCATCGTGCCGGCCGTCAAGGCGGAAACCAGCGCGTCCTTGGCGCCAAAGAGCACGGGGAGCACCGGCACCAGCGCGCCAATGACGTAGGCCGCGCTCACAAACAGGGCTGAGCGTAACGGCTGCTCCTGCATGTCGGACGAGCTTATTTCTTCCCCTAGAAATTGTTTTTTCGCCGCTTCCATCGTTCGGACTTCTTTTTCTGAGCTCAGCGCGAGGAAGGCGCCGGCCCCCATCGAGAGGGCGCCAGCCACTGCAGTGGTCGAGGCGGCAATTAAGACGGTCACGGCATCGCCGAAGGCTCCGAAAAATCCGCTCACCGCGCCAAGAATCTCCACCAAACCGTCATTGAGGCCTAGGAAGATATTGCGGATCTTCTCGGGATTGATCTTGCGCGCAGTGAGTTTGGCCACCAGGGCATCTTCATGTTGGAACTCGTCCCGCAGAATGCCCTTGAGGGCTTCGCCCAGCGGCTGATCCTTATAGGCATTCCAGAGGGACAGGTACTTTTTGACCCCATAGATCTCGATCGCTTCCAGGACGAGATGGAGCGCCGTCGAACCGAACAGGCGGCAGAGCCAGGTGAACCCCCAGAGTTTCAGCCGTCGCGCCGGGTTAAGGCGCTCCAGCTTCATATCGAAGAATTTCTGCCAAAAGGCCAGGTGCCTGGTTTCGATCACCACTAACTCGTTTAGCGTATTCCTGGCCTCAACATCCGTTGAAATATTACGCAGCACTCTGTAGAGGGAGAGGTCGAAGAGCTCATCCAGGATGAGTAGCCGCGCCAGCGCCGGGTCGTAGCGGCAGGGATTATCCATGAGTATCTCTCCAACAGCATGAATTCATTGGAAGTTATTCGCGGGCCGGATTGGTACAGTAGACACTATTCGGTTTCTTTTCGTCAAATTCCCATCGATAGGTTACAGTCTAGGGAACTGCCGGTATGGTCATGTTCGTCATCTGCTATACTTCTGAAAGAAGGGCTCTTTCTGCTTGCCCCAGTCGAAGGCGAAGGGGTTGCGTTGTGGCAACCCGCGCTGATACCCCAGACCCGGGTGAATTGGCTTCACTACTCGCCGCATGATCCCAAAAGGGCGCAACGTGCTAAGCTCGAACCATTCTGGGTAGATTTCACCCTATACTGGGAACATCGAAAAATAATCATCGAAATCGACGGGAGTTCACACTTCTCGGAAATTTTCGACATAGATGGCACAGGAAGGATTCGGTATGAGCCAAGCATGGGGAAGTATACCGAGCATCTAAGAAAAGACCGATGGCTTCGATCTAAGGGCTGGGAGGTTTGGCGATTTTCAGAAGATGAGATGCTCGAAAAGAGTTTCGACATATCTGCAGTTCTGGAAGAAATGAAAATAAGAGTGAGATGACCTGGCGTCAAAACACCAAGACTCGCGATGATTCATGATGAGTTGCGCTATCGCAAGTTGTCTCATCTTATTGAGGGCTCTTTTGCTGAATGTCCCGAAGTGGATTTTCGTCTGGACTCTTAATCAACTGGTTTTGGTGAAGGGTCAGGCGAGGAGACTCCAAGAAAATAGAAAGGCCTCCTTCTTGGCGGCATTTCTTCTCCCTCTATTACGGCGGAGTGGGTGCAGGTGCTCCCTACTGCGCGCATCGACCGAGCACATTCTGATCGCGCGTGGTCTGTGAGCAAGGGGAGCACCTGCCCCGCGTCAGCCTCCTAAATGCTGGCTGGCCAACGCCAAGACTCGCCACTTTTAGACATTTCTGGAAAATAAAACGGCCCGCCCGGTTCATATCAGGCGGGCCGTTTCTTATTCTGGACTAACTGCTATGTGCCCATTTCCCAGCTGGCGAGATACTTCACTTGTTCCTTCGTCAAGGTATCAATCTTCATTCCCATGCCGGCGAGCTTGAGCCGGGCGATTTCCTTGTCGATCACCGGCGGGACCGGGTAGACCTTCTTCTCCAGCTTCTTGTAGTTTCTCACCAGGTACTCGGCTCCGAGCGCCTGGTTTGCGAAGCTCATGTCCATGACGCTGGAGGGATGGCCCTCAGCCGTCGCCAGGTTCACGAGCCGTCCCTCGCCGAGGAGGCTGACCTGGTTGCCGGTCTTCAGCGTGAATTGCTCCACTCCCGGTCTGATGAGGCGTTTTCTTTTGCTCAGATTCTCCAAGGCGGGAATATCCAGCTCGACGTTGAAGTGGCCGGAGTTGCAGACGATGGCCCCTTCCTTCATGGCGGCGAAGTGTTCACGGCGGATCACTTTCAGATTGCCGGTGACCGTGACGAAGAAATCGCCGATCATGGCTGCCTGTTCCATCGGCATGACGCGGAACCCGTCCATGACTGCTTCGATCGCCTTGACCGGATCGATCTCGGTGACCACGACATCGGCGCCCATTCCTTTGGCGCGCATCGCGATTCCGCGGCCGCACCAGCCGTAGCCGGCGACCACGAAGGTGGTTCCGCAGATCAAACGGTTCGTGGCGCGGATGATGCCGTCGATGGTGCTTTGGCCCGTGCCGTAGCGGTTGTCGAAGAGGTGCTTGGTGTCGGCGTCGTTGACGGAGATGACTGGGAACTTCAGCACTTTCTTTGCAGCCATGCTGCGGAGGCGGATGACGCCGGTGGTGGTTTCTTCCGTGCCGCCGATTACGTGCTTGAGCAGGTCTTTGCGCTTGGAATGGATGAGCGAGACGACATCGGCTCCGTCGTCCATCGTGATTTGCGGCTTGTGGGCAATCGCCGACAGGATGTGTTTGTAGTAGGTCTTGTTGTCTTCGCCTTTGATGGCGAAGGTTGGGATGCCGTCGTGCTTGACGAGTGATGCGGCGATTTCATCCTGCGTGCTCAAGGGATTGGAAGCGCAGAGCCGGACATCGGCGCCGCCGGCCTGGAGCGTCTTCATCAGATTGGCGGTTTCGGTCGTCACATGGAGGCAGGCGGTCATGCGCAGACCCTTGAAGGGCTTTTCCTTCAGGAAGCGCTTCTTGATCAGGCGCAGCACTGGCATGGTGGCTTCGGCCCATTCGATTTTGAGCTTGCCCTGGTCCGCGAGCGTCATATCCTTCACATCGTATTCCACAAAAACCTCCTGCGTGATGAGTGATGCGTGATTGGTGATGGGGAGTCAGGGGGAACAGGGGGGCGGATTGGATAATCCGCCCCCTGTTATCGGTCCGGTCTCGGTTACAGGCCTGCGTCCTTGCGCAAGAGCTTGGCCTTGTCGGTCTTTTCTCAGGTGAAGCCCGGTTCGTTTCGGCCGAAGTGCCCGTAGGCGGCGGTCTGTCTGAAGATCGGCCGGCGGAGCTTGAGGTGCTCGATGATGCCGCGCGGGGTCATGGGGAAATGTTTTCGCACGAGCTTGTCCAGGCTCTCGGCTGCCACCCGTTCCGTGCCCATCGGGTCGACCAAGACCGAGACCGGCTCTGCCACGCCGATGGCATAGGCGAGCTGCACTTCGCACTTCCTGGCCAAACCGGCCGCGACGATGTTTTTGGCGATGTAGCGGGCCATGTAGGACGCAGACCGGTCCACCTTCGTGGGATCCTTGCCGGAGAAGCAGCCGCCACCATGGCTGCCGTGGCCCCCATAGGTGTCGACGATGATCTTGCGGCCCGTCAGTCCCGTATCGCCCATCGGACCTCCGACCACGAAGCGGCCGGTGGGATTGATGTGGTGGATTACGCGCGCCGGGTCATAGAGCCCTTTCGGCATGACGGGTTTGATGACTTTTTCCATGATGTCGCGCGTGATCTGCTTGTTCGTCACGTCGGGGCTATGTTGGGTGGAGACGACAATGGTGTCGATCCGCACCGGTTTGTTGTTCTTGTATTCCACGGTCACTTGGGATTTGCCGTCCGGGCGGACCCAGGGCAGGATGTTCTTTTTCCGGACTTCCGCCAGCCGCTTGGTGAGCCGATGGGCGAGGACGATCGGCATGGGCATGAGCTCGGAAGTTTCGTCGCTGGCAAAGCCGAACATGAGACCCTGGTCGCCGGCGCCGCCGGAGTCGACGCCCATGGAGATATCGTTCGACTGATGGTGAATGGCGGTGAGGACGGAACAGGTATGGTAGTCGAATCCCCAGGAGGCGTTGGTGTAGCCGACATCCCTGATGACTTCGCGGATGATGTCGGGGATCTCGACATAGGCCTTGGTGGAGATTTCACCGGCCACGAAGGCAATGCCGGTGGTCAGCATCGTTTCACAGGCCACCCGGGCGAACTTGTCTTTGGCAATGATTGCGTCGAGGATCCCGTCGGAGATCTGGTCTGCAATCTTGTCTGGGTGCCCTTCGGTCACGGACTCTGACGTGAACAGGTAGTTATTTCTCATTGGCTCCTCAAGGGTCAGTTGGGAATAACCTAACGGATTCCAACGGATATTAGTATGACGGGGCTTCTGTTGTCTATTTCTTTCACTTTCTAGAAATGGTGCGTTCTCCTCGCGGCCTGCTTGCTTGACACCTCTTTTCTGGCACTTGTAAGATGACGCGATTCCGCGGTCCTCTCCTTCTTTCATCTGCGACGCCATAGGGGCGTGTTTGGGATAGGCCCCATCTCCCGGGACCATGATCGTGCTATGCGCAAGGCGTGTCCGTGTATTCAGTGGACAGTGACAATGTGTGTCTCGTGACGAAAAAGGGATTGTCAACACGATGAATGGTCAGCCGGACACGATTCCCGAACAGAACAGCCCCCGGTCACCGACTCCAGGGCTGGGCTGGGAGGAGTTCTCCCGCGAACTGGTCGAGTTCTTCGCCTCGATCAAGTTGGCGATGTTCCTCTTTCTGTTCATTGCCATCACCGCCACGATCGGAACGGTGATTCAGCAGAACGAACGGCCGGAATCCTACATTCAGGAATATGGCGAGAATACCTACCGGTGGTTTCTCCGGCTGGGGTTCATCGACGTCTATCATACTTGGTGGTTTACCAGTCTCCTCGGGCTCCTCTGCGTCAATTCCCTCACCTGTTTCTATAAGCGGTTCCCCGGTGTCTGGCGGTCGATGAAGCAAGACCGCGTCAGCGTGTCGCTGGATTTCGTGAAGGGGATGAAACAGCAGGCCGAGGTCTCGATCGCGAGCAGCAAGGAAGCCGTGGCGCAGCAGCTGGCGCAGCACTTCATCGAGAAGGGCTACAAGGTGTTGGCGAAGAATGAGCCGGGCGAGGTAACCCTCTATGCGACGAAGGGCGTTTTGGGCCGCGTTGGCGCGCATATGGCCCATTTAAGCGCGACCGTTATTATTCTCGGCGGCCTGATCGGCACCTATTATGGGTTCCAGGAGTTCGGCGTCTGTCTCGAAGGGCAGACCTACCACATTCCGCGCGGCAACTTCGATCTCAAGGTCGATAAGTTTTGGATCGACTACCACGAAAACGGTTCTGTGAAGTCCTACAACAGTACCTTGACGGTCATTGACGGGGGCCAGCCTGTCGTTACTAAGACGATTTCGGTCAACGACCCCCTTGTGTACAAAGGCATCTGGTTCTATCAGTCCAGCTACGGGGACTCCTGGGACCAGATCGAAGTGGCGCGGATCAATATCAAGGACAAAGAAACGGACAAGGTCCTCAAGACTGTCGATTTGGAATGGCAAAAGGAGCAGGCGGTCCCTGAGCTCGACCTGAAGCTCTCGATTACGGATTTCGTGGCGGACTTTGCCTTTAACTCGACCGAGAAGAAAGTGTTTTCCAAAACAGTGGAACATGCGAACCCCGCGATCCGCTTGGCGGTCAATGAACGGAGCACGGTCCAGTCGACGCCCTGGATTTTCTACCAGTTCCCGGACCTCTTCGATATCAAAGAGTCGAAATATCAGTTCGAGTTGGTGGGCTATAAACCGAAGAAGTTCACCGGTCTGCAGATTGCCAAGAATCCCGGGATCAATATCGTCTGGACCGGCTCGACCATGATCGTGGTGGGCATTACCCTCTCTTCGTTTATCTTCCACCGTCGGATCTGGATGAAGATTCTTCCGGCCCCGGAGGGGGTGACGGTTTATATTGGCGGCACGACCCATAAGAGTCAGATCGATTTCCAGCGGGAATTTCGAAAGCTGACGGAGAAGCTGCAGAGCTTGTCGGCCTCTTCCGCATGAACTGCGGGGCCTGAGGTCTGGTAGTCAAACCCTATTTGGTTTGAGTATGATAACGATACGTCCATTGGCCTGAACTGCTCGACGGAGGACATGATGGTCCGATCTTTGTTTCTGTTCGACATGACGTTTTGGCTCTATCTCGCCGCCTTGACCCTCTATATCGCCTATCTGTTTGCGCGCCGCCCGGCCATGACCTTGGCTCCTGCCGGCCATTCGGCGGACAACTTCGATGAACGGGACGGAGCCTGGGCCACGCAGTTGGGCCAGATTGCGACCTTGATTACGGTGTTCGGATGGCTCGTCAATACCGGCGCTCTTTTTACGAGAGCCTTCGAGCGGATGCAGACATCCGGGACCTTCGCCCCCTGGTCGAACCAGTTCGAGGCCATGGCTTATGTGTCCTGGGCGATCATCCTGGGCTATGTGTTGCTGGAGCTGCGCTATAAGATTAAGGCTATCGGCGCCTTCGTGGTGGGGATCGGGTTCATCGCCATGGGCGCGGCCTCGCTGTTGCCCTACCGGTATCAGACGGCGGAGCCCCTCGTGCCGGCGCTCAACAGTTATTGGATCTACATCCATGTATCGATCACCTTGACCAGCTACGCGGCCTTTGCGATGGCCGGTGGTCTGGGCGTGATGTATCTCTTCAAGGAACGGGCGGAGCGGCGGGGCAGCACCTCCCGTTTCTACGCGGCCTTCCCCGATCTCGAAACCATCGACGAGTTGGGCTACAAAGCGATTACGGTCGGGTTCCCCTTGCTGGCCTTCGGTATTATCCTCGGGGCCATGTGGGCCAACTATGCCTGGGGCGGGTACTGGAGCTGGGACCCGAAAGAGACCTGGTCTTTGATCGTCTGGCTGATTTACGGCGCTTACATCCATGCCAGGATGACGCGCGGGTGGGAGGGCCACCGTGCCGCCATCTATGCGGTCTTCGGTTTTTTGATGGTGATCTTCTGTTTCTGGGGCGTGAACTTCTTGCTCTCAGGCCTCCATGCGTATGCATAAGTCCGAACAGAGCGTGAACGGCGATGCGGGCGAGCGGGGCTCGTCACGCGTGGCCATCCTCCTGGTCGGCGCCGTCATCCTTGCGGCGGTTTTCGGCATCGTCTGGATGCAGAGCGCCAAGTACGAGCTGCTGGCTGTGGGCAAGCAGGCGCCGGACTTCGTCCTCACCGATCTGAACGACAAGCCTCAGCGGCTCTCGGATTTTCGAGGCAAGGTGGTGTTTCTGAATTTTTGGGCGACCTGGTGCAAGCCCTGCCGCGAAGAAATGCCCTCGATGGAAGTGCTCCATAAGAACTTCGAGAAGGACGGGCTGGTGATTCTGGCGGTCAGCATCGATCGCGTAACGACGACGAAGGATATTCCCCCCTTCATCAAGGGCATGAATCTCACCTTCCCTGTGCTGATCGATTCCTGGGGCAGGACGGATAAACCCTACAAGCGCATGGGTGTGCCGGAAACCTTCATCATCGATCGGGACGGCGTTATCCGCGAGATCGTCATCGGGCCGCGGGATTGGACGAGGCTCGATAGTTTGGAGATCTTGACCAAGCTGCTGAACGTGACGCCCAAGGCGGCGGCCGCTCATCCCTTGGATCGTGGAGCGGAGAGAGGATGACGAAGCTGGTTACAGCTGGAATAGTCTTCTTTCTCATGGTGGCGCTGGCGGGGGCGGGGAATGCTACTGCGTTGGATCTCCTGCCGGTTGCCGAGCGTGCGGTTGTCAGGTTGGGAGAGCCAGCCCCGAACTTTCAGCTTCGAGATTTAAACGGCCGCCAAGTCGCGCTGTTGGATTTGCGTGGCAAAGTCGTGCTGCTGAATTTTTGGGCAACCTGGTGCGGTCCCTGCCGGGTGGAGATGCCGGCGATGGAAAAGCTCTATCGGGCGTTTTCGCGGAATGACTTCGAGATTCTTGCCGTATCCACCGATGCGCAAGGGGCCTCGATCACGAGGCCGTTTCAACAGGAGAACCGTCTGACTTTTCCCATCCTCCACGATGCCGACTATCGCGTGGGATTGACCTATGGGGCCAGGAGCCTCCCGATGACGTTCATGGTCGATCGGCAGGGAATCGTTCGCCACCAGATTTTCGGTGCGCGTGACTGGGGCGCGACGGAAGCGCATCAGCTGGTGCAGCTGTTGATGAAGTCCTAGCAGGATGCTGAAAAGTCCAGCTAGAAAACGCTGAACGCTGAACGAGGAAGCGGATTTTCATTCCAGCGTTCCGGGTTCATCGTTCAGAGCGTAGGAGCTCCTTCGACATTGTCGCAATCGGTCACGAATATTTCTCTCGTCGCGGCCTTTTCGGCCGGCCTCCTCTCGTTCGTGTCTCCCTGTGTGCTTCCGCTGGTGCCCTCCTACATTTCCTACATCACGGGCCTCTCCATCGAGCAGCTCACCGATGCGACGGTGCGGTCGAAGTTTAAAAAATCCATCGTCGTCAATGCGCTACTGTTTATCGCAGGGTTTACCGCGGTGTTTGTGTCCTTCGGCGCCTCGGCCAGCTTCATCGGCCAGGCTTTGATCACTTATCAAGACCATATCAGACGGATCGGCGGAATCCTGATCATCGTCTTCGGTCTCTATTTATTAGGGGTTTTGAATATCAGCTTTCTGAAAATGGAACATCGCTTCCAGTTCAGAAGCCGGCCGGTCGGCTATGCGGGGTCGTTCTTGATCGGGGTCGCGTTCGCCGCTGGCTGGACTCCCTGCGTCGGGCCGGTGCTTGGGACGATCTTATTATATGCCAGCACGACCGATTCAATGATGAACGGGGTCCTATTGCTGACGAGTTATTCGTTGGGCTTGGGGCTGCCGCTGTTTCTGACGGCGCTGGGAGTGGATCGCTTCCTCGCCTACTTTAAACAGGCGCGTTTGTATTTGTGGGGCGTTTCGACTGTGAGCGGGGTCTTGTTGATCATCGTGGGCATCATGATTTACGCGAACACCCTCACGATGATTACCAGCTTCCTGGAGCAGCATGGGGTTGGCTGGTACCTCGGCCAGTAGTTGGCAGGATACTGAAAACGTCCGCTAGCTTCGTTCTCGCCTCTCTCCCAAGAACCGTGAAATGTAAGACGTGAAACGTGAAACGTAGGAAGGTAGGCCTGCTTGGCTCGGAAGCCTTTCACGATTCACGGAAGGTTGACAGCCGATGGCTTCACTGCTGTTCGGAGATCAGCACCAGGCGCCGAGGCGGCAGCTGACAAAGGACTGGCCTAGGGCTGCGGCGGAAGGAAGGCGGAACGAGTCGGTTGTGACGGAGGGGATGAGCCCCGTTGCCAGGCTCGGCTGATCGTTCGCCGGGGGTGTCGCCGGTGCGCTGAAAGCGGGCGCTGGCTCGGTCTGTTTAGCCAGCAACGTCGTGGATTTTTTTCCGCTGATTTTTGCAAGCAGGCTGGCGCCTTCCCGGGAATATTTACTGCCAGGGTATTTTTGCGCCAATAGGGTTAGTTGTTCGCGAGCCCAATCGTCCGCACCCAAATCATGGTAGTTGAGCGCGAGAAAGTAGAGAGCGTCCGGCGCGACGGCTTTGTCCGGGTACCGTGTCATGATCTGCTGGAAACGATGGGCAGCGGCCAGATAGGAGCCTCGCCGATAATAGAATTCGCCCACGAAAAGATGCATCTGCGCCAGGAGGTCATGGCATTCCTGAATCTTCTCGAGCGCTTGATTGTCGTACTTGCTCCCCTGGAAATCTTTCCGTAGCCGTTCAAAAGCTTCGATAGCCTTTTGGATAGGCTCCGGGTCACGATCGATTCCCTTGCCCCGTTTCATCTGGCTTTCTCCGATCCGGAATGCGGCATAGGAGGCGAGGGTATGGGTGCGATGGAGGTCGAGGAAGTGGTTATATTCGGTGATCGCTTCCGTGTATTCTTCTTTTTCGAAGAAGGCCTCGCCCCGCTTCATGATGACGTTAGGGTCGTAGTTCCTTTCGATCGTATCGCCCAGGAAGATCTGTTCGTCTGTGCCGCTCAGGGCCTTCTTCGCCGTCTCTTGCGTCTTGGGTGTGCTGGAGCAGGCGGTGACGACGCAGAAGACCAGCGCACACAGGCCGAGAGCTGTTGCGAGGCGTGAAATCGAGGCCAGTATGGGGAACGCGCGTGCCATGACTGCCTGAAAATGTAACAGGAGCGTGAGTTGAATGCAACGATGTGGGCCGATGAGTTGACCCCTGTGGCACCGAGACCTATAATCCTGCCGATATTGTTACGGCTCGCATAGTAGTATTCAGACCTATGATACGGACGAAGATTATTGGGACTGGCTCGTACCTTCCGGAGCGGGTGGTGTCGAATTGCGAGGTGGGGAGGGCGTTAGGCCTCGATCCGGCGGACGTCTTTCGCCTGACAGGGATTCAAGAGCGGCGTTGGGCTGCGGCCTCCCAGGCTTCTTCCGATCTTGCGGTGGAGGCGGCCAGGCAGGCGCTTGAGGCGGCAGGGCTCCCGGTGTCGGAGCTGGGGGCGATTGTGTTGTCGACGACCTCTCCCGACTCGGTCTTCCCTTCGACGGCCTGTCATCTGCAGCGGATGCTCGGTTGCGCCACGATTCCAGCCTTCGATGTAGCGGCGTCCTGTTCGGGTTTTCTCTATGGACTTTCGATGGCCGATGCAATGATTCGGAGCGGCCAGGTCAAGACCTGTTTGGTGGTCGCAGCGGAGGTGAAGTCTCGTTCCATTGACCCGGCGGATGGCGATACCGTGCTCTTGTTCGGCGATGGAGCCGGCGCGGTGGTCTTGCGGGGCGAGCCAGAGACCGGCCTGCTAGGGCGCGGCCTTTTGGGGATCCGCCTCCATGCAGACGGGTCGCAGCATGGTTTGATTACGATTCCGGCCGGAGGCTCGCGGATGCCGACGACGGCGGAAACGGTTGAGGGGAAACGCCATACGTTGCGGATGCAGGGGGCGCCGCTCTTTCGTCTGGCGGTCAAGCGGCTGGAGCAGGCGATCCAGGAGATCGCGAAAGAGTTCGGTGTCGACCTGCAAGATCTTGCGCAGCTGGTTTTGCATCAAGCTAACGGACGGATTCTCGGTCAACTCACGAAGCGGCTGGGGGTTTCGCCGGAGCGGGTCTGTTCGGTCATCGGCCGCTACGGGAATACCTCGTCGGCTTCTTTGCCGATCGCGCTCGATGATGCCGTCCGGTCGGGAAAGGTTTCGCCCCATGACATGGTCCTCCTGGGCAGTTTTGGCGGAGGCGTGACGTGGGCGACAGGGTTGGTTCGCTGGTAAAAGGCTGTGACGGCTCGGTGTGCGGGCCATTATTCTGCCGCGCACAAAGCGCAATGTATCTGAACCGAGGAGTGTCGCGATGTTATTTGGATTGATCCCTCGAGAAGAGGCCTTCTTTGAGCTGTTCAAGAAGGCCGCACATAATATGATTGAGGGGAGCCGTCTCCTCAAGGTGATGATGGAAGACTTTCGGTCCCCCATCGAGCAGGCCCAGAGGATCAAAGATGTCGAGCATGTTGGTGATGGCATCACGCATGACATTGCGTTTCGCCTGAACCGGACTTTTAGTACGCCGATCGACCGGGAGGATATTCACGATCTCGCCAGCGCTCTCGACGATATTCTGGATGTGACGGAGGCGATCGCCGACCGCTTCGTGCTATACAAAGTGACGAAGCCGACCCCGATGGCGATTAAGCTGGCGGACATCCTGTATCAGGCGTCTGTGGCTGTGGGGAGCGGAGTGGACCAGTTGGGGGTTGCGCATCCCGAGTTGAAAGAATGCAGTGTGCGCGTGAACAGTCTGGAGAATGAGGCGGACCGCGTGTCCCGCGATGCGATCTCGGCCCTCTTTGAAAAAGAAACTGATCCGATCGCGGTGATCAAGTGGAAAGAAATTTACGAGAACTTCGAAGCGGGAACTGACCGCTGCGAAGATGTCGCGAACATTCTTGAGCGGATTGCGATCAAACACCACTAATGCACGTAGGACGTGAAAGGCAATACGTTCAACGTGGAGGCACGAGCGCGCATCATGATCGTATTGCCTCTGCCGAAATGATTCCGTGCCTGGCGTCTTTTACGTTTTACGTTTCACGGATGGATTATGCCTGAATTGACTGGAATGTTGCTGGTTGTGGTGGTGTTGGCGCTTCTGTTCGATTTTTCGAACGGGTGGCATGACAGCGCCAACGCGATTGCCACTGTCGTCTCGACGAGAGTTGTGAGCCCTTTTGTGGCGGTTATGGCGGCTGGCGTCCTCAATGTGGCCGGGGCCTTCATGTCGACTGCCGTGGCCAAGATGGTGGGGTCGGGAATCGTCAATCCGGCGTTGGTCACCCAGGAAGTGGTGGCGGCCGCCTTGGCCGGTGCGATCCTCTGGAATCTCTTCACGCTATTGTTGGGTTTGCCGACCAGCTCGTCTCACGCTTTGATCGGCGGCTTGGTCGGAGCGGCGGTGACCCATGGAGGCTGGGCCATGGTGAAATGGTCCGGGCTCCGGCCTGTGATGGAAGCCATGGTGCTCGCGCCGTTTTTCGGTTTTGCCATCGGATTCTTCTTGATGGTGTTGATCAGCTGGGTCTGTTTTCGCGTGACCAGGAGCCTGGCCACGCGACTGTTCAAGCGGTTGCAGCTCGTGTCCGCCTGTTTCATGGCCTTCAGTCACGGCGCCAACGATGCGCAGAAGGCCATGGGGATCATTACGCTGGCGCTGCTCTCTGCTGGGCAGATTCCTTCCGGTGAAGTGCCGGGCTGGGTGATCGGCGCCTGCGCGGTGGCGATGGGATTGGGAACGGCCATGGGCGGTTGGCAGATCATCCGGACGCTGGGGATGGGCATTGTGAAGCTGGAGCCGGTGCATGGGTTTGCGGCGGAGACTGGCGCGGCGGCGGTATTGCTTGTGACGGCCCACATCGGTCTGCCGGTGAGCACGACTCAGACCATCACCACCTCGGTCATGGGGGTCGGCGCGATCAAGCGGCTCTCGGCGGTCCGCTGGGGGCTCACTACCAGAATTCTCTACGCCTGGGTCTTTACCCTGCCCGGTTCCGCCCTGCTGGCGTCGTTTATCTATGTGCTGGTGATCAGATTCAGCTGACCAGTGGATTGATCGGTTGCGCTGGCAGCCGGACGACAAAGCGGCTGCCGGTTGGTATGTTCGCTTCGACCCAGACCCGTCCTCCCAGTCCCTCGACGATATGTTTCACGATCGCCAGCCCGAGCCCTGTGCCGCCTAATTCCCGCGAGCGGGCCTTATCGACTCGATAAAATCGTTCAAAGATGCGAGGACGATCCTGCTCGGGGATACCGATGCCGGTATCGGTCACGCTTAGTTCGACCGCTGTGGTCAGCGGGGGCTGTTCGGTCCTGTCTAAAGCTGGACGAGCTGTAACGGTGAGGGTTCCATTCTCAGGAGTGTATTTGACGGCGTTATCGAGCAGGTTCGAGAGGACTTGCATCAGCCGGTCTTCATCGCCGAGCACAAATGGCAGATCGTCGGCTATGCATGAGATGAGCTTGTGTCCCTTTTTGTCTGCCAAGGGCTTGATCATGGCCAGCGTTCGCTCAATGACCTTCTGGATCTGTAGTGGTTCTCGTCGGAATAGGATCTTGCCGGATTCGATCCGTGAGAGCTGGAGGAGGTCTCCCAGGATCAAATTCAACCGGTCGCTTTGCTTGAGGATGATATCCAGGAACTTGGCGCTGGTCGCTGGATCGTCTTTCCCGCCGTCGAGCAGGGCTTCGACATAGCCCTTGATCGAGGTGAGGGGAGTCCGGAGTTCATGTGAGACGTTGGCGACGAAATCTTTTCGAATCGTTTCCAGCCGCCGGAGTTCGGTGATGTCGTGGAAGACGAGGACCGCGCAGGCGTCGTTCTCCCGTTCTCCGCCTGCTATGGCAGCTTCGATGTGGAGACATTGCTCACCCGGTAGCAGGACAATCTCGTTTTGTTGTCCGGTCCTTGTGGCGAGCACGGTTGCGATCAGCCTGTTCAATTCCGGATGTCTGAACACGTCGGACGAGGGGCGTCCGCGGGTTTCCAATCGTGTGACGGCGAATATGCGTTCCAAAGCCGGATTCACTTGGAGGATGCGGCCACGATTGTCCAGGACCATCACGCCTTCGACCATCGAGGTCAGCATGGCCAGGAGTTGGCCCCGGTCTTCGGAGAGCTCATGGATCTTGGCTTTTAGCTGGTCCGTCATCTGGTTGAGGGTGTCGGCCAGGAGGCCGACCTCATCCTGCGATCCGGTTTTGATGCGTACGTCGTGATCACCGCCCGCCAACTGTCGCGCGGCGATCGCAATATCGGACAGGGGCTTCGTGATGCTGCGCGCGAGCCCCACGCTCAGCGCGATGGCGATCAGGAAGGCGATCCCGAAGGCGAGGGCCAGGTTCTTGTGCAACTTGTCCACTTCACGGTCGAAGGAGGTCATTGGCAGCCCGAGCCGCAAGAAGACGGAGGGCGCCGCCTGGTTCTGGCTGGGCAATCCGATCGCCAGATACAGCGTGCGCTCACCGGTCGTGTGGCTCCTGCGCAGGTCCGTCCCCCGTCCTGTAGCCATCGCTTGCTGAACTTCCGTCCGCGCCAGATGGTTCTCCACCGCCGCGAGGCTGCTGTCCGGCACAGCGCTGTCGGCTAAGACCTGTCCATCGGAAGCGATGACGGTGACACGCGCGAGGGCTCGCGAGCTGAGATCCCGTATGGCTGTTTGTAGCTGGGCGGTCGAAGCCGGGGTGCGTGGCTGCGCCAGAAACGGTTGCAGCCCGTAGGCGACGAGGCTGGTTCGGGTTTCCAGTATCTGTTCCGATCGGAGGATTTCCTGTTGCTCAAGGGAACGGATCGCCAGGGTGCGGGCGATGAGCAGTCCGCAGGCGAGGACCAGCAGCGTTCCGATTGTGACCTTCCAGCGGATGGAGAGGGTCATGCCGACGGATCCAACTCTTTGAGTTTATAGCCCAGAGATTTGACCGACGTGATCGCGTCGCTGAGCGAGGGGAGCTTTTGCTTGAGTCTGCGGACATGGACATCGACGGTTCTCGTCGTGCCGTAGTAATCGTATCCCCAAATGGTGCTCAGGAGGATCTCTCTCGTCAGGACCCGCCCGGGATGGCGTAAGAGCTGTTCGAGCAGGCCGAATTCTTTTGCCGTGAGGGGAATCTCGGCGTTCTTCACCCGGACTTCGTGCCGCGCCAGATCCATGACGAGGTCGCCATAATGATATTGGGCGGAGGGCTCGTCCGGTTTCCGTTCCAGCCGCCGGAAGAGGGCCTTGACGCGGGCGACCAGGGTCTTGGGGCTGAAGTGTTTGGTGACGTAGTCGTCGGCTCCCAGTTCCAGTCCAATGATGGTGTCGGATTCCTCCGCCTTGGCGGTCAACATGATGATGGGGAGCAGGGCTGTGTCCGGAGCGGACCGCAAACGTTTACAGACCTCCAGCCCGTCCATCTCCGGCAGCATCAGGTCGAGGATGACGAGATCCGGTTTTCCCTGTTTCGCCTGCCGAAGGCCTTCGGCTCCGGTTGCGGCCGAGACGGTTCGAAAGCCCTCTTTCTCCAAATAGAGGGTGATCAATTGGCGAATATCCTGTTCATCTTCGACGACGAGGATTTTTTTGTGTCCCGAGCTTGGCATGGTTGGTGGCGCCAGCCTACGGGTGAGGGGGCAGACTGTCAAGACTGGCGGGGAGGACTGGCGTGCCGGGGGCCGGTCAGAGGCCGGCAGGGCCTGTCGATCGGGGCCAATTATGTTGACGGAGCCGGCTGCTCTGACGTAAGGTGAACGGCAGAATTTGTGCGTATGTGGGGACGAAGGGAAGGTATCCTGATGAAGATCTATCTCGCCAATCCACGCGGATTTTGCGCCGGAGTCGACCGGGCGATCGATATCGTTGATCTCTCGCTGAAGAAGTACGGAGCGCCGATTTATGTGCGGCACGAAATCGTCCATAGCCGCCATGTGGTGAACTCGCTTCGCACCAAGGGCGCCGTGTTCGTGGAGGAATTGGGAGAAGTGCCGGAAGGGTCCGTCGTGATTTTCAGCGCCCACGGCGTCGCCAAGTCGGTCTGGGACGAAGCGAATCGGCGCCGGCTGCATGTGATCGATGCCACCTGTCCGCTGGTCATCAAGGTCCATAACGAGGTCAATCGCGACTATACGCAGGGCTATGATCTCATCCTGATCGGCCATGCCGGCCATCCAGAAGTGATCGGGACGCTTGGACAGATTCCGGACAAGTTCCATCTGGTTTCCTCGGTGGAAGATGTCGAGAAGCTGCAGGTCGAAAATGCCCACGATTTGTCTTATGTTACGCAAACGACGCTGAGCGTCGATGAGTGCCGGGATATCGTCGGGGCGCTCCATAAGCGGTTTCCGTATATCAAGGGGCCGCATCAGGAAGATATTTGCTACGCAACACAGAATCGCCAGAATGCGGTGAAGGCGCTCTCCTCGTTGGTGGATGTCATTCTGGTCATCGGGTCTCCCAACAGTTCGAATTCTAATCGGCTGCGGGAGTTGGGGGAGCGGTGCGGGATTGCTTCGTACTTGATCGATGCCGCCTCCGACATCAATCCCATTTGGCTGGCGAATGCGAAAGCGATCGGGATTACCGCCGGCGCCTCGGCGCCGGAAGTGTTGGTTGAAGAGGTGGTGACCTACCTCAAGACCTTTGGCCCGGCAGAGGTTGAGGACTTGACCGTGGTCGAGGAAGACGTCGAGTTTCTCCTTCCCAAGGAACTGATTACTATTGAGTCTGCCGGCAAGTCTGTCGGAGCTTAGACCAGACAATAGTCTTTCATCGCTATAGTGCCATTTACCCCTAAATGTTGTAGGGTCTCGCCATCATGCCTACCACTGGTAGTATTTTTCTTTGATTTTTCTCTAACCCTGTGCTACAAAATTCCATATTCTTCCGCTGGAGTCCTTTCGAGACACGCTACCGAAGGAGTCGCTGATGTATCTGAAATCCCTTGAGATGCTGGGGTTTAAGTCGTTCGCTGAAGCCAAGATCCAATTCCCGGATGGCGTCACCGCCATCGTGGGGCCGAACGGAAGCGGAAAAAGCAATGTCGTGGACTCGATCCTCTGGGTGCTCGGCGAGCAGAGCACGAAGGCTCTGCGCAGCGAGAAGATGGAAGATGTGATTTTTAACGGGACGGAGTTGCGGAAGCCGCTCGGGATGGCCGAGGTGTCGCTCGTGATCAGCGGACTGGACCGGATCAATGTGGATCCCCAGTCCAATTTGTCGAGCCAGCTATCGGAATATCAGGAGCTGATGATCACGCGCCGCCTTTATCGGAATGGCGAGAGCGAATACCTCATCAATAAGACCGTCTGCCGGCTGAAGGACGTCCGGAGCATTCTGCTGGACACCAGGGCTGGGACCAAGGGGCACACGGTTATTGCCCAGGGGCAAATCGATCAGATCCTCAACGCCTCCCCTCAAGACCGGCGGGAATTGATCGAAGAAACCGCCGGGATCGTTCGCTATAAGAAGCAAAAGGCCGAAGCGTTGCGCAAGTTGGACTCGACGCAGCAAAACCTTTTGCGTGTGCGGGACATTATCGCCGAAGTAAAGAAGCAGTTGAATTCGCTGGAGCGGCAGGCGCGGCAGGCGCGGTCCTATCAGACGCTGCATCAAGAGGCCAAGTCGCTGGAAATTCAGTTGCTCACGAACGACTATCGCGTGCTTCGCACGACGATCACGGATGTCGAGATGGAGTTGCAGCAGCTGGAGGATCGCGAGTCTGGACAGGCCGCCGAGCTGGCGCGTTTGAATGCCGAGCTTGAGCAGATTAAATTTGCAATTGCCGCGGCGAGCGAGACGATCGGGCAACGGCGGGATGAGCTGGCGAAGCTGGAGCAGCAGCAGGGCCAGGCCCTGACGGCGTCGGAAGTCGAGCGGAATCGCGGCGAGCTCTATGCGCAGCAGCAGAGCCAGGGCGGGCAGGAACTCGAACGCTTGACCCAGGAGCAGCAGCAGAGCGCAGCGGAAGCGGCGGCCCTCGATGACATGCTGGTCGCGTTAGATCGTGAATGTGCGGAGCGGGAGCAGGCTTTCGCCATGCTCGAGGGGGAAATGAAGGAGCTGGTTCAGCAACGAACCGCTGTCCTGGCTGAGGAAGAACGAGGGCGCCGGGATGTCCTGAATCTGGCGGTGTTGGTTGCCAATACCGAACAGACACTGGTGCAATTGGCGACCCGCATTCAAGAAGCGACGGATCGTGAGGCGCGGCTGGTTCGTGAGCAGGAAGAGTTTCGTTTGCAGCATGTGACCGCCGCGGATAAACGTCAGGCGCTCCAGCAGGCCTGCCAGGAGGCGGAGCAGCTGGTTTCGGATCTGCGCCGGCAGCGGCAGGCGGTTGAAGAGTCGAGCGAGCAGGTTGCAGCCGAGTTGGTCGAAGTCGATCAGTCGGTTTTGCGTCAGTCGGAAGAGCTGGCGGCAGTGGATTCGCATCTTCGGACGCTGCAAGGTGTGCTGCAGGAAGATATGGGGTACGGGCGGCGCGGCGACGAAGAGTCGACGGCCCTCAAGGCCTGCGTCGGCGTTCGTGATGCGATTGCCGAGTGGCTGGTCGTGCCCCCTGGCTGGGACCGGGCGGTGGAAGCGATTTTGGGCGAGCGGGTGAAGGGTTGGTTCGTCGATAGCCCCGCCGCAGCTTGTGAGGCGATTGCCTTTCTCAAAGGGAAAGATCTCGGCCGAGGCACCTTCATCCCGCAGCAGCCTCGTTGGGCCGCCTGGGACGCGGCGGCTCAGGCTTGGTGGCCGGCGTTGGAGGGTCAGTCCGGGGTGATCGGCCGCGCGGTTGATTTGATTGCGGTGCAGGGTGAGCGCGAAGCGGCCCGTGATTATCTGTTCGACCGGATCGTATTTGTGGAAACGCTAGCGGATGCCACGACCTTGTGGGCCAGGCAGTCCTATGCGGCTCCCGATGGGCCAGTCCTTGTGACGCGCACCGGGGAAGTGCTGGACGCAGCCGGAGTGATGACGGGCGGACAGGTCAGCGAGACCGGAGGGCTGCTGCAGCGGCGTCGAGAGGTGGTGCAGCTGGACGCGCAGCGCGCCGCTTTGACCGGGGCCGTCGAAGAGGGCAAGCAGCGGCGAGACCGGTTGCTGGCGCAGGGGCAGGAGTTGCGTGAGCAGAGCCGGCAATTGGTGGAGTCGCTGCGGAATGCGGAAATGCATGGACTTTCATTGCAGAAAGATGAAGCCGGGCTTCAGCCTGTGCTGGGAGATTTGGCCAGGCGGATCGATGCCTTGACGAACGATGCGCAGCGTGGCTCGGCCGAGGTGCAGCGGCTCAATCATGAGGTGCAATCCACGCAGGCGCAGCTCGCCCAGTGGATGGCGGAGAAGGCAGGCCAGGAAGCCGAGGGTAGCCGTGTGCGCGACCGGGTGGCGCAGCTCGACCAAGATACGCAGGGGCTCCAGAAGCGATTCACTGAGGCGCAACTGGTGGCCCAGGAAATCAGAACGACCCGGGAGCATCACCGGCGCGATCTCCTGCGGCTCTCGCAGCAGCACCGGGACGCAATCGCACGGATTGAGGCGTTGACGCGCCATGTCGAGGGACTCGCGGGTTCGATCGAGCAGAGCCGGGTTGAACGGGAGCAGCAAGAAGGGCGTTGCCGTGAGTTGGGTGAGTCGTCCGCCCTGGTCAAGGCTCAGTTGGTCGAGCTGCAAGACGCTCAGGCGCAGGATATGGCCTTGGCGCATCAGCTCGATGCCGGATTGGAGGAGGTGCGTCACTTGGTCTCGTCGCTTCGCGAATCCCGTATGGCGTTGGAGGTCAAGAAGGCGGAAGTGCGGGTGCAATTGGGAACGGTCGAATCTACTCTGTTGGGCACTTACCAGGTTGACCCTGCGACGCTGCTCAATGCGCCAATGGTAGAGATGACGGATGAGCAGCTGTCTCTCGGGGAGGCGCCTGTTCCGGAAGCGCAGCTGGCTGTGGACGAGGTGGCGCTGCGAGAGCAGTTGCAGAAGCTTCGTGAGAAGCTTGATCGTCTCGGCCCGATTAATCTGGCGGCGATTCAGGAACATCAAGAGCTGGATGAGCGGTATCGGTTTCTGACGACGCAGGAGCAGGATCTCTCCACGTCGATCAGTTCGCTGAAGGAAATTATTCAGCGGATCAATCTCACGACGAAAGATATGTTCGCCACGACGTTTGCCGAGCTTCAGCAGAAGTTTAGTGAGGTGTTCGTCAAGTTTTTCCCCGGTGGCCGGGCTGAACTTCAGCTGGTTGAAGTGTTGGCGGATGAGACGGTGGAAGGGCGCGGACCGCAGGAGCCGGGAGTCGACATCGTGGTGCAACCGCCGGGCAAACGGTTGAAGAGCATCACCATGCTCTCGGGTGGCGAGAAGACCTTGACGGCAATGGCCCTGCTCTTTGCGAGCTTCCTGATCAGGCCGACGCCGTTCTGTATCCTCGACGAAATTGACGCGCCGCTGGATGAAGAGAATATCGGACGGTTTACCGGCGTCTTGCGCGAACTTTCCGAGGGGGCGCAGTTCATGGTCATTACTCACAACAAGCGGACGATGGCCATAGCCGATTCGCTGTTCGGGGTGACGATGGAAGAGCCTGGCATCTCGAAAATCGTGTCGGTGAGACTCGGGAATTTACAGTCGGTCTAGGCAGGCAGGACCGGAAAAACCGTTGTATTTCAGAGGACTTCCGCTCTGCATTTCTTGACTCTGCGCAAGGGGGTCTGGTATATATCAGCCCGCGGGCAGTGCGATAAAGATGCCGCTCGTCGTTCGAACTTCATGGGCGCAACACAGAGTATCTGCGTTGTTCCATCCACCTGCATTTTTCCATAGACCAATACGATAATGAACCTGATTCGAGCATTTCTAGGCCGCCTATCGGATAGTCTCTTCGTCTCCGTCCCGGAGAAGTTGGGCTTGGCGACCGAGTTGCCCAAGGCTCCACCGTTGCGTTTGGTCTCGGAGAAGTCTCCACTCTCCGCTCCGCTAGATATTGCGGCGCGCCGCCCCACCAGCCACTCGGTCAGCCAGGTGGATGCGCTCGATGACGCGATCAGACGCAGTCAAGCCTGGTTTGTGTCCAGACAGCATGAATCCGAAGGCTATTGGGTTGCCGAGCTCGAAGCCGATACGACCTTAACCTCTGAGTACATCTTGTTACGGCGGTTTCTCGATCGGGTCGATCCCGAGCGCGAGCACAAGGCCGTTCGCTATCTCCGCGCCATGCAATTGCCCGATGGTGGCTGGCCGATTTTCTACGGAGGCCCCTCGGAGATCAGCGCGTCGGTGAAAGCCTATTTCGCCTTGAAGTTGAGCGGGATTTCGGCTGACGAGCCCTACATGCTGCGGGCCCGCGACTGTATTCATGCCAAGGGCGGCGTGGTTTCCGCGAATGTCTTTACTAAAATCACCCTGGCCCTATTCGAACAGTACGATTGGGAAGGCCTCCCGAGCATGCCGCCGGAGATCATGCTCCTGCCGAAGCGGTTTTATTTCAGCATCTATGCGATTTCCTATTGGTCGCGCGCCGTCTTGATTCCTCTGTTGGTGGTGTTTGCGAATCGGCCTGTCTGCTGTATTCCCCAGGCGCAGGGAATTGACGAATTGTATCTCTTCCCTCGGGCGCAGATTCGTTATCGCGATGTGCCGCCGTTCAATAAGGACCAGCGGTGGTTCACCCCGCATAATTTCTTTGTGCAATTGGACGGGGTGCTCAAACTCTACGACAAGATGCCGCTCAGTTGGCTGCGAGAGAAGGCCCTGCACAGGGCTGCCACCTGGATGTTGGACCATATCAAGGGTAGCGGCGGGCTGGGGGCGATTTATCCTGCCATGGCGAACTCGATTGTGGCCCTTCGCTGCCTGGGCTATGAGGTCGACGATTCCTTGGTGCGGAAGGCATTTCAGGAAATCGAAGCGCTGGAAGTCTACGATACTGTGTCGATCGGTGAGCAGCGCGTCGAGGCGCTGCATCTTCAGCCCTGCCATTCGCCGATCTGGGATACGGCGTTGCTCATGAACGCTTTGATCGAAACCGGGATGCCGCAGGATCATCCCTCGCTTCAGAAAGCAGCGGCCTATCTAGCCTCGCGCCAGACGAAGCTGGTCGGCGATTGGAAGTTTTCGTCTCCGAACGCGGAGCCAGGCGGCTGGTACTTCCAGTTCGAAAACGAGCTTTACCCCGATGTGGACGACTCAGCCGTGGTCTTGATGGCGCTGTCGAAAGTCCGGATGGCTCAGGCTACCGATCTGCAAGAATCCATTCAGCGGGGGGCGAATTGGGTCCTCGCCATGCAAGGGTCCGATGGCGGGTGGGGGGCCTACGACAAGGATAATAATCGCATCGTCTTCAACTACATTCCCTTTGCCGACCACCATGCGCTGCTCGATCCCAGCACGTCGGATTTGACGGGACGGTGCCTCGAGATGCTGGCGGCGTTGGGCTACGATCAGACCCATCCAGCGGTGGCGCCGGCCCTCCGGTTCCTCAAGCGGGAGCAGGAGGCTGACGGCAGTTGGTATGGCCGGTGGGGCGTCAATTACATTTACGGCACCTGGTCTGTGCTGGCCGGTCTTCGCGCGATCGGCGTGGATCTTTCGGAGCCCTATATCTGTCGGGCCGTCGCTTGGCTTGAGTCGAAACAGAATCCCGATGGGGGATGGGGCGAGTCCTGTCATTCCTACGGCGACGATCCTGAGTGGAGCGGGAAGGGGGACAGCACCCCGTCTCAAACAGCCTGGGCCATCATGGGGCTGATGTCGGCCGGAATGACCGATGCCTTCAGCGTCGCGCGCGGCATCCAGTACCTGTTGCGCCATCAAATGAAAGACGGCTCCTGGGAAGAGGTCCGCCATACCGGCACCGGATTCCCGCGGGTGTTTTATCTCCGATACCATTGGTACTGCCAATATTTTCCTTTGTGGGCCTTGGCGATGTATCGGAATTTGCGGACGCGCGGGAAAATGCGGGCGGATGAAGTGCGGGAGCAGGTGGTGGCGTCTGGGTGCCATCGAGCCGATCAGTGAGCATTCCCTCGACTCCCGTCGTTGGCGCGGGGCCATCCCGCTCAGAATCTTCAGTCCTTCCCATTGGCATCTTTGCCGCGACTCGCTGGGAACTGCAGGCGGTCAGGCGCGCGATTCCCACGGATCGGGTTGCGACGGTCGCGGGCGTCCGTTGTCATATCGGGCGGAGCGGCGGTCAGGTCTATTGGTTGATTCAGACCGGCGTCGGCCCTGTAGCGGCTGGTAGGGTGGCGCGGGCGGTGCTGGCGGCACAAACGATGTCGCTGGTGATCTCAACGGGTTTTGCTTGTGCGCTCGCGCCGGCTCAGGTGGGGGACCTCATGGTGGGCACGGAGATTTTCCCTCTTGACAGCGAAGCAGCCGGAATGGTGAAGGGCGATTCTTTGTTGTGCGATGAGGTGGTGCGATCCGGTTGTGTTGCCGTGGCGCAGGATGCGGGGATGGTCGTGCGAACGGGAACGGTCGTATCTGTGCCGAGGGTGTTGTGGCAGGCGGAGGATAAGCGTCGGCTGCGGCAGTTGACCGATGCGACCGGACTTGATATGGAAAGCGCCGCCATTGCATCGGCGGCTCGGGAGCAAGGGGTGCCCCTGGCGATCGTGCGAACGGTTTCTGATCTCGAGGATGAAGATCTTCCGTTTGACTTCAACCTCTTTCTCAGGCCCACTGGCTGGGTTCAAGGTATCTGGTCGCTCATCAGCCGTCCGTCCCGCTTTGCGGGGTTGAATCGGCTGAGGCGGCAGAGCCTGGTGGCCGCGGATCGATTGACGGAATGGTTTCAACATTATGCGGAAGCGGGCGACGGCTTACGTCGTGCGCTCAGGTAAGTGATGGTATTGAATATGGTTGAACGGCTTGGTGCGTCGGTGGTCACTCGCGTGCAGGAGATGGGCCGCATGCTGCTGTTTGTCTTGTCGGCCTTTGCCTGGCTGACCAGGCCTCCCTTCCGGTTTTCCCACATGCTGAAGCAGCTCCACTTTATCGGGTATAAATCGACCTTCGTTGTGGTCTTGACCGCCGGGTTCACCGGCATGGTTCTCGCGCTGCAAGGCTACTATAGTTTGCGGAAGTTCGGCTCAGAGGGATTGCTGGGCTCCGCGGTGGCCTTGAGTATGATCCGGGAATTGGGGCCGGTGTTAGCCGCATTAATGGTGACTGCCAGGGCCGGTTCGGCCATGACGGCGGAAGTCGGCATTATGCGGATTACTGAGCAGATCGATGCGCTCGATACCATGGCAATCAATCCAATGCAGTATTTGATCGCCCCGAAGCTGGTGGCCGGATTGATCGGGGTGCCGTTGCTCGTGGCCATTTTCGATGTGGTCGGGATCTACGGTGGCTATGTCGTCGGCGTGGATCTGTTGGGAGTGAATGCGGGTTCTTATTGGAACTCGATCGAGTCGGCCGTAGAATGGAAAGATGTCTACGGCGGGATTCTCAAGTCGATCAGCTTTGGGCTGATCATCACCTGGATTTGCTCCTATAAGGGGTACCATACGAGACAGAGTGCCGAGGGGCTGGGGACGGCCACGACGGAAGCGGTGGTGCTGAGCTCGGTGGTCATTCTTGTGTGGGATTATTTCCTTACCTCGGTTTTGCTCTGACAGATATGATTAAGCTGATTGGCGTCGAAAAGAAGTTGGGCGGGCAGGCGGTACTACAAGGGGTGAATCTCACGATCCCCGTGGGTAAGCTCACGACCATCATTGGTCGAAGCGGAGAAGGCAAGAGCGTGCTGCTCAAACATATGATCGGGCTCATGCAGCCGGATCGCGGCGAAGTCTGGGTCGGCGGTGTGGAGATTTCCCGGTTGTCCGGCACGAAGTTGAACGATGTGCGGAAACGGTTTGCGATGCTGTTCCAAGGCGCGGCTCTGTTCGACTCACTCTCCGTCTTTGAAAACGTGGCGTTTCCGTTGCGGGAGAAGCTGCGGATGAAGGGGCCGTCCGTGGCGCAACGGGTCGAGGAAAAGCTGGCGCAAGTCGGGCTGGAGGGCATGGGGCACAAGTTCCCCGCTGAGTTGAGCGGGGGCATGCGCAAGCGGGCGGGCCTGGCGCGCGCGTTGGTCATGGAGCCGGAGATTGTCCTGTTCGATGAGCCGACAACCGGGCTGGATCCCTTGATGGCGAAATCGATTCATGATTTGATCGTTGCGATGCAGCGACGATTCGGCTTTACGGCGGTGATGGTCAGCCATGAAATCCCGGAGATCTTCGAGATTTCCGATTGGGTGGCGATGCTTCAGAAGGGCAAGATCGGGTTGATGGCCCCGGCTGCCGAGTTCCAGCGTACAGCCGATCCGGATATCCATGAGTTTATTTCCGTCGGCGGGACGGTGGTATTGCCCGGATCGCACGTGGGGTGAGGGAGGAGTAGTAAGATATGGAAAAAACTAAATTAGAGATGGCGGTCGGTCTATTTGTGCTCATCGGCATTCTATGCCTTGGGTATTTGTCGATCAAACTCGGAAAGCTGGAGCTGGTGGGGGGCGACGTCTATGAAGTGGACGCGCAGTTCAACACCGCCTCGGGGCTCAAGGCCGGATCGACCGTGGAAATCGCCGGCGTCGAGGTCGGGCGTATTCGTGGGATTACACTCAACGAGGATCGTGCGATGGTGAAGTTGGCGGTTAACAACACCGTCAAGCTCTACACGGATACGATTGCTTCGATCAAGACTCGTGGAATCATCGGCGAGAAGTTCTTGGCCCTGTCCCCCGGCGGAGGGGGCGATTTGCTCAAGCCCGGTGAAACGATCCGTGATACGGAATCGGGTCTCGATCTGGAGGAATTGGTCAGCCAGTATGTACATGGCAAAGTGAATTGATAGGCCGGCGGCGGCGCCAGATGTGGCACGTATAAAGGGGGAGTGAGATATGGAGATCAAGGGATCTGCCGTGGTGCAGGCGCAGAGATGGAGTTGGGACAAGATTGCGAGCGGAGCGGTCTGTGCGCTCGCGTTATTTGGTTGGGTGGCTGTCCAGCCGGTAGTGGCTGGCGACGCAACTGAGGCCATGAAAGGCACTATCGATGACGTGCTGAAAATTGTCCAGGACAAGGAGCTCCAGCAATCACCGAGAGCGGAAGAGCGTCGGCAACGCTTGGAGAAAGCGGTCGGAGACCGGTTCGATTATCAAGAAATGTCCCGCCGGGCGCTCGGGGCTTCGTGGAAAACATTGGACGATAAGGACAGGCAGGATTTTGTCGAGCTGTTCAGGACACTGCTTACCAATTCCTACGCGAGCAGGGTCGAGGCCTATTCTGGTGAGGGCGTGCAATACATCAATGAACGGACGGAAAAAGATTATGCCGAGGTGCGGACGAAGGTGCTCATGGGCAAGACCGAAGTCCCTCTCGACTACCGGCTCTTCAACAAGGGTGTGGAGTGGCGGGTCTACGACGTGGTGGTGGACGGAGTGAGTCTGGTGAATAATTACCGCGGACAGTTTTCAAAGATCCTTCGTGACTCGTCGTATGCCGACCTCGTGGACCAGCTTCGCAAGAAATCCGATAAGATTAAAGCTCCGTAACTCGCTTCAGGAATTCCATGCTCAGCCTGCGCGGCCTCATCGCCGTTGTGTTCGTGTCCTGTGCGGCGAGTCTCTTCGCGCTGCCGGAGCCGGTTGCAGCCGGCGTCGAATATTTTCCGGTTCCTTCCGTGTCGAGCACCCGTAATGATGGAAATGATGCCGGCCTGCTCGTGCCGATCTTGATCACGGATCCGGACGGGGAGTTGAAGTATATCGTCGCGCCGATGATCATTCGAAATTCCATCGTCGGGACGCGCGGCGCGCTCAATGTGTTTCGCTACGAGCCGGGCGGACGGGAGATGCGATTTATCGGCTCCTTCACGGAGCGGATCGAGCGCAAGGTGGTGCTTAGCTATGCCGATCCGGCGTTCGACCAGGGACGCTATTCATTGAATTTCGGCGCCTCGTTTTTCAAGAACGCCACCTCGCGGTTTTTTGATCTCGGGCAAGCCACGCAGGAGTCGAAGGAAACGAATTATACGGCGCGTGAAACAAGGCTGAATTGGCGGTTCGGAGTCCATGCGAACGAAGTGACGCAGATTTCCGTTGGTCAGCGGCTTCGTGACGTGCATCTGCAAAAAGGTGCAACGGATCTTCCCTTTACCGGTGACCGATTCCCTCAGGTGGATGGGGTGCAGGGCGAGTCGCTGATCTTCGGGCACCGAGCGACGTTCTATTACGACACGCGCAATCATCTTGTTACGCCGACCGATGGAATGGCCGTGACGGCTTACGCGGAGCTTAACCAGAGTCTCCGCAACGGCGATCATCCCGTCTACTCCCGCTATGAGATCGAGGTGAAGAAGCTGTTCCCCAGCGAATCGAAGCGCGCGATCCTGGTTGTGCGGGGGGATCTGCAAGCGACGATCGGGTCGCAAGTCCCGTTCTTCGAGCAAAGTTCGCTGGGCGGACAAAGCAACCTGCGCGGATACGGCGGCGATCGCTTTATTGACAAGCATCTTATATCGTTTAGCATCGAGGAGCGCATTCATCTGGCCCACGTCAAGGTGGCGGGCGTCAATGCGGACTTCGAGATTGCCCCGTTTCTGGATACGGGCCAGGTTTTCAATGACTACAAGAAAGTCAGTTTTCATAGCTATCGTCTGACTCCTGGAGTCGGATTTCGCGGAGTGGTTCGTCCCAATGTCGTCGGCCGCATCGACTATGGCTATAGCCGTGAGGGGGGAGCGATCTTTGCGGGTCTGGACTTCCCTTATTGATCGACCGTTTCGAGGTGGGAGGCTGCGTACTTCCGGTTTGAGTCATATGGGGTGTGGGTTCGTGGCTGAAGCAAGCTAACCACTTGACAATACGTAACTTTTGTGTAAAGCTACCCCTGCCAACGTTTAAACTGCCATACTACTGCGCCGTACCCATCTGAGCCCAGTTCGTTGTGCGAGGCCCCTGTCTGTAGGCAAAGGAGCATCTGCTATGGCGATCTTGAAGACCATTCAAAGCCCTGCTGATCTGAAGCGGCTATCGCCGGCGCAATTTCCTGCCTTGTGTCAGGAGGTGCGGGAGCAGATTATTGGCGTGGTTTCCAATGTCGGAGGCCACCTGGCCTCGAACCTCGGAGTGATTGAATTGACGGTCGCGTTGCACTACCTGCTGGATACGCCCAAGGACAAGATCGTCTGGGACACCAGCAATCAAGCCTATGCCCATAAACTGCTCACCGGCCGTCGGGAACAGTTCCATACATTGAGACAGTACGGGGGCATGAGCGGGTTCACCAAGCGCGAGGAGAGCGTCTACGATACGTTCAACGCAGGTCATGCCGGCACCGGCGTGTCTGCCGCCTATGGCATGGTTGCAGCTCGTGAGCAGTTGGCACAGAAACATAAGGTGGTCTGTGTGGTCGGGGATGGAGCCATGACGGCCGGGATGACGCTGGAGGGTCTGCACCATGCAGGCGGACTGGATAAAGACTTCCTGGTGATTTTGAATGACAACCAAATGTCCATTTCGAAGAACGTGGGAGCGATTTCCTCCTATTTGAACCGGACCTTCACCGGAGAGTTTTACACCAAGATGCGGGAAGAGACGGGGCAATTATTGGGGAAGATTCCCCACATCGGGCATGATATGCAGAAGTGGGCTCGTCGCGCCGAAGAGCTGGCCAAGGGCGCGATCCTTCCGGGGCTGCTCTTTGAAGAGCTGGGGCTCCGGTATGCGGGACCGATCGACGGACATAATTTCGAGCATCTGCTCCCCACCTTGGAAAATGTGCTGAAGATGAAGGGGCCGGTGCTGCTCCATGTCATTACGAAAAAAGGATTGGGCTACGAGCCTGCGGTCAAGAATCCCGTGTGGTTCCATGCCTGTCCTCCCTTTGTGCGGGAGACCGGAGTGCCTGCGAAGAAAGCGGCCCGCCCATCCTATACGCAGATTGCCATTGAATCATTAGTGAAGCTGGCTCGCGTGGACAAGCGGATCGTCGCGATTACCGCTGCGATGTGCGAGGGGACCGGCCTGAATATTTTCGAGAAAGAATTTCCGGACCGAATCTATGACGTAGGCATTGCCGAGCAGCATGCGGTGACCTTTGCGGCAGGCCTTGCGACCCAGGGCCTGCGTCCGGTCGTGGCTCTCTACTCTACGTTTTTGCAGCGGGCCTATGACCAGGTGGTGCATGATGTCGCGACGCAGAATTTGCCCGTGACTTTTTGCATCGATCGCGGCGGGCTGGTGGCCGAAGACGGGACGACCCATCACGGGGCCTTCGATTATGCGTTCCTGCGGCATATGCCGAACATGGCCGTGATGGCGCCGAAGGATGAAAATGAGTTACAGCATATGTTGAAAACCTGTGTCCAGCATGACGGCCCTGCCTCGGTGCGGTACCCGCGCGGACTGAGCCTGGGCGTCACGATGGATCAGGAGCCGAAGGCCTTGCCGATAGGGAAGGGCGAGCTGCTGCAGGATGGCACGGAGGTCGCCATCATCGCGATCGGGGTGCCGGTCTGGCATGCGGTGACGGCGGCGAAGCGGCTTGCGCAGGAAGGTATTTCCACTGCAGTCGTGAATGCGCGTTTCGTAAAGCCGCTGGACCAGGATTTGATCGTCGAGGTGGCGAAGAAAGTTCGTTATGTGGTGACGGTGGAAGAAGGCTGCAAGATGGGCGGATTCGGCTCCGCGGTTCTGGAAGCTTTGTCTGACGGCGGCGTCACGGATGTGAGGACGAAGGTGTTGGGATTGCCGGACTGGTACATCGAGCAGGGACCGCAGGATTTCCTGCGCGAACGGTACGGACTGACGGCGGAAGGTATTTACCAGAGCGTGAAGGAATTGATCGGTCAGGCGTCGGCTCCCGCGCGCGAGCAGCGCGCCCTCGCTTCCTTGGCCGATCGGCTGCCGCACGGAGACGAGCAGGGAAGCTGAGCGAAGACGTGAAACGTACATAGCGAAGAGACGCGATGCATATCACGAGACGGAAAACCAGGCAGATCACGGTCGGCAAGCTCAAGATCGGCGGAGACGCGCCGATTTCCGTGCAGTCGATGTGTTCGACCGATACGCGCGATGTCGTTGCCACGCTCGAGCAAATTCGCCAGCTGGAGGCGGCCGGGTGCGAAGTCATCCGTGTGGCCGTGCCGGACGACGCGGCGGCGGCGGTGCTGCCCCAGATCAAAGCGGCGATGACGGTGCCCTTGATCGCGGATATTCATTTCGACCACCGGTTGGCGGTGAAGGCTGCCGAAACGGTGGATTGCGTCCGGATCAATCCCGGCAACATCGGGGCCTGGTGGAAGGTTGAAGAAGTCATCAAGGCCGTCAACGAGCGCGGCATTCCTCTGCGCATCGGCGTCAATGGAGGCTCGCTTGAGCGGCCGTTGCTGGATAAGTATGGCTGGCCGTCGCCGGAAGCCTTGGCCGAGTCAGCTCTTAATGCTGTGCATGCGCTTGAGGACGTGGGCTTCACGAATATGAAGGTCTCCCTGAAGGCTTCCGACGTGCATCATGCGATTGATGCCTATTGGTTGTTTGCGCACCAGTCCGATTATCCCTTGCACATAGGCATTACGGAAGCTGGCACCGCGATGACGGGGGCCGTCAAGTCGACCATGGGGCTGGGTTATTTGCTGTCGCAGGGCATCGGCGACACCTTGCGCGTGTCCCTGGCCGCTGATCCGGTCGAAGAAGTAAAAGTGGGGTTCGAGATTTTGAAGTCGCTCGAACTGCGCCATCGCGGGATCAACGTGATCGCCTGTCCGACCTGTGGCCGTGTCGAGATCGATGTGGTGAAGCTGGCCAATGAATTGGAAAAGAAACTGGGCCATATTAAGATCCCGCTCAATGTGTCGGTCCTCGGTTGTGTCGTGAACGGGATCGGCGAAGGCAAGGAAGCGGATATCGGGATTGCCGGCGGTGAAGGCAAGGGTATCCTCTTCAAGAAGGGCAAGCTTGTCCGCAAGGTGCCCATCGAAGAGTTGATGGACACGCTGATTCAAGAGGTCGAGCAGATGGCCAAGGAAAAGGAAGCGGAAGGAGGCGGAGAGCCGGTGGCTTCGTCGAACGACGGCTGGGAGCCGATGGTCCCGGAGCCGGATCGGCCCTCGACGCTTGGAAAGGAAATCCCGGTGCTTTCGAGTAAGCCGTAGATCTTTCCTCTCGCCTCTAGCCTCTCACCCCTTGCCCAGACTATAATGCGCGCGGGGCGCCGTACCCAAGTGGTTAAGGGAGCAGTCTGCAAAACTGCGATGCAGCGGTTCGACCCCGCTCGGCGCCTCCAACCCTCGCGTGCCCGTCCTCCGGGCTTGTGCAGACGTGCAGTTTCCGCCACCCGTGGAATTTCGCGCCGCTTACTTCTCGCTAGTTGAATCTTCTGGTGGGGCGGGCGGGAAATTGACGCTGGTGGAAGAGAATGTTAGGATCAAAAATATTTTTTCAGTGCAAGCCCAGCTGCGATTCGCAGCCGTTTATCATCCAGATAGAACGTAAGTAAGAGGAGAGAGCGGAATGGCCGTTCCGATTTCCCAGATGTTTACTGTCACGAAGTACGTACTCACCCAGAAAGTGAAGCGGGTGAAGCGGTATCCGCTCGTGCTGATGTTGGAGCCCCTGTTTCGTTGCAATCTGGCCTGCGCCGGCTGCGGGAAGATCCAATATCCCGACCATGTGCTCGACAAGCGGCTGACGCCTGAAGAATGCTGGGCTGCGGCGGAGGAGTGCGGCGCCCCGATCGTCAGCATTCCCGGCGGCGAACCGATGATCCATCCTGAGATGGCGTCGATCGTCAGCGGGCTGGTTGCGCAGCAGCGGTATGTGTATCTCTGCACCAATGCAATTCTGATGGAGCGTAAGCTCGATGAGTATCAGCCGTCCAAATACCTCACGTTCAGCGTCCATATGGATGGTTTGAAGGACGAGCACGATTTGGCCGTGTGCCGCGATGGCGTCTATGACGTGGCGGTGAAGGCGATCAAGGCGGCGCTGAAGCGGGGCCATCGGGTCACGACCAATACGACCCTTTTCGACGATGCCAATCCGGAGCGGGTGCGGAAGTTTTTCGATGCCATGATGGAGCTCGGCGTCGAGGGTATGATGATCTCGCCCGGCTACAGTTATCAGAAGGCGCCGGACCAGCAGCACTTTCTGAAGCGGGAGCGCACGAGGGAAGTATTCTCCCGTATTTTAGGGAGCCCGAAGAAGGGGTGGCAGTTCAATCAGTCGCCGCTGTTCTTGGATTTCCTGATGGGTCGGCGGGAGTATGAGTGTACGCCTTGGGGTAACCCGACCTATAACGTTTTCGGGTGGCAGAAGCCCTGTTATTTGTTGCAAGAGGGCTATGCCAAGACCTTCCGTGAGCTGATGGAGAGCACGGAGTGGGATCGCTACGGAACAGGGCGGAACGAGAAATGCGCTGATTGCATGGTGCATTGCGGGTATGAAGCCTCTGCCGTTGAAGATACGTTCGGGACATTGTCGGGGTTCGGACGGACCGTTAAGCTGACAATGAGTCCGACTTCGCGATAACAGAGTGCGGGCCCTGTCGCTGGCCGTTCGCCAGCCTGTCTGTTCTGCGGTTCATATTTTACATTTCACGAGTGCGCAATGACTGATACGAAAAACCATGGCGTCGATAATGTGGCCGGCTCGCTAGAGGGCCGTGTGTTTCGGCCGGCCTCGTTTGCTGAGTTGGCGGAAGCGGTGGAGCTGGCATTCGACTATCGTGGCGATGTGACGATTACATTGAAGTCCGGCGAGTCTCTCGTTGGCTATCTATTCAACCGGCAAGTGAGCGGTTCCGAGTTCTCGCTTGAGCTGTTTCCTTCCGATAGTTCCATTGCGAAAAAAATTCGTTATGACCAGATTGCGGCGATCGTCTTTACCGGCGAAGACACGGCGACAGGGAAATCCTGGGAGACCTGGATTTCCAAGAAAGAGTCGGAGCGGCGAGCCGAAGTAGAGCGGGTTGCAGCCGATGCAAAAGCACGCGGAATTCTGTAGGTTCTCCACCGACTGACCCCATCAGTCCCTCGTCGTTTTTTACATCACATTCATCGCAGCTGGCCCTTTCAGGGCCCGTGGAACGGGGCATTGCTCCCTGTTCGGTCATGCTGTCAATTCGTTGACAAAGAGTAGGGGCTATGTTAAAAGGGTCGGCCTCAAAATGGCCGGATTCGTTGGTGATCAAACTTTCTGTTGTGTAAGGCGGATCCAAGAGCTCGGCGACGGAAAGAGGCATCGGTTTAGAGCACGTGAGGCGTAGACAGACCGTACAGAGTGAGCTGCGATGGCGGGATTGGATCCTAGCTATTGCCCTGGTGGGTGGCCTCCCGTCGGTCGTGCTGGCGACGCATGAAGCGGACCATCGGTTTACGGTTGAAGGGTTCGTTTGCGGAGCCGATGGAAAAGGGGCGTCGAATATCGACGTACTCGTCAAGGATACGAGAATCTCCTACGGGCAGATCATCAAGACGGATGGAGACGGGCACTATAAAGCGATATTTCATCTCCATAATGATAATCTTGGCGATCCGTTGTTGATTGAAGCCGGGGGAGAGCAGCAGCAGCAGAAAATTTGGTTTGATCCGAAGGATCTCGAGGCGGAACGCAAGATTCAGGTAAATTTTGGGACCGGCTGTATTCACGACAGAGAGCAGGCTCCTCAGTGGGTCTATCTGGGGTTGGGGGCTGCAGCGGTCGGAGTCGGCGGGTTTATCGGGGTAAAAATACTCCGGGCACGGCGGAAGCGGGACCAGAAGCGAGGACAGTCTCAGGGGAAACGACGAACATAATTTAAGCGGTCCGTGGGGCTGATGTGCGCCTCGCCGGGTCGGTCAATAAAGTGGCGGGGGTGTACGAGTGGCGTCACAGGATTCGTTAGGATTAGCGCTTTTGCAGGGGTGATTATCCCCCTGGTGGAAGCGCTTTTTTTCGTCTTAGTGTGAAAGTGACACGTAATCGATAGGGTCTGGAACAAAGGAGTAAGAGTTATGAAGCAGATGAAAGCTACGCAGTTGGCGGTTGTGTTGGGAATGGGCCTGTTTATGGTGGCCTGCGGCG
>SXGR01602964.1_pt1 | contig 36378 bp, 24 predicted proteins | sample 3174711 | NCBI WGS metagenome assembly SXGR01 (sample SAMN11356860, study PRJNA531348) | freshwater metagenome | isolation source: freshwater sample F1-60 | place: China: Fuxian Lake, Yuxi | collected 2017-12-25 | reverse complement strand
GTCACGATCTCCGCTTCCGCGAAGTCTTCCGCTAGCGCCTCCATTACCGAATCTTCGAGCTGCGCGATGCCCTCGCCGGTTAGCCCGCTCACCGCGACCGCGCGGGGGTGATGTGCTTCGAGGAGAGTGAGCAGCGAACGGTCCTGGAGCTTGTCGATCTTGTTCAGAATCAACAGCGTGGGCTTGTCGGCGCAGTCCAGTTCTTTCAGCACACTCACCACCGCGCGGATGTGGTCTTCAGCTTGCGGGCTGCTCGCATCGACCACGTGAAGCAGCAACTTCGCGTGCCGCGCCTCGGAAAGCGTTGCCTTGAACGACGCGACCAGATGGTGAGGTAGGTCGCGAATGAACCCGACCGTGTCGGAGAGCAGCACGCGGCCCCAGTCGCGAATGTGCCACTGCCGCGTCCGCGTGTCGAGCGTCGAGAACAGTTGGTTCTTCACGAACACGCCCGCCTTCGTCAGCGTGTTCATCAACTGCGACTTCCCCGCGTTCGTGTAGCCCACCAGCGAAATCGTGTGCTCCTGGTCGCGGCTCTTCACCTCGCGTTCCTTGCGCCCCAGCACCTCGTTGAGCTTGTGCTTGAGGTCGCGGATACGGTGCGATACGAGCCGGCGGTCGCTTTCGAGCTGCGTTTCGCCCGGGCCGCGAAGCCCGATCCCGCCGCCCTTCTGACGCGACAAGTGGCTCCACATTTGTTTGAGCCGCGGGAGCGAGTATTCGAGTTGAGCGAGTTCGACTTGTAGTTTCGATTCGGCGGTGCGGGCGCGGCTCGCGAAGATGTCGAGAATGAGTTCGCTGCGATCGAGCACCTTCACGCCGAGCGCCTGTTCCAGGTTCCGCGCCTGACCGGGCAACAGGTCGTTGTCGAAGATGACCACGTCCGCGTCGGAGGCTTCAACGAGTTCGTGCAGTTCGCCGACTTTGCCCGAGCCGAGGTACGTCGCGAGTTGGATGTCGTGGCGTTTCTGGGTGAGTTGGCCGACGACGCTTGCCCCGGCCGACTCCGCGAGGCCGCGGATCTCTTCGCACGGGTCGGCTTCGTTAGGCCACGGGCGTTCCGGCAACGAGACACTGACCAGAACCGCCTTTTCGCTCGCGACCGAGAACTCTTCGCGATGGGTGTCGAATGCTTTGCTGATGGTCACGTCCTCCGGCGCGGGATGCGCCGCACACATTGTAAGCGAAGCCGATTGGTACGGAGAAGTCTAAAGACCCCCCCCCGGCCCCCTCCCTGAAGGGAAGGGGAGCAAGACCTTGCTTGTCGGTGCCGCTCGCGGCTTCGCGAGTCGCGGTGCCAGAATGCTCGCGTAGCCGCAAGCGGCTCTTGCTCCCCTTCCCTTCAGGGAGGGAGCCGGGGGGTAGGTAAACGCCCACGGCCCGACCGGGATTGGACATCCCGGTCGGGCCGTGGGTTCACCGAAGGGTGAAGTTAATCGTTACTTCTCGCCGCCCGGCAGCAGCGGCACCTTGGGCAGAGCGACTTCGCCCTTACCGCTGGCGAACACCGGGTTGACCGTGACGCTGTACGACTTCCGGTCGGGGTTCACCTTGTAGGTCGCGCGGATGTCCGCGGCCGACGAGGAGATACCGGGCATCCGCATTTCGGTCGAGGCCGGGACCAGCGCCATCGCCGGCCCGTTGGAGGAGGTCAGCGGCGCGGACATCACGGACCCGGCCGTGCCGAAGCCACCGCCCAGCCCGGACGTGCCACCGGTCAGGCCCGCACCGGTCGTATCCCCGCGAAGTTCGGCGATCGCGTTGATCTCCTCGGCGACGGTCGCGAGCACGGTTCGCGAACCGCCGTCCAACTTGATCTCGACCGGCTTGCCGCCGAGCGGCACGTCGAGCAGGTCCACCGATTCCTTCGGCGTGCCTTTGAATCGCGTCACCTTGATGCGAGCGCTGCCGCCGATCGGCCGTCCGAACGCTTGCTTCACAGTGACCTTGTAGGTGCCCGCGAACGCGCTCGCGGCGGTGTACGCCTCGGACCGGTCGTTCTGCGTGGACTGCTCCAGGATGTCGGCCTTGAGCACGCCGCCGCCGGTGGTCCGCTTCTGCGTGGCCGAACACACCGAACCGGTCGGCTCCGTGACGAGCAGATCAAGGTCCGCGTTGCCTTGCCACAGCAGTTCGATCACGAGGTCGCGCTGGGTCTGCTCCAGAATCGCCTTGCTGATCGCGTCGGTCTTCTGGCCGGCAGCCTTGAGTTTGGCTTCGAGCTTCGGCAGCCGGTCGTTGGCCTGCTTGTGGTAGTCGATGCCGTCGGTGGTACTCCAGTCTCGCTTGAGCAACCCGTCGGTGGCCCACAGTACGGCGTCGCTCTTCAGGTCGGTGGCGACGTCCGCGTAAGCCATCGCGTTGGCGTACGGGGTGGGGTCGTCCGGGCGGCACTCAGAGGCTCGCTTGCAGAAGGCGATGGCCTGATTGTGGTTCTTCAGTTTCGCCTCGGCCTTCGCGGCCTTGAGGTACGCCTTCGCGTCGGCCGGGTCGAGGTCGATCGCGGAGACCGACGCCCTTTCGACTTCGATCGGGCTACCGCCGCCGGCCTGCAGCGCGATGGCCAGTGCCTCGTGCGCCCAGTCGTCGGTGGACAGACCCTTCCGCAGGTTGCCCTTGAGCACCTCGGCCGCGTGGCCGAACTCGTCGAACTCCATCAGGAACTCGGCACACGCGACGATCAGACCGGGGTCGGTCACGGTCCGGTCGATGGCGTTGCTCCACATCGTCTTGGGATCGTTACCGAGCTTCTTGCGGTCGGCCACGCGATCCACCTTCGGGTTCGTGAGCGTGGGCTTGGCAGCCGCGACCGCGTTGTTGGTGCCCGGCCCGATGACGACCACGCCACCGCCCGGCTTCACAACGCCCGGACCTTGGGCGTTGCCGTCGCCCTGCTTCTTCAACTTGATCGTGGCCGCGGAGTGATACCGGGTGGTACCGCGAACGATCAGCGCCCGTGCCGGCGGATAGTAGCCGAGCGAGTTCAGTTGCGCCGCGGTCAGAATCGGCGCCTCGTCCATGCCCATCCCGGGCATCGGGTTGGCGTTCGGCAGTTGCGCCCACTCACCCTTCGCTACGGTCTCGAAGATCAGTTGCATGAGCAACTGGCTCTGGTCGCCACCCTGGAGGCCGAACTGACCGCCGAGATTACCGAACTGGCCGAGGTTACCGCCACCGATGCCGGCGATGCCACCGCCGAACCCGAGGTTCTGCTGGTTGCCGATCTGGTTCGCCCCGTTACCGAACGCCCCGTTGTTCCCACCGGCCATCATCAGCGGGTTGCCGCCGCCGCCGCCGTTGTTACCGAAGTTGTTACCGAAGTTGTTACCCTGGTTCCCGAACTGGTTCTGGGCACCAAGCACCTGCCCGAAGATGGCCAGGTTCTGGTTCTGGAACTGCTGGTTCTGTTGCAGGCTCGCTTGGTTCACCGACTGCGGGATCGGGATCGCGAGGTCGGCAACCGGGAACACCCGCGTCACCTTCTCTTCCAGTCGGCGCTGGAAGGTCGTGATCTCGATGTAGTCCGGGCGGACGATGAAGGTTGCGTTCATCGACACCAGCACGATGTCGAGGAAGTTGCCCAGTTTGAGGCCACGCAATTGCGTGGCCGCGATCTTCGCCTTCTCTTCCTTGATGTTCGCGATGCCCTCGGCCTTGAAGTACTCCTCCATCACCACGAACGACACGTTGTACTGCTTTGAGAGGAACTGCAGCAGTTCAAACAGTGGGATCTCGTTGACGTTCGCACCTTCCTTGAGTTGAACTTCTACCTCTTCGATGATGCTCTTGAGCTTCTTCTGGGTATCGCTGGCGTTCGGGCCGAGGTTCGAGTTCAGGTACGCGTCGCGGCGCAGCCCGGTAAGTTCACGCCACACGGCGGCCGGCGGGAAGTGAACCGGCGGCTCATCGGGGTACGGGATGTGCGACTTCTCGGTCTGCAGCATCGCGAGCAGGAACCGGTCTTCGCGGATGCGGGTCAGTTCCTTCCACTCGCGGAGTTGCGTCGCCTGCTGGCCGATGATGTAACTCGCGGACGTCGCCACCGGGACTGGCAGCCCCTTGCTGATCTTCTCCTGAACCATCAACTGCGATTCCTGGTACGCCAACTCGTAGCGGGCGTGCTGCATCAACTGGCGGAACTGGTCGATCCGGTTCTTGTCGCTGGCGTTGGCATCCTCGATCCGGTCGAACTCGTTGAGCCGCTGCTTGGTGCGAGCAATGCTCTGGCGTTCGATGTCGGCCTGACGCTTGATCTCGGCGCCCTTGACGAAAACCTCGCGCATCACGGCTTCGATGTCCGCGACCATCTGACGGCGGGAGTCGTCGCCGATGCCGTCGTAGTTGAGAATCTCGTCGCGCTGGCGCTTGAGATCCTGGTACGCGCCTTCGGGGTCGGTGCGGAGATACTGACGGCCGCGGCGGATGGTCGCGTCGGCGAGTACCTTGTACCGCTGTTCCTCGATCTGGCGGCGAGCGGCGGCTTCCCGGAGCACGTCGTTCGCGGCGCCCGGGTTCACCGGCGGCGCGACCGGCGGAACCGGGTCGTTCGCCTTCGGGTCTTGCTGGAAGGCGCGAATTGCTTCGGGCGTGATCTTCTGCGCGCCGGTCACGGCCGCGACCTGCTTGGCGAGATCGGCCTTCGTCAGTTTGCCGGCTCGCATCTTGGCGACCATCGCGGCGCCCTGCGCGGCTTCGCGGTCGGTCGGGTCCACCTTGATGGCGGCGGCGTAGAGCTTCTCGGCCTCCTCGAAGCGGTCCACGCTGACAGCCCACACCGCTTGGGTGAGGAACTCGTCGCGGTAGAGCTTCACCTGCGTGCTGGCGAGCGCGAGCGCCCGGTCAGACGCGAGCATCGCGGGAGCATCCTTGTGCGGCGCGTTCTTCCACTGATTGACCATCAGGTTGAGGAAGAAGTGATCGACCTGCGAAGCCGGGAGCGGTTGCGAGAAGTTGAGCACGACCGGCTTGTTGTTCACGATGGCGTTGACGGTCGCGGTCACGGTGTTCGCGGCCGGCTTCGCGATGCGCCCCATCACGAGCGTCGAGCGGTCGGCGCGGAGCGGCGGCAGTTTGGTCGGGTACGATTCGCCAACCTCGTCGCCGAACGTCCACTTCTCCGGCTTGGCCACCGGCACGTCGAGCGCGGTCTTCAACCGGGTGACGAATTCCTTCTGACCAGTCGGCAGTGCGACATCTTCTTGCACGCGAACGACAGCCCCGCCGGTGAGCGCGGCCAGCCCGTGCAGGTTCTGGGGGTCGAGTTTCAAGCCCAGCGGCACGGCGAAAAAGTACATGTCGGCCCTGTCCATCTTCGTGCCGAGCGCGATCCGGTCACCCTCGGTGACCCGCTTGAACGCGCTCTCGCCGTCGCCGAGGTACAGCACGACTTGGTGCCGGCTGGGGTTCCGACCCATCGTCAGGAGCGCCTTTTCGATGCCACCCTTCAGGTCGGTTGCGCCGGAGGCGTATTCCACTTCGGTGAGCGCCTTGGCGGCTTCGGCCACGTTCTCGGAGTTCGCGGGCTGGAAGTCCTTGCTCAGCGCCCGGGTCGCGTCCGGCGTGCTGAGCGACCACACACTCACGCGATCGTCGGCGGTGAGGTTGGTAGCCAACGCAGTGACGATGTGGCGAGCCTGTTGGAGCGGGCGCCCGGCCTGGCTCGCAGACGTGTCAACCATCACGAGCACGTCGCGGGGCCGCGCCGCGGGGGCCGCGAGCGTGGGCTGGAGTTGCCACGCGAACAGGAGTTCGCCGTCCCGTGGCTGGTAGGTCAGTAGAGGGGTCTTGCTGAACTTGGTGGCGACGAGTTCGTCGATGAGTCGTCCGCCATCCGGGCGAGCGGGGTCGGCCGGTGCGCCCGCGGGGGGCACGGCGGACTTGCTCGTCCGCAGGTCGCCGAACAGGGTGGACCCGACAGCCGCGAGGGTGGCAACCACCCCCAACAGGACCGGCAGTATCCGCAACCGTTTCAGAAAAGCCATAGCCTGTCGCTCCTACAGGTGGGTCGTCGCGCCAAGCAAGCAGCGGCGACCCGGACAAGTACGAACTGTAGCCCGATTGTACGCCACACCGAGTGGGTTCCGCCATGCGAAAACCGCTGAAACCGTGCCACCCGTGAGGGTTGTGGTCGTGTCCCGGTGACAGCGCGGGTGTGGTTGCGAGGCGCCGTCATCTGGAACAGTCTAGCCGGTGTAACGCGTCTCCCGCCACACCGTTGGCGGGTTCATCCGATCCGGGGCGCCGAAAAGCAAGTTACTGGCCCTTTCGCCCACAAAACCCGCACGACCGGTTGGGGTATTTTGATTTGACTTACCCGTTCCACGGCCTAGGTTCCTTGAGGCCACGCAAAAGGATAATTCCGCTGGGACTATCGTCAGTTCCAGAGTTCCGCATTCCAAGTTCCCGGTTGAAGATCCCCGTCGCGGGACCGCAAACCAAACCGGTTTGCTTTTCTGAACTCTGGAACTGGGAACCTGGAACTCTGGAACTGGGAATTTACTCCGATGGCGAACCCGCACATACCCACCAATCAACAAATGCCTCTCTCGGCCGCCGAACTCCGCCGCCGACTGTTAGTTTCTCCCCCCCCGCCGATCGCCGTGACCTCGGTCGCGATCGAGCCAATCACCGAACTGGAAGAAGTGGAAGCAGTTACGCCCCAGCAGGGGCCGCCACCAAATCGGTCTGGCGGTACCAACGACCTTCTTGCCCGACTGCGGATGCCTGGTATATCCGGCTCCGTCCAGGTTCCCACGGTGAGCCAGCCCGCACCAGAACCGCCTCCCGTCATGGTCAACCGGCGCACGCCTGCCAGTTCCAGTGGTATTGCTGCCCGGCTCTACAGGGGTGAGCCGTCCAGCGCGATCACTGGCGCGCTCAACCAGCTCGCCGACATGTCGCAAGGGACCAACCGCTACGACGATTCGCCGCTGGGCGAAATCCAGCGGATAAAGTCGGAGAACAAAGAACTTCGCACGCTTCTCGACGAGATGAAGCACCTCCTTCAGGAGGCGAGCCAGGCCGAGCTACAACTCGTCGCGAAGGAAAAGGAGTTTGCGTTGGTCGTGTCCGAGAAGGACTCGCAGATTGACGAACTGAGCGTTCAGTTGGGCGCGATCGAGGAACAGATTGCGAAGGGCGAGTTGGCCCCGCCGCCACCGGTCCCAAAGACGAGGAGCGAACTCGAAGAGTGGGGCGACGATCTCGAAAAAGAGAGCGCCAAGCTCGCCCAGGACAAGAAGAAACTGGAAGACGAGCGGCGGCAACTGCGCGAAGACGAAGAGGCTTTGGAACAACAGATGCGCCAGATGGAAGTGTCGATGGCCCGCGAGCGGGCGATGATCGCCCGTCAGGAAACCGAGTTGAAGCGCCTGAGCGCGGAAATCCAACACGAGTTGGACATGCTGCAACGCGGCGACGCCGGTCTGCGAGAGCAGATGACGAAGTTCCAGCGCCGGGCACAAGAAGTGATGACCAAGCCAACCGGCAACGGCCCGCCACCGGGCCGCCGCTGAGCCTTCTCGCCGCAAGCGGCGAGAAGGCATGCTCATTTCACGTCCCCCTTCTCCTTGCGCGAACCGACCCACAGCAGGAACGCGCCGAGCAGCCCGAACACCACCACGGCCGCGATCTTCGCGCTTTGCACCTCGTCCGGCTTCCACACCCGTTTCACCTTCCCGTCGGCGTCGGTAACGTTCTCGCCGAACAGGTGCAGGCCGAAGTTCAGCAGTTGTTTCAGCGGCTCGATGAACTCGAAGAGGGTGAGCACGAGCAACCCGCAGAGCGTGCCGCCCGCGATGTACCCGCTCGCGAGGAGCACGCCGGGGCTGGTTTCGGAGTCCGCCTCGTTCTTCGGCTTGCCGCGCAACTTGTCGGCCACCAGCCGCAGCATCCCGCCGATGAAGATAGGCATGGACGAGGCGAGCGACAGGTACATGCCGACCGCAACCGGAAGCGCCGACACGCCGCACATCTCCAGCGCGACAGCCATCAGCGCGCCCGCGATGACCAGCGTCCACTCCAACTTACCGCCCAGGATGCCCTTGATGATGTCCGAGAACAGACGCGGTTGCGGCGCCTCGAACTTCGGCGGGGCGTCCTCGCCGTTGTCCATGACCTTCGCCTCGCGCGAGATCGGCACGTCGGTGCGGTACACCGGTTTACTGGCGGCGTCCACGAGGTAGCGCCCCGGCTTCAGGTTGGGGTATTCGTCGGCGCGCACGTGGACGGTGCGGTACTCGTTGGTGTCGAGCAGTTCGCCGCTGTTGTAGGGGCGCCCGGGCTTCTCCGACCTCGTCCCCTCCGGCACGGTCACCTTCACGTCGGTCGGAAATCCCTTCTTGGTGTAGTGCGTTTGTGCGTTGTTCAGCATGAGCATGGTTCCGCCGATCACAAGCGCCGACGTGACCGCGCCGATTAGGATCGCCCACTGCTGTTTCGATGGCGTGGCCCCGACGAGGTAACCGGTCTTCAAGTCTTGCGAGGTGGTGCCGCCGTTGGAGGACGCGATACACACCACGGCCGAAACCGTGAGCGCGGTGAGCATCGCGGCCGGTCCGGTGCGGCCGAGGATCAGGAAGATCATGCACACGAGGAGCAGCGTCGCAATGGTCATGCCGGAGATCGGGTTGGACGAACTCCCGACTTCGCCCGTGAGCCGACTCGACACGGTGACGAACAGGAACCCGAAGAGCAGTATCATCCCGGCCCCGAGTATTCCCTGGAAGTTCACACCGAGACCGAGCTGCGGCACGAGCGCGAGAACGGCCGCGAGCGCGACGCACCCCCACAGCACCACCGTCATGGGCATGTCGCGGTCGGTGCGGGGGAGCGCGACTCCCGTTCCCGCGGCAGCCGCGGCGCGCGACGCGCGCATGTCGCGCAAACCGGAGAAGACCGACCCGAAGATGAGCGGCAGCGCGCGGCACATACTGATAATGCCGCCGGCCGCGACCGCGCCCGCCCCAATGAACCGCAAATAATTGGCCCGCAGTGCGTCTGGGTCCATGTTGCGGATCAGACCGGGGTTCTTGGTGTCCTTCGGTTCGTCGGGATCCCACTGAGCGGGCGCGACCGGTTCGGTCAGTTGGTCCCCGAACGTCGCGATGAGCGGCCCGAGAACGAAGTACGACAGCACCGCGCCAGCCATCATGAGCGAGGCGATTCGTGGCCCGATCAGGAACCCGACGCCCAGCAACTCAGGCGACAGTTCGCCACTGACCTGCGAACCCTTCAAGCCCGACTTTGCGCCTTCCGCGTTCACCGTGTACAGTTTCGCCGCCGGTTCCGACGCCCAGAGTTTGCCACCCACGGTGAGGAACTTGTGAACCAGCGCGATGCCGAACCCGATGAACACCATCTTCGCCGTTGAACCGCCCTTCTCGCCCGCGACCAACACTTCCGCGCACGCGGTTCCTTCGGGGTAGATCAGCTTGCCGTGCTGCTTCACGATGAACGCCCGGCGCAGCGGGATCATCATGAGAATTCCCAACACCGCGCCGAGAACGCTGACCGTCATCACGCGCACGGGGTCCATCTCGAAGCCGAGCAGCAACAGCGCCGGCATCGTCACCCCGACGCCGAACGCGATGCTCTCGCCGGCGCTGCCGGTTGTCTGGACGACGTTGTTTTCGAGGATCGTCGCCTTCCGCACCTTGAACACTTTCGAGAACGCGCGGAACAGCGTGATCGACAGCACCGCGATCGGCACCGACGCGGACACCGTTAGCCCGACCTTCAGCACGAGGTACAGCGAAGACGCGCCGAAGATGATGCCGAGCACCACGCCCGCGAGGATCGCGGGGAGGGTGAACTCCGGCGGCGATTCGGTCGCGGGGATGAACGGCTGGTGTGGTGGTGCGTCGGTGTTTGGCGAGCCGGAAGCGTGAGCGACCGGAGGCGGTTCAGACGACATAGATTGGCCCGGTTGCGAGTGCGGGTCGGTGGCGGAGAGTTGAAGCCACAGCTTACGAGCGATGTGCCGCGAAGTGAAGAAGCGAGCGCGTGGCGCGATTCTGCGCCGCGCGCCGAAAGGTACGCCTTACTCTTCCGTGTGTGCGCCGAGCAACTTGCGGTTCAGACCGCCACCGGTGACCAGCATTTCTTCCAACGCTGAATCCACGTCGGGTGACGTGATTGCCAGGTTGTCGCCGTCGCGAACGATTGCGTTCTGAATCGCCCGCCGCATCAGTTCCTTGATAAACGACGCGGTCACACGTTCGGTCCGGTCCACGGTGGTACTCCGCACGGTGTCGGTCATCGGGACGCCCTGCGAATACAGTCGCAGGAGTTTGGAACGGCCCTCGGCGTTCGGCAGCGGGAATTCGATTGCTTGATCGACCCGGCCCGGTCGCGCCGCGAGCGCCGCTTCGAGCGTCTCCGGCCGGTTCGTTGTCAGCACGAAGAGGATTTCCGAATCCGCCTTCAATCCGTCCATCTCGTTCAAGAGCTTGTTCAGCATCACTTCTTCGCCAGCCGAGCGCATTTCGGTGCGCTCGCGGGCGATCAGGTCTACGTCCTCGATCACGACCATGCTCGGTTGCATCAGCCGCGCGAGCGTCATGTATTCGCCGAGGTTACCGACTTGCTCCGCGGAAATGATGAACGTCGTGTGCCCCGGGATCGTTGCCGAAAGGTAGTGCAGCGTGTGCGTTTTGCCGGTGCCGGGTGGGCCGTAGAACAGAAGCCCTTTCTTGACCGCGAGGCCGAGTTTCGCCAAAGCGGGGCGCTGCTTCACGAAGCCCATCACGTTACGGTCGAGCAGGTCGAGCGTGCGCGCCGGCAGGATCACTTCTTCGCGGTTGACCTTCTTGATCTTGTGAACCATCAAGCCCAGCGCCTGCCCGTTGTACATCTCCTTGTATTCAAGTGAGAGCACCTTTCCGCGATAGCACTCGCTGCGTGCGATCGCGTCCTCGGAGTGCTTGTAGAACTTGCGTGTCGCAGCGGTGCCGGCGGGCGTGTTCCGCGCTGCGAGCGCCACAAACGGTTCGCCGCGCTCCCAGTGGAGCAAGAAACACACCGGTTCGTCGCCATCGCGCAGCAGCCAGATGCCGTCGCGAACGGCACGCACCGGTTCGTCTTCGCCGATGTCGAACTCCAGATACTTCGGCGGCACAACGACGGCCGGATTGCGGCGGTCGCGTGTGTAGAGTTGATTGAAGTCGTTGATCGGTTGGTTGTGCTGTTGGCCCGCGTGGAACCCGACAACGGTGAAACCGGCTTCCGAGAGCCGGTCGAACCCGCGCTGCAGGTCGGCCGCTACCCGCGGCGGGAACCGCCGGTCCGTGACCGAAAGCGAGTCGAGCGGCGCCTCGTGGAAGTGTTCCAGAACCATCGGGTAGAGCAGTGTTTTGTCGGCCATATTTTCGTCCTTCGAGTTGAGTTCCGCGATGCGATCCAGGTCCGCTTCGGCTTCGGCTTCGCGCTCCAAACTGAACAGCAAGTTCGACCGGCAACTGTAATGGCGCGTGTTTTCGGGTTCGAGCGTGACCGCTTTCGCGAACGATTCCAACCCCACGTCGGGTTGGCCGATGTTCGCGAAGAAGTGGCCGAGTGAGTGAAAGTTGCCGCCGTTGTATGCGGGCGTTGGGTCGTGGCAGAAGATGCCGTTCGCGGCGGCGATGCACTTCTCAGGCTCGTCGAGGTTGTTCCAGGCCCGTGCCCGTTCCTCGAAGAGTTGCGCGCTCTTCAGTCCCAGTTCTTCGGCGCGGTCGAAGTCTTTGAGGGCGGCTTCCGCGTCGCCCACACCCAGAAGTGCTTCGCCACGAAAGAACCACACCCACTTGTCGGTCGCGTGCGTCTTCAGCAACCGCGTGCAGGTGTCGATCTGCTCTTCGCTCAGTCCAAGCGCCTGTTCGCACCAGAGACGACAGATTTCGATTTCGGGCCAGTCGGCACCGAGGCGCACCGCCTTCTCGATATCGTCGAGCGCAACGGTAACGTCTTCATCTTCCTTGCGGTAGTGGCGGAACAGCGCGCGGAAGAAGTAACCGGCCGGGTTGGTCGGCGCTTCGGCGATGACTTCTTGCGCGAACGCGAGTGGGTTGTCCAACTCTTCCGGTTGTCCCGCGTCGGTGATGTCATCGAAGAGTTTCCGCCGCTGCTCGTCGGGCAGCGCGCGGAACCACGCCGCCGCTTGTGGTGCCTCAATCGCGCATTGTCGAAGAAGTTCTTTCGCGTCGCTGTCCGTGTCGGCCATAAGCGTTGGCGGTTTGGGTGAAGGTAGTTGAAGAGAGATCATATCCGTCGCGAGGTTCGCGTGCATGTCGGTTGCGTGCAGGTGTTCGCGATCAGCGCAACGGCTAGAATGTCCGCATCACTTCCTCTCCGGTGAACTTGATGAAGCGAGTGCGCATTGGGAATGGATGCGGATTCTGGGGCGATAACCTCGATGCACCTGTGCGCCTCGCGGAAACCGGGCAGATCGATTACCTCACGCTCGAATATCTCGCCGAACTGACGATGTCCATTCTCGCCGTACAGAAGGCGAAGGACGCGAAGGCCGGGTTCGCCACGGACTTCATCGACGTTCTCACTCGCCTCGCGCCGACGCTGAAGGCGCAACCGCGACTGAAGATCGTCACCAACGCGGGCGGCATGAACCCGCGAGCGTGCGCGATTCAGGCGAAGCAAGTCCTCGCAGCAGCCGGTCTCGCGGAGAAACGCGTCGCGGTCGTGAGCGGCGACGATCTCCTCCCGCGTCTCGACGAGTTACTCGCGAATGGGAACCCGTTCAACCACCTCGACACCGGCGCACCACTCACCGCGATTCGCGACAAGGTGGTGAGCGCGAATGCCTACCTCGGCGCGAAGCCGATCGCGGAGGCGCTCAAGTTGGGCGCGGACATCGTGATTACCGGGCGAGTGGCGGACGCGTCGCTCACGGTTGGCCCCGCGGCGCACGAGTTCGGTTGGGGCTTCGGCACGACAGATTTGGACCGCATCGCGGCGGGTACGGTCGCGGGTCACCTCATCGAGTGTGGCGCGCAAGCCACCGGCGGATTGTGGATCAACGCGGACGACTCCACGCACCTGGAGAACGTCGGCTACCCGATCGCAGAGATGAGCGAAGACGGCACATTCACCATCTCGAAGCCGGCCGGAACCGGCGGCGCGGTGAACCTCGAAACGGTAGCCGAACAGTTGCTCTACGAGGTCGCGGACCCGGCGCGCTACTTCACGCCCGACGTGACTGCGGACTTCACCACGGTGAAGCTCTCGCAACAGAGCGCGAACGTGGTGTCTGTGACCGGCGGCACCGCGAACGGCATCACCGACACTTACAAGGTGTCGATCGCGTACCGCGACGGGTTCATGTCCGCGGGCACGCTGGTGATCGCCGGTCCGAACGCCGCACAGAAGGCGCGGCGTTCCGGTGCGATCCTCTTGGAGAAGCTAGAGCAAGCCGGGTTCACCTACGCGCACAGTTACGTCGAAGCGCTCGGCGCGGGCGACTGCGTGCCGGGCGTCGTGAAGGGTGAAGGCGACCCGCCGGAGGTGGTGCTGCGTGTCGCGGTGCGCGATCCGCGAAAGGCCGCCGTCGAGCGGTTCACGAAAGAGTTCGCGCCCCTCGTAACGAGCGGTTTCCCCGGCACAACGGGCTACACCGTGGGTCGCCCGCCGGTGCGCGAGGTGTTCGCGTACTGGCCGGCGCTCATTGCGAAGTCAGCCGTGACGCCCGTTGTGGAGGTCGTGTGATGGCGAACGTTCCGCTCTCTCAGATCGCGCACGGGCGCAGCGGCGATAAGGGCAATCACGCGAACGTCGCGATCATCGCGTACACCGACGAAGGTTACCTTTGGCTGCGCGAACACCTCACAGCGGAAGTCGTGGCGGCGTACTTCTTGCCGCTTGCGGCTGCGTGCGTCGTACGCTTCGAGGCACCCAACGTGCGGGCGTTCAACTTCATGCTGTACGACGCGCTTGCCGGTGGCGCGAGCCGCTCGTTGCGCACCGACACGCAAGGCAAGACACTGGCACTGGCGTTGCTACGGATGGTGGTCGGGGTTCCGACGAAACTGTTGAGTGAGCGAAATCATGTCTGACATCGTGCAATACACCGTGCGTTCACCGGCCGCGGTCATCACGATTAACCGGCCCGAGAAGCGGAACGCGCTCTCGCGTGCGCTCATCGCCGAACTGACGGACGCCTTCCTTCGCGCCGCGAATGACCCCGCGGCGCGGTGCGTGATCCTCACCGGCACCGGACCCGCGTTCTGTGCTGGCATGGACCTCGACGAACTTCGCAACACCCTCGGACCCGACAGCGACAAAGTTTGGGACGACGCGTCCCGGCTCTCAGCGCTGTACGAACTCATCTACACGCTGCCGAAGCCGACGATCGCGGCCGTGAACGGCGTCGCGGTCGCCGGTGGCGCCGGCCTTGTTACCGTGTGCGACCTCGCGGTGAGCGTGCCCGATGCGAAGTTCGGTTACCCCGAGGTCCGACGAGGTTTGGTCGCGGCGATGGTGATGCCGCACTTGTTGCGGCACGTCGGCGAGCGCACCGCGCGATGGCTGCTCCTCACCGGCGAACTCATCGACGGGTTGGCCGCGCTTCGCATGGGGCTTGTGAATCAGGTCACATCGGCGGAGAACCTCGCCGAAACCGCGCACGCGTGGGCGAAGTCGCTCGCGGAGGGCGGCCCAAAGTCGCTCGCAACCACGAAGGAACTTCTGCGCGGCTGCTCGCGTCAGGGCGTAGGGGTAGAAGAACTCGCGAAGGCGAGCGCCGCGCCGCGCCTGACCGACGAGTGCCGCGCCGGGCTGACCGCGTTCTTCGAGAAGCGGCAGGCCCCGTGGATTCCCGCGGGTGAGCTATGAACCCTTTCGTCGGCATCGGTGAAGTGCTCTGGGACGTGTACCAGGACGGCCGCAAGGTCGCGGGGGGCGCGCCGTTCAACTTCGCATTCCACTGTCACCAACTCGGCCACCCATCAGTAATCGTGTCGCGCGTCGGCAACGACGACCTCGGCCGCGAGCTGCGCGACCGCGTTCGCGAACTCGGCCTCTCGGACGAGTACATCCAGACCGATGAGGAACACCCGACCGGCACCGTGCAAGTCACGCTCGAAGCGAACGCGGTGCCGACGTACACGATCACCGAGAACGTCGCGTGGGATCACATCGCGTGGGATGAGCCGACACACGACCTGGCACGTCGCTGCCGTTGCGTTTGCTATGGGTCACTCGGCCAGAGGGCTGAAGGCGGATGGAATACCGTTCAGGCCTTCCTGCACGCGCATCTACACGAAGGAGAATTCGCACCGTGGCGGGTGTTCGACATCAACCTCCGGCAAACTCAATTCGCGACCGGCTCGCTTCGCCCAAGTCTCGCGCGTGCGGAGTGGGTGAAGTTGAACACGGACGAGGCGCCGCGTTTGGCCGCGATTCTTGGCCTTCCGACGGAAGACCTCTACGCGTTCGTCCAGAGTCTCGTCTGCCTGACGACGCCGGAACAGCGGTGCGCGATGTGGACGCACGGCGGGGATGGGTGTGACGTATTCGCGTTCGGTGAAACGTTCCACGAACCCGGCGTGGCCGCGAACGCGGTGGACACGGTGGGCGCGGGCGATGCGTTCACCGCGGCGATGGTGTGTCTGCACCTCGAAGGGCGCCCGCTGCGCGAGTGCGCACGCTTCGCCAATCACTACGCGGCCCGCGTGTGCGAACAACTCGGCGGCACGCCCCGCATCGACCGCGCCGAAGTGGCGCGCGCCGCGGGGTTGAAGTCATGAAGCCGCACCTCTGGCGCCCACCCACGCTCACCACCGAACGGCTCACGCTCAGGGCGTTCACCGACGACGACGCGCAACCGCTCTTCGAGCACGCACGCAACCCGAACGTCACCCGCTACACGCTCTGGGAGGCACACCAGACCATCGCGGACACGATGCTGTTCATCCGCGACTATGCCGTGCTGCGCTACCTCGAAGGCATGGCCGAACCGTACGCGATCACGGTCACACCGGACCAGCGCCCGATCGGTGCGTGCGGGTGCTTCTGGGCCGCGCAGCAGCACTTAACGATGGAACTCGGCTACTGGATCGCGGAGCCGTTTTGGGGGATGGGTTACGTCGTCGAAGCGTGCCACGCGGTGCTGAACTTCGTGTTCGTGAAGTACGTCCCGAAACGGATGCAGGCTCGCGTCATCGAGGGCAACACCGCGAGCGAGCGCGTGCTGACGAAGCTCGGGTTCCGTCACGAAGGGGTGTTGCGCAAGTCGCTGTTGCGCCGCGGAAACTTCGAGGACGTGCGAATGTACTCGCTGCTGCGCGACGAGTGGGCAAGCGTTCGCGACGGCCGCGCGGTATCATCGAACCAACCGGAGGGCTGAATATGCCGAACATGCAACCGATCGCGGTGCAGGTCACTGCCACCGTGACCGCGTTAGCGTGAGCCTGGCAATGTTCCGAAGAACCTCTCCCCAACACCCTCCCCTAAGACAGGGAGGGGGGAGCGGGATTCTCTCCTTCCCTTCTTAGGGGAGGGGTTGGGGGAGGGGTTGGGGGAGAGGTTGATTCTTACCCCCCCGACAATCGTAACCCGATCGGCAGGCTCTCGCCGAACAAGCGCGACGCTTCTTCGCCTTCGGCCGCGACGACCTCCTCCACCATCCGCTTCCACGCACCGGGGCATGGATGCGACCGCAGCACGCCCAGCACGCGGTTGCGCGTCGAATCACTGATGTCCACCGCACGCAGACCGCTTTGACGCGCGAGTTGCGACAGACAGAACAACCAGCCGTTGCGTTCGCTGTCGTTAGCTGGCTGGAAGGGGAGAAGTTCCTCGATCCACTGTTCCACGATCTCCGGGTGAACGACGGAGTTGAGCGGGCCGTAGAACTGCACGCGAGCGCCGAATCGCGTCAGCGCCCAGAACGCGTAAGTGGGCACGGGCGACTTCTTGCTGTCGCGCAGCACGGTCGCGCCGAGCGTCTCGCGGGTCTTCGCGTCGAGTCGCTCCAGGCTCGCGGCGGCGCGCCACATCTCCGCGTATTCGTTCGCGGGCGGGCGCGAAAAAGCTTTGCCCTTCACCGGGAGCAACGTCGGCTTCAACCTGGAGAACAGCGCCTGTTGAAGCGCCGCGTTCAGCCCACCGCTGACGCGGCGCCACATGATCCAGTAATCCGCGCCGCCTTCGGGAACGACGACCTTCTTCGGGCCGCTCGTCGCCTGTCCGCTCGCGGCGGCGGTGATCATTTTCCAGAGCGCCTCAACGCGGTAGCGATCCACGGGGTCGCCGAAACCGGGTCGCAGCACGTAGCCCGTCAAGTTGTACCAGCGCGATAGGTGGCCCGGCGACTTTGCGCGCCCGGGCGCGTGCGATTCGAGGAACTCCCACATCCGCCGGCACAGCCCGGTGGGCCAGTCGCTTCGCGGCGATTCGAGCGTGACTTCGAGCAGTTTGGGAAGGTCCGAGGTTGTCGGCGCGCTTGCCTTTGACGAGCTGGAAGCGTCAGCGACGGATTGCTTGCCCGTCGCTGACGCTTCCAGCTCGTCAGACACCTTCGCGTCGCCAAACACAGCGGCGATCAGCGCGCCTGCGGCCTGCACCTTCTCTTCGGGGAACACGTCCGTCACGCCGCCACGTGCGTCCTCTTCCTCGTCTTCCTGTGTCGGTTCGCGCAGCACGTCGCGGACGTTAAACTCCAGTCGCCAGCGGTTCCCCTCCTTCGACTCGCAGAAAAGCTCAAGCGTGCCGATTTCGGTACACTTCGCCGCCAGCGTAACGGGGACGCGCTTGGCCCCCGCTCTCTTCCCGCCGCGCAGGATCGTATGGAGAGGAGGCAACCGCATCAGCGATTCTTCGGGAAGGCGCAGTACCTGCCCGGGCTTGTCGTCGCCGCGAACCGTAGAGGTGTACAGCGGGAACAGCACCGGTTCGCCGAGCGCGAGTTCCAGAATGGGCGAAGGCATGTGGACTTCTTCGCCCTCTTGCATGCGTCTGGGGACGACGCACAGCACCGGGATGCTGTGCGCGTGAACGCCGCGCCCTGGCGTGTCGGTTTCCACCGCGACGTAGTACGACCTGGGGATGCCGCCACCGATGCGTCGCCCGCCGGAATGCTTCAGCCACGCGAAGTACGCCGCGCCCCACGCCACCGCCAGATCGAGTGACGGACTCGTGAGTACCAGCGGTTCCCACTTCTTTTCCTTCTGGTCGAACCACGGGCGCATCACGTCGATGACGCGATCGCGCAGCACTTCCGGTTGGAACACGCCACCGTTGAAGAGGATGGCGTCGACAACGGTCGAAGCGGTAGGGTTCTCTTTCTCGAAGTCGTGCAAGTGCTGACGGAGGAAGCTGGCGAGGTGTTTGCTCACTGCCGGGTCCGAGACGTAGGGCAAGCCCATTTCTTGAAGGCCCGTTCGCGCCCCGTGTGTCGGTTCCGCGTCGAAGGGCGTGTGTGGGAAGAAGCCGTCGAACAGCGAGGTTGCCACGTCTTTCGGCGTGATGTTCACCGACACCGTGCCGCCCACGACAGAACGCCCTTTGCCCATCACCGTGACCGGGTAGGTCGGCGGCGGCGGGGCCGCGAGCAGCGCCGCCTTGGCCCCGCGACACGCCTGCACGAGCGACCCGAACTGCGCCGCGTCGAGACGCCCACCTGGGAGTTTCGTCTCGACGGCCTTCGCGAGCGCGAGGTCCATGTTGTCGCCGCCGAGCAACAGGTGATCGCCGACTGCGTCTCGAATGAACGTGAGTTCGCCTTTCTCTTCGCCCGCCCGGATCAGGCTGAAGTCGGATGTGCCGCCGCCGACGTCCACGACGAGACACCGCATTCCCGGGCGGAGCATCCCGGCTTCCTGCGGCGAATGCGTTCCGAGCCACGCATAGAACGCCGCCTGCGGTTCCTCGAGCAAAGTTACGTTCTTCAAGCCGGCTTGCTTCGCGGCCTCGGCGGTTAGGTTCCGCGCCACGTCGTCGAACGACGCGGGCACCGTGACGACCACCGTTTGGTCTTCGAGTTTGTCCGTGTCCTTGCGGTTCGGCGCAGCGTTCCACGCTTCAACGATGTGCTTGAGGTATCGGGCTGAAACTTCCAAAGGCGACAGTCGCGGCACGTCCGGCGGCCCGGCCCACGGCAGCAGCGGCGCGGTGCGGTCCACACCCGGGTGACACAGCCACGACTTCGCGCTGGACACTTGACGGCCCGGCACCTTCGCCCCGTGGTTCCTGGCGAACAGCCCGGCCGTATCCGGCGGCGATTTCTTCCACGGAAGGTCGATGGCGCCCGGCGCGAGGTCGTGCGGTCCTGGAATGTACAGGAACGATGGCAACAGATCGAGCGCCTGTACCTGACTGGCCGCGACGGCTTGTGGAATGTGGAACGTGTTCAGCTTCGGCCCGCCGACCGCTTTGCTGGCCGTGTCTACATACGCCACCGCAATGTTGGTGGTCCCGAGATCGATTCCGACGAGGTAGCGTGGCATCTCGTAACCCGATATCTTGCGGTACTATGGCAACCACAATCTTAGGACTCGACATCGGCGGCGCAAACCTAAAGGCCGCAACCGCGGATAAACGCGCGATCTCGGTGCCGTTCCCATTATGGAAGCAACCGGACAAGTTGCCGACCGCTCTCGCCGAATTGGTGGCACAATTCCCTGACACGGAAGAACTCGCGGTCACGATGACCGGCGAGTTGTGCGACTGCTTCGAGACGAAGCGCGACGGCGTCCACGCGATCGTCCAGGCCATCGAAGCAGTCGCGGCTTGCCGCGTAGCGCGTGTTTGGAGTACGGAGGGAGTGTTCCTCAACTGTGAAGAAGCGAAGCACAATCACATGAAGGTCGCGGCGGCGAACTGGCACGCGCTCGCGACCTTCGCAGGGAGGTTTGCGCCGAATGACGGTGGTCTTCTGCTCGACATCGGCAGCACGACAACGGACATCGTTACCCTCCGGGACGGCGCACCGCGTCCGATTGGGAAACAGGACAAGCAGCGGCTCTATTTTGAAGAGTTGGTCTACGTTGGAGTTCTGCGGACACCGGTGTGTGCCGTCTACACGGATCGGGTCTGCGCCGAGTTGTTCGCCACCACTCAGGACGCATACGCCGTACTCGGACTTATTCCAGAAGACCCCGACAACCGCGGGACCGCGGACGGCCGACCGTTGACCATCGATTACTCGCTCGCCCGACTCGCTCGGATGTGGGGTGCCGACAGAGACACAATGACCTGCGACGAGATCACACACTTCGCCAGCGTCATCCACAAGAGATTGGTCGAACGATTGGCCCAGAGCGTGCGGAAAGTGTATTTCCAACGGTGGCAACCAGACACATTGCGCACGGTGGTCTTGTCGGGTGCCGGCGAGTTTCTTGCCCGTTCGGTGATAGACGCGGTCCTTGAAGATTCACCGGCTGTCCAGCTTGTTTCCTTGAACGACCGACTTGGCCCTTCCGTTTCGGCGTGCGCGCCGGCTTACGCGGTCGCGGTGCTCGCGACGGAGCGCCGGCCATGATCGTCGTGAAAGTCGGAGGCAGCCTCTTCGATTCGCCGGCGCTCGGGCCGGCGCTTCGCGCCTACCTCGAATCACTTGCACCAGCGGAAGTGCTGCTCATCCCCGGCGGCGGGCCAGTCGCGGACGCCGTGCGCGCCTTGGATCGCACACATGGGTTGGGCGAAGAAGCCGCGCACTGGCTCGCGCTGCGGGCGCTGGGTGTTACGAAGACGCTGCTGGAGCGGCTCGCGGTAGGAGCGGTCTTGACCTCCCCCTCAAGGGGGGAGGTCAAGACAAAGGCGCTCCGCGTCTTCGACTGCTTCACCTTCGCGTGTGAAGACGAATCTCTCCCTGGCTCTCTTCCCCACACCTGGTCCGTCACCACCGATTCCATCGCGGCACGCGTTGCCTTCGTTCACCGCGCCGAACGGCTCGTGCTGCTCAAATCTGTGGACATTCCACCCGGTATGCCGTGGGAAGAAGCCGCCACGAACGGCTGGGTGGACGCACACTTTCCGCAGATTGCCGCGACCCTCACGTGCCCGGTCGAGGTTGTTAACTTCCGCTTGCGCCTGACCTGAAGCCGTGTTCTATGCTTTAAGTGGAACTCCTTTCGCACAGGAACTCAACGCGCCATGCGGTTCATTATCGCCAACGAGTTCTATCAGCAGATGATCCAGATGCCGGAGCACACCCCGGACTGCTACGTCCGGCCCGGCGAATACCTGCACCACATGTACATCGACGGCGTGAAGTACGCGGTCGCCCCGGCGGTTCTTGATTGCCTCACGGAAGCCGAAGCGAAGAACGATCAGGAAGCAATTGCGCACCTGCGACTCCACAAACTGCACTTTCAGGCGTTGCTCGCGGACGCGGAGCGGAGCGGCACGCTCACCGACGACGTGACACTACTCGGTGACGCGCCACCCACCGACGAAGAGGGAATGCCAACCAGCGGTAACGCCTACACCCCGCGAGTGCCCGCCAAGTGGGAAGACCTCGGGCTGGAGTTGCCATTCTTGTTCGACCTGGCGATGCGCACGATTTACACGCGTGGGCACATCACCGGGAGCGAACTCGCCAACGCGATGGCGGTTCCGTTTCCGATCATCAACCCGGTGTTCCAGTCGATGCGGAAACAATCGCTCATCGACATCGTCGCCCAGCGTGGTAACAGCGGCGACGCCAGTTTCGTTTATGCGATCAAACCGCCCAAGGGCGAGGACGCTCTCCGCGACGCGCTTGACAAGACCAATTATGTTGGGCCTACCCCGGTGCCCTTCGCGGACTACGTCGAATCGGTCATGGCCCAGACCATCAAGCGCCTCGTCGTGACGCGGCGCAGCATCCGCCGCGCGTTTGAAGACCTCATCATCACGGACGAGTCATTCAACGAGATCGGCCCCGCGATCAACTCCGCGCAGAGCATCTTCTTCTTCGGCTTTCCCGGCAACGGTAAAACCAGCGTTGCCGAGCGCATCGCCCGGCTGATGGGTGACGCCATCTATGTGCCCCACGCGATTGAGGCCAACGGCCAGATCATCAAGTTGTTCGACCCAATCCAACATACTGTGGTTGAGGAAAAAGACCGGGTGGATGCGACCGAGCCCATGTTGAAACGCGGCACGCAGTTCGACCAGAGGTTCATTCGCGTGAAACGCCCGACAATCGTGGTCGGCGGCGAACTGACCCTGCCGATGCTCGACCTGAAGTACAACAGTGCGGGCAAGTTCTACGAAGCGCCCCTTCAGATGAAAGCCAATGGCGGCATCTTCATGATCGACGACTTCGGGCGTCAGCAGGTGCGCGCGATGGACCTCTTGAACCGGTGGATCGTGCCGCTGGAGAAGAAGTACGACTATCTGAACACGATGAACGGCACGAAGATCGAGGTGCCGTTCGACCAACTGCTGATCTTCAGCACGAACCTCGACCCGAACCAGCTCGCGGACGAAGCGTTCTTGCGGCGCATCAAGTTCAAGATTGAGATCCGCGACCCGGACGAGACGCAGTACCGGCGCATCTGGGAGTTGGTATGCAAGGGAAAGCGAGTGGAGTTCGACACGCGCGGTGTGGACTACCTCATTCAGAAGTGGTACAGGCCGACCAACCGGCCATTCCGCATGTGTCAGCCGCGCGACATCCTCGACCAGATGATGTCGATCGCGAAGTACAACATGGAGCGAGTGAACTTCAGCCCGGACCTCATCGATGCCGCGTGTGCAACCTACTTCATTAGCGACAACAAGAAGGACTTCGGCGCGAAGGTCCGGATGGAATAGTGCCTACCATGACTTCATGGCGTCTCTCGAACACAGGCTGAAGGCGAAAGCGTGCGAACTCGGCTTCGCGCTGGTGGGCATCGCGCCCGCGACCGACGCCGACGGGTTCGCACGCTTCGAGGCATGGCTCAATCAGGGCTTCGCGGGGGAGATGTCCTATCTCCCCAAACTCCGCGAGGAGCGGAAGCACCCGCGGAGCGTTCTCGAAGGCGTGCGCAGCGTGCTGATGGTGGGTTTGGAGTATGGGAGCGGAAGGCAACCTCTCCCCCCAACCCCCTCCCCTATGAAGGGAGGGGGAGCCGGATCTTCTCACCCTCCCTTTTTAGGGGAGGGGGTTGGGGGGAGAGGTTCTTCCGCCTTCGCGCGCGTCGCGGCCTACGCGCAAGGTCCGGACTACCACCGGTTCATCTGGGACCGGATCAACACGCTCGCGGCGTGGCTCGAAGCCGAAGCGCCCGGATGCCACACCGAAGCGGTCGCCGACACCGCGCCGCTGTTGGAACGTGACTTCGCCAGGCGCGCCGGGTTGGGGTGGGTCGGCAAGAACACGATGCTCATCAACACGCGCCGCGGAAGTTTCTTCTTCCTCGGTGCGGTCCTCACGAGCCTTGAACTTGCACCCGATGCGCCTTCGCCTTCTTCGCACTGCGGCACCTGCACCGCGTGTCTCGATGCGTGCCCCACAAAGGCGTTCCCGGAACCGTTCGTCCTCGACGCGACGAAGTGCATCAGTTACCTGACCGTGGAACTGCGGTCGGAAATTCCGGTCGAACTCCGCGAACCGATGGGGAACTGGCTCTACGGTTGCGATGTGTGCCAGGACGTATGCCCGTGGAACCGGCACTCCCACGAGAGGTTACCAGCGTTCCCGCACGACCCGGAGATGGCGGGCTTCGATCCAGTGGAGTTGCTTGGCCTCGACGCAGACGCTTTTCGCGTGCGTTTCAAGAAGACGGCGCTGTTTCGCAACCGCCGCGCGGGTTTGCTCCGAAATGCGGCGATCGTGTTGGGGAACGTGGGTGACGAACGCTCGCTACCAGCGTTGGAACAGGCGCTCACCGACAAGGAAGACGTGATCCGTGATGCGGCACAGTGGGCCATCGACCGCATCCGGCAGCGCACGAATCACATCGCGTAGTCGCGCCCCGAAGGGAAGCGCGAACCGCGACGTCGAGGTTCGCGTTCCCTTTTGGGGGCGCGGCTACGCGACAGAATTGGTTGTGCCGGTCGTAAGCCCTTACACCTTGCCAGGATTCAGCAGGTTCTCATATCTTCCAACCTATAATCAGTTACTCTCAGAACACCTCCGACTCGCCACCGGTACGACAACCACACCCACAGCACACCGACTCGGTTGGCGGAGGTATGGGGCCACCATGCAACTGATCCAGACTCTCGTGACGCGTGGCCTACTCCTCGAAGGCGACCGGTTCCGCGCCTCAGAAGCGATCAAGGCCAGCCCCGACTACCCGCCCCATCAGGTTCTCGTTGATAAAGGCTTCATCCGCGAAGACGTACTCCTGCCGGTTCTGGCCGAAGAGTTCGGCCTCGAACTCATCGACCTGTCGCAAGCCACCATCACGAAGGACGTGCTCGCGGCCATGCCGCAGAAGCTCGTCCACCGCAAAAACCTGATGCCGGTCGCCAAGCACCACGGCACACTCGTCGTCGCTACCGGCGATCCGTTCGACGTCTACGCCATCGACGAACTTCAAACGCTCACTGGGCTTCACGTGGTCCCGGTTCTCGCGCCTCCGCGCGAAATCACCCGGCTCATCAAGCAGTACTTTGGCGTCGGTGGCGACACCGTCGCGGACCTCGCGGAGGCGGCGAAGGGACAGCAGGACGACGTCGAGTTCCTTGAGGCGCTCGAAACCGACGACAGCGAGATGGCGAAGGCGGCGCAAGAAGCGTCCGTCGTGAAACTGGTGAATCAGATTCTGGTCGAAGCAGCCAACGAGCGCGCGTCCGACATCCACGTCGAGACGGAAGAGAAGGGCATCCGCATCCGCTACCGGATTGACGGCTTGCTCCAACTCCAGAATCTGCCCCCGGAGATCAACCGGTTCGCGTTGGCGATCATCAGCCGCATCAAGATCATGGCCCGCTTGAACATCGCCGAAAAGCGGTTGCCGCAGGACGGCCGTATCAAGATGCGGGTCCAGGGACGCGAGATCGACGTTCGTGTGTCGATCATCCCGATGATCCACGGCGAAGGCATCGTCATGCGTCTGCTCGACAAGGGCCGGATGGCGTTCGACCTGAAGATGTGCGGCATGATGCCGGACATCCACAACACGTTCAAGCAACTCATTGACCGGCCGCACGGCATCGTGCTGGTCACCGGGCCGACCGGGTCGGGCAAGTCCACCACGCTCTACTCGGCGCTCAACGAGATCAAGGACGAAGTAACGAAGATTATCACGGTGGAAGACCCGGTCGAGTACAACCAGGAAGGCATCAGCCAGATTCAGACGCACGCGAAGATTGGCCTCACCTTCGGCCATGCGCTGCGTTCGATCCTGCGTCACGACCCGGACGTGATCCTCGTCGGCGAAATCCGCGACCTCGAAACGGCGGATATGTCGATTCACGCGTCTCTCACCGGGCACATGGTATTCAGCACCCTGCACACCAACGACGCCCCCAGCGCCTTCACGCGTCTGATCGACATGGGGATCGAACCGTTCCTCGTGGCGTCTTCGGTCGAGGCCGTCATGGCCCAGCGTCTGGTCCGCACCATCTGCCCCCACTGCAGGGTGCCGCAGAAGGTGGACCGGGACTACCTGATCAAGGTCGGGTTTCCCGAGGCGGAGATCGACTCCACCACGTTCCTCAAGGGCATCGGCTGCGAGGAATGCCGCCAGCTGGGCTACCAGGGCCGGACCGGCATCCATGAGCTCCTCGTGGTCGGGGAATCGATCCGACCGCTGGTGATGAACCGCGCGACGGCGTCGCAGATCGCGACGGTGGCCCGGAACGAGGGCATGCGGACGCTTCGGGAGGACGGCTGGCGGAAGGTGAAGATGGGAGTCACGACCCTCGAGGAGGTCCTGCGCGTGACGCAGTCCGAGGAACACGCCCGCAGCCTCGGCGTCGGGGAGAAGGCGGAACCCGCATGAACGCCGCCGCACCGCGCCACCGGAGCTGCCAGGTCCGCTCCTCCACCCCGTCGGGCCGGCAGATCTGGACCTTCCAGCTCACCAAGACCGCCCTGACGCCGGCCGGAGAGACCACGCTGCCCGCCTCCGCACCGGCACCGAAGATCACCGCGTCCCAGGACTGGAAGGCACTGGTCCAGCCCCAGCTCCACATCGCCTGGCTGCCGACCGACGCCGTCTTCATCCGGGCGATCCAGCTCCCCTCGGGCGAGCCCTCGGAGCTTCCGGCCATGGTGGAGTTCCAGCTCGAGAAGCTCTCGCCCCTCCCGCTGAACCAGATCGTCTGGACCGCGCTCGGGGTTCCGCATCCCGACGGCGCGCAGCAGACCGCGGTGGTGACGGTCGCCAGCAGGACCGCCGTGGAGGAGTTCCTCAATGCCGAGGTCGCCTCGGGCTTCACTCCAGACCGGCTCGACCTGCCCCTCCTCCGCTGGTGGGGCCAGCTGCGTCCGGAGGGTTCCGGGATCTGGATCCTCCTCGAGGATGCCGGGGACCTGGGCCAAGGAAATAGCCAGGGACTCGCCGGATGGTTCATGGACGGCGTCTGGCGTGAACTCGGACTCGTCCGCCTTCCGGCCGGACCCGAGGCCGCCGCGGTCCTGCTGCAACAGCTCGGTCAATCCGCCTGGGCCGGCGAGATGGAGGGCTGGATGACCAGCATACCGCCGGTCCACCTCGCGGCGACGCCAGGTCAGCATGAGATCCTGGACGGACCGCTCGGGGAATGGTCGGGACATCCGGTGGTTCCGGTCTCGCGTCCCGAGGCAAATCGTCTCGCCACCGCCAGCGCCGAGGCGCTGCGGGCGGAGCCCGCCTCCTCCCTGATCCCAGCCGAATGGGCGACGGCCCAGCGCCAGAAGTTCATCGACCGCCTGTGGATGCATGGACTGGGCGGTCTGGGCATGGCCTATGTGGTCTTCCTGTTCGGGTTCCTCGGACTGCTGAACTTCCGCAAATACCAGGTCGATGACCTGCGCTCGGAGGTCTCCGGGATGGGGATCAACTATACAAACACCCTGCAGCTGAAGGCGCAGGTCGCCGTGCTGGAGGAACAGGTGGCGCTCCGCTATGCCGCCCTCGAGGCCTGGCAGGCCGTGGTAAAGAACCTGCCGTCGAACCTCACCCTGACCCAGCTCGACTTCCAGAAGGGGCGGACCCTGCAGCTGTCGGGGACCGTGGAGACCGAATCCATCAGCGCGGTCACACAGTTCAATTCCGACCTGATCAAGTCCCAGCTGGACAACCAGCCCCTCTTCGCCCGGGTGAAGCCGGCGCAGATCAACTCGAAACCCGGCAACACGCTGGCGAACTGGTCGTTCGACGCCGAGCTGAGGAGGAGCGACACGCCATGATGCAGTGGCTGGACCGCCTCAACCTGCAGCCCCACGAGAAGCGCTGGCTAATCGTCGGACTCCTCATCGTCGCCGCCGTCCTAAACTACTGGCTGGTCTGGCCCTACTTCGGCGAGTGGTCCCAACTGGGAAGCGACCGACAGAAGCTCGACGACAGCCGGAACCGGTATCTTTCGGAGATCGGGAAGAAGGCCGCCTACGAGAAGAAGCTGAAGGATCTGCAGAAGGCCGGCGCCGAGGTGGTCCAGGAGGATCAGGCCAACCGCCTCCAGAGCACCCTGATCACCCAGGCCAACGCCAACGGGGTCCAGGCAGGGAACTTCAAGCCGCTCAACACCTCGTCGCGCGCCTCCGGACAGACCAACGCGTTCTTCGACGAACAGCAGATGACCTTTGACGTGACCGCCTCCGAACCGGAGCTGGTCGGCTTCCTCTACTCGCTGGGGTCCGGCGACTCGATGATCCGGGTGCGCGACATCAGCCGTCTGCGTCTCGACCCCAGCCAGACCCGCCTGACCGCCCAGATCACGGTGGTGGCCAGCTTCCAGAAGAAGCCAAAGGCCCCGCCCAAGGTCGCGGCGCCGGCCAAGGCGTCCCCATCGGCCCCGCCCGCTGCCAAGGCACAGGCCGTCGCCCCGAAATCCACTTCCTCGTCCGCTGCCGCCGGTGGCACGAACGCCACCAAAACCGTCCAAAAGAAACCCTAGATGGTCGTGAAAACCCCGAGCCCCCTCCTCGTCCTCGGCCTGCTTGCCGCGGTTCTGATCCCGACCGTGTCCGCACAGGACACCGCGCCGAAGCCGGCACCCACCCCCTCGCCCACCCCGGCCCCGGCGGCCGCACCGTCGACCGATCCAGGGCCGCCTCCGTTCACCACGGTGGTCCAGACCAACCAGGCGCCCGTGCCCAAGGCGGACAGCCCCGCGGCGATCCCGGCGCCGACGCCCCGCCAGTTCCCCCGTCCGCTCGGCGCCACGAACCTCCCCGCCCGCGCCAACAGCCTTCCCGGCATCCCCTCCATCCGGTCCGCCGGCCCTTCCACCGCCGCGGCACCCGGTGCCCTCGGCGGCACCAATCCGCCTCCGACGATCATCACCAACACCATCGTCAACGCCGAGGGCGAGGTCACCGAGATCATCAACTTCAAGAACATGCCGCTCGACCAGTTCCTGGACGAATACGCGGTGATCTCGAGGCGCACCGTTCTCCGGGCGGCCAACCTGCCCCTCACCGCCCAGGTCAACTTCAAGCCCTCCACCACGCTCACCCCCGAGGAGCGGCTCCAGATGTACGACACCATCCTGGCGCTCAACGGCATCACGATGATCCCGACCGGTGAGAAGGCCGTGCTCGCCGTCCCCTCGCAACAGGCGCTGCAGGAGGGTGCTGCGTTCTCCAACAACAAGACCGAGGAGTACGCCGAGGCCAGCCAGTTCGTCACCCACGTCATCAAGGTCCAGCACGTCAATGTGACCGAGGCCGCCGAGACCCTGAAGCAGTTCGCCAAGAACCAGAACGGCATCCTCGCGCTCGAGACCACCAAGACCCTCATCCTCCGCGACTACGCCATCAACGTGAAGCGGATGCTCGAGGTCCTGAAGAAGATCGATGTCGAGGTGGAGCAGGAATACATCTTAGAGGTCATCCCCATCAAATTCGGCAAGGTCGACGAGCTCTACCAGACGCTGAACAGCGTGATCAACGGCGGTGGCGGCGGAGCCGGAATGGGCGGTGGATTCGGATCCACCCGGTCGGGCGGCATGGGTATGGGCTCCGGCATGCGCAGCGGCATGGGGGGATCGGGCGGGTTCGGGGGCTCCGGCATGCGCAGCGGCATGGGGGGCATGGGAAGCAGCTTCGGCGGACGCTCCTCCTACGGCGGCAATTTCTACGGCCAGTCCGAAGGCATGGAGCCGCTGGCCGAGGGCATGGAACCCCTCCTGCCCCAGCAGACGGCAACTCCGCAGCCGGCACGGACCACCGCCCCGGGAACCCCGGGCTCCTTCCAGAGCCGACTCAACTCCGTCAACCGCGCCGGCGGCGCCGGACAGAACCCGGCCCAGCCCCTGATGGCCGACGCCAGTATCACCCCGGACCCCCGGTCCAACTCCCTCATCATCTACGCCACCAAGAAGGACATGGCGCAGCTCAAGAAGATCATCGAGAAGGTCGACACCCTCCTCGCCCAGGTCCTCATCGAGGGCGTCATCATGGAGGTCGGACTGAACTCCGGGTTCAAGTTCGGCGTCGACGCCAAACAGACCCAGACCACCTACGGCAAGGACTTCTCGGGCGGTGGCGCCATGAACAACCTCGGTTCCGGGGGGCTGACAAACCTGTTCCCGAACATCCCGACCGGCGGCGGGCTCAGCTACATGATGAACATCAGCAGCAACTACAACGTGCTCGTCAGCGCCCTCGCCTCCGATGCCAACGTCAACGTGCTGCAGCGCCCCCGGATCGTCACCTCCCACGCCGTCCCGGCCCGCTTCTTCGCCGGCTCCACCATCCCGTTCGTGCAGGGCAGCTTCTTCGGCGGTGGCGTCGGCATGGGCAACACCTACTACGAACGCCAGGATGTCGGCGTGGAACTCGACGTTGTCCCCTTCCTCACGAAGGACGGACTGGTGGTCATGGAGGTCGAACAGCGGATCGAGGAGATCGCCCCCAACAACGGCGGCGTCCAGACCACCGCCAACGCCCCCGTCACCAACAAGCGCGAGGCCAACTCGATGATCTCGATCCGCACCGGCGAGTCCGTCCTTCTGGGCGGCTACATCCGGGCCTCCAAGGCGAACTCCGATTCTGGAGTGCCCTTCCTCAAGGACATCCCCCTCCTCGGATACCTCTTCCGGAGCACGACGATCGACAAGGCCCGGACGGAGTTGATGATCCTGATGCGCCCCACCATCCTCCCCACACCGCAGTCGGCGGCGGACCTCACGACCGAGTACCAGGAGGACTCGCCGCAGATCCGGATGATGGAGCAGGACTTCCGCAAGGAGCGCGAACGCCTCAATCGCAAGGCGCAGCGCCAGATGAAGGAGAAACCGGGTGACTCCAACGCCCGCTCCGTCGTCGAGCCGGAATAACCCGCGACCTCAGCCGCCCGACAGCACATCGAGCCCCAGGATCTCCCCGGGCTCGCAGTCGGCCACCACCTCGAACGGACGGCAGCAGACCTCGCAGTCGGTCGTGAAGCGCTGGCTCGACACCGAGGTGTCCACCACGAGTTCCATCCGCTGTCCGCAGTAGGGGCACAGGATCGTCTCCGAGATCTCCATGGCGGAAGGAACCACGGGTTCCCTGTCGACTCAACCGGACAGGACAAACGACCGGGCAACCGTGCCCCACCCGGACGGCCCCATGTCCCAGGCCGTCGTCCCACCTCAGGGCCGTTTCTCGCGGAACATTGTCTCGGTCCGGAGCAGCCGACCATCGGGACTGAACACCATTTCCACCGCCTGGTTGGGCGCCTTGGCGTTCACCCGGTAGACCGTCTGCCCATCCTCGAAGACCTCCGCCACGCGTCGGACCGGAATGTCACCCGCAGTCTGGACGACCCGCTGCTGCATCCCCTCGGGGAGTCCCCCCAGCTCCATCTCGACATTCCGCCGAACCACCTCACCGCCCTGGTTGAGGGACAGTTCCATCGCACGACCCTCGGCCGTCTTCGACTCCATCGAATAGAAGACCTGCCCCTCCGACTGTTTCACATGGGCGCCCTCGATCGGCACATCCCCGAGCTGCTGACGGAATCCCGCCAGCACCGCCTCCGGGATGCCTGCGCGATCGACCCAACCGCTGCGCACATAGGCCGGCAGCCGCGCCCCGGATCCGGGTGCCGAGCCCAGGGTCTCCGAGGGGACACCCGAAACCGTACCCACCCCCCCACCCTTCAGCCGTTCCTCGATGAGGCGTCGCAGCGAGGCGATCTCGCCCCGGAGGGCCATGAGTTCGGATTCCGACATCCCCGCCCCGTCGGGTTTGGCTGGAACCGCAGCCTCGGCTGCCAAGGAAAGCTCCCTGGACTGGAGCTTCAGCGCGGCCACCTCCAGTCCCAGTCGACGGACCTCGACCCAGTTGCCGTAGCCCCAGAAGCCGACGGCGACGAGACCGACCCAAGCTGCCCAGTGTGTGTTCATGAGGGGAATCGAGTTTGACCCACAATCTTTGCCTTGGATCCGGTCCCCATGGCAATCTTCAGTTTCTCCCGGACGGGTCTGAGCGTCCGGATCCACCCATGGCGTCTTTCCTCACCCGAAACTGGTTCATCCTGACCCTGCCGCTGGTGATCATCATGGCAGCCCTGTTTCCCGGGCTCGGAGCCGACGGTGGTCCGCTGCACCCCGAGGCGTCGACCCGATGGGCGGTGGTCGGAATCTTCCTGCTCCAGGGCCTTTCCCTGCCCTCGACCGCCCTGGCACACGGGGCCCGAAACTGGCGACTCCACCTGCTGATCCAGTCGGTCACCTTCCTCGTCTTTCCCGGCATCGCCCTCGCAGGCGATGCCCTAGGCGGACGGTTCCTGCCCAACCCCGACCTCCGGATGGGCGTCCTCCTGCTTGGGGTCCTACCCTCCACCGTCTCCAGCTCGGTGGTGTTCACCCAGCAGGCCGGCGGCAACTCCGGGGCCGCGATCTTCAACGCCGCCCTCTCGAACCTCCTCGGACTCGTCGTCACTCCCCTCTGGATCGCCGGACTCGCGGCCACCCAGGGTGGGATGGCCCCCGTCACAGGACGGGTGGTTCAGGACATCCTCCTCCTCATGCTGCTCCCGGTCGGGATCGGACAGCTCATCCGATGGTTGCGGGAGGGTCCCTTGAAACAACGGGGTCGGCATCTCGGCACCGCCAGCAGCCTGCTGATCCTCTTCCTCGTCTTCTGCGCCTTCGCCGATTCCATCCACGACGGACTCTGGCGTTCCGCCCATCCGGAGCTTCTGTCGATGCTGCTCGGTCTCACCTTCGCCCTGTTCGGGCTGATCCTCGGGCTGACGCTGCTGGCGGGCCGATGGCTGGGCCTCTCCCGGGAGGACCGGATCACGGCAGCCTTCTGCGCCCCCCAGAAGACGATCGCGGCGGGGATCCCGCTGGCCAAGGCCCTCTTCGGAAGCCATCCCGGCCTCGGCCTCATCCTGCTCCCTGTGCTGATCTATCACCCGGTCCAGCTCGTCCTCTCCGGCATCCTCGCCAATCGATGGCGCAAGCCACCCGGCGCCTAGAGGGGTGCAGCAAACCACCCCGAGGGTGGGATCCCAAGAGCCCCACTTCCCCGGCCACTTTCTGCCTGGGTCTCCCCACGTCTTGCCTCTCCCGTCTTTCCTCCGCGTCACCGCGTCTCTGCGTGAGTCCCCTTCTTCCGCCGAATCCGAGGAGCTGACCGGACCCAGCGCCTACCACCGACTCGACGTTCCGCTCTTTGCGCTTTGATCTCCCCTCCGTCCCGGCAGGCTTCCGGACATGAAGGATCTTGTCTCGACCCTCGTCGGCCAGGTTGTCGATCTCCACCACCGTCGGGTTTACCCCGGGCGTGTGGAATGGCGACGGGGACGGATCACGCGGATCGTACCGGATTCCGCCGGCAAGGGTGGCCCCCTGATCCTGCCGGGCTTCGTCGATGCCCACATCCATATCGAGAGCTCGCTTCTGCCGCCGTCCGAGTTCGCCCGCCTTGCCGTGGTCCATGGGACTGTGGCGACCGTCTCGGATCCGCACGAGATCGCGAATGTCCTCGGCACCCAGGGAGTCGACTACATGGTCCGGGATGGCCGACGCACCCCGCTGAAATTCAACTTCGGCGCCCCCTCCTGCGTCCCAGCCACGACCTTCGAGACCGCCGGGGCCTCGCTGTCCGCGAAGGACGTCGCCCGGCTCCTGAAGCACCCGGAGATCCGCTACCTGAGCGAGGTGATGAACGTCCCCGGGGTGCTCTCGAGGGACCCTTCGCTCATGGCGATGATCGCCGCCGCGAAGGCGGCCGGGAAACAGGTCGACGGCCATGCACCCGGCCTCCGGGGCGCACAGGCGGCCCAGTATGCCGCGGCCGGGATCACCACCGACCACGAATGCTTCACGCTCGAGGAGGCCACCGACAAGCTGGCCGCGGGCATGAAGATCCTGATCCGCGAGGGATCCGCCGCCCGGAATTTCGACGCCCTCGCCCCGCTGCTGAAGTCCCATCCCGACCGGGTGATGTTCTGCTGCGACGACCTGCATCCCGACCTGCTCATCGAGGGACACCTCGATCGTCACATCCGCCGCGCCCTGCGGACCGGGGCCGATCGTTTCGACGTCCTCCGCTGCGCCTCGGTCAACCCGGTCGAGCACTACGGCCTCGACGTCGGCCTGCTCCGCGAGGGGGATCCTGCGGACTTCGTGGTGGTCGATGCCTGGCGGACCTTCCGGGTGCTCCGGACCTACCTCCGCGGCGATCTGGTGGCCTCGAACGGACGGTCCCGGCTCCCGCGGCTCACCTCCTCCACGCCAAACCAGTTCCGCGCGACGCCCCGCAAGGCGGAAGAGTTTGCCATCCGGGTACCGGAGAAGTCCGTGAGGACCCTCAACGTCATCGAGGCGCTCAACGGCCAGCTGATCACCCGGCACTTGAAGGAGGCTCCGTTCGTCCGTGATGGACTGCTCGTGACCGATCCCTCGCGGGATGTCCTCAAGATCGCCGTCGTCAACCGCTACGCCCGCAAGGCGCCCGTGTCCGTGGGATTCATCCGGGGGATCGGCCTCAAGCGCGGTGCCATCGCCTCCTCGGTGGCCCACGACTCCCACAACATCGTCGTGGTCGGTGTCGACGACGCCTCGATCGCCACCGCCGTGAACGAGATCGTCGCGCATCGGGGTGGGCTGGCCGGGGTCGACGGACGCCGCCGCCTGATCCTGCCCCTGCCCATCGCGGGACTGATGTCGGACCTCGATTGCCGGGCGGTCGCCCGCCGCTACACGACGCTCGACCGGATGGCCAAGCAGATGGGTTCACCCCTGGATGCCCCGTTCATGACGCTGTCGTTCATGGCCCTGCTGGTGATCCCCGATCTGAAGATGAGCGACCTCGGCCTGTTTTCGGCAACCCGGTGGGGTTGGGCCCCCGTGGCGCAGTAGGATCCTCGGGCGTCAAGACAGGAGCATACACTCTCACCGCAGTCCCGCAGCTGCGGGACTGCCCCGGTGGGTGGACCCGTGCCCTGGGCCACTGGGTGCCCCCGGCACCCACACACCCCAGGTCCAACCCGCTCCCAGACCTCGATCCACCCGACACCTCCACCGGCATTTCCCACAGGTCCGCTCCGCCTCGCAGAGTGGGTGCTCCGCACCCAGTGATGCAGGGCACTGTGATACGGTCCTCGTGTTGGACATGTGAGATCGAGGGAGAGGTCCTGGATGCCAGACAGGTGCGGTCTTCGCTCGCCCGACGATTGGGGTTGGATATCGGGGCGCTGCCGGCGGCGAACCGCACTGTGGAGAGCATCGGCGAGGTCCTCTTGGATGCGACGCCTTGGGTGCACTGGGATCAGAAGGGCCCCGATGCCCCCCGCTTCGGAATCGTTGTTCTGCTGTCCATCGCTGGACATTTTCCGGCTTCTCGGTCAACGGATCGGGATGCGCTTCTTCTTTCTCGCCGGATGGGGCCGTGCCGGAGCACAGCCTTACCGGTATCGCCTCTGCAATGATCTCCCTCGCCTTTCCTCCGTGTCTCGGCGTCTCCGTGTGAGTCCCCTCTGCATCCCTAAATCTGGCGATGGTGGAAGACCCGAGATGGAGGCCAGGAGGGACTGGGGACAGGTTTTTGAGGTGGTTGTTTTGCAGAGATGGATGAAGCGCCTGCTGGACATGGGGCAGTCTTTGGGTAGGTAAGGGGGGTGCGAATTATCGTGCTGGCGGTGGTGATGTGTGTCGGGGGGGTCTCCCTATGGGCGGGTGGCAATAAACCCAAACCGTCCTTCCAAAATCCCGGGTCGACCAAGTGAAAAATTGCGTATGACCAGACGGTTTCGAGCTCGAAACAGCAAACAACGAGCATCGATAAGGAGGTTCCTAAAGAGGGGACCGATTTCGAGTTTGCGCTGGTGAATTACAGTCGTTTTGGATCCAGTCCCATCCTAGTCAAAATGAAATGGATCCCTGCGGGGACATTCCAGATGGGGAGCACCGAGGCCACAGACCCGGATCGCTTCGCCGACGAGACCCCGCACACGGTGACCTTGACCCGTGGATATTGGCTGATGGAGACGGAGGTGACGCAGGAAATGTACTACGCGGTGATGGGGTTTGGACGCGGTGTCGCGAAGTTCCCGGATCCCAAGAATCCGATGGAGCAGGTGAGCTGGCATGACGCGTCTGACTTCTGCCGTGAGATCGGGAAGAACTCCATGCTGACGGCCTTCTTCAATCTGAGTGACTTTGAGTTTCGCCTGCCGACGGAGGCGGAGTGGGAGTATGCCTGTCGTGCTGGGTCGACGACTGCGGTGTACGTGAACTATGGGGATCGGAACAAGGAGCTGGATGCGATCGCTTGGTATGACTGGAATTCGGGAAATGTGACACACAACGTGAGGTTGAAGCTCCCCAACGGTTGGGGATTGTACGACATGATCGGCAATGTGAACGAGTGGTGTTCGGATTGGTATGGTCACTACCTGGGCGTCAGCGAGGTGGACCCGACAGGTCCAAGCTCGGGCCACAAGCGCGTGGGCCGCGGAGGCAGCTTTAATGGCGGCGCCAGGAATTCCCGCTCGGCCTTCCGATTCAATTACGGGCCGGTCGCCCGCATCGGCGACGAGGGCTTCCGCCCCGCCCTCAGTCGAGTTCGGCGAGCTCAGTAGCGCCGGAGGCGGTTGGAGCGGAGCGGCTGCGGAGCCAGAGTCGTGAGCGAGTGGAACGAGCGGAAGACGCAGGCTCAGGGGCCGCGGAGCGCGTGAAGGTCGTGACGATCTGGACCGAGGCGTGTCCTTGGGAATCTCGCTGTGCTGAAGCCGTGGCTTCCGGCTAGCCGGACTTTCGCTACTGGGCACTTTGAAAGTAAGAAACCCCAGCAAACGAGGGGTTCTCAGGTCAAAGGTCTGCACTACATTGGGTCTGTCGACAGGTCGGCTTGTTGGGTCGTGATCCGGGGGCGGGGTTGCT
>SXGR01541408.1_pt1 | contig 36478 bp, 36 predicted proteins | sample 3174711 | NCBI WGS metagenome assembly SXGR01 (sample SAMN11356860, study PRJNA531348) | freshwater metagenome | isolation source: freshwater sample F1-60 | place: China: Fuxian Lake, Yuxi | collected 2017-12-25 | reverse complement strand
CCAATAGATCGCCGGGTAATAGTGGGCGGCTGAGGCAGCGTCGGGTGCGGGAACGGCGCGGAGCTGAAGCGTCTGCCCTGGCTTGGCAATCATCCTGGGCGAGTCGACCAGACCGTAGCCTCTTACCCAGACCAAATAGTTGGCCACCGGCAGATCGGGAAGCAGGTATCGGCCGTGATCGTCGGTGGCCACGATTCTTGTGAAGCGGGTGGGAAGGTCAGAGGTTTCCGCGATCACCCAGACGCCAGCCTCAGGGCCGGTAGCCCCGGTCACCACACCGCCGATGTCAGTTGGGCCCAGCGCGACCGCGCTCGGGGCCGTTGCCGTGCCGGCGCTCTGTGGGCAAGCGACGCCGGCATACAGGGCGCCCCAGGTAAGGCCGATGATCACGAGTTTTGGAAGAATTCGTGAATACGGTGCCTGCTGGGAAAATTCGCCAGCGTCGTGATCTCGATTCATTGCAGCCTCGCGCCCTGAATGATGTCGTGTCGATCGTGGCCATGCGCGCGGGCTTCGTCAAGCCGCAAGCTGCTACGATCGAAACAGGTGGTGCAGCCACCAACACTCAGACCGGAGTCGCATATGGAACTTCCCCGCAATACCTTTAAGCACGCGCTCGCCGCGGGTCGCCCGCAGATCGGGCTGTGGTCCACGCTGTCATCCAGCCTCACTGTCGAGTTGCTCGCTGGCGCGGGATTTGACTGGATGCTGCTCGATATGGAGCATTCCCCCAACGATTTGGAGTCGCTGTTCTGCCAGCTGCAGGCGGCCGAGCCCTATCCCACGCATGCCGTGGTTCGGGTGCCATGGAACGATGCGGTCATGCTGAAGCGGGTGCTCGATATCGGCGCCCAGACGGTTCTGATTCCCATGATTGACAATGCCGACCAGGCGAGGGCGGCGGTGGCGGCGATGCGTTATCCGCCGCGCGGCATGCGCGGTGTGGGCGGTACCACGCGAGCAACGCGCTGGGGACGGATACAAAATTATCCGCAACGTGCGGAGTCTGAGCTCTGCATCCTGCTGCAGGTCGAGACCGTGATATCGCTCGATCAGATTGAAGCGATCGCGGCTGTGGACGGTGTGGACGGCATTTTCGTGGGACCGGCCGATTTACACGCATCGTTTGGGCACGTCGGCGAGCGCCACCACCCCGATGTCTGGCCGAAAATCGAGGAGGCGATCCGGCGAATTCGCGCAGCCGGTCGGGCACCGGGTTTTCTGACCTCACATGAACCGGATGCGCGGCGCATTCTCGAGATTGGTGGGCAGTTTGTGGCGGTGGGCTCTGATGCATCACTGCTTGCTTCGGCCGCGGATTCACTCAAACAGCGCTTCCTCGGCTGAAGGGTACGCAGCGCGTCTACGCGAGCGTCAGCCTCGATTCAGCCAGTGGTTGCAGGCCTCATAAAGTGCCTGTTGCGCGGGCGAGTTGTGTTCGACCAGATCGGGGGTGATACGAGCGCCCCCCAATGATTGCACATAGGCGATATGCCGGTAGGCACGTGGCTGCGCAGCCAGACGCGTCGGGTCCAGTTTCAGGTTTGCTTGGGGATCAACCGGGTCGAGACGGTCTTTTTCGTGAATGGGGTCGCGCTGTACGAGCCGCCATTCCCCTTGCGCGCAAACGAGCCGATCCACAAACCGTCCCCAAGCGGTGATATCAATTTCAACGCCATCGATCTCTGTGCGCAACAGAATCGTCATACGGGTTTCAGCCAGCGCGCGATCTCCGCTCATCCGGACGGTAGTGCCTCCGAGTGCGTGCTGCGCGAGTGGCGCGTGGGGGTTGGTCGCCGAGCGGATCGAGGCCTCGATAAAGTCCTCGGCCGTGCCCTCCAACCAGGTGGTCCGAACGCGCGCGCCCGGCCAATAGCAGGTGCGAAGCAGGTCCCACTGCCGGGTATCTCGCCAGAGTGCCCAGGCGCGAATCAACCGCTCGATACTCTGTGTGATGTCATTCACCGCTGATCCCCGCCTCTCTGAGGAAAGTGGGCCAGCGCTCGGCTTCGGCACGGACGAATTGCTCGGTGCTTGCAGCGTCCTGATCGAGCATGCGCCAGCCGCCGTCTTCCAGGCGCTTGCGAAGATCGGGTTGAGCCACGACGCGCGTCATTGCTTCGCGAAGCCGATTCACCGCAGCCGGTGGGGTACGTGCCGGGGCAAAGATACCCAACCAGCTTTCGAGTACCATGCCCGGAAGCCCCGCCTCGGCTGCGGTGGGTACACCCGGCAACGACTTGTCGCGTTGTGAACCCGAGGTGGCAATCGCCTTGATCCGGCCCGCCTCGATCAGCGGTTGCGCGGTAGTGGTGTTGTCAAAGAACAGATCGACGCGACCGCCAACCAGGTCGGTGTAGGCAGCCTGCGCGCCCTTGTAGGGAATTTCCACCATCTGGATGTTGCCCAGACGTCGCAGCATGACCGCTGCCACGTGCTGGCCCGAACCCGTGCCGCCGGTTGCCATATTGAGTTTTCCAGGGTTCGCGCGCGCATGGGCGAGCAGCTCGGGGAGGGTGCTCTGAGGCAGGTCGCGGCGCGCAACCAGGCAGTAACTGAAGCTTGCTACCAGGGCGATCGGCACAAAATCGGTGGCGGAGTTGTACTGCGGATTCTTGTAGAGCCCAGCGTTGAGCGCCATGTTGGCGAGACCGCCAACCACCAGTGTGTAACCGTCGGGGGCCGCAGCGGCAGCCACCTGTGTGCCCACCAGTGTTCCGCCTCCTGTGCGGTTTTCGACCACCACGCCCACGCCAAGTTCTGGAGACAGACGCTCAGCGACCAGGCGCCCGAGGTTGTCATAACCGCCACCCGGGGTGGTGGGGACGATGATACGGACAGGGCGGCTGGGGTACGCCTGGGCGTGCAGCCAGGGACTTGAGAGCGCAGTTGCTGATCCGATCACGACGGCACGTCGCGCCTGGTTGGGCATGTCGGTCTTCTGTTGGCGGGTCAAGCCAGCAGTCTAACGGCTTTGCCCGGGGGTAGCCCCGCGCGTTTCGTCTTCGGTCTGGTGTGGTCAGGCAAGGCCCAGCGAGTGCATCCAGGCGGTCGGGAAAAACATTAGCACCAGCCCACCAGCGAGTGTCACAGTCAGGATTTCCGAGGTCACCACCATCAGAGCACGCGAGAGACTTTTTACATCTTGCATGTCGTCCTCCTAAAGGCCTTGGGATGCTTTGCTCCCGACCGGGAGTCGGGAATCTGGCTCTCTTATGCAACCAACGTGCCAGGCAAACCGTCGGCGGGCCGTCACTGGGCACCCGCCGCGGTCGAGCAGCGACACCGGGGCTACCCGGCAGCGCGCGGTCCACCGGGTCGCCAGCCCCGTGAGCCAGCCGGCTGCGGTGGCGCACTCCTCATTGGCTCGGCTACCATTAACCCTGGCACTCGCCGGGTGCCTGGGCCTGAAACAGCCGACTGCGGGAAGGAACTAAAGTGTCATTCGTCTCAAGACTCATTGCTGCATTCGTGGCGCTCGCGGGGGCGTCCCCCGGATTCGCCGACCCGGCCTTTCCAGCCAAACCAGTCACAATCGTCGTGCCATTTCCGCCAGGCGGATCCACGGACCGGGTCGCCCGGCTGATTACGCAAAAGCTTTCCGAATACACGGGTCAACCCGCCATCGTGCAAAACCGGCCAGGTGCCGCGGGGGCGATTGCCGCGCAGGCCGTTCTTTCGCAGCCTGCCGATGGCTACACCGTGTTCGTCGGCCACGTCGGCACCCACGCTATCGATCCGCACCTCAATACGCAGGTGGGCTTCGACGCGAACCGAGATTTCCGGCCTGTCACCTCGTTTTTCTCATTTCACAGCATCCTGGTCGTACCAGCGTCGCTACCCGCCAACAACGTCAAGGAGCTCGTTGCGCTCGCCAGATCGCGCCCGGGCGGACTCAACTTCGCGTCGCAGGGGACAGGGACCGCCGGGCACTTTCTGGGCGAAATGTTTCAGCAGGTCGCCGGTGCGCCAATGGTGCACGTGCCAATGAAAGGCGCCGCGCAGGCGGTGACTGAAACAGTGGGGGGCAGGATTGACCTGCTGTTCTCGTCATATCTTTCGGCACAGACCTTCCTGAAGGAGGGCCGCTTGAAGGCCCTTGCCTATGCCGGGCCGAAGCGCTCCGCGATGCTGCCCGATGTGCCCACGCTGGCAGAGCTGGGTATTCGCGATGTCGAATATGATCAGTGGTTCGGCTTCTTTGTGCCGGTCAAGGTACCCGACGCGGTGGTGGCGCGGCTGAATGCAGAGTTGGTTCGAGCTGCGCAGTCACCTGAGGTGACCGCCTCGATCGGCGGGCAGGACGCTCATATCGTCACCTCCACACCCGAGGGCATGGCACAGCAGATCGCAGCCGACCATCGTCGATACGGCGAGGTGGTCAAGCGTCTGGGCACTCAGGTGCGCTGAGCCTCGCGGGCATGGGCGCCAGCCGATCGACCCGTCAACCGATAAAGGACGCAAATGGATAAATCGATGAACCGACAAGCGTTTTCGAAAGCGCTCGTTGCCGCCCGCACGCAGCGCCATTCTGGCGCGCATCCCTTTTCACTCGCCTGGGCCGAAGGCAGACTGACACGCGCCCAGCTCGGGTTCTGGGCAATCCAGCACTTCTACTACATCGAACTGATCCCGCAACAGTTTGGCCATTTCTTCTGTCGGCTTCCCGATCTCGACGCGCGGCGCCACATGCTCGAGAACCTGATTGGTGAAGAAGTTCCTGATCAGCCAGGTAAGCGTCACCCTGATCTGCTCCTTCGGTTCGCACAGGCTTGCGGCGTATCGCCACGCCGGGTTTACGAGGCCGCTGATCGCGGCGAGATTCTCCCGGGTACCCGGGCAATGCGCAGCTGGATTTACGAGCTGGTGGCGTTTCGCGAACTCGCGGAGGCTGCAGCCGGCATCATGGTGGCGCTGGAGGGGCAGACCCCAACGCTCTATCCGCGCTATGTGGAAGCGTGCCGGGCGATGGGCATGAGTGATAACGACCTCGAGTTCTTCCATGTGCATATTGACAACGATACGCATCACGAAGGGGAAGGTCTCGAGATCACTTATCGATATGCGCTCACGCCTGCGCTGCAGCGGAAGGCGGTGGCTGCGGTTGCGGCGTCAGCCCGCCAACGCCTTGCCATGCTCGATGGCATCTGGGGTGCGATCGAATCAGGTGACTGGAAACCGCGGCGGGCAGCCTGAGCCATGGGAATCTCACCAGCGCGAACTGCAGCTGGCAAGGTGGCGCTCGTCACGGGCGCTGCGGGCGGCATTGGTGCGGTGGTCGTTACGCGGCTTCACGCCGCTGGCGCGAGCATCGCCGCCCTGGATGTTCCGGGGCGCCTTGCGTGTCGTTCCGGGCGGCGAATGTTGCGTCTGGCAGGCGATGCGACGCTAGAAGCTGACGCATCCGAAGCGGTGTCGCGAACGGTCGCGCACTTTGGACGTCTCGATTGGCTCGTGCACACCGTGGGACGCGTGGGGTCGGGCGGTATCGAAGCCTGTTCGCTTGCCGAGTGGCGCAGCCAGCTCGCGGTCAATCTCGACTCGGCGTTTCTGTTCTGTCGCGAGGCAGCGCCCCATCTGGCAGCCTCACGAGGCGCGGTGGTGCTTTTCTCATCAACCAACGGTCGCACTGGCGGCAGCTCGGTGTCTGGGGCCGCCTATGCGGTGGCAAAGGCCGGGATCATCAATCTCGCCCGATTTCTCGCGCGTGACTGGGCAAGCGCGGGCGTCCGGGTGAATTGCATTGCGCCCGGACCGGTGGATACCGTCATGCTTGATCGGCTGGGTGCGGCGGGGCGCGCCCGGCTCCTGAAAACCATTCCGCTCGGACGGTTCAGCAGTGCCGATCAGGTGGCGGCCCAGGTGATGTTTCTGCTCTCGGATGACTGCGCGGCGGTGAGTGGCGAGGTGTTCAACACCAGCGGCGCCCTGGTGCTTGACTGACCGATGATCAGTCAGGGACACCCGCTTTTCTGAGTCCCTCGGCGTGATGTCGCACGTGTTCGGGGTCTCGATAGCTGCGTGCCATGCGCTGTGACTGTTCGCTTACCGTGAGGCCAGGGCTCAAGGCCATCATCTCAGCGACCTCGCGACGAGCCTCGTCGAGCTTGCCCAGTTGTGCCAGCGAGGCGATATACCAGCGTCTGCAAAGACTGTTGGAGGGCGCGCGGCGAACGCACTGGCCAGCGTAATCCGCCGCTTCAGCGTATTTGCCCTGCAGATAGAGTGAGCTCCCCAGTGGCGAGGCAAGATTGCCAGGGGTGGTCACCGGGTCAAGCTGCAGCACCCGCTTCATTACCGATACCGAACGTTCGAATTCGCCAGCGCGGCCGAAAACGGTGGCTGCAAGCCTGAGAAGGTCCGTGTCGGCAGAGGTGTTCGACACCACCGACTCGATCTGCGCTACGGCCGTACCGTGCTGGCCAACCAGCGTGAGACTTTCTGCATAGGTGGCGCGGGCCATGGAGTCAGACGGCGCGATCGAGACCGCCTTGCCTGCGATATCGAGCATGGCCTGAGTGGTGGCTGGCGCGTTAAACTCTGCGGTCCAGCGGTTGATAAAAAACTGGTTAACCACGCCGTAAAGCAGGGTGTGGGCCGGCACGAAGCGGGGGTCGAGCGCAATGGCCCGCTCCAGCATCCGCCGAGCTTCGATGAGGTCATCCCGATTGCTGGTGCCGCGAAGCTGACGCGCCCGCAGGGTGAGATCAAAGGCATCCAGCGTTTCGGGGTTGGCAGCGAGTGCGCGCTGACCCTCACGACGGCGAAGCTGCGCTGCAACGGTGCCCACGATGCGGTCGGCGAGTTCATCCTGGACCACGAACACATCGGCCATCCGGCGATCAAAGCGCTCAGCCCATACCGTGTTGCCGCTTGCGGTGTCGACCAGCTGTGCGTTGAGGCGCAGGCGGTCACCCTGTCTTTGAATGCTGCCCTCGAGCAGGTAGCGAACACCCAGTTCCTGGCCAACTGTCTGCGCATTGACAGGCTTGCCCTTGTACGTGAACGCGGTGTTACGCGCAATGACCGTGAAGCCCGCAATCCGGGCGAGCGAGTTGATCACGTCTTCGGTCACGCCGTCGCTGAAATATGCTTGCTCCGGGTCGCCTGATTGATTGGTGAAGGGCAGCACGAGCAGCATGTTCCGTTCGCTTGATGGTGCGCGGGGCAAACGTGGCGACAGGATCTGCCCAGCCGCGGCTGCGGCCTGTTGCGCGGGGGTGAGCTCGCTGTCGGGTCCAGCCACCAGCTCGGGCGGGCTGGCCCAGGGGCGCCAGAACGCCAGGACGCCCGCAATCGTCACCAGTGCGAGGCCGACCAGCGCGGGACTGAGCTGCAATCCCCGGCGTTGCGAAGTGTTAGCGGGGGCGATGCGGCGCGGCGCAGTGGGCTGCCCCCCAGGGGAATCCGAGGTGTGCACCCGGTAGGCATGGATGGGATAGGGGATGTTCTTGACGCTGATCTCACCAAGGTCTTCGATGGGATGTTGCAGTCGGTCGCGCACATGGTCGTAGACGGTGCCGGAGATGGTGATGCCACCGGGTGTGGCTGCGGCCTCGAGACGTGCGGCCACATTGACGCCACCTCCTTGGAGATCGTCGCCTTCAACCACCACGTCGCCCACATTGATGCCAATGCGAAAGACGATCCGTTCGTCGGCAGGCTCGCCGGCGGCTCGCTCCGCCATGCGGCGCTGAATGAGGACCGCGCACTCCACGGCATCGATCGCGCTATCAAACGAGGCAAGAAAGCCGTCGCCGGTGGTCTTGAAGATTCGGCCGGTTCGCTCTGAAACAGCGGGATGGATCAGGGCGCCGAGGCATGCCCTGAGCCGAGATAGCGTGCCTGACTCATTGGCCGCGACCAGGCGGGAATAGCCGACTACATCGGCAACCATGATTGCCGCAAGCTTCCGGGTGTCGCGTGCTTCCTCCATCGCTACTCGCCTGTTAACGGGAAATCATTTTAGGCCAGCCCGCAAGGATAGGGCAAACCACGGACCCGAATCGTCCGCCGCTCCCATCCGCCGCTGTCGCGCCGCTTGTCAGCGCGGCTTAGGATCGTCATGATCTGAGGCTTCCTGTTTTTGCAGCCAACCGGTGTCGCATGGTCGAAACCGGATGGTGATCGCCTTTGCCCTGTTTGATGCCTCATGCCACCCTCCAGTCCTGACTTCACAGCTCTTGCCACGGAGCAGCGGGTGCACCGCTCGGTGTATACCGATCCGACAGTGTTTGCTGCCGAACAGGAGCGAATCTTTCGCCGCGCATGGCTGTATGTCGGTCACGAAAGTCAGGTGAGCGCCGCGGGCGACTGGCTGCTTACCCGGCTGGGACCGGATGAAATGATCCTGATCCGGGGCGAGGAAGGCGCGCTATCGCTCCTCCATAATCGCTGTCCGCATCGGGGCTCCCGACTGGTGAGTGGCGAACGCGGTCACAGCCGGCATCTCATTTGCCCTTATCACGCATGGAGTTTTGACTCGGCGGGCACGCTCACCGGGCTGCCGCTGCCCGAGGGCTACCCGGAGGCGTACCTGCATGATGCAAGTGCCCGAAATGTTGCGCGCGCGCCAAGAGTCGAGTCCTATCGAGGCTTTGTGTTTGCGAGCCATGCGGCTCAAGGCCCGTCGCTTGCCGAATTTCTTCAGGGTATTGCGTTTGCCATTGATAATCTGGTGGATCGGGCGCCAGCCGGACGCGTGACCCAGGTGGGTGGGGCGCTCCGCATGGTCTACCGCGGCAACTGGAAGCTTTTTATGGAGAACGCGGTTGACCTGGTTCATCCCGGTGTCGTTCATGCCAGCGCGGTGACCGCAGCGCGTTCAGATCGGGATGCTGCGTCGCTTCCTGGGGTGACGGGGCAAGTGGTTCAGATGCAACTCGCTAACGGTCTGCGGCCGGCGGATTGGGACGAGTTGTCGATCCATGGCTTTGGCGGTGGCCATGTGAGCATGGACAGCTTTTATCGGCAGGGGGTGATTGCCGCGCAGCGCGATGATCCCGTGTTCAGGCGCTACTTCGATGCGCTGGCTGGAGCGAACGGTGAGTCGCGAGCACGAGAGATCCTGGCGATTGACCGGTTCAACAATCTGGTCTGGCCGAACGTATCGATCAATTCCCGTTTTCAGGCGATGCGAGTGGTTCAGCCGCTTGCCCCCGATCTCACCCAGGTGACCAGTTGGTGCTTCGCGCTCGATGGCGCACCGGATGAGATGATCCGCCTCACGCTACGCTTTCTGACGGCGGCGGCCTCGCCTGCATCGCTGGTGGCGGCCGATGACCTTGAGGTGTTCGAGCGCTGCCAGCGGGGCTTCGCGGGTCAGGGCCCGGAATGGCTGGACGTCTCGAGAGGTGCGCGACGCGATCGCGATTCTGGTTCCGAGTGGCTCGCCCCCGGCACCAGCGAAATGCCGATCAGGCTACAGTTTGGCGCGTGGAGACGTTGGATGGCAGTCGCGAGCGCAGCAGCGTCATGAGCCAAGATCCTGAGACGCTGAGCCGTGCGATGGAGCTGGTTGTACGCGAGGCGCGCCTGCTCGACGAGCGTCGCTTTGACGAATGGCTTTCGCTATTCGCCGACGATGCCTGGTACTGGATGCCAGCTTCCTGGGAGCAGCGCTCTCCCGATGATGCGCTGTCGCTTCTCTACGAAGACCGGCGGCTGCTTTCGCTTCGCGTCAGGCGGCTCTCGAGCCCGGTGATCCATATTGAACAGCCGCCGTCTCGGACGCATCACCACCTGAGTGCGCTCACCGCTGAAACCACCGCTGAAGGTGGAATTGAGGTGTCCTCGCTACAACTGATTGTGATGGTCCGCGAGGCCGAACAACGGCTGTTTAGCGCGCGCTGCCTGCATCGTCTCGACGTGAATCAGGAGCAACTCCGAATGGTCTCGAAGACCGTGCGGCTGCTCGATTGTGACGGTGGGCATCGAGGGTTTGCGGTACCCCTTTAGGTAATCAAGGGCCATTTGAATATCATCGATTAACGGAGACTCGAATGAAGCATTTATTGACCGCAGCGGCGATTTCGGTGGGGTTGGCGGGGGCGGCAGCCGCCCAGGAAGTCACCCTTCGGGCAGGGGTGTTCGTACCGGTGAACACGGCGTTCGGCGAGATGTGCGGACGATTTGTGAACCAGCTCAATACCGAAGCCAAGGGGACAGTCCAGATTCGGCTGGTGGGCGGTCCGGAAGCCATTCCCTCTTTCGAGCAGGCCAATGCTGTGCGTAGCGGCGTGCTTGATGTGGTGTGCCTGCCGCCCGCGTTTTATGTGAGCGTCATGCCCGAGGCTGATTCGCAGATTTTGGCCACCACCTCGACCATCGAGCAAAAAAAATCTGGCGCCTATGCAACCTTGCAGGCAGCCCATCGCCAGCGCATGGGCACTCATCTGCTCGCCTCCTACGGTGATGGCATCCGGTTTCATATCTTTACGAGCAAGCCCGTTGCCAAGGTGGAGGACCTCAAGGCGATGAAGCTGCGCACCACCCCCAATTACACGCCGTTCTTTCAGGCTCTGGGAGTGAGTCTGGTCAACACGGCACCCGGTGAAGTTCAACAGGCGCTCGAACGCGGCGTGGTTGACGGTTACGGCTGGCCGCTCATCGGTATTTTCGATCTGGGCTGGGGTGCTTTCACACGCTATCGCGTTGATCCGGGTTTCTACACGGTCATTGTCAACGTGCTGGTCAATGACAAGAAATGGCAGTCGCTCACGCCGGCGCAGCGCGCAGCACTGGAAAAGACCGCGGCCTGGTTCGATCAGGAAAACGTCAAGTGGGTGGCTGACAAGGTGGCAGCGGAAAGTAAGCGTCAGGCTGATGCTGGGATCCGCGCGGTTGATCTGGGCGCTGAATTCAGGAAGGGCGCTTATGACGCCTACTGGAGCGAGATGATCAAGCGTGCGCCAGAGCAGACCCGTGCGCTGCGGCAGGTGCTCGACCGTTGAACAGCAACAGCATCAAGCTCCCGGTCATTCAGTCGGGGCAGGGCCCCGTATCTCGTCCACAGCGGCGGCGTTCGCTCATCGGTCAGCCGCTACCACGGCCGAAGGCGCGCCAGCTGGTCTCCGGGCGCGGCCGTTATCTCGATGACCTGCAGATCGCGGGTGCGTTGGCGGCTGCGTTTCTTCGCAGTCCTCATCCGCATGCCCGGTTACTGGCGCTGGACACCACGGCGGCGCGCAACTCGCCAGGTGTGGTGGCGGTACTGACTGCTGATGATCTGGAGCCGGTACTCAAGCCTTGGATCGCGCGAATGCCCACGCTCGCTGCGCATCGTTCCGTGGAGCAGTCTGCATTGGTGAAGGAGCGCGCGCTCTGGCAGGGCCAGCCGGTTGCGCTGGTACTCGCCGAGACAGGGGCGCAGGCTGAGGACGCGGTTGCGCTGATCGATGCTCAATGGGACCCGCTCCCCGCACTCGCGAGTGCGTCCGCAGCCCTTGCGAGCGATGCGATCATCCTGCATGCCGAGCTCGGCGATAACCTCCTGTTTCAACATCGGATCGATGCGGTCCGCGATCACGCCCCGCCTGCGGTTGACCTTGAACGGCGGCTCCGGTTTCCGCGCCATACTGGCGTGTCGCTCGAGCCGCGAGGCCTGATTGCCGACTTCGATCCCGCGCAGCAGCAGCTCACCGTCCATGCGTCCACGCAGGTTCCGCACCAAATGCGGGCGGTGCTTGCCGCCCAGCTGTCGCTCGCCGAGCATCAGGTAAGGGTGGTGGTGCCCGATGTGGGCGGCGGGTTTGGTGTGAAGCTTCATTGCTATGAGGACGAAATGGCGGTAGCCGCCGCTGCGCGGCTTCTTGCGCGTCCGGTGAAATACGTGGTCGACCGACTGGAGGCGTTTGCGTCCGACATTCACTCGCGCGCTCACACAGTATCGGCACGCATCCGGGTGGCGGCCGACGGCACGCTGCTGGGTTTCGAGGTGGACGATCAGGTCGAAGCGGGCGCGGTATCGGTGTATCCCCGCAGTAGCGCCTTGGAGGCCTTGCATGCCGTCTCTGGCATTGCAGCGCCCTACCGGGCCCTGTCGCTTCGTGCCCGGGTCCGCGTCGCTTTTCAAAATAAACCCGCGATCGGCTCCTACCGAGGCGTTGGGCAACCGATTGCCTGCGCGGTCACCGAGATGCTGATTGATTCCGCCGCACGCGCGCTCGGTATTGACCCGGTGGAAATCCGTCGCAGAAATTTCCGCTCGCTCGAGCGCGACGGACCGCGAACCCCGGGTGGCCTGGAGCCTGGCGGGGAGCTGAGTTTTAACGCCTGCACAGACCAGTTGCTCGAGCTGATGAATTACCCGTTGCTGCGCGATACGCAGTGGCAGGCACGTGCGCAGGGGCGTAGCCTTGGTATCGGGTTTGCAAGTTTCATTGAACAATCGGCCCCCAACTCCATGGCCTACGGCGGCGCGGGCGTGGCGATTGCGGCAGGTGATGGCTGTTCACTGCGGCTGGAGGCCAACGGTGGATTCACCTGCATCACCAGCGCCCAGTTTCAGGGCCAGGGGCTGGAGACTGGCCTCGGTCAGCTGATTGCCGATGCGTTCGGGATCGATCTCGATTCAATCAGGATCGTGCACGGCGATACCGCGGTGACCCCCATGGGCGGTGGAACCTGGGCCTCGCGAGGTTTGTCCGTGAGTGGCGAGGCGACTCTTGTGGCAGTGGGCGAGCTGAAACAGCGGCTGGTGAAGGCGGGGGCCGAGCTGCTGGAGGCACAGGAAGCTGATCTCGAGTTCGCCGAGGGTAGGCTTCGGGTCGTGGGTACGGACCGCAGTGTGGGGCTCGCCGAGATCGGCTTTGTTCTGCACTACCAGCCGTATCGCTTGGGCCCGATTGGCCCGGTGGAGCCGATGGTGACCGCGCATGTTCAGCCATCGCGCCCCTACCAGATTGCCAATGGCGTTCAGGCCAGCCTGGTGCAGGTCGATACCGATACCGGACTGATCCATCTTCTGGGGCATTGGGTAGTTGATGACTGCGGACGCGTCGTCAATCCGCTTTTGGTCGATGAGCAGTTACGAGGCGGTGTGGTGCAGGGAATCGGCGCCGCGCTTTTTGAGGAGTGCCGCTATGACGATCACGCGCAACTGCTGTCAGGTACGCTAGCCGATTACCTGGTTCCCATGGCTGCGGAAATGCCCGATATCGTGGTCGGGCACGTTGAAACACCAGTGCCCGGGACGCTGCTCGGTGGCAAGGGTGTGGGAGAGGCGAGCATTGTGGGGGCTGCGGCTGCGGTGGCCAATGCGGTGAACGATGCGCTCGCACCTCACGGCGTTGAGATGTTCGAGCTTCCGCTCACGCCGGAGCGGGTGCTGCTGGCATTGGCGGCCGCTGCCGACCGGTCCGCAGCGTCCGCGCCGGTCGCTTTCTGACCCGGGCATCGCTTGAAGATTCTTGCCATCGACGAGCAGACCGTGCCGCTCGCTGCACCGATGAGAAACGCGTCGGTTGCCTACGACACCATGACAGCATCGGCGCTCGCGGTGGTGACGGACTGTGTGATGAACGGTGAGCGGGTCGTGGGTTATGCGTTCGACTCCATCGGCCGCTATGGAAAGGGGGGGCTGCTGCGTGACCGCTTCATTCCACGGCTGCTCGCCGCCTCGCCTGGGGCGTTGCTCGACGCTCGGGGTTTGATCGATCCCGATGCGGCGGTGGCTGCGCTGATGGAAAACGAAAAGGACGGAGGGCATGGTGAGCGGCCCGGCGCGGTGGGGCTGATCGACGCAGCGCTCTGGGATTTGCGGGCCAAGCTCGAGGCGAGGCCGCTCTGGCGAGTGCTCGCCGAGCGGGCGGGGCGACGCGCGCCCGGGCAGGCACATGCGTTCGATGTCTATGGATCATGCGGACACTTCCGCCCTGGCCGCGGCACAGCAGAGCTCGACGGACTTGCCCGGGAGGTCCAGGCGGCCAGGTCGGCAGGATTCTCGACCATCAAGATCAAGCTGGGCGGGTCAAATATTGACGATGATCTGGCCCGTACCCGCGTGGCACTTGCAGCGGCGGAAGGCGCGCGGGTGGCTGTTGATGTCAACGGCAAGCTCGATGCGGCGATTGAATCCGCTTGGCTCCAGGCGATGGCTCGCCTGGATGTGGCCTGGGTGGAGGAACCCGCGTCGCCGCTCGACTTCCTCCGGCTATCGAAGATTGCCGCCGGGACGCCCTTGCCGCTTGCAACCGGCGAGAATCTGTTTTCGCTCGATGATGCGCGTAACCTGCTTCGCTACGGGGGGTTGCGGCCCGATCGCGACCTGATCCAGATTGATATCTCGCTCAGCTACGGTGTGGGTGAATATCTTCATATCCTGGCCGAATTTGAGGCCGCCGGCTGGAAGCGCGCGGCGTTTGTGCCTCACGCCGGCCATCTCTTTGCGGCGCAGGCGGTCGCCGGACTTGGGCTTGGCATGCATGAATCGGCTTCGGATGTGTCACTGCCGTTTGGTGGCCTCTGGGACGGCGCGGCCATCGCCACGGGCCGCGCCGCAGCCTGTGAGGCACCCGGCGTCGGATTCGAGCTAAAAAATAGCCTGTTTCAATGGCTCAAACCCCTGGTGACGCGTGACCGTGATTCGGCCAGCGTTGCCTCGATCAATGCCGGCTGACGGAGCATTTCATGAGCAACTCTGAACCTAGCCTCAAGGCGAGCCTGCGGCATATCGCCATCTCGGTACCAGATATCGAAGCGGCTGCGCGCTTTTATGAAAGCACCTTCGGTATGAAGCGGGTGAATTTCGCGGCTACGCCCTTTGGCGATGGACTCTCCTTATCTGATGGCGTGGTGAACCTCACTCTGCTGCATTTCCATACCGATTCGGCGGCCGGAGACGAGCGCGGCAAAGACTTCAATGGCATTCATCACATTGGATTCATCGTCGAGGATCTGGAGGCGATGAGCGCACATATCGAGCAGAACGGTGGCCGCTTCCATCGAGAACTGAAAGGCGGCGGCGGCGTTGATTTCGAGCGCAAGTTCCGAGACCCGAATGGCGTGGTCTTTGACATCTCGCACAAGGGCTGGGTGGGGGCGAAAACTTGAGCCACGTGGTGTCAGTGTCATTGGGGTTGTGCCGGTGAAACCAGCTCCTTTTTCGTATCTGCGTCCCGAGTCGCTCGCGGCGGCGCGCGAAGCGCTTCTTCGCCACGGGCCGGAGGCGCGAATCCTGGCCGGTGGTCAAAGTCTCCTGCCAATGATGGCGCTGCGTGTGGCGCAGCCAGCGGTGCTGGTCGACATTGGCCGGATTGCCGAGCTTCGGGGGGTCACGCGCGACGAGCGCGGGCTGAGGGCGGGCGCGCTCACCTGCCACGCAGAGCTGCTCTCGTCCCCGGTCGTTCAAGCTTCGGTGCCGCTCCTGTCGTTGGCGCTGCCGCATGTTGCACACGCGGCCATTCGCAATCGCGGCACGCTGGGGGGAAGCTTGGCGCTCGCCGATCCTGCCGCCGAACTTCCCGCGTGTGCGCTGGCACTGGAAGCGGTCATGCACATCAACGGCAGCCTTGGCAGTCGGGCTGTGCCAGCAGCTGAGTTTTTTCAAGGTCTCTACAGCACCGTTGTGGGCGATGGCGAGATTCTGACCGCAGTCGTGTTTCCCGTCAGCGCCTCTGGCGAACAGGTTTTTTTTGACGAGATCAGCAGGCGCCGTGGCGACTATGCGATCGCGGGGCTGGCCGCTGTTGCGCGGGCCGACCAGACGCTGCGCCTGTCGTTTCTCGGCTGTGGCGACCGGCCCATGCGGGCGCCGCACGCCGAAGCGCTGGCGGCCGATGCACGCCGGTCAATGCGCGTGCCGGATCGTGGGGAGCTGAAGGCCGCACTGGCCACTGACCTTGATCCCCCGTCCGATTTGCAGGCTAGCGCCGATACCCGGCTTCATCTTGCCGCAGTACTGGTTGAGCGCGCGCTCCGGTCGTGGTCGGCGCACGGCAACGCTTCCTCTCAGGACACGATATGAACTCAGCCCAGCCTATGTTGTCCCCAGATGAGCCGATCGAAGTCCGCGTCGTGGTAAACGGTCGTGCGACGCGGCGCCATGTATCGCCGCGGACACACCTTGCGGACTTTCTTCGCCATGAGTTGCACCTCAAAGCCACCCATGTGGGCTGCGAGCATGGTGTGTGCGGCGCATGTACCGTTCGCGTCAATGGCGACATCGTTCGCGGCTGTCTGGTGCTAGCCGTACAGGTCGATGGCTGTGAAGTCACCACGTTGGAGGGGCTCGATGCAAGCGGCGAGATTGCCGACCTGCAGGATGCCTTTGTTCGCCACAATGCCCTTCAATGCTGGTTCTGCACGCCCGGCATGCTGCTCTGCGCTGCAGAACTTCTGGAGCGCTCGCCCACCACGGATCGTGCCCGGATCCGAGACCACCTTTCCGGTAATTACTGCCGCTGCACGGGTTATCACGCGATTGTGAGTGCTGTGGCGGAAGTGGCCGCCGGGCGGATGAGCGGGGCAGGGTCGAGCGCACGCAATCCGGACTAGTCGTGAGATTCGAACTCCCTCCCGCATCCCAACCCTGGCGCCTGCGGCACCAGCCGTTCGGCGCGCAGCTGATGTCGGCGGTCTGGGCGGGCAAGGGGCTGGATCACGAACTCCTGTTCGCGAGCGGGCGCTTGCCTGGCCCTCAGGCACCGTTCCGTGGTGGCGTCCCGGTCATATTCCCGCAGTTCAGCGAGCTTGGGCCCCTGCCCAAACATGGTCTGGTTCGAACAGCGCTCTGGCGCGAAGTGGCGCTGCACGCCAAGGGTACGGGCTTTTCTTACCAGCTTGAGATGGATCAGACCCTAGACGAGCGCTGGCCGCACACTGCCCGACTCGAACTGACCGGGCAACTCGAGCGACACGCACTCGAGATCATGCTTGCTGTGGAGAATGTCGGGCGCAGTGCGTTTGACTGGACGGGCGGCCTGCATCCTTATTTTTCGACCCTTGACTGTCTGGCAGCAACGCTGATCGGGCTGGAGGGCTCCGGGCTTTCTGATCGCTATGACACGCGTGTGTCGCGGGAGCGGTTGACACCGCTTTCTTGGACGGGCGACACTTTCGAGCGGCTTTATGCCGAGGCGCCACCGCTCACGCTGAATGCTGGTGGCCACCCTGTGCGGCTGTCGTGCTCTGGCTTCGATCAGTGGATGATCTGGAACCCGGGACGGGAACTCTCCCGTACGATCAGTGATCTCGGACCCGAGGACTGGCGCCAGTTTGTGTGCATCGAGCCCGTGATTATCACGCGCCCCAGCCGGCTCGCCCCGGGGGAAATATTTCGGGGTCGCCTGCGTATCGAGCTGCTGGTGAGCTGACCCACCGGCGGGTGGGCGAGTTCACCCGGTCGCAGGCGCGATTCAGGTGGTGCGTGGTGCGCCGGCAAGCGCAGCCTTGACGCGCTCCGGCGTGAGCGGGTAGGCGCGGATGCGGATACCGGTTGCATCGGCCACTGCGTTGGCAATGGCCGCCGGGAAGCAGACGATTGCGGGCTCGCCCGCGCCGCCGATCGGCTTGTCGGGCCGGTTGAGAAGCACCATCTCGACCTGTCCCGGCACGTCGTCGAGCGTGGCGATCGGGTAGGTTCGCCAGTCAACGCTCGTGACCTCGCGCTCGTTGAAGCTTACCTCCTCGTAAAGCGAGCGGCTGATGCCCTGCATGATTTGCCCTTCGAGGGCGGCGCGCACCCCGGCGGGATTGACCATCATGCCGCAGTCATGTCCGATGACGACACGCCTGAGCCAGATTCGTCCGGTGTCGCGGTGAACCTCGACCTCGACGGCGACGGCTGCATGCGCCTGGTAGCCCGAATGAAGCGCAATACCTCTTCCTACCATGACTGATCCGCGCTCCCGGCGTGAATCGGTTCGCGGCTGCCAGCCGATCGCTTTCGCGGCTGCGCGGATGACGTCGATTTCACGCGGCTCCTTGAGATGCCTGATCCGGAACTCGACCGGGTCGACGTCCGAGGCGAGCGCAACCTCGTCGATGAAACATTCCTGGCCGAACCGGGTCTGAAGTTCCTGGGGCGCGCGCAGATGCGCGGTTCGCATCGGTGAGGCCTCCTGCAAATAAGGGGGTACCGTCTCCCACCAGTGCACATGGTTGGGGAACTGATAGGTTTCCTCGGGAACGTTGAAGTTGTAGGCGTTCCACTTCGGGTGACCAGTGAGCATCCCGACCAGTACGTGCTCAGGGCTTTCGCCCGTGAAGCGAACGTCCCAGCCGTTGAAACCCTTTGCACGGAAATACCAGCCCGTTAATTTTCCGTCCTTATCCAGACCGGCCTTCATGCTGATGATGCCAGCCGGTGCCTTGGGATCCCATGCGGTTCCCTCCTCGCGCGACCATTGCATGCGAACGGGTCGGCCCAAGGCCTGTGACAGAAGCGCCGCTTCATAAGGTGCTTCGTCTGCATCGCTTCGCCCATAGGAGCCCGCGCCATGCATCCACTTTACCTGCACGTTCTCTGGCGCGAGGCCAAGGAATTTGGCGATACCGTCGCGCAGGAAGTGGGGCTTCTGGGTGTCGGCCCAGATTTCGGCCTTGTCGCCTCGTACGTCGGCCACTCCGCACGAGGGAGCGATCCTGGCGTGCGACTGGAAGGCGCATTCGTAGTCGGCCTCGATCACGCGCGCAGACTGTGCCAGGGCGGCAAGCGTGGGCGCGGGATCAAAGGCCTTTTTGCCGCCAAACATCGGTATCGCATTGGAGGCCGTGGGTTGCGCCTGCCGAATGTAGTTGAAAACGCCCGTGTCGCCGCCCGTAAAGGGAGGGCGCACGTCGCTCCACTGCACCTTTAGCAGGCGCGCGGCGCGAACTGCATCCCACTCGGATTCAGCAACTACGGCTATAAAGCCACCCTTCACGAAGTGCCTCGCACCAGCGATCGCGGCGATCGATGCGCCATCGACCGAGATCGGTTGTGCGCCGGCTACCGGTGGCCTGACGGCGCGAGCATGAAGCAGTCCGGCTGGCCGGATGTGTGCGGTGTAGTGCTCAGTGGGAATGATCTTGTCGGCAATGTCGCGGCGCTTGAACTCCCGGCCGACAATGCGATACTCGGAACGATCTTTCGGCTTGGCTTCGCCCGTGGCATTCATCCCGTTACCGATCGCGTTATTCCACTTGAGCTGGGTGTTGAAGTTCTTTCCGCCCACGAGCTGCGTATAGGTGACCCCGCGTGCCGGCTCTGCGGTGATGAAGATCCGGCCATCTCGGACTGTGAGGGAGGATGCGGTAACACCGAGCTGCTGGGCGGCCGAGGCGACGAGCACACGTCGCGCCTCGGCAGCCGCGTTTCTGAGCGGGTTGGCGCCCATGCGAAGCCCGGTGCTGCCGCTGCCGCCACCCTGATTGGGGGCGAGCCGGGTATCGCCGAGCGTGACCTGAACGCTTTCGAACGGAACGTCGAGCTCTTCGGCGACGATTTGTGCGTAGGCAACATCGAGCCCCTGTCCGCAGTCCATCTTGCCGGAGTTGACCGTGACGATACCGTCGGCTGCGATCCGGATCCAGGTGTCCAGCGAACTCGGGTGAGGGCCAACGATTCGAGGTGAGGCGGCCTGCGCGGCAGCATCCAGGGCGCCGGTGGCGAGCCCTGCGCCCACACCGACCTGAATAACCAGCGCGCCCGAGGACTGTAGAAAGGCGCGGCGCGATACGGTGATTTCGTTCATGCGCGTTGCTCCTTCAGGATTTCGAACCGGTGGCCATGGTGCGGGCCGCCTGGTGGATGGCTCGGTGAATGGCGATCTGCGTGCCGCAGCGGCACAGGACTCCGGACATGGCTTCGCGGATTTCAGCGTCGCTCGCCCGTGGGTTTTTCTCGAGCAACGCAACGGTACTCATGACCCAGCCATTGGCGCAATAGCCGCACTGGGCCGCCTGCTGATCGATGAACGCCTGCTGCACCGGATGGGCTTTGCCGCCTTGCGCCAGCCCGTCCAGGGTGCGAATTGCCCGACCGGTGACCGAAGCAGCGCTGATCACGCAGGAGCGCATCGGTGCGCCGTCGACCAGGACCGTGCAAGTGCCGCACTGCGCAACGCCACAGCCAAATTTGGGTCCCTTCAGCTTAAGACGGTCGATGAGCACGTAGAGCAGTGGCTCGTCGGCTTGCGCGGTCACGGTGTGACGGGTGCCGTCGATATTGAGCGTGTAGTCGGGCACGAATGTCTCCTTGTAGTGGATCGGTTCGGCTGCGTGAGTGCAGGCGCAGGGTCAGCCTGCGGGCGGCGGGGCCGGTTTCGTTTCGTCTGACCACAGTCGGCCGGCGGTGGCCCAGTCATGACGTTCAACGTCGGTGAAGATGATGTCAACGCTGCCGGGCGAGACGCCCAGTGTCTTCGCGCAGGCTTCGGTGAGCGCTTGCGCAAGCGCCCGTTTCTGTTCAGTGGTGCGACCGGCAAAGAGGTCGACTCGCAGGGCAGGCATGGCATATCTCCGAGAAATCTAAAGCCCCAGCATGCCGTGAGAGGGCCAGGCTGCGCTACCATCAGGTGTTCCAATTTACGCCTTTTTGCGCAGACTTCGATGAATGACGCTTTCACTTTGATCGTCGGTGCCGGCCCGGTGGGATTGGTGCTCGCCTGGCGGCTCGTTCGAGCAGGTCATGCAGTTCGGATTTTCGAACGTGAGCCCCGACTTGAGCCGATGCTGCGCAGTTCCACCTTTCATCCTCCCACGCTGGATCTGCTCGATGAGGACGGAATCGGTGCGGCGCTTCATACGGCAGGTCGCAAAACTCCCACCTGGCAGATCAGGCTTCATGAAACCGGCGAGCGCGCGGAATTTGACCTTGCGACCATCGCTGACATCACCGCCCATCCGTGGCGTCTGCAGTGCGATCAGTCGGTGTTGGTGAACACCCTGGAGGCCTGGCTTGAGCGCCACGCACCCGGCTCGGTCGTTCGGGGCGCGCCGGTGGAACGCATCGGTCAGGATGACGAGCGGGTCTGGCTTGACTGGCGCGATGCACAAGGCAGTCTCCACCGCGTGCAGAGCGCGTTTCTCGTCGGTTGCGATGGTTCGCGAAGCGTGGTGCGCGAGGCGATCGGCGCCGAATTTGAAGGCACCGTGTACCCCGAGACCACGGTGCTTGTCACCACCACCTTTCCGTTTGAGGAGCACCTGCCCGGTCTATCGGGTATCAACTATGTCTGGGCGCCCGACGGCACCTACAGCCTTCTGCGACTGGCCGACGTCTGGCGGGTGAGTCTCCATCCTCATGATGATGAGTCGGCGGAAGCGCTCATGCAGCCAGAGCGAATCGCCGAGCGTCTGGGACGGATCACGCCGGCTGCAGGCGCTGCGCCCATTGGCGAAGTGCGGCCGTATCGCGTCCACCAGCGGCTTGCTTCGCACTGGGTGAAGGGCCGAATCGCGATCGCGGGCGACGCCGCGCACCTCAATCATCCCAAAGGGGGGATGGGGATGAACGGCGGCATTCACGACGTATTCGAACTCGCTGAGTCGCTGATCGATATTGCCGAGGGTGCCCGGCCTGAGAGCATGCTGGCCCGCTATCAGGCGCGCAGGCTACCGGTCATGAGGGATGACATCATCGGCCAGGCTGACGGTAACCGCGCCCGCATGTGGGAGTCCGCGCTCGAGGACCGTCGCCGCATGCTGGCGGATCTGCAGGCGGTTGCTGCCGACCCTGCGCGGGCGCGCGCGCATCTGCTCCGCACGTCGATGATCGATGGTCTGCGCCGCTCAAAATCGCTAGGCTGAAGCGCGCCCGCCGGTCGCCCCCAGACGTGCTGCCAGTTCAGAACCTTGCGCGAAATCGCGCTCCCCAGCCCTTTCCTGAGATCACGTCAAGAAGGGGGCCCGCTTGGGCGGATGCGCCCTGCGCCAGCCGAACAGCATTCCAGGCGAGCGCAAGCATGCAGGACAATACAGGCGCACCGCGCCACTGAGGATGCTCCAGCACGGTGGCGAGCGACGGCATACCTGTTCCGAGCGCGACGATCGCCTGCGCGCGGTCAGTGGTGAGCGATCGCAGCGCAACGCGGGTCGTATCGGACCGAATGGCGTAAATAGGATGAAATGCAGTTGCCTCCGATCCAACCCGGATGACTTCGACCACCTCGAGCCCGCGGGCCTGCCAGTACTTGACGCTTTCCGCGGTGAGGCTCTCGGAGTAGGGCGACAGCAGCGCGATCCGCTGCGCTGACAGGACCTCGCAGGCTCCGACGACCGAGCGCCCCGCACTGGTCACTGGTCGTCCGAACCGGGTTGAGAGGCCGTTGAAGAGCTGATCCTCGCGTTCGGGGCCGATGAGGTACGACGAGCCCGTGCAGGCGGCAGCCACCGCAACGATCGGCGCATTGGCAAACTGGGCGATGGTGTCGTCCAGCCGCTCGAAGTATTCGATCAGCCGGCTCTCCAGCGTGGATTGCATACTCGTCATGCGCGCGACCAGCGGCTCAACGCCGCGCGGCATCAGTGCAGCGAACTCGATCTCCGCAGTGGTGTTGGCCTGGGGCGTGAGCAGGCCGATCAGGCCTTTCGGTGCGTACTGCACGCTCATGACGACTTCTCCTGCGAGAGCAGGGGTTGGGCCAGAGCGCAGGCAATCGCGGCCTCCAGAGTCGCGACCTGGACCTCGAGCGGTAGTGTTGGGGTTTGCGCGCTGAAGCTGCGCGGGGCGTCGTCGCGGTCGGCGCTACGCTCGCGCTCGCTTCGACGTTGCACGGGGAGGATGGGCAGATGGATGAAACCGCAGCGAACGCGGCTGTGACTCAGTCGATGCATCAAACCGTAGAAAAGATCATTGCAGACAAAGGTGCCAGCGCTGTTTGAGAGAGCAACCGGATGGCCGTCAGCCTGTAGCGAGCGAAGCATTGCCCGGAGCGGCAGTCCGCTTGGATAGGCGTAGGGGCCGTTTGGGCTCACTGGTTCATCAACGGGCTGGTGGCCGTCGTTGTCGGCAATCCGCGCATCGCGCACGTTGATTGCGACGCGCTCAATCGTGATGTCGGCCCGTCCTTCCGCCTGACCGAGACTAATGACAAGTTCAGGCGCAATCGTATCGATGAGGCGATTGATCTCATCAATGCAGCGTCCGAATCGACAGGGCACCTGCGCGGAAATCACCTGAAACAAGCGGGACGCTGGGTCGCTGGCGATCAACTTTCCATCCAGAGCGCGGGCGACCTCCCAGGAAACGTTGAGCAGATGTCCGTCAAACGGTTCGAAACCAGTGACCAGCACGCGGCCGGCAGACGGGCGAGCCGAGGCATTTTGCGATCCGGTTGTAGTGGCCATCGTCGTGTCCTGAACACTAAGGCATCTTCAGGGAAACCGCCTGAGCAAGCTGTGAGGAGCGTCAAACGCAGACGCTGCGCGTCCTCTCAGCCAGTGGGCGCGAACCGCGCCTTCCAGAGCCCCCACGGGCGATCAATCACCGCTCGGTTGGTGGCTTCCGATAGCGCGGCCTCGTCATCGTCCAGATAAGTCACCTCTCCACCAAGCGTCATGGTGCGGCTCTGAAGTTCAGCATTGTTCTGGGTGTAGACCGCGCGAAATACCGCGATCGGAATGGTCTGGCCGACGCTGCAGAAGCCATGACCGCGCATCAGGACCACGGTGTCCCCGGCCAGCACATCGGCGAGCGCCGCGCCCTGCTCGACGTTACGGATCAGCATGTCGGTGGCGCCGAAGCGCTCACGGATTTCAAAGACCGATACCCCGTTTCGCAGAAAACTGCCCATGTGGCAGATCGGACGCAGTCGCGCCGACGAGCTTGAAAACGGTACGACCGACGGCGCGTGGCTGTGCACCACGGCGTTCACATCGGGGCGCTTGCGGAGAATCTCGCCGTGGATGAAACGCTCGAGGTAGGGCTTGCGCAGGTCACCCGCCACCGGCGTGCCATCGAGCTCAAACGCCATGATGTCGTCTCTCGTGACCAGTTCGGGTGCAAGCGAGCGCGACAGCAGGAAGCGGTCGGAGCGGTCAGGGTGACGAACGCTGATATGGCCAAAGCCGTCAACAATGCCGAGGCCCGCCAGGATCCGGTTGGCGGTGACCAGATCGTCAAGCAGGGCAGAAAGGCTATTGCTCATGGGCGAAGATCTCAGCGGCTGGCATCGGTGTACCACGTGGGGTCGTAGTAGGCGGCAAGCCCCTGCATTTTCTTGATGGGTTTGCCGAATTTCTCTCGCAGCTGAATGACGGTGCGCGTGCCGGCTTCGCTGATCTTCGCATCGCGCGTGAAGCCGGTTCTGGGATGGAGGAGCACGTCATACGAGGTGAGCGCGCTTTGCGCGGTGGCGCCCTTGACCTTGCCGACGAACAAATCGATAGCGGGCTGTTTGTTGGTCGGGTCGTAAAGCCAGTTAAGTGCCTCGCGATAGCCGCGAATGAAACCTACCAGGTCGCGGGCGTTTTGCGTGGCCCAGGTTTTTCGAACGCCCGCCACCAGCCCCTGATAGTCGCCAAGCGCCGCGTCAGCATCGGCCAGCACGTTGAAGCCCTGAGTCTTCGCCACGACCTCGAACGGCGAAATCAGCATGGTGGCGGCATGCTCTTTTTTCAGCAGTGATTGATACCGCTGCAGCACCCCGCCCGCCCCGACTGTGGTGTAGTCGCGGTCGAGCACCAGGCCGTTTCGTGCCAAGATTTCAAGCAGAACGAAGGCGTAGCCGGTGGTGAGCGCGTCGACCGACAACTGTTTGCCTTTCAACTCAGCGAGGCTGCGAACTTCGGGCACGCTGGTGAGGCGCAGGAAGCCGTTGTCGGCCCCCATCACCGCGATCAGCTCGCTGGCATCCGCTTCGATTCCTCCCTGGCCTTCGCGGTAGGCGATCAGATTGTCAATCGCGGTCATCGCGATGTCGAACTTCCCCTCGATCATTCCAGTGAGTTGAAAGCGTGAGTTGGGCGTGTCAATGGTATTCACCTTCACGCCATGCCGGGCAAAGAAGCCCTTTTCCTGCGCGACCCAGATGGGCCAGTTGAAGCCGCCAGGAAACACGATCACGCTGAGTTCGCGCGGGTTACCCTGGGCGGTCGCAGGCGCCGCAGCGAAAAGTGAACCTGCGGTGATGGCTGCGCAGCCAAGGGCGGTCAGGCTGGCGAAAATTCGGCGGGATAGTGTCACGGGTGCCTCCTTGAGTAAGATTTGCAGAACCGGACGCTGGCGGAGCATGAAACGCTGGCCGGCGAGATCCTCAAGCATTCATTCTGCACGAAGAGTTCCATTTCAAGGGATGCGCTGGTGCAATATCTCGGAGATCTGAGGCTGGCTGGGGGATTAACCCCCGCCAGCCTGGTGCCGCGCGATGGCCCTGAAAGCGTCTCGCGCTAAATCCGGGTTTGAAGGTAGACTCCGCCGCTGTGCATGAAGCGTTCACCCCCCCCCTTGTTTTTTAATGAATTTCGGCCCCGCTACCCAACGCCTATCGAACGACTCAGTCCTTGACGGTACCCAGGGGGGTATCGCGCTCGGCCTTTTTCTCATGCCTGCCAGCCTGCCAAGGCGAGCGCTTGCCGATGCGCTCGACTGGAATCATGATGTGCTTTGCGCGGCCGACCGCCTGGGATATTCCGAAGCCTGGATCGGACAGCATTTCACCACGCCCTGGGAGCCGATCGCCTCGCCGCAGCAGGTGATCGCTCGGGCGCTGGGGCACACTTCGCGGATCCGCCTCGGCACTGGTGTGGAAGTGCTGTACAACTCGCACCCGGTCAGGCTTGCGCTGGAACTCGCGCAGCTAGACCATCTTGCGCGAGGCCGTCTGATGTTCGGCTTCGGGTCGGGCGGTACCGGGACAGATTTCCAGCTTTACGGCGTCGACCCGCGTGCCGATCAGCACAGCGCCATGGCGAGCGAGGCGCTGGCCATCATTTTTGATTGCTGGAAGCCCGGGGGGCCCGATCGGTTCGACGGCCAGTTCTGGCAGGTGCATCGGCCAGCCTACGACGATCGGTATGTCTGGCACATTGAGCCTTATGGCGATCCCCGGCCGCGAGTTGCACTGGCCGGGTTCATGCCGCGCTCAGCCTCCATGCGGCTTGCGGGGGAGCACGGCTACATTCCGCTGTCGTTTCATGTGGCACCCGAGCACATGTCGCTCCACTGGCAGGGGATCTGCGAGGGGGCCGCACAGTCGGGTCGTACGCCGTCACGCGCGCGCTGGCGGCACATCCGTGACATCTATGTCGCCGAATCAGCCGCTGAGGCGCGGCGGGCTGCGCGTGACGGCTGCATGGGGCAGTTCTGGGATCGTCACTTCATGAAAACGATCGGACGCTCAGGTTCCCTGAATCTCTTCAAACGGCCAGCGGCGCCGCCGGAGGCCACGGGCGACGCGGCCTCGATGATCGAACACCGCTCGTGGTACGTCGGGACCCCGGACCAGGTGGTCGAGCTGATCCTCGAGCATCATGAAATCACTGGTGGTTTCGGTACCCTCCTGCAACTCGGCTATGACTATGCCGACCCGGGTTGGCGAGAGGGTTGGATGCGCTCGATGGCGCTGCTCGCAACCGAGGTGATGCCAGCGGTCAACCGTCGGCTCGCCGCTGCGCGCTCATCGCAAGCGGTGCCTCACTGATGCGGCAGGCAGCGGTCCCCTGCGGGTGGCGCGCATGCTGCTGATCCAGCAACTGATCAACGGGCTGATGCTGGGTGGGATTCTGGCCTTCGTAGCGGTGGCATTCACGCTCACGATCGGTATGCTCAATTTTCTCAACTTCACCATCCCGGCGCTCTTCATGGTCGCGGCGATGCTGGGATGGGCGCTGCTTACCCCCGGCGCCCATCCGCTCGCCCTTGGGCTGCATTGGCTGCCGGCGCTCGCGCTCGGCATACTGGCGGCGGTATTGGCGTCGCTACTCATCGAGCGCTTCACCTACCGCTATATGAAAACCCGCTACGGCGACGCGACCGAGCACGCGTTGCCTCTGGTGAGTTCGCTTGGGTTTCTGATCGTGTTCGAGCACCTTGCAATGACGCTCTGGGGGGGGGACCCGCAGCGATTCGAACTGCCCTTTCGCAACACCGATCTGACCGTCGCAGGATTTGTCATTGGGCTGCCGCAACTTTTCGCGCTGGCACTCGCCATTGCCCTGGTAGCGGCCCTGCAGACGCTGCTGTCGCGCAGCCGAATCGGGCGGGCGCTTCGTGCGATCGCCGAAAATCCAGATGCTGCAACCCTGATGGGCGTCGAGGTTCAACGACTGGTACCGCTGGTGTTTGTGATCACCGGTATCTTGTCCGCACTCGCGGGCATTCTCTATGCGGTGAGCTACGGAACGGTCACGCCGTTCATGGGCGACGCTATTGCGACCGATGCCATTGCCGCAATGGTATTGGGCGGGCTGGGTAATGTCTGGGGGGCGATCGCAGGCGGCCTTCTGGTGGGCTTGGTGAAGGTACTAGCCATCAGCTTTTTCGGCGCCGAGATCGAAAAAATTCCGGTCTGGGGGCTGCTGCTGGTCATCCTGGTGTTCAGGCCGTCAGGCTTGTTCGGTGCGTCGCGAATCGGCAAAGGCAAATTCTGATGAGCGGCTACCTCGAGGGGCTGATCGCCGTCCTCTCCATCAACATCATCATCGCCTACTCGGTCTATCTGCCAGCGGCGGCGGGGCTCCTGAATCTCGGTTCTGCGGGCTTTGTGCTGCTGGGCGCCTACACAGCGGGCGCGCTCACGTCGCTATACGGCCTGCCGCTCTGGGGGGCGGTGCCCGCGGGCGGTTTGCTTGCCGCGTCGATTGCGTTTGCAGTGTCGTTTCCCATTCTTCGCACACGCGGGGTCTACATGGTGCTTGCCACGTTCGCGTTTGCAGAGGTGGTGGGAGGGGTGCTGCTCAACTGGCCGGGCCTGGGGGGCGCGGCAGGGTTGTCGGTCATCGCGTGGCCTGGGCTGGGTGCGGTGGTGGCGGTCACGATTGCAGTGGTTGCCGGCGCGGCATGGCTCATGTCCACCCGCTTCGGGCTGTCGGTCCGCGCCATTCATGACGATGAAAGCGTTGCCCGCCTGTTCGGTGTCGACCTGCGTGGCACACAGGTGGCGGCGTTCACGCTGGGCGGGTTTGTCGGTGGGGTGGGCGGTGCACTGCTGGTACACCAGTTCAACTTTATTGACGTGCAGGGAACCGGCGTGCTGTTCAGCATTTACGTGCTGCTTTATGTGCTGATGGGCGGCACCCAGACGGTGTGGGGCCCGGTTTCGGGTGCGCTGTTCTTTACGCTCGTGCCGGAACTGCTCCGCTATCTTGCGTCGCTGGACCCTTCTCTCAAGCCGCTCGAATCGGGACGGTTCATCGTGTTTGGTGTCGCGGTGGTACTCCTCATGATCTGGCGGCCGCAGGGGCTTATCACCCGAACGATGATCGAGCGTCTGCTGGGTCGCTCGACCGGAGGGGCTCAGCGTGACTGACGCGCTCAGACTGGAGTCGGTCAGTAAGGCCTTTGGCGGCCTTCAGGTGATTGAGGGCCTGAGCTTTTCCGTGCCAGGCGGCAGTCGTACCGCGCTCATCGGTCCGAATGGCGCAGGTAAGACCACCGTCTTCAATCTGATCAGCGGCGTCTATACCCCTGATTCCGGGCGTATCCTGATCGGTGGCATCGATTCGGCAGGGGTTTCCGCGGCTCGGCGGATCGGCTTGGGTCTGGCACGCTCGTTTCAGAACATCCGGCTGATGCCGCATCTGTCTGCGGTTGAAAACGTGATGCTGGGCGAACACCATCGGCGTCACCCGCTTGCCCCGGCATGGGGGCGGCGGGCCACAGAAAAGGCCCGGACAGCGCTTGCCGATGCGGGACTGAAGGCCTATGACGGCATGGTGGTGTCCGAATTGCCATATGGCATTCAGAAGCGTATCGAGGTGGTGCGCGCGCTTCTTGCCGATCCCTCGCTACTTCTGCTCGATGAGCCAGCGGCCGGGCTGAACGGCGCTGAGACTGACGAACTCCGCACTCTCCTGGAACGGGTGTCTGCGCGCGGGGTCACCATTTTGGTGGTGGAGCACGACATGCCCTTTGTGCACAGCTTTTGTAATCACGTGGTGGTGCTCAACTTCGGACAGAAAATTTACGACGGCGACAACGAGGGCGTACGCCGTGACCCGGCGGTACTCGAGGCCTATCTGGGCAGTAGCGCGGGAGCCGCCGATGCTGCTTGAGGTTCGTGCGCTCGATGTCACTTACGGAACCACCCGGGCCGTACGCGGCCTTGACCTCAAAGTCGAGGCCGGTGAGATCGTGACCGTACTGGGTGCAAACGGTGCGGGCAAGAGTTCGCTCCTGCGGGCAGTTCAGGGGCTGGTTCGCCCAGCGAGTGGATCGATCCTCTTCAATGGTGAGCCGGTCGCCGGGTCGTCTGCAGCGAACCGCGTGTCTCGCGGCCTGGTGCTGGTGCCCGAGGGGCGACAGATCTTTACCAGCCTCACGGTGCACGACAATCTCCTGATGGGTGCCTACTCGCGGCGTGACGACCCCGCCAGGGAAATCGATCACATCTATCAGCGTTTTCCAAACCTCGCCCGCCGCCGCGACATGTTCGCTTCCGTCCTGTCGGGCGGTGAGCAGCAGATGCTTGCCATTGGTCGGGCGCTTCTGTCGCGCCCGAAGCTTATGATGCTCGATGAGCCATCGCTCGGGTTGAGCCCGATCCTGGTGCGTGCGCTCTTCGATCTGATCGGCGAATTGAATCGCGACGGACTCAGCATGCTGCTGGTCGAACAGAATACTCAGATGGCGCTTCGGTGCGCGCAACGCGCCTATGTGCTTGAATTGGGGCGGCTGGCCATGTCCGGGCCTGCTGCCGACATACTTGGCGATCCACGGATCGCCGCCGCTTATCTAGGATCGTCTGAAAGGAGACACTGATGAAGCTCAATGCAATCGTATTGGCCGGGGTACTGGCTGCGGCCGGACCGCTCGCTGCTCAGGATCTGGTTCTGGGCCTCACGCATGCGAAAACTGGTCGCTATGCGGGCGTTGGAATCGGAACCGAAGTCGCTGTTGACATCGCCGTGGCCGAGATCAACGCCGCGGGCGGGGTGAATGGGAAGAAGCTCCGTATCGAAAAATTCGATACCGGCAGCGAGGCGAAAAACGCCCAGGTGGCCGCTCAGAAATTCACCCAGGATGCGCGTGCGCTGGGCATCATCGGCCCCTTCTCAAGCCAGGAAGCACAGGTTGCTTTCGCAGCGGGTGAACGGCTCGAGATCGTGCAGGTGCCGAACGCCGCTTCCGCTCCGGGTCTCACCAAAGATCGCAACTGGGCCTTCCGTGTTACCGAGGATGAGGGCAAGCAGTTTGGCCGACTCCTGAAGACGCTGGAGACCAAGGGGGGGGTGTCGGGCAAAACCGCTGCCGTCATGTACCCCAGCGACGAGTTCGTGGGTAAGGCGCTAGCGGGCTGGATGCCCTCGCTACTCGAGAAATCGGGCTGGAAACTGGTGATTCCCGCCGAGGGCTTCGCCACCAATGCCACCGACCTCTCGCCGCACGTCACCAAACTGAAGGGTAATACGCCTGCGGTGGTCGCCTTTGCCGGCCTGCCCGAGGGCGCGATCAAGGTGATGAAGGAAGTGCGTCGGCAGGGACACAACAGCGTGCTGATCGGATCGCAGATTTTCGCCGACCCTGATATTGCCAAGGTGCTCGGTCCCGACGGCGAAGGTGCGATTTTTGTCTCGTGGTACTGGTGGGATCTTAGTGACCGCACCCACGCCTTCGAGAAAAAATTTCTCGACGAAGCTGGTAAGCGCGGTATCAACAAGAGCGGCGCCCATCACGTCGACGCGTCAGCCTATGACATCGTGTATGCCTACGCCGATGCCATGCGGCGCGCTAAGGTGAGCGGCGATCCGGCCAAGCTGAAAGAAGAGCGTTCCGCCATTCGTGAGGCGCTCCGCACGGTTGAACTTGACGGCGTCACTGGTAAGGTCTGCTTCGACAAGGACCGCGATTCCGAGTTGCCCGCCTACATCATCCAGATCAAGGGCGGCAAGCGGGTGCTGCTCGATTCACACGCACCCGATTCCTGCAAGTAACCGGACTACCCCGGGGCTATGCGCCCCGGGTGTTGCGACCGTGCAGATCAGCGCGGTCGTTCCCTCAGGCCTCGCGAGGGAGCCTGGCCCGGCAGGGCGCTCAGCCTTGCCCTGCGATGTGGTCGCGGCAGTTTTTCAGATACCACTGCGCCACCTGCTCGCGGGTGGTCCACCACACATCGGAGCGGCTTTTCGCGTGGCTCAGAAACTCGCGAAAGCAGGGCATCCGGTGCGCGTGGCCAGAAACATGCGGATGGAGACCGATGTTCATGAGGCGTGCGCTTTCGGCCCCTTCGCGATACAGTTCATCGAACTGATCCTTCAACATCCGTGCCGCGTCCCAGGTGGTCATGGCTCGGCGGTGAAAGAAGGTGAAGTCATTGACCTCGATGGTGTAGGGCACATTGACGATCGGCCCTGACGGTGTGCTGATCAGATAAGGCTGATCGTCGTTCATGTAGTCGCAGAAAAACAGCAACCCGTTTTCTGCCAGGATGTCCGGCGTATTCGGAGTGCTGCGCAGCGACGATGAGAGCCAGCCACGCGCTGCCCGTCCGCACACCTGCTTGTAGACTTCCAGCGTTCGGCGAATCAGGTCGCGTTCAGCTGCCAGGTCAAAGGTGTAGCGCGTGAGGAGTTCGCCCTGCTCATAGTTGTGCGCCACCACCTCCCAGCCCCGATCCAGACCAAAGCGAATGACCTCGGGGCGCTCGGTACCCGTCTTGGCGTTCATGGTGAGTGACATCGGTACGCCCGCTTCCTCGAACAGCCGAAACAGGCGCCAGACGCCCGCGCGCTGGCCATACTCTCGCCACGTGAAATTCGGGAAGTCAGCGACGTTGCCAGGCAGTGGGTCGGGCAGCATGGGAGGACCGCCGGCGTAATAGGGCTCGGAGCCCGGCTTGATCAGATCCCAGTACTCGCAATTCATGGTGATGATCACGGCGAGACGTTTACCGTCAGGCCAGTGAATCGGTTTTCGCGTTGGTGCGGCGGACCAGGGATAATGCATCGGAACGTCCTGTAAAAATCATGTCAGGTGCGGCTGAGCACCGCGGAATTTACTTTCCTACATTCAGGAAAAGGAAGAACGATGTTAACGCAGCCCCTGGGTGAATTCAGGATCGACCGAGTCCTGGAGTCAGAAGGCATGTTTGCGCCGGCCAAGGTCCTCATGCCTCAGTTCAACCCTGAGGTGCTGGCGCAGACGCAGGCCGATGCCTGGTTGCGGCCGCAGTTTCTCACTGCTGGCGATGCGCTGGTGATGGGCTTTCAGAGCTTCGTCATCCGTACCGGCAGGCTCACCATCCTGATCGACAGCTGTGTTGGCAACGACAAGGAGCGGCCACAGCGCGAAACCTGGCACCGCCAAAGCTCAAGCACCTATCTCGATCAGCTGACTGCGCTGGGTCTGTCTCCTGACGACATCGACGTGGTGATGTGCACTCATCTGCATGCCGACCATGTGGGTTGGAATACCGTGCTGAAGGATGGCCGCTGGGTGCCCACTTTTCCGCGCGCCCGCTATCTGTTCGCGCGGACGGAGTATGAATTCTGGGACGCGGCGCATCGCACGGCGCTGGCAGCGGGCCGTCCGCCGACCAACCATGGTTCATTTGCCGACAGCGTACTACCGGTGATGGAGGCGGGCCAGGTCGAGCTGGTGGGCGACGGGCACGAGGTCTGTGCGGGCGTGCGAATCGATGCCGCCCCAGGCCATACGCCAGGCAATAGCGTGATTGCGGTGCAAAGCAGCGGTCAGCGCGCGCTCCTGACGGGCGACGTCATCCACACGCCAGTGCAGATTGCGGTGCCCCAGTGGTCCTCGCGCTTTTGCGAAGACGCAGTGCAGTCGGCCGACTGCCGGGAGCGCCTCCTCGAACATACCTGCGATAGCGGCACGCTACTGCTGGCTGCGCATTTTCCATCCCCCACGGCTGGTTGGGTCGAAAGCGCGGGGGGCGCTCGCATGCGGTTTCGCTGCGTCGGCTGCTGACGCGGCGGGCAGGCTCGACGAGAGCCGGTTCGTGCTCGCTCACGCGGCGCGATGATCGTGGAGAGCATTGAGGAAACGCATCATCACAGCCGCCGTGGCGTCCAGTTGTTCGATGAACAGCATGTGCGGGGCACCGGGCAGCACTTCGTAACGCGCGCCTGGGATCGCATCGGCAATGCGGCGGACCGCAGCGGGGGTGGAGGACACATCGCACTCGCCCGCCACGCAAAGTGCGGGAATCCGCAGTTGATTGAGGCGCGGTTCGGTATCGAGCCCGGAAATAGCTTTCCAGCCCTGCGCCCAGCCGCGTGGATCGCGTTCAAGCAGATACGTGCGCGCCGCGAGCGCCTCGGGACTTTGCCGGAAGGCGGGCGTAAACCAGCGCTCCATCGTTGCATCGATCACGGCAGACATACCGTACGCCAGGGAATCGATGCCGCGGGCTGCGATCGTGGCCCGCCTTGTCGTATCGTAAGAGCAGGGGCCGGCAATTGCGAGGAGCGCCGAGACATCGGACGGATGCCGGATGGCGAGTTCCTGCGCGGTCATTGATCCGAAAGAAAAGCCCCCCAAGGCGCAGGGCGCGAAGCCGTGCGCCTGCAAGGTGTCGTGCACATCGTCTGCAAAGTCGGCCATGGAGTGGCCAAGGGGCTCGAGCGGTGACTCGCCATGGCCGCGCAGGTCGATCCGCATGACTTGATAGCACCCGACAAGGCGGCTTGCGAGCGGTGCGAGAAAGCCGCCGTGAAGCCCGACCGGGTGAAGAAGGGCGAGCCGGGGGCCGTGCCCCTCGATGACAGCGTGAAGCAGCATGAAAGGCCTCTCCGGAAGCGCGCCGCATCGGCGGCACGCCATTATCACGCGGTTGGACAGTGGCTCGTGCGGATTGCTAAGCTCGGCGCTTTGCCGACAGGCGGGGAGGGCGGGTGATGATCCGGGCTGCGATCGTGGGCATGGGGGTATGGGGACAGAATCTGGTGCGTCATGTGCAGGCCCAGAGTTCGCTGATTCGGTTTACAGCGGGCACCACACGAACACTGGATAAGGCACAGCGCTTCGCGGCCGAACACCGGATTCGTCTGCTCCCGAACTATGACGCGGTGCTCGCAGACCCCGAGATCGATGCCGTGGTGCTCGCTACGCCTCACCAGCAGCATACCGATCAGATCATTGCGGCAGCCCGGGCCGGCAAGCATGTGTTCAGCGAAAAGCCCATGGGCCTTGATCGTGAGCGCGCGCAGCGCGCTGCACAGGCTTGCGCTGAGGCGGGCGTGACCTTGGGTGTGGGCTACAACTGGCGCTATCAGCCCGCGCTGCGGCGGATCCGGGCGATGATCGATGACGGTACCCTTGGTCGGATTCTGCATATCGAGGGTAACTTCTGCGGACCGAGTGCTTATCGATTTCCGCGCGGTCACTGGCGACATGATCGCGATGAGTGCCCCGCTGGCGGCATGACAGGGCGTGGGGTGCACGTCATTGATGCGATGATTCATCTGGCTGGCCCGATCGAAACCGTGACCGCGCAGAGTCTGCGTCTGGCGCAGGATTTCGGCATGGACGACACCACCTCGATGCTGATTCGCTTTCAAAGCGGTGCCACCGGGTATCTGGGAACAGTGATCGCCTCAGCTGAAACGTGGCGTATGCAGCTATTTGGAAGCCGTGGCTGGGTGGAGGTGGGTGATGTCGAACATCTGCACACCTGGGACCTAAAGGTGTGCCTGATTGATTTCGACAACGTTACCCAGAAGCGTCAGCCCGAAGTGATCCGCTTTGAACCGGGTAGTACCGAGCGAGCCGAACTTGAACACTTCGCCCAGCTTGCGGCCAAGCGCGTCCCAATGGTCGTGCCCGGCGGCGACGCGGTTCACAATGTTGCTGTTTTCGAAGCGATCAAGGCATCGATTGCCGCGTCACAGACCGTTCAGGTTCGCTGAGGATTGCACCTCTGCATCGCAAAGGGAATCGAGTCATGACCTCCTCTCGCCGGATCATGTTGCAAATGGCTGCGTGTGTTGTGCTGGCCTCGGCCGTGTTGCCGCTTGCGGCGCAAACGCCTGCTGGATCGAAAGACTGGCCGAATCGGCCCATTCGGGTCATCGTGCCTTCGCCTCCCGGTGGGCCACCCGATCTGGTGCTGCGCGCGCTCACGCCCCGCATGAGTGCGGTGCTGGGGCAGCCGCTGGTGGTTGAGAACCGCGCTGGGGCTGGCGGCATGGTGGGTACCGCCTATCTCGCAAGGCTACCTGCGGATGGCTATTCAGCGCTGTTTACCACCGCCTCGCATGCCGCGATTCCTCCGTTTCACGACAGCGTAGGCTATGACCCGGTCAAGGATTTCACCCATGTCACGCTTGCGGCTCAGAATTTCGGGCAAGCACTGGTGGTTCATCCGTCGGTCTCAGCAAAAAATCTGTCGGAACTGGTAGCGCTCGCCAGGAAGTCGCCCGGAAAACTCACCTATGCAAATGCTGGCCTGGGAACCGCCAGCCACATCCCCGCCGAGATGATGAAAGCTATGACCGGGACCGATATTCTGTCTGTGCCGTACAAGGCTATTCCGGAGGCGATCAACGATCTCATCGGCGGCCGCATCGACATGTTTTTTGTGGGCACGCAGATCGCGCTTCAGCATGTGCAGGCGGGGCGGCTGCGTGCCATTGGCATCACCGGCGCCCGTCGTTGGCAGGGTTTGCCGGAGGTGCCCACGCTTCAGGAGCAGGGGCTTGCCGGGTTCAATGCCGTCAACTGGTTCGGTCTATGGCTGCCGGGCGGTGCGCCCCCAGAGATTGTCACCCGCCTGTTCGGCGCAGTTCGCGAAGCCATCGCCGATACCGAGGTGCGCAAGCAGTTCGAGACGCTTGGACTGGAGGGCGTTGGCATGCCGCCTGAAGCGTTTGAGAGGTTCGTTGCGGCGGAGGCGAGAGGGGCCTATGAGATCGCTGCTCGTCTCAAGGCCGGGGGGCAGAAATGAACGCGCCTGCGCTCGAGCCTTGGCAGTGGCCGGAACCTCACTGGCGGGCACTGGTCAATCGCGTTCGTGCGGGGCGTAGTCTGAAGCCCTCGTCCTGGCCGCAGGGGGCGCGGTTCGCTGTGGCGCTGTCGTTTGACTCCGACCATGAAACCAATGAGCTGCGTGACGGCGGCGAGTCGATCGGGAAACTTTCACATGGCCAATACGGTGCGCGCCAAGGTGTGCCGCGCATCCTCGCGTGTCTGGCACGACACGGGGTGCCGGCGAGCTTCTATGTGCCGGCGGTGACAGCCATGCTCTACCCCGATGAGCAGCGTACGGTCGCCGCAGCGGGTCACGAAATTGGCATCCACGGCTGGATTCACGAACGCAATTCGGTATTGCCCGAGGCGGCCGAGCGCGACCTCATGCTTCGCAGTGCCGACACGCTTGAACGCATCGCCGGGGTCCGGCCTGTCGGGATTCGAACACCGTCATGGGATTTCAGCCCTCAT
>SXGR01125053.1_pt1 | contig 36522 bp, 30 predicted proteins | sample 3174711 | NCBI WGS metagenome assembly SXGR01 (sample SAMN11356860, study PRJNA531348) | freshwater metagenome | isolation source: freshwater sample F1-60 | place: China: Fuxian Lake, Yuxi | collected 2017-12-25 | reverse complement strand
GTATTTGATGAATGAGGTCCAGTACTGGCGTGAGTCTTCAGGAATGACCATCGGGTCCCAGAAGTCGGTGTCGATAGCGCTTTGGAAGCCCATGGATCGGCTGGAGAAACTTCGATATCGTTCAGGATTCATCGACTCGGCAAGACGGATAAAGGTCGAAGAAAGTGAGATCATGCGGATCACGGTCGGCACTTCCCAGATGTTATTGTGGAAATAGTGTGTTGGCTGATAGGTCTTGATGCTGCGGTTTTCTTCGATGGCGTAGCGGTAGGTGAGTTCGGCAAAATACTGTTTGTGGACGACGGTGTCGGCGTCGAAGTTGGAAAGAATGACGTTCTCGTAGGGGATTTTTTTTGTGTCGAGATAGTGTTGGAGTTTGTGTGCGGCCCACGTGGCGTTGGCGGCTTTTCCCGGTATCTCGTTGGGCAAATTCTTCGGGTGGATAGTCGGAATAAAAGCGAGAAATTTGTCGCCGAATTCTTTTTCCATGGTGGCTGCGTATTTTTCTGCATTGATTTTATCGCTTTCTTCACCGGAAAAAACGAGGATGATTTTTTTTGAGGAGTAGGTGCTTTCTGCGTATGATTGGATCGATTGGCGGATGAGTTCGAGCGGTTCTTTGTAGGTGACGAAGAGAATCGCATTCACCATTTCGGATGGTTTTTTGTACTGATTGATGGATTTCAGGTGATTGATTTCTGTGGCGAGTTCGCGATACACCGCTTCCAGTTTGCGATTTTCGACAGTGCGACGTGTTGCGAGATTCTGTATGGCGGTATCGAGGTGCTCTGGGTGCTCGACGTAGTCGAGAATTTCCGTCCAGTTGGTTGCCTGGGCGAGTTTTGTTTTTTTGTGTCCCCTGACCAGATCAAATGAGACTTTCATCGAACGGAAAAGCCAGTAGGTGGTATAAACGATCGCGAAAAGGGCGACGTACTCTGGCGTGTAAAACGAGAGAATGATCGGGAGCGTCAGAGTGATCCAGGTGAGTATCCCTGGAAGCATCTCGAGAAGTCGCCAGTACTTGTGGTGTTTTATGAGTTGCATGTCCACGTTACTCTACCATACTTTGGGTATTGATTTCCGGGTATTTTTGAAGCTGTTCCAGGAAGATCGACTTGATGTTTTTGAGCTGCTCTTCTGTTGCGGCCTCGAATCTGAGGGTGAGGTTTGGGCTTGTGTTTGAGCAGCGGACGGCTCCCCAGGAGCTCGTGGTAAAGTTCACGCGAACGCCATCGATGGTGATGCAGGGATAGAGTTTGGTGAAGTGCTCGGTGAGTTCTGCGACGATTGCGAATTTTTTTTCGTCGGGGCAGTGGAGTTTGTACTCGGGAGTGGTGAAGAGTTTTGGAATTTTGTCGAAGTGCTGGGAGACGGTTTCCTGTTCGGGGGATTGGGAAAATATGCTGAGGAGGCGGAGCGCCGCGAGGAAGGCGTCGTCGAATCCGTAGTAGTTTTCTGCGAAGAAGAAGTGGCCGCTTATTTCGCCTCCGAGCGGCGCGTTGATTTCTTTCATTTTCGTTTCGATGAATGAGTGGCCTGTTTTGCTCATGACGGGCACACCCCCCGCTTCACGAATTGCATTGATAAGCGTTTGTGTGACCTTTACATCAAAGACAATCTGAGCTTTTTCCATGCGCGTGAGGAGATCTTGAGCGAGGAGCAGGAGGAGAAAGTCGGCGGAGTGATGCTGTCCTTTTTCGTCGACGATACCCACGCGATCGCCGTCACCATCGAAGGCCACGCCGAGGTCTGCATGAAGCTCCAGCACTTTCTGGGCAAGGTCGATCATGTTTTTTGCCTCTTCAGGATTGGCTTCGTGATTTGGATAATTGCCATCGAGTTCGCAATGAAGTTCTATAACTTCGCAGCCAAATTTTCTGAATAGTTCCGGTGCGAATGCGCCTGTGGTGGCGTTGCCTGCATCGATGACGATTTTCAGCGGACGATGAAGTTTTGCGCGATGAAGAAGGTCGGCAATATACTCTTCGGCGATGGGAGCTTCTGGTGGAATGTCTGTGTCTGGAAGCGTAAATTCTCCTTTTTCTGCTGCGATTTCCTGTGCCATTTTGAGAATGACCTGCAGCTCGTCTCCACAAATCGAGTGTGCACCTTTTGCAACGATTTTAATTCCGTTGTACTCTTTTGGATTGTGACTTGCGGTAATATTAATTCCGCCATCATATGGAAGAGCGCATGTTCCCCAATACATCATCGGCGAGGTTGAGAGGCCGGCGTTGTCGATCTGGCAGCCTGCTTCTTGAAGACCCTGAATAAACGCTTTTTGAAGCGCTGGGCCGGTAAGTCGATTGTCACGTCCGACGATGAGTTTTGGTTTTGGACCGTAGTGTTCTTTCATGTATCGGCCAGTCGCTACACCGATAATGTACGTGGATTTCGGGGTAAGATCTGGTGGAGTGGTTGGGTCGTTTTCACGAATCGCGATGCCACGAATATCATAGGCGCGGAAAATGTGGGGGTTGATGTAGGTCATGGTAGTTGTAGTTTAGGGTGCTGGGCTTTGTTGTGCAAAGTTATTATTGGGATACTAACTTTTTTACGGCGTTTGGTACGAATTTCTCCCAATTTTTTCCTGAGAGAATTTTCTCCCGCACCGCCGTTCCGCTGATTCTCAGGTTTTTTTTAATTCCACGCACCTCGTAGCCCGCCTGGACAAATATTTTTTTCACATCCACCGATCCCGTGTAGACATGCCTGAACTTTGGCAGGAGACGCGCAACATGAGCAACCCACTTCTCATTATTGTGAATATCGCGTACGGGAATAATTACATACTGAGAACGCTTTATGCCCGCATCGCGTAAGGCGCTTTCGATCATCTGGTAGCGCTCGCTTGCAGTCCAGGGATTTTCCAGAGTTCTAAAATCCTCAGCAGAACCAATCGCGATAATCACTTTCGACTCACGCTTTGCAATTTGCATCACGGCATCCAGGTGTCCGAGGTGGAAGGGCTGGAAGCGGCCGATGTAGAGCGCGGGAAGATTCATACTACGTGCGTGTGATTTTGATCACCGGAATCGGATTCGTTTTGTGTCGATTATCTTCGATGCGACGGAGGGTGCGATTGAGTAATCCTGGATTCATGCCTTTCTCAAGCAGTTTTTCGAAACCGAGTTCGTGCTGTTTCAGAATAGGATCGAGTTCTTCGTAGCGTGCACCGAGCTCATGTTCGTCGGTTTGATTTGGCAGCAATTCAGCGGATGGTTCCTTTTCGATGAGCTCATCTGGAAGTCCGACGTAGCGTGATAACGCATAAACATCTTCTTTGTAGAGTTCTGCGATGACCTCGATATCCGCAGCGAAGTCACCAAATTTCGTGCCGTATCCCAGCAGCATTTCACTTCGGTTTGAAGTTCCAAGTACCAGGGCATTGAACGTATTCGCAAAATAATAGAGCAGCATCATGCGAACGCGAGGCTTGAGATTCATGTTTGCCATCGGGCTTCCTTTCCACGGCAGCGTGTTGAAGTCCATGACGAACTTGTTGATCTGCATGGTGTGATGCTTCACGCCAAGGAAGTCGCAGAGGATTCGTGCATGGTGTGTGTTTTCGTCTTTGGTTACGCCTTTTTCAGGCATGAGCAGTGCTGTGACATTTTGGGCGCCGAGAGCATCGACCGCGATTTTTAACGTTAGGGCTGAGTCGATACCACCAGAGACGCCAATGACGGCTTTCGTAAAATGATTCTTTTTAAAATAATTCTGAAGTCCGCTCACTAGTTCTTCGTACATCTGAGCAAGCTGTGTCTGGTCCATAAGTAGTGAGTCCATAGGAATAGGAAAGTGAGGTTAGATGTATGCTACCGTTTATGAGTATTTTTTCAAGGCACGTTTGATATCGATGTCCTGGGCTTTTTTCTTCAGGTCATCTCGACGGTCGTGCGTTTTTTTGCCACGGCAGACGCCAATCAGAACTTTTACCAGATTTTTTGACCCATACATTTCCAGAGGAATGATCGTAATGCCCTTCTGCAACTGGAGCTGTTCGAGTTTCAGGAGCTCTTCTTTGTGCAGGAGTAGCTTGCGAACCCGGGCAGGATCCTGAGGTTCGTGCTCAAATTTGTAGTTGGTGACGTAGGCATTTCGAAGCCAGGCAGCGTTATTGGCGATGTCTACGTAGCTCCCCTTGAGGTTGACCTGGGTGGCCTTGACCGACTTCACCTCGCCCCCGGTGAGCTGGATTCCAGCTTCAAATTTCTCGAGAATGTCATAAAAAGCGTAGGCTTTTTTGTTTTTTGCATACAGGGTCGACATGCGCTTAGTGTAGCGCGTTAGCGCCCCCTGTAAAGCTGCTTTGCCTTTTACAAGACGCGAATTTATGATATAATAATCATATAATAAACCCTCTCGCGAAACCCCTGCGTTCCATGGCCAAATTGCGATATCTTCACATCATTATCCCTCAGGGTTCACCGGATACTCCGAAGGTTGAGGAAAAGTTCCAGGGACTTCTCTTGAATTTGCGAAATACGGTCGTCGGAAAACGATTTTCTTTTGAGTATTACGGCTCGGCTCAGTACGCCTACTTTTTCATCGTGGTTGAGGATTTTCTGAAAGAAACGATAGAGTCTTTGATTTATGCCATGTTCCCGGATGCGGAAATTCAGGAAACCGATGACTACACGAAACAGTTTGATCCGAAGACTAGTGGTATTGCGGGTGCGGTTCTTGAGCTTCATCACAGCGATATCTACCCGATCAAGACCTATAGCGATTTTGGCGAAGATAGTATGTCGCGTCTGTTTTCGGTTATTTCAAAAATCAGTGCGAAGGATCAAGTTTGGATCCAAATCATTAGTGAACCTATGCCGGACTCTGCCGGATTTTTCTTTTTGAGAAACTGGCGATATCGATTTTCGACTCTGCATCATTTTTTCAATATCAAGGATCGTTTTCGTACGGGTGGCCGAAAGGCGATTAATGAAATGCGACATCACAAAGCTCATGAAAAGGATGGAGAGAAGCCATTTCGCGTGAGTATCCGATGTGCCTATATTTCTGATAGCCATGAGGCGGCTGATCGAAAACTCGAGGCAGTGATTAATAGTTTCTACCAGTTCAACGACAGTGATGTGAATGAGTTTCATGCGCATCGCGTTCACGATATGAATGCATTTGTGAAGTCGTATCGACAGCGTACGCATAGCGTAACGTACACGATGTCTGCCAAGGAAATTGCAACATTGTATCATTTACCGAATGCCGATTTCGTTCCGCATATTGTCCATGTACAAGCGCGAAAAGCCGATCCGCCACAAGATCTTCCGAAGGTGGGGGAGCCGGGTGTCAGTGGTTTCGGGGTGACGAATTACCATAATAATTTTGTGCCGTTTGGTATCCGACGTGCTGATCGACGACGACACTTGTATGCTGTTGGTAAGTCTGGTTCTGGTAAGAGTAAGCTCCTGGAGCTGTTGATTTATCAGGATATTATTGATGGAAAAGGTTTCGGCGTTCTCGATCCGCACGGTGATCTCGTCGATAACATCATGCGATATATTCCTGAAGAACGTATCAAAGATGTGATTCTTTTTGATCCGGCCGATACCGCATTTCCTATTGCTTTCAACCCGCTGGAGTCGATTGATGATGCCTACAAAATGCAGGTCACGATCGGCTTTCTGGATATCTTCAAAAAAGTATTCGGTGATAACTGGACCTACCGTCTTGAGCACGTGTTGCGCTATACGACACTCGCTCTTTTGGATAGTCCAAACACGACGATTCTCTCGATCATGAAGATGCTCACGGACAAAAACTACCGTCAGAAAATTGTGTCCAGGATTCAAGATTCCGTGGTGAAAAACTTTTGGGTTTCTGAGTTTGCGGCATGGTCTGAGAAGTTTGATTCGGAGGCGATCACGCCGCTGCTCAATAAAGTGGGTCAGCTCGTGGCGACGAACATGGTTCGAAATATGATTGGTCAGCCGAACACGAAATTCAATCTTCGTGACGTGATGGATAATAAAAAGATTCTTTTGATGAAGGTTTCTAAAGGTCTTCTTGGTCAGGAAAACTCGGGCTTGATCGGCTCGATGGTGATCACGAAGTTATTCCAGGCTGCGATGAGTCGTGCCGATACCCCAGAGGAACAGCGTGAGGATTTTTATTTCTACGTCGATGAGTTCCAGAACTTTGCTACGGATACGTTTTCGGAAATTCTCTCTGAGGCTCGTAAGTATCGTTTGAATCTCACGATTGCCCATCAATATATGGGACAGCTTATTCCGGAAGTTCAAAAAACGGTGTTTGGTAACGTTGGTTCGATGGTGAGTTTCCGTGTTGGCGCTGAGGATGCTGCTATTCTTGAAGGTGAGTACACGCCAGTCTTCAAGGTTCGAGATATTATCAATCTCGGTGTTCGAGAGTTCTATACCAAGATGTCGGTAAATGGTGAGTTGCGTGAGGCGTTTTCTGGAAAAACACTGAGTGTTCCGCCGGTCACGAATGATCTTACGGCGAAAATTATTGAGGCATCGCGTGCCGCGTACTGTTCGCCAAAAGCCGAAGTTGAAGAGATGATGAAACGATGGGATGAGAGCGCTTCCGCCCCTCCAAAGGCTGAGGAGGTTGCTCAGGTTGAGGAGAAGTTTGAGGAGCCGATTATTTAGGGTTAGGCCGTTTTTGCCATGTCACGGATGAAGGTACTTACTTTTGTAATATCTGCCGGTGTATTTGCGAGCCCAAATGAAATGCGCACTGCTCCTGGGTGTTCGATTTCACGATTGGGCTCTGCTTCCATTCTTTGTAGTAATCTTTCTATGGTTCTTGGCCCTACGCCAAGGGCTTTGGCTCCGAGAACAGGGTTACAGAAACATCCTCCCCGTAGATCTATTCTTCTTTCTCTCGCTGCCCTTTCAATGTCTCGATATGGTATTGGCTGATTTCCTCCGCCGAGAATATTGCATGCGATGGTTCCACCTCTTTGATGCGTGTTGCGTGGTCCATAGATATCTACATTTTCAATTTGATTTAGATCACTGAGGGCTTGTGCGGTGAGTCTTTGGACGTGCTGATGTACCGCTTCTATCCCACCCAAATTGTCGATGAAGTCGAGTCCCGGCGTTACCATGGGAATCCCTGCATAGTTGAGCGTTCCGTTTTCGAATCGTTCGTGCCCATTTCGTAAAACATGTGCATGTTCCGAAACCATCTTCACCGTCCCTCCTGCAAATCCACGTTTCTGAAGTTTTTCGAGCAGTTCATTTTTGATGATGAGTGCACCTACTCCGGTTGGCAGACCAAGAATTTTGTAGAGCGACATCACGATGGCGTCAACTGGGACTTTTTGAAGGTCGAGATTATTGGTTGGAAGAAATGCTGCTGTATCGAGGATAACCGTTGCGCCGAGCGCTTTTGCCTCTTGAACTGCTGAGAGCGGATGCTTGACTCCGGTGAAATTTGATTGAGCGGGGAAAGCGACAATGATTTCCCTCCCTGGATCTCTTTCTCGCTCGCTGTTAATAATATCTCCAATACTTTCTTCTAGTCGTAACTCATCATTTGTTCTCCAGTAGCGCACTTTTGCTCCTGCTTTTTGTGCCTCCGTGCGCATTCCCAATACCGAATTGTGATTATCTTCTGAAAGTATAAGTGTTGAATTTGCTCTCCATGGAAAAGAATCTTTGAGAATACCGAGTGCATTACTGGCGTTTGATGTGAAAACCAAGCTGTACTGACCTTGTGCGTTTACATGGTCGAGGAGTCGTGCACGCACATCTTCTACAAGTCCTGTCGAGTTGCTCGATGATTCGTTGGTTGAATGAGGGTTGCCCAAAGATGTGGCTTTGAGGAGCTGGGCGTATTGGTCAATTACGCTATCCGGAGCTTGTCCTCCACCGGTGTAGTCGACGTATGTTAAATTTTTTAATCTCGGGAATTCTTGTTCGCGAAGTCTTTCTGCGTCGAACGTTAACTTGCCTGATCCGTCCATAAATGGGGTAAAATGACTTTAGGCGTCAGTTTATCGCATCCATATATTTTTGCAATCTTGTTTTCGGCTTTTGTAGCTTAATACAATGCTTCCAGGTAGCACTTTTCGCAGTAGACGATTTCTGGACGGTCGGGTGCGTAGGTGGTGGTGATTTGTGCCTGGCACTTGCCGCAGGTGCGTTGCCAGGTGTGGCGTGGGTTGCGCATATTGAAGCGCATGCGGTTGCGGGTTTCTGGAACATAGTGAGGAATCGGTACTCCCATTGTTTGGTGGAAACGAAGTTCTTGTGGAGTGATTTTGTAGGGGCGGCCACTGGTTTCACAAACGAAGACTTCTTTCAGAATGTTGTCGGTAACGTCGTGAATTGAGTCGGGAATTTGTGCTCCACTTCCTGGATTTCTTTTTTCTTCTTCGTGCCACTGGAGCCCGTGCTCTTGAGCTATTTCTTTGGTCAATGGCCAGAAGTCCTGGGAGACAGTTTCGTTGTATGAGAACGGCGAATTTTGCATGGGGAAGAACTGGCCCCATTCGCCGGTTTTCTTCATATATTCCATGATTTTTGGCAGGAGTACCTCGTATTCTTCCTTGGTATATTGCTTATTGAGAATGCAGTACTTTGCCTGTTTCATCTGCGTGCAACCAAAGACATTCTCGCAACTATTGGCGATGCCGATGGAGTAAAAAGCATTTTTGCAATTTCCCCAAGCGTATGCGCAGAATGCGCAGTTGTAACTTCCTACTGTGCCAAAACATTCATAACAAAGTTCGGTATTGTGGCCGATGTGACTACTGCTGTAGACGTCTTTCAAATTTCCTGCGAGCATGACGTCTTTCAGGTCTTCACATTTATCGAAGGTGTCGAAACAGTTGATGCAGTTTTTGCTGTTGAGAATATTGTCCCCGCTGCAGTTTTCCGAGTTGATGATTTGTGCGTAGAGATGCGGAAACTGGAGTCGGAATTCGCGGAATTTTTTCTTCATGTCTTGTATGGCGCTCCAGCTGTCTAGTTTGAATGTTGCGATGGTTTTTTCGTAATCTTCTTTTGAGTAAGGCTTGTTGAAAATGTAGTATTCTTTATTTCGAAGTCCGACGCATCCGAAGCAATTTTTTACTCCTCGACAGTCGAAGAGAAAGGCGCTGTCGCTGCAGTTTTGTGAGTTTTGTGCGTACTTTACCTTGTAGCACTTGGTGCAGTCGATGCACTCGTAACAGAGGGTGGAGTTGTCGACAAAGTAGACGTCGCAGACGTCTTTGCAGTGAAAGTTGAAGACCGAGTCGTAGCAGTCTTCGTTATAGTCGCCTCCAAACACGAGGTAGCAATTGCGGTTTTCTGTGGTGGCATTGCAGTACTCACTATTTTCGGCCTTGCTGTTGAGGAGGGAGAGTTTCGGTACACGATCCTGGAGTTCTTTGAACTGCGTGAAAAATGGCTTGTTGAAGTCGAAGTCCTGACCATATTCTTTTGGATCCCAGTTGTCGCTCCACCAGCACGTCTGGCAGTAGACGGTGGCATTTTTGTCTGGAGAGTAAAGCGAGATGATGTTTTTCTTGCAGAGATCGCACGTGTCCTGGTAGATGGTTCGCTCATTGCGATAGGCGAGTCGGCGCTGGTGACGTTCTTCGGATGAGAGGGTTGGCATGGGGAAACCCATTTTTTTCACGAACGCTCGTTCCCATTCTGGGGAGTTGATGTTTGGCATGTGAATATTATGGTCTTGTGTTTTTGGATCGTCAAATTTTCTCAGGCTATTTGTTTTTATGGCTTGTTGCCTTTATAAATCGTAGGTTATTTTTTCACCTGGCTGTTATTATCCTTGTTTCCACAGGTCGTAAAACTGATCTTTTTGGAGCGTGAGAATGTCAGGCTGTTTGATCGTAATTACTCGTGGATGCTCGATGTTGTTTATGAAAAGGTGTGATTGATTATCCGTGATGATGAGGTAGTTGTGCATGACGGGAAGTTTTTCTTTTACTCGCGTGGTGCGTTTTTCTTTTGTGTCCGAGAGACTGATGCGCTCCATCTCTTTTGCGGGTTCATTCAGTACTCGTGCGTGCACGCCACGATTCATGCGACGTTTGATGAAGTTTCGTTCTTCTGTGCAGTCGAAGTCGAGGCCCAGAAGATCCCAGGTTTTCGTGCCTGCACCGATATGGAGAAACTCTGTTTTGCAGAGGTCGGGAATTTTAAGGTATTCCTCAAGCATGGCTTCAACGCCTTCATGAATTTCCATCGTGTCATTATCAGAAGATACATCCATGAGCGGAAGGAGATTGTCAAGCCCACGGAATGCGCGTTCGAGGCGGTCCAGCTTCTGGCGCTCCTGAGTGACGCGGTGAATAATGGCATTGAGCGAGAGTGGCGAGTAGGTGTTTTGTTTGTTGTTGAGTGGCTGCGCTTTGACCAGCTCGCGATCGGTGAGCCGCTTGAAGGTGCGGTATACCATCATCGTGTTTACGCCGGTGAGGGCTACGAGTTGCGGGATGGTTGCCGATTTGAGTTTGAGAAGATGCAGGTAAATCGTGACCTCTTCATGTTTGAGTTCCGCCATTTCCAAAAGTTGTGCCAGTTGTTTTTTCATAGAGGTCATTCTATGCCTGGTCACTCCGGACGTCAATTTTTGGCTTTGTTATCCAATGAGACGCCTTTTAATACACCGCTTCAAGATAGCATTTCTCGCAGTAGACGATCTCCTTATGGCTTGGCACATAGCTTGCTTGGATTGGGGTGCCGCAGTGATTGCAGGTGTCGTCGTAGAGGGCGCGGGGATTGTTTGATGTGAGCCGGCGGGCGTTTCGGCAGGTTGGGCAGAAGTGGGGAATTGGGAGCGACATGTTTCTGTAGAACGCGAGTTCCTGGGGAATGATTTTGTAATTTTTCCCGCATGTTTCGCACGCGAGAAGTTCTTTGGTGATACTGTCAGGAATTTCTTGTATGCTGTCTGGAAGGGCTGGAATCGTGGCGGGGCGATATTCCTGATGTTCTTTTTCGCGCCATCGCCATCCCTGTTTTTTGGCTTCTTCTTCGCTCAACGGGAGGAAGTCGTTCGCGCCTGTTTCATTGTACGCAAAGGGTGAGAGGCTGTGAGGAAAGAACCTCCCCCATTCGCCAGTGGATTTCATGTGTTCAATAATCCGTGGGATAAGAGCCTCATATTCTTCTTTCGTATACTGTTTATTGAGGATGCAGTATTTTTTGTGACGCATGCCAATAGATCCAAAACAGTTTTCGCTGTTTGCTGAGCTATCACAGTAGGTCAGATCACTCGAGTAGAAAGTGTAATAGCAAAACTTAGAACGCATCGATCCTCGAGAAACGGCTGAGTAGTACATAAGTTCGCAGGAAGGCCATCCGGCAGAATAGGTACTGCAGAGGCTTTTTGATTGGTAAAATGATACGGCATGAAAGACATCTTCTGATTCTTTTCCTTCGTAGGACTCTTCACAATTTCGTGAATTGAAAAGGTGATCACCCGTGCAGTTTTCACAGTTGATGCTGGTGGTGGCGCGCCGAGGTGTTGCGGCTTTCATTTTCTCATACTCAGCAAGTCCCTCTTTCCAAGCGCTATACGAACCGTTGAGATACTTTTTTTTGGCTTCTGTGAGCTCTTCTTTTGTGCACGGCTTATTGAAAAGATAATAGCTCTTGTTCGCGAGATTACTTGAAAACATGCAGTTATTGCATCCTCGAAGTTGATAGCAGAAGGATGTATCGCTCACGTTTGTGGACTCTTCGGTCATGATTGCGTTGTAGCCATTTTCTATCTGATTGCACTCATAACACAGTGTCGATCCGAGCATGTAATTGCAGTCCGTAATGTCTTTGTTGATGTTGAGAAAATAGGAGTACATCCCGTTTTCACACTCAACGACAAGTGAGCATAGGTAGCAGTTTTTTGAGGTTCGAATGTGGCTGTTGTAGTCACAGTTTTCTGAGTTGAAGACGGCTGTACCTTCGCGTGGAACGACTTTTTGTAGCTCTGCGAACTGTTCGAAAAATGGCCGAGAAAAGTCATAATCCCGTCCGTAGTCGGTGGCATCCCAAGAATCTCCCCACCAAATTTCGTTTTTATACACTTTAAATGGCGAGTCTGGTGCGTAGGCGCTTACAATTTCTTGGCCTGTGGAGTCGCATTTTCTTCGATAGAGTTTCCACTCATTTCTCCATGTCATCAGGTCTCGTATGCGTTCTTTATGAGGAACGTCTGAGAGCGGAACGCCGAGCTGGTCGCAAATATCTTTTTCAGTCATGGGTGATGATAGTGTTAGTAAACCGCTTCAAGATAGCACTTCTCGCACAATACCGCCTCAGGTTTCTCAGGCGCGTACGTTGTCCTTATCGGTGTTGCGCACTTCATACAGGCACGGTTCCAGAGTTGACGGGGGTTGCGTGAGCGCATGCGGGCGTAGTGGCGGCACTTGAAGCATATAGACGGAATTGGCAGACCTTGTTTCCGGTAAAACTCGAGTTCCTGGGGAATAATTTTATAATTGGACTGGCACTCCGCGCAGGCAAGAAGCTCTCCGGTGATCGAGTCGGGAACTTGTGAAATTATATCCGGGATCATGTATGTCTGTGGAACCTTTTTCTTGTCATCTTCACGCCATTTGTAGCCCTGTGCAAGCGCTTCTTCCCGTGTAAGCGGTGCGTAGTCCATCGCTATGGATTCGTTGTAGGCATAGGGCGAAAGTGTGGTAGGGAAGTGTTCGCCCCACTCGCCAGTCTGTCGCATCCATTCAATAATGCGTGGAACAAGTTCTTCATACTCTTCTTTCGTATATTGCTTGTTCAAGATGCAATACTGTTTCCGTTTCAGGCCAATACAGCCAAAGAGGTTGGAGCTGTAGTGGCAGTGGTTTGAGTACAAAACGTTGTTGTTATTATCGAGGACGTTAATGCTGAATAAAACATTTTGTATTTTGTATCCGCTGTTTGAGCTCTCGTAGATGAGTTCAGCGAAGTCACCGATTTCGTCACAGTCACGGGAATCTTTAATGTCCGAACCAAACGTTTGATACAAATACTTTCCATCTCGAACTTCATTACAGTCGAAGGATTCAAAAACATCCTTGCAGTTATACATGTAATCTCCGGAGATATTTTCATTCTGAACGCCGTGCATATATTTTTTTGGCATCTGCGCTTTGATGCGAGCAAATTCATGTTTGTAGTGTTCGATATTCTGCCCTGATGCAAGCTGTGCCATGAGCGTGTCGTACTCTTCTTTGGTGCCTTGGCGATTGAAAATGAAGTACTCTTTGTGCTGCTGATTGAATGACATAAAGCAGTTTTTGCAGCCTTCACAGTTGTCGAGAAAGGCGCTGTCGAAGCACTGAGCGGAGTTCGTGATAAACTTACAGTTGTAGCAGTTTTTGCAGTCGATGGCTTCGTAGCAAAGCTCTGTTTCGCGAGTACGATAGCAGTCGAGACAGTTGGTCGTGTGGTTCGTACTGTACGAGTAGTAGGTATCCCGACAGTAGTCGGCGTCAAACATGAGGTAGCAGTTTTTATTTTTCCCGGCGTAGTTCGTATAGTCGCAATTTTCGTCGTAGCGGTAGCCCGTGAAGAGGCTTGGACGTGGAACTTTTAAGAAAAGTTCCTGATGTTGTTCAAAGAAAGGACGTGAAAAGTCGAAGTCCTGACCATATGTCGTGGCATCCCACTCGTCACTCCACCAATGCTCTTGATTGTAGACTTTGTATGGTGAAGATGGGTGTATATTGGAGAGCATGTCCTGACCTGTTTTATCGCACTTGCGCTTGTAGAGATTGATCTGGTTGATGTGCGACTGGCGTCGAAGTTGTCGGCAGTTTGCGCAGAGTGTTGGTGGGGGAATGAGCTGTTTCTGACCGTTGAACTCCGGCGAGATTTTTTCCAGAAACTCGAAGTCGTCTTCGGGAATTGTGAATGGGGCGCTGCATTTCTTGCATTGGGTATTCATGTTCATGGATGAGGGGTGTGGTATCTAAGTACCTATCATACGACATACTGCCGGTTTAGTCAATATTTCTTGAATCTGCTTAGTATGTATCTTGTTTTTCCCTTGTATTTGAGATATAATAGACTTGTCAGACTAAATTGACACTACGACATTTTCCCGAACATCACTATGAATGATCCTCGTCTCGTACTCCGGCAGCTTGGTCTTACCTCGCAGGAGGTGGATACGTTTCTTCTCCTTCTGGAGCTCGGCGCATCCCCCGTGAGTACGATTGCGCTGCGAGGGCATATGAAGCGGACGAACCTATATAATATTCTCACCAAGCTTGCGGAGAAGGGGCTTGTGACGGAGTTTAGTCGTGGTCGTGTGCGGTACTTTCAGGCGACCGAGCCGAAGCGTCTTCTTACGCTTCAGGAACAGCAAAAAAAGAAACTTGAGCAGAGCATCCTCAATTTGTGTGACATGCTTCCGATTCTTGAAAATTTCCAACATCCATCTCTTACCAAACCCCGTGTGAAATTTTTTCAGGGAAAGGAGGAGGTGACGTCGCTGCTTAATCAGATTCTTAATAATGAGTCATTTGATTGTTACTTCAATCCTGCTACCGCTTTTGACACGATTCCTGAGGAGGTTGAGGCATTTCTCGAGAATGGCAAAAAGCACAAATTGCATGTTCGTGAGCTGATCGTCGATGGGCCGATGACCAAGAGCTACATTAAAAAAATCAAAAACCCGAACCATCAGTGGAAGGTTCTGCCGAAGTGGTGCAGCTTCCAGACGGACAATTTCGTCTTCGGGGATAGCGTGGCCTTCGTCTCCTATGGTGTCGAGTGGATCGCGGTGCTCATCGAAAGCCCGCTTATTGCGCAGACACAGAAGATGGCATTTGATCTCATGTGGAAGGCGGTGAAGTAGGCTAATTGTTGAGATCTGGCCATGGATCGCGTGTTTCGCCTGGGGTAGTTTTCCCCCAGATTGTTATGAGTCTATTCTGAAGTTTTAATCGATATTTCTTTCCTGCTCCTTTCATCTTCGTCATGTGTACATTCTCCTACGGCTGATACTAAGAAACGCTGATGTTCTGCTGTGCGCTCTATCGCTTTTGCAATAGTTTTGGTCCCTGTTTTTTCGAGTGTAAATCTTCTTCCTTCCGTTTCTTCTGGCGTTGCTTCCTGAATTTGAATTTCATTGTTATCGAGCTGTCCCTGACAGATAGTTTTGATGTACATACCACCTTCGACGTGCAAAAGGTATCCATTGCCTTTGCCTGATGCTGCATGAAAGTTTCCTCGGTTTCCAACCCGCGCATACTCCCATTGTCCATCCTTCTCTCCGTTGCGCAAGGTATACGGGGTGCGAAATTTAATGATCTGTCCCGTTTTTAGACCTTCTACATCATTAATTTCAATCCTTGCTTGTGGAGCCACTGGGGCTACCGAGTGCACTGTGCCATCCATAAAAGTGTATGTTAAGGAGGCGGATTCTACAATGTTAGGCCTTTGATGTCAAGGCGTCCTCCATGGCCTTGAGGTCGATCTTTGACTTCCGGAAGAAGTAGGCGACGGCGCCGATCGTGACCACAGGAGAGATCCAGTGTGGTATGTGGAATCCGAATGCGTCGAGGGACATAATAACACCTAAGAAGAGCATAGAATACATGGCTCCGTTCTTGAGGTACTTGTATTTTTTGATGCGTTCGATGTTACTGACCGTCATTTTTCGCAAAACGAGTGCGCCGATACCATTTCCAAGGAGAATAAGTGGAATAGAAAAGGTGAAGGCGAATGCTCCGACAACACCGTCGATTGAGAATGTGGAGTCGAGGACTTCCAGGTAGGCGATTTTACTGACGTCTGACATGTTACCACCGAGGAGCTTTTTTTCCTGTTCTTCTGCAAACTGTCGGAAGCCGTGGATAATGAAGAATGCGGTTGAGCCAATAACTGCCGAGAATCCGAGCATTGGGCTCACCTTGAGTGCGTACCAGACGATAATCGTAAGGACAATAGATGCAATAGTAAAGAACCATGCTCCGTGTTCCTGGAAAAATCGTTCCCCTTTAAGGCCAAAATTTTTCGGTTCGAGGAAAAGCCAGTTCAGGAAGAGGAAGATCAGGAAGACACCACCTCCAAGTAAGAGAAGAGGTGCGGTGGTCTCGATTGCTGCTGCAATTCTTGGATCGTTCGAGAACGCTGCGGTAAATACTTCCATTATTCCCAATCCCGGATTGGCTACCCAGACGATCACGAGTGGGAGAAAGCCTCGTACGATGAATACCGCAAAGAGAAAGCCCCAGAGAAGAAACCAACGCTGAGCTTTTTTGCTCATGCCCGAGAGGACTTCTGCGTTGATGATCGCATTGTCGATACTGGTGATAATTTCAAAGAGGGAAAGACCGACGATAGTAAGCATAATGGCTCCGATATCCATGTTTTTAGGTTGTTATGGCTATTTCAGATGCAACGAAGATACCATAAAACAAAAGAAGAATATACCCTTCTGCTTTTGTGAGGCCTCGTCCTGACTTCATGAGTCGGAAAAGCAAAATGGACGCGGAGATCATACAGAAGCCGGTCATGACGGTTCCCAGGATGTCACCGAGGGCGAGGCCGTCTTGATTATTCCTTACAAATCTTGCGATTTGTCTGCTGGCGGAGAGGGGGAGATTCGAACTCCCGAGGAGCTTGCGCCCCTGGCACTTTTCGAGAGTGCTCGTTTCAACCACTCACGCACCTCTCCGTGAAAGGGCTTATTTCACCCTGGTTGCGAGGCCCAGTATGCCACGAGAGCTGCTAGCGGTGAAGGGGAACCTTGGATTTGCTTATTGCTGGCTTATTAGCTTTATATACATGGTTTTTCTTTTCGGCCTTCCGCCGTTTTTCAGATTCTTTGTATGAAATAACCTCTTTTCCGATCTTTTCCTTGTTATCTTTTGCGAATTCAATATCGTAATATGCTTGTAATTTAAGCCAATATTCTGCCTCTACTCCAAAATATTTTCCTAATCGAATCGCAGTATCGGCTGTCATTCTCCTTTTTCCGCGTATAATTTGAGAAATTCGTATTGCTGGAACTTTGATATCTTTTGCAAGCTGATATGGTGATATGTTTAAGGGTTCTAGCCAATCTTTCCGTAAGAAGTCTCCAGGTAATGGAATCGGAATTTTTTTCGGTCTCATAGGGGATATGGTTAATTGTGATAATCTAGAATTTCAACGTTATAAGCGTTCTCATGGTGCCATTCAAAGCATATTCTCCATTGATCGTTAATGCGAATACTGTATTGGCTTTTTCTTTTTCCCTGGAGTCTCTTTAAGTGGTTTGATAGCGGGAATTTCATTGAATGGATTGATTTTGCCATTTCAATTTCTCGTAATTTTCGCAGTCCTCGTTCTTGTATGTTTGGTGGAAATTTTATCGACCATTCACGATTGAATATTTTTTCAGTCTCTTTGCATTTGAAATTTATGATCATTTCTTCATTGGTTATATAGTATCGCGTCACGATAGTATCGTCAAGCGTTAATACCCACATAGATGCTTTCCCCTTTTTCAACTCTAGCCCTTCGTTCTAACATCCATGTAACAAAATCCTTACATTTTCCTTACAAATTCCTGAAAATTACCTTACTTCCTCTCCGTAGGGCTTTTTATAGCTCGTTAAAGCTGCTTCCATATTTGCTTTTTTGGTCACGCTTGACACAAATTTGCTAATTTGGCTTTTGTCTGTATAATCTCCGAGCTTTATATGGGGCTTATTCGAGCCTCGCAACCCCAAACTTTTATGCAGAAAATTCTCAATATTGCTATTATTGCCCACGTTGACCACGGAAAAACGACGCTGACTGATCATCTTTTGAAGCAGGGGGGTGCCTTCCGCGAGAATGAAGCGGTCGATGACTGTGTTATGGATAGCAACCCACTTGAACGAGAGCGTGGTATTACGATTTCCGCGAAGAACTGCTCGATTCATTATAATGATATCAAGATCAACATTGTGGATACTCCGGGTCATGCTGACTTCGGTTCTGAAGTTGAGCGTGTGCTCAAGACGGTCGACTGCGTGCTTCTCCTCGTTGATGCGAAAGAAGGGCCGATGCCACAGACGAAGTTCGTCCTCAAGAAGTCTCTTGCTCTTGGCTTGAAACCAATTGTGGTTATCAACAAAATCGACCGTGCTGACCAGCGAGCGAACAAAGTTATCGATATGGTCTTTGACCTTTTCGTGGCTCTGGGAGCGACAGATCAGCAGCTCGACTTCCCAATTGTCTATACGATTGGTCGTCAGGGTCTCGCAAAACTTTCTCTTGAAGATACCACGAGTACCGATCTTACCCCGCTTTTTGAGACGATTCTTCGACACGTTCCTATCTATCCAGAAAATGGAGACAAGGTTCTTCAGATGCAGGTTTCTAACCTTGCGTACGATGATTACGTCGGACGTATCGCGATTGGACGTGTGTTCAGTGGAACATTGGAAAAAAATAAACCGGTCGTTGTTTCCCGACGTGATGGATCGATTACGACGGCAAAACTTACAAAGCTTCTTGTGTACGAAGGTGTACGACAGGTAGAGGTTGATCGTGTTGAGTGTGGTGATCTCTGTGCCGTTGCGGGTGTCTCAGACATCACGATTGGTGAGACGATTACCGATGCGGCAAATCCAACCCCAATGCCACTTATCGAAATTGATGAGCCGACACTCGAGATGAACTTCCTGGTTAACAACTCGCCATTTGCCGGTAAGGAAGGCAAGTTTGTGACGACACGACATATCCGTGAACGTCTGGATCGAGAGCTCCAGACGAACGTTGGTCTCAAGGTTACTCCTCTTGAAGGAACCGATGGATTTACGGTTTCGGGACGTGGTGAACTTCACCTGTCGGTGCTGCTCGAAAATATGCGACGTGAAGGTTTTGAAGTTCAGGTATCTCGACCGGAAGTTATTATCAAACAGATCGATGGTCAGAAGTGTGAACCTATTGAGTACGTGATGATTGATGTGCCGGACAATTATGCTGGTATCGTCATTGAGCGCTTGGGTAAGCGAAAAGGTGAGATGGTGAATATGCAGTCAGAAAATGCGCATACCCGTCTCGAGTACTATGTTCCAACTCGAGGTCTTCTCGGTTTCCGTACGGACTTTATTATGGATACTCGAGGTGAAGGTATTATGGATCATAGCTTCTATGAATATCAGCCGCATAAGGGTGATATCCAGCACCGATTGAACGGAGTGATGATTTCTGGAGATACGGGAAAGACGATTGCGTATGCTCTCTGGAATTTGCAGGAACGTGGAAAGCTCTTTCTTGGCGCTGGTGTTGAAGTTTATGAAGGCATGATTATCGGTGAACATTCACGTGATAATGATCTTACGGTGAATCCATGTAAGGAAAAGAAACTTACGAATATGCGTGCTTCCGGTACGGATGAGGCGGTTAAACTTACTCCTCCACAGTCGATGACGCTTGAGCAGGGTCTTGAGTACATTGAAAATGATGAGCTCGTTGAAATTACCCCAAAGTCGATCCGACTTCGAAAGAAGGGTTTGACGGAGAATGATCGAAAACGGGGCAGTCGAGACAGCTAAAACCGTAAAGCTGAACTAGCTTTAACTATAGAGCAATTATGAGGCGGTATTCCGAAAGGGTATCGCCTCTTTCAAGCTGTTGTTTTTGCGAATCTCTCTGCTTTGTGCTATAATGATGCGAAAAACAAAAATACCTATAAAAACTTTTTATGGCAGAAAATCCATCCAATCTTCCCCAGGAAAATTCTCAAGAGGCTCCAAAGGCTGCTCCACAGAAGCGTGCCCTCGGTAGAGTGAAAGCTTCTGCTGATGCACGTGCATCGTTGCAAGATGTGCAAAAAAGTGTTGAGAAAAAAGAAGAATATGACACGCTGTATCGAAAGGAGTATGAAGCAGGTGAGTATGCGCTGACATCTGCTGATCGCGAAAAGGTTCCGGCTATTCGAAAGGAATTTACTCACTGGTCGATTGTTGGTGTGAATGGTCAGTCGTTTGACCCAAATAAGATGCGTGATATTGGCTGGTTTGAGGATAAGAGTCGAGCTGCCAAACTTTTTGGTCGCTTGTATACCAACGGCCAGATCCAGACAAATTTTCCAACCATGCGTGCTGGCAATATGAATATCATGCTTGGCATGATTGATCGTTTTGCTCGATTTGAAGACCAGCTCGCCAGTGGTCAGGTGACGATTAATAGTTTCAAAAGTAACCTCGAAAAGGAGTTTGGACGGGAGAATATCTATGGTCCTGATGGGGTGCTCAATCTACTTCTCGCCTTGCAGCGTGCGGATACGATGATGCAGGGACAGGAGCTGCCAACGACTCTGTATGATCTTCGTCTGGCGAAAAATAAGTTTACTGCGTCGTGTCGATTTGCCGAACTTCGTCGAAAGAAGGAGTTATTGCCTATGACTCCTGTGAAGTCAGCCGAAAAGAAGTTGGATGAAAAGCGCCCTCGAGCCAAGGCTCAGGAAGTATTAAAACAAAAGGACGCTGAGTATCAGCGATTTGTCATGGATTTTTTTGAAAAAGGACAAGAGCTGGCTCAACACAAGGTTCGAGTCCGACCGATTACTGGCAAGTTTACTATCGGTGAGGTTGATCTTTCACATAACTCTTTCATTCTTAATGAGAATTTTTATGTCAAGCTTGATTGGCCATCGAGGCAGATATTGGTTACCTATTATACTGATCATGATCCTAGAAATTCAGGAATTGAGAATTTGGAGGGTGCTTTTGAGATGGGTGATATGAATGATGTGAAATATCGGGGAAATCTTGCTGAAAATATTTCAAAAGTTGTTTGGCAAGCTAATAAGTTGCAATGGGATTAAAGATATGGGAACGGAAACAGGCACAAATGCGCAGCATTTGTGTAGTGGCGGAGGGGGGGAGATTCGAACTCCCGATACCTTGCGGTATACAACATTTCCAATGTTGCGCACTAGGCCTCTATGCGACCCCTCCTTGTTTAATAAGCTCCACTTCGCTCAGAACTGGCAAAGCCAGATTCTTCGCTCGTTGCGCGCTCGCAACCCCCAAGGGGCAAGTCTGCTGACCCGCGTGTGCTCGCCGCGAACCTTACCAGTTTCTCCTTCTGAATTCAATGGTATAATGGGAAAGTCATGGAGATACTTTACCTTATTTTTGGCTTAGTCGTCGCAACAACCATCCATGAGTTCAGTCATGCGTATCTGGCTGACCGGCTCGGCGATCCAACGCCTCGCCTCCAGGGCCGCCTCTCTCTCAACCCGCTGGTGCATCTGGATATTGTCGGCACCCTCATGCTGATCTTCTTCCATTTTGGCTGGGGAAAGCCGGTTCAGGTGAATCCGCGATATTTTCGTGTGCCGATGCGTGACTCGGCGGTTGTTTCGTTAGCAGGTCCGATGTCGAATTTCTTGATGGCGTTTGCGTTGACGCTCTTTTTGAAAGAGAGCTATATGCTTATGCCTGCCTGGTCGGTCGATCTTTTTTCGACGATCCTCGATGTGAATTTGATTCTCGGTATTTTCAACTTGTTACCATTTCCTCCATTTGATGGTTCGAAGATTCTCGGTTTGGTGGTGCCTCATCGATTTGAGTATGCGTATGAGCAGTATCTTGAAAAGGGAACGATGTATACGATTCTTTTTATCCTTTTTGATTTCATGGTTATTCCATCGATTCTTGGGACCTCGATTATTCAGGCGACGCTCGTTCGGCTATTTTTATTGGTGAAGGGAGTTCTGTTTCTGGGGTAAATGCGCGTTGACGTGCTGTGCGAGATTTTGTTACTATTGATATGCCTCTCGGATGTTCGTTGAAGTCTTTAATACTCTCTCCATCACTAACTTATGGGGAATCCATATTCGAGATCACTGTGGTGAACTCGTGCGATTTCCCACCTTGCAATCGCGGGGTGTTAGTATTGGGCGGAGACGACATCACTGGAGTCCTTCATAAAAGCCCACCCCTCACTTGGTGAGCTTTTTATGTTCAGTACGGACTTGACAGATGTTTTTGTCATGATAATGGCGAAGCCGCAAGCCTTTTTCTTGTTTTGCACCCTGTTGGTTGCTAGGGGGATGTCTCGAGATGCGGCAAATGATCGTGTGGCATATTTGTGGAAGACTCATGGATCGATGCTTCAGCAGATGATCGTGAATTTACGTTCGGGAAGCCTGTCTTCCCGGGAAGCTGGAGAGATGCTGAAACGTTTCATCGAACACGAGGGTTTGCAAGAAGCTGCTTCGTATCTTTCTCGCCGTATTCATCGTACTCGTAATCAAGTTGCCGATAGAATTCGTTTTGTCCAAATGGATGCGGAGAGTCGACGGAATTTCTGTAGGGATTTGGCGAAGGAACGCATAGCACTCAATAGTCAGCAGGGAATGACGAGGGTTCTTCTTTTGCATCTTGTGGAGCACGAAGGAGAAGTAGTCTCTGATGAAGCATTGAAAGAGGTCATTTTCAAACATGCATGGCGTCATTCATTTACGAAACCGTATACACTTATTCATCAATGGAAGCAGAGAAATCCTAGTCAAGCAGTGTTTATAATTGAGCGCGTAACAGGAACTGGTTTTCAGATGACGTTTACGTATCAGCAGGATTTGCACGGTGTAGTGCTTGATCCGAAGGAGGTGGTGGTTGAAGGAGTGGTGGCTCCTGTAGAAACAGTTGCTCTTGAACCCCAGCCGGAACCAAAACCAGAGGTTCAGGAAGGATCTACCAAACTTCCTCCCTTTGATTTTGATCCAGTGAAACGGGCGGGTTATCAAGCTCAAATTCGTGAGTGGGTGAGTCGTCGTTTTATGCCTTGTGAAACGGAGTTCAAAATGCTCGCACATTATTTCGTTCAGTTGTTTGGGAAGGTGCTTACTGATGAGGATATTGCGACTCCGAACGGTCTTTTTGTTTCTTGCTGAACGATATCCACGAAAGGTGTCGCTTGCGGAAGTGGCAGAGGGTCTCGAGCAGGAAGAGTCATCCGTTCTTACTTCTGTACAAACCCATATCAATCAGATGAACCAGAGACGTCTCGGTCAGGATTTCTGGTTGGATCTCGATATCGACATTATGGCAAAGAACCCAACATATTCGTTGAGATTGATGAGTTTATCTTAGGTTTTTGGCTAACTGGAGCCGTCAAGGAGAGTCAAACTCCCGACCTCCCCCTTACCAAGGGGGTGCTCTATCACTGAGCTATGACGGCATATTTGTGCTTACGTGTTGTGCTTGTAGCCTTGCGGCGGAAGGGAGTGTAGCAAAAAAAGTCCCAAGATAAAAGGGGAGTGTTTTAGCTTTGGATCGACTTTTAAGCTGATATTGACGTGGTTGAGGGTGAGTTGTAGAGGGGGTTCTATGCATTCCGTATCACCTAATTCCTTTAGAAAATGCGTAAACTCTGCTTTTCTGCTGTTCGCGGCTGTGCTATCCTTGGCTGGCTTTCTTGATTTTCGCACAGGGGCGTGGTGAAGTGGTATCACGTCGGTCTCCAAAACCGCAGTTGCGGGTTCGATTCCCTCCGCCCCTGCCAGTATACAACCGAAGGTTGTAGTTCCCGTTCCCGCTTTTTTAAATAGGATAAATTTCTACAAATATTTATTGTTTCATTCTCCGCAATATGGCTTCATGCAACGCCTGAGATGCGTAAAGCAGTTGCTCATCATATTTCGTGGCAGTCGGCTCAGGCATATGACTCTATGAGTCATATAAAGAGCTCCACTTTTTTGAGAAGCAGAGCTTGAGTGAGGACGAAGTGAAGAATCGAGTTGAAAGATTCCGCGAAACTTTCTGAAAATATCTTACTGCGTTCGCGTTGAGCCTGCAAGAAAAAAAGTGTATGGTGCAGGGGAATTGCGGTCTATTTTTTTACATGAATTTTTTATGGCATATGAGGCAAAACCACTTCCGTTTTCACTCCGACGAGTTGGAAATATTTCTGAGAAAGCTCTCGAGATCCATCATGATAAGTTATATGTCGGATATGTGAACAAGAAAAATGAGATTGAGGAGAAGTTGAAAAATGTTGATCGTGCTGCGGCAAATGCAACACATAGTGATTTCCGTGATTTGAAACTTGAAGAAACATTTGCGGCAAATGGTGTGTATCTCCACGAAGATTATTTTAGTGTGTTATCAGGAGAAGGACAGAGTAGTGCTGATGCGGGTGCGCTTGGCGAAGCGATTGCTGCTGAGTTTGGGTCGGTGGATGTATGGATTGCAGATTTCCGTGCCTGTGGTATGTCTGCACGTGGATGGGCGGTTCTCGCCTATGATACGAATGATGGACGACTCCATAACTATATCGGCGACATGCATAATCAGGGTGGTGTCTGGGGTGCGATTCCCGTCATCGTTCTCGATGTGTATGAGCATGCTTACTTTATGGACTATGGCAGTGACCGAAAGTCATACATCGAAGACTTCATGAAAAACCTCGACTGGAAAATGGCTCATGGAGTCTGGGGTAAAATTCAGGGACTTCGATTTTAGGTGCGTTTCGTTATGCACCCACTTATTCTACGCCGATTGAACTTGGGGGTGTGAATCCGCGTTTGTCGGGCGGAATGTTGTAGTAGTCGAAAAGGTACTGCGCGACTTGTGAGAAAATTGGAGCTGCGGTTGCGTCTGCCCACTCACTCGTTCGAGGGCGGGTGAGTTTTACGAGGATGACGAATTTTGGCTTGTCGATTGGGCCGTACCCGACCACGCTGGCGTTTGTAGTTCCGGATCCGCTGAGCGGTTTCCCTTTGTAGTAGGTCTGAGCTGTACCGGTTTTTCCGGCGATGAAGTGATTGGGTACACCGGCATGGGTCGCAACTCCACGCTCTACCGCGCTGACGAGCATCTCAGTGACCATATTTGCTGACTCTTCTTCGACGACCTGTCGTACCACTCGTGGATCATTTTTGATGATCTTTCCGTTTGTCTGTTGAATTTCCTCAATAATATATGGCTGCATCATCGTGCCTTTATTGGCGAGGGCGCCGAACGACATGACCATCTGTATGGGTGTTACCGTGAGACCCTGACCGAATGCGTGCGTGATAAGTTCTGACTCTGCCCACTTGGTGAAGTGGTTGATTTTTCCGGTTGCTTCATTGTCGAGCTCGATGTCCGTGTGTGCCCCGAATCCGAATTTCATGATGTAGTTATACAGAAGATTGCGGCCGATTTTACGTGCGATGTAGGCCATACCGGTGTTGAGAGACTTTTCCAGAACCTGCGTCATCGTGATGACGCCGTAGTATTTTCCAAGCGCGTTTTTGATCATGAACTCGTCGGTTTTGATCGGACCGTTATCGTTGTATTGTGTGTTTGGCGTGACGTCGTGGTCGTCGATCGCTGCGGCCATGACGAGCGGTTTGAAAATAGAACCTGGTTCGTACGGCCATGCAACTGACTTGTTGTGATAGGCTTCTGCGCCCACCGTGTTTTTATATTTCTTATACTTGATGGTTCCGTCACGGTAGACTTCTTTGAAAATATCGATTTTTACACCGGTTTGGTTGTCGATGATGAGGGTGTAGTGACCGGTTTTTTCGTCGATAGCGACCAGGCGCTGAATTTCTTCGGGTTTCAAGTTGATGGTTTCTTGTTCAAATACTTTACTATACTGATTTGGGTCAAAAGTTGGATAGTGTGACATTCCTAGAACGCGGCCCGTCTGCGGGTCGTATACGATACCAAGACCATCGTCTGCACGAGTGTCTTTCACGCCTTTTTCGATTAGCTTATCGAGTTTCATCTGGATGGAGCGATCAATGGTGAGAATAATATTGTCTCCATCGACGGCTGGCTGGATTACGCTTTCTCCGACGGTGATCTGTCGACCAACCGAATCTTTCTGGGTCTGGAAAATTCCCTTCTTGCCCTGGAGCTGGACGTTGAACTTGCTCTCGATACCATACAGACCGAGCCCAACACTGTTTACGTAGCCGATGACATTTGCTGCAAGTGATTTTTCTGGATAGTAGCGATAGTACTCGGCCTGCATACCGATGCCAGCGTACTTCCCATCTTTATCATTCTTGATGAGTGATTTTATCTTTTCTGAGGCTGCCGGTGTGATCTTTCTTTTGAGCACCGCATAGCGATTTTTTCCGTTTACGAGTTTGAGGATTTGTGACTCGGAGATGTCGAGAGCTTCTGCCAGTGTGGAGAATACATGATTACGATTTTCCATCTCGAGTGGAAAAAGGGTGACTGACTTGTCGCGTGCATCAACGCCGCTGAGATTTTTTATGGCAATTTCGTCGATGATTTTGTTATCGATGTCGGTCCCCAAAATAATATGGGTTCGTGTTTTTGAGGTGATTTTCGTGGCGATAGTCTGGCGGAATTTTTCTTTCAACTCGGCGTCGCTGAGTGGCTTGAGGGTGAGCTGCTGCGCCTCGGTGAGCTGAACGGTGGGTTTCGGAGCTTCTTTTGCGGGATCTTTTGCTGTTGGCTCCTTCGGCGTTGTGACGATTGGATCTTTTATTGCTTCCTCGGCTTTTTTTCGCTCCTCGAGTTCTTTGAGTTCTTTTTCCTGTTTTTCAATTTCGGTCAGTACGGGCTCCAATTTTTTTCGTTCTTCTTCAATACGTGCAAGATCTTCGTTCCGAGCTTCTTCAAGATTGAAAAGAAGGGGAGTCAGTGTCTCGACAATTATGTCTGGATTTTTTACCAGCGATGGGTCGGCATAGACAAGATCGAGGGTCGTGTTGGTGGCGACTCGATACAGGTCCTTTGAGCTATTATCTCGTATGAGGATTTCTCCTCGGCGAGCGGGAAGCTCAGTATAGCCATAGTGTTCCTTTGCCGCGATGGTTCGGTAGTAGTTCTGCTGGATGACCTGCAGCCAAAACAGCTTCAAGATGATAATCCCGATGATTCCATATTGAATCAGAAGGATAATTTTGAGGCGATTGAGCGGGGATTTAGGGCGGCGAGCTTCAACCATGGGATCCTATTATAGGAGAAGCCTTCTTCGTTGACAAACTTGCCATAGTTCTCTAAAATTTTGTGGTTTAGGGCTTTATAATCACATATTTCTATGATCAGTCTTTCTACTCTTCCGAATGGTCTCCGGGTTGTTACGAAACGCCTCGAAAATACGATGGCAGCAACTGTCCTGGTTCTAGTGAAAGCCGGCTCTCGATATGAGACCAAAAAAATTAATGGTATCTCGCACTTTCTGGAGCACATGTTTTTCAAGGGGGCGAAGAAGTATAAGAACGCACGCGAAGTTTCTGAAACGATTGATAACATTGGTGGTGACTTCAATGCGTTCACCGGAAAAGAGTATGTCGGATATTATGTGAAGGCTGCTGCAAATCACCTCGATACATCACTCGACGTGATCTCGGATATGCTCATTCATGCGACGTTTGATACCGCGGAAATTGATAAGGAGCGAGGCGTGATTATGGAGGAGTACAATATGTATCAGGATACTCCGACTTATCAGATTGGTTGGGACTTTGAGCAGCTTGTTTTTGGTGATCAGCCAATGGGTTGGGATCAGGTAGGAACCAAGGATGTCATTAATGGATGCACGCGCGATGAGTTCATGGAGTTCAAAAAATCGCTGTACGTTCCGAAGAATACGGTTATCTCGGTTGCTGGCAATATCCATCACGAGGATGTCGTCAAGATGGTGGAGAAGTATTTTGCTGAGATGGATACGGATGAACCTACCCGTGAACATGCCTTGTTACAGCCTTTGAATACCGGTAAGCGTGTGTTTTTGCGAGAGCGAAAAACAGAGCAGTCGCACATCTGCGTTGGCTTTCCGCAGGTTTCTGAAATCGATAAGGACTTTTGGGTTTCGAAAGTTTTGAGTGTTGCGCTTGGTGCCGGTATGAGTTCACGAATGTTCCTTTCTGTCCGTGAGGAAAAAGGACTCGCGTATTACATTGGTTCATCGGCTGAGGGCTTCACGGACTGCGGAATTTTTTCAACGAATGCGGGTGTCGATCTCAAGCGAATCGACATGGCGATCGAGGCGGTCGTCGAGGAGTACAAGAAGATTGCGAGTGAGACGATTAGTGCGAAAGAGTTGATGAAGACGAAAGAGTTCATCAAAGGAAAGATGATTCTGAAGTTGGAGGACTCGGAGGAGTACGCGCACTTGCTCGGAAAGTACCAGGTTCTGTACGGCGTCACGAAGGATCCGGATGCGATTGCGGCTGGCGTCGATGCGGTGACGGTCGATGATGTTCGTCGTCTGGCCGAGGATATGTTTTCCCTCGACAAGATGTACTTGGCGGTCATTGGTCCTTACGACGATGCCTCGAGGTTTGAGAAACTGATGAAGTAAGGGGTTGGTAGCACCTAGGACACAGCCACTACTTCTCTGGAAAATGGAATTAGCTTTGGTTATTGACAAATCAGTTTCTATTGAATTATTCAATTTCTTTCCTGGGAAAAATTGGAGCTTTAAAAACGATCCTTTTTGAGGTGAAGTATGATTTTACCATAGTTTAAAATCTTTGCAGAAAAGTGCGGAGGAAAAAGCTGAGTTGGCCTTTAGGAGATTTTGTTTCCATCCATTGCCTTGTACCCGAAGCTGATTTATGGTATACTTAAAGGAATTCTTAATTTTCTTGTATGGCTCCTCCAGAAACACTACCAAAAGCTCCAGCTTCAACCGTGGAGGCACCAAGAGCTGCACCAGCAATTGCTATACAGGGTCCGCCCGAGGCAGTTGTTGCTCAAAAAGCTGCTGAGGCGAAAGAGCTATCGCGTGCCGCTTTGCAGGCAGAGCTTGTTCCTTTGAAGAAGAATGTTAATTTGATTCGTACGGCTGATGCTGTAAAGGGACTTTCTTTCCCGGCTTTTGTTGATGGCGAGGCAGGCATGAAAGCATTTAAGGAAAATCTGAGGCCAGCAGTTTCTGCGAGATTGGCCGTTAAGGAGAGTGCTCTTACGCAAAGTCAGCTGGATGTACGCGTAGAGGAGTTTGTACAATATACTGAAAAAAATATCAGGATTAAACTTCTTGATCCGATTCTTCTTTTTCATCCATACACACTTACGGTCACATTTGATGCGAGTGGCGAAGTGGTTCTTGACCTGAAACCTAATCCTGAGGTTGAGAGAGCGGCTAAAGATGCTGCTGCAAAAGAGACGGCTGCGAAAGAAGCCCCGAAAGATCCTGCAAAAGAGACTACAGACGCTGCTGCTGAGCTAACGTATCAGGAATTTGCAAAGGGAAGTTATGGTGGAATGGCGAAGTTTATATTTGGAATGCTTGAGGATCCAAAGGGGGAGTCAGAGTCGCCAGAGGATTACAATAAACGTCTTGATGCCAAGCTTCGTGCGACGTTCAGGGGAGAGGGTATGCTCGGTATGTTCTTTTGTCTCGTCGGTATTGTTCCGCGAGATGGTGTGTTTTATAAGGATATGCTTGATAAGCCTTGGGCGAAGCAAATTGAGGCAAGTGTGCGTGAGGCATTCAAGGCACTTGGTATTTCTCCAGAGAAAATAAAAGATGTTGTTGATAATCAAGCATTTCAGGAACTGATGAAAGTAGAAAAAACGCATGAAGATAGTTTCTCTATCAAGGCCGAAGTTGTTGTTCCTCCGGGAATCGTGCTGACGGTTGAGAAATTCAAGGTTGGAGTGTTTGAGAATGGTGTAAAAATGGATAAGCCGGGATCTCCTGGTGCGTCCTATGATCCTGCTAAGGTAGAAGAAAAGCAGACCTTCGTCGCTGGTGTGAAGTTTCCTCCAGGTACGATGCTTGCTGGCGTTACCGTAAAAAAACAGCCTGAAGTGGCTAAGTCTGTAGCTGCAGAACAGCCTCCCGTTGCCGCTGTAGCAACTCCAGAGGGATAATCTACTTCGTATCTTTCTCGATGGTCTTCATCTGAAGGCCGAACTTGAGGAGAATTTCCTCGCTTTTTGATTGGGCCTGTTTCATGGCCTGGTCTTGTTTGGTGTTGTCAGTTTTGAGAATTTCGGCAAGTTCGTTAATCTGATTTTCGCTGAGCGTAGGGAGCAGATCCAGGACGGCGTGTTGTTCGTTGGCGTCGAGCGTCGATGTTTTCAGGAGTTTTGCAAACTGTTCAGGAGTGATATTCGTCATGGTGTTGTTGGGTTAGGTGGTCTTTGGCTAGAGTTCTGGCACTTCAATCTCTTCACTGTCGACTTCATTATAGAACACATGGTAGGCGGTGCCACCAGCGAGGAGAACGCCACCGGTCACCATGCCAGCCTTTTCGACGGTACGGAGGGTGCCAGCAACCTTTCCTTTATTCTTGCGTAGGTAGGTGGTGACTTTATCGCTGAATTTTTTCCAGCCACCGAGTTTTTCTACTAATACCTCAATGCGTGGCCACATGGTGATGAGTCTTTTGGCGACCACTGATCCACCCTTTGCGGCCTTCGTCAGACGCAGGAGTGCATTCGCACCAACACTTGTTCCGGCGCTAACCGGTGCTGCGAGGACGGCGAGTGCATCACCAGCGAGACCAACAATACCCCAGGCGACGTTGCTCGCTCGATCCCATCCACCCGAGACGTTACGTCCTGAGACAGCTTCTTTTCCAGCGATTGCTGAGTAGAAGTTGGAGAAGGTACCAGCGACAGGGAGACAGTCGAGCACGAGCTGTCCGGCGTCTGGACCGAGGCTTTCGAGGATGTCGATGAGTTCACGTTCTGGATCGTTTCTATGGATCAGTGCGTCCGTTGCGAACATCATACTTGCCATGACGGCCATGAACTTGGCGCGGCCCTTGGCGGCTTTCACGACACGCGTGACGAGCGTTCCGTCGGCTCCCTGAAGCGCGTTGTTGAGTTGCTGTCGGATCGCCTTTGTCTGGAGATGTGCGGGCATTTTTTTGAACTCCTCGAAGAGTCCTTTCATGACAGTCTTTTTGTGTTTTGCAAATGGTTGCAGAAACTTCTCATCCATTTCTACAAGCTTGGCTCGTACGGATGGATCAGAAAGGGGAACGCCACGCACTTTTGCATCTCTGACAATGTCATCGATGCTCTTCTCGAAGAGCGCCTTGATACCCTTTTCTCGAGCCTCAAGCGTACTTGCGGTCTCCATAACTTTTTTCGGATCGAGTGGATTGGTTGCAAGTGTCGGTGAAAGGTATGTCTCAATCGCCGTGAGATTTTTTTGTTTTACCCCACGAGCTGCATCGTTCGGATCGAGCGCTGCGATCTCCGTGCGAAGCTTTCTTGCCTCGTCCTCGAGTTCTACGTTCGTCTTGTAGGTGTCGTGTGATCTCTTGAATGTGGAGGCCTGATCGAGGGGCTTGGCGGCTGCTTTTTCTGCACCCTCGGCGAGTTCTTCTGCTGTCTGGAGCTTGAAGGCTTCTGCAATTTTCCCCTGTTTGATGAACTCCCAGCGCTCCGCGAGATGACTTACAGTTGAACGGTAGTCAAGTATTTTGGATCGTGCCTCGTCAATTTTTGATTGGATAAGCTTTAGTTGCGTTGGGTCGGTATTTGCGTTAATTGCGAGATTTTCGATTTCACGTAATTGACGGCGGGTAATTTCAAAGTGCTTGTTAAACTCATATCCAAATCGTGTTCCACTGAGTTCGGTTTTTACTTTTTCAAATTCCCTGAAGTCATCTGCTGTTTTACGTGCAAGCTCTTTGATTTTATTGATGTCTGGAGAAGCCTTTATAATCTCCTCTTCGATTGTTTTGAGTGCTGCGTTCGCTCGTCCGACCTGGGAGCCTTCAAGGTTGCGCATCATAGGAATGAATGGAATGCTTGCGAAAGAACGTAGAGCAAACCGCCACTCTTGAGTTCCAGGAATAAAACTCTTCAGAACGCCCGATACTTTTTTACCGTGTTCTTTTGCATCATGAATTACCTTGATTACTTTCCACTGTTCTTTTGCGGTTAGATAGGCAGCGCTTCCAAATACAACACATTCTGTGCCAAGGATGGCTGTTGAGAGTGCGACGTTTCCTTCATGCTCATCCGAGTAAATGTGCGCGAAATTTTTGAAGTTTTCAAAGGTGAGATTTCCGAGCTGGATCGGTACATTGAATCCTCTTATTACGAGAAATACCTTGCCAAGGATGTCTGTTCCAAATGCAATGGCTCCCTCTTGAAAAGCCTTTGCGGTTGAGGCAAGGTTCAGAGCGCGAAGAGGATCCTCTACGAGTTCCCTGACTATTTGATGCGTTTGTTTTTCTCCGAGTGTTTCTGGTTTATTTCGATCGACTCCAAAGAAGTCATCGAGATTTTTTCGCATAGCGACTGCTTCGGTACTTTTCGCATCATCGTAGGTGATGTTTATGAAATCTTCGATGAAACCTCGGCGTCCTGCGTAAAGAGCTGTGGCACCGGCTCCTATGAGGAGCGTGGCTTTTGGGTTGGTGAGTACGAATTTCGCAACATCAAAAGTGCCTCTTCCAATTGATTTAATTCCCTTAATCATCACGCTTCGCATCATCCACATGCCGTTCATCCCAATCATGGTTTCTGCTGGATGTTCGCTCATCCACTCCAGACCGTCTTCGATATGATTCTCAAGCTTGAAGTCGGAAGGAATAATACATTCCATCATATTTCCGATATCACTTCCTGCCCATTTTGTGAGTATTTTTTTCTTCGCATCATCGAATTCTTTTCCGAGGGATTTGAGGATCTGGCCGGCGAAACTGTTTTTTCCTTCCTTCACAATCAGGAGGTAGATGGCGGCGTTGGCGGCGAAGAGGTTGCCGGGTTTGCGGCCGATCCATTTGTAGATCATGAAGCCGGCGCCACCGGCGACGGCGAACTCAGCCCAGGTTTTCGGATCATTCTTATCAATACCGAGATCCTTGGCCATTTGGGTGAGGCTGAGATTTTTCAGCCACTCGGGCATTGTAATATCGTGGTCTTTGAAGTACATTTCCATGCGTGCTTTGACCCCTTTAAATTCACATTTTTCATCGAGCCATGCATACGCCTGGTCAATATTTTCCTTTACTCCAGCGAGCTGTTCCTTGATTTTGTCGAGAGTGGGGAGGCCGAGGGCAGGAGCCATCATTCCCCAAATATCTTTTCCAATTGCAATGACGCCCTCTTTTTGTTTCTGAAGAAGCAGTTTTCCGAGTCCTTTGATGCCATCATTGTTCCACGCAGTGAGAATTTCTGAGAACGGAATTTTCCCGTTGATTGCTTCGTAGAGGGTGGCGATCGCTCCGGTGGCGAGAGTTCCTCCGAGAGCGAGTTTGAGGATGCCCTTGATCGTATCGGTGTGCGTACCTTCGAGACTTTCTTTGAGTTTTTCTCCGAGACCAAATAAGCTTTTGAATCCACCAACAATCGCTGATCCAAGGGCTTTGAGCGCTTTATACGTGAGGTATCCTGCTGCGGCCACACCTCCGAGAATGGCGATTTTTTTCAGTGCATTTCCCTGTTCAAATTCCTTGAAAAGTTGTTTTCCGGCGTTACTGATGAATACTCCAACTTTTTCTGGAATGCTCTTCGGTTTCTCTAATATCTGTTCGTAGGCTTCTTTTGCCTTGAGGGCGAATGACGGTTTTTCTACTGATTTTTTGAGTGTTTCTTTCATATAGTTTTTTGTATGGTTTTGGCTTCTTCTTCTGGGACTTCATCCAGAATTTGCATGAGTATTTCTGCTTTTTGAGGATCGGTGAAGATGTCATCTTTCTGCAGCTTTGCGAGAATCTCCTGAGCTGATTTTTTGTGATCCATAGGTTTTTGCTTACACTTCATGTAATTATATCATAATTTAGCTTCGTAAGCAACCTCAAAGGTGGCAAGAATGCCTTAAATATTGTATAGTTTGGACGGTATTTTTTAGCTTTAACACTCTTGTATGGGCAATATTAAGGAACGAACACTGGTACTCGTTAAGCCAGATGGTATCCAGCGCGGCTTGATCGGAAACGTCATTTCCCGCTTTGAATTGAAGGGTTTGAAGGTGGTTGGTATCAAGATGATGTCTCTCGACGAGGCTATTCTTCGTGAACACTATGCTCATATTGCCGATAAGCCATTTTTTCCAGGCGTGAGCAGTTTTATGCGAAGTTCTCCAGTTGTTGCCCTCTGTCTTGAGGGTCTCGATGTGGTGAATGCGATTCGAATTCTCTGTGGTATCACGAAGTCACGTGAGGCTGATGCTGGCACGATCCGTGGTGATCTCGCGATGAGTGTGGCGTGTAACGTGGTTCATGCATCTGACACGGTTGAAAATGCACAGGCGGAGGTGAAGCGATTCTTCAATCCAGATGATATTTTCGACTACGACAAGTCAGAGTATGTAAACGTCTACGTCGAGGACGAGCGTGCGTAATTTGTGACTTTCGGTATTCCTCACCTCACTCACATGTTCCACTTTGCCTATCGCAAGAAAAAAATTGCCAAAGAAACTCCTCTCGCACTTTTTGAAAAACTTCGAGGCGAGTACAGTGCGTTACTGTATAGTGGGCAGAACGAAAAAGGCGTTTACAGTGGTCGATATTCTTATATTGGCTATGAGCCTTTCATGCTCTTCGAAAGTAAACATGGTGCGCAGGAGATTTCTTCTATTCAGTATGATGCTGATGGAACGACGCGTGAGGTACAGGTGTGTGGGGGAGAGCCACTTGAGGTGTTTAAGGCGATCTATGATCAGCTCGGTGTGAAGGTGATTGAAAAAGATCTTCCTCCATTTATTGGTGGCGCGATGGGATTGATGAGTTATGATTTTGGCTTGTCTCTCCATGGTATCAAACATACGACGACAGATGATCTGGAAATTCCTGATATGTTTTATGGATTTTATGACAAGGTTGTTGCCTTCGATCATGAAATGAAAGATCTCTATTTTTTTGGACTTGGAGAAACAAAAGCACAGGCACAGGCGATTGCTGAGGAGGTTTATAAGGATGCGACGAAAGGTTTGAGTTATGAACAGGATGCTCCAAAAAAAGGCTCACAGAAGCGCTCAAAGGATCTCAATATGTATCTCTCGAAAGACGATTATTTCAAGAAACTGGTGGAGATCAAAAAGCATCTCGTCGATGGTGAGTCGTATCAGGTGAATTTTTCGCATCGATTTTCTTACGAAACTTCGGATGATGCCTGGGATATTTTTACGCGTCTTGCAAAAATTAATCCATCGCCATTTAGTTGCTACTTCGAACATCCAGAATTTATCGTGATTAGTTCGTCTCCAGAAAAGCTCGTAACCGTTCATGATGGTTTGATCGAAACGAAGCCAATAAAAGGTACTCGCGCTCGAGGCAAAACTTCGACTGAAGATCGTGCCGCAGAAAAAAATCTTCTCGAGTCGAAAAAAGATGAGGCAGAGCTGACCATGATTGTCGACCTCATGCGCAACGATCTCGGCATGGTTTGCGAACCCAAAACAGTCAAAGTTCTTGATCATCGACTGGTTGAACGTTATTCGCATGTGATGCACACGGTCTCGACGATTCAGGGAAAACTCAAAAAAGGAAAGTCTCTAGTTGATCTTGTACAAGCCGTTTTCCCGGGTGGTAGTGTCACGGGTGCTCCGAAAAAAAGAACCATGGAAATTATTGCCAAGCTCGAAGACTTCCATCGCGACGTCTACTGTGGCTCGGCTGGATATTTTTCTGTCAGTGGCAACATGGCGATGAATATTCTCATTCGCACGATGCTCTACCGGTTCGGCGATGTTTACTTTCACTCCGGTGGAGGTATCGTCGTGGATAGTGATCCATCTGCCGAGTTCGATGAGTCACTGGACAAGGCGCAGGCCCTATTGGAAGCGCTGCTGGGAGTGTAATAATTACCTCAATGGTACTTCAGATTCATCAAAAAAAGAGGAGCAATTTTATGTGCCCCTCTTTTATATAATGTAAGAATGCCTTACTTTTTGCTTGGGAGGATCTTGTACATGCCGGTTCCGCACACTGAGCAGGTGCCTTTCATAGCACGTCGTTTGGTGGTGCCTTTGCCTGGCATTTCAACTTCCTGAGCGCCTTCTTTCATCATTCGCTTTGCCTTACATTTTACGCAGTATGCTTCTACCTGAGCCATAGAGGGTGGGATTAGGGGTATTTATTCTAGTATAGGCGCTTTTGAGCTTAAATGGAAGGGGTGGATTGAGCTTATTTTTGTCTTGGCGTAGGGGCAGAGGGGCTGGGGGTCAATGCCTCGAATTTTGGTCTAACACTACTCATCACTTTCCATATTATTACAAATCCGATAACCATTAACACAAAAAGGAATATCATTGGCACTTTTTGGCTACCAAGGGAATCACTAGCAAGACCGTAAATAATTGGACCGATAGAAGTGGCAGCCTGAGAAATGAAGGCATAAATTCCAAATTGGTATCCAGATTCACTTTTATTTATGACAGTAGAATATTGTGCACGGAGAAAAGATTGACTGTTGCCGATTGTTAGGCCAGTAAAAAATACGACAAAGGCGAACGTTACTAAATTTGGGTTAGTAATCATTAAAGCAATAACTACACCCCACAATAAGATAGATAACCCCAGTAATGGAACACTGTTAAATCGTTTGGTTAATTTACCGCCAAGCCAAGTTGCTGGAAAGCCAATCAATTGAACGAATAGCAGGCTAATTCCAATTTTGAAAGTGGAAAAACCTAATTCTTTGGCGGCAAAAATAGAAAAGAACAATATGATTACTGTAATACTTTCGCT
>SXGR01296123.1_pt1 | contig 36523 bp, 35 predicted proteins | sample 3174711 | NCBI WGS metagenome assembly SXGR01 (sample SAMN11356860, study PRJNA531348) | freshwater metagenome | isolation source: freshwater sample F1-60 | place: China: Fuxian Lake, Yuxi | collected 2017-12-25 | reverse complement strand
GACAGCGGAGAGGGAGGGATTCGAACCCTCGAATGCCTTGCGGCATTATCGGTTTTCGAGACCGACGCATTCGACCACTCTGCCACCTCTCCGGGTTCACAATTCTAGTACCCGGACACGGTGACGAACAGACGGGTTCACAAACCCGTCTCAGCTCGTATCCGTCGCCGTGACGACCCTTACGCGAGCAGTAATAGACCACTAATGGGAGAGGGCACATTGCCCTGGCGAAGAGAACACGGTTGCTGCGATCGCGGTATTCTGGGTATCCTGTGTGTATTCACTTGCTAGGCGGTTCACTCCCACGCCGGAATCACATCATGCCGTTGTTGCCCGCCCGCCGCGAGTTCTTCCAGATCGGGGTCGGGGCCGCGATCGGACTCGGGTTCCGCATGCCTCGCGCCCCACGGGTCGGCGCAACGGAACGTGGAGGCGCGGCCGGTAAGACGCGATCCGTGATCCTCGTTAATCTGACCGGGGGGATGAGCCACATCGACGCGCTGGACATGAAGCCAGATGCGCCCGTCGAGATCCGGGGCGAGTTCAAGACGGTCCCGACTGCTGTCACCGGGATCCAGATTTGCGAACACCTCCCGAAACTGGCCGCACAGATGCGGCGCTGGGCGCTGGTGCGGTCGCTCTCGCACGGCGAGAACGGCCACCTGCCCGGGACGCACCGGCTGCTGACCGGCGCCACGATGCCGAACCAGCGCCAGACGGACCTCGACAACGTGCTGTCGCGCCGCGACTGGCCTTGCTACGGCGCCGCGCTCAACCACCTCCGACCAAGACAGGACGGCGTCCCGAACGGGGTCACGCTGCCGCACGCACTGATCGAAGGTTCGCTCACGTGGCCCGGTCAGCACGCGGGCTTCCTGGGGCCGACCCACGACCCGATGCTCGTGACCCAAGACCCCAACTCGCCGACCTTCAAGATGGACGCGTTCGCGCTCCCCGCCGGTACTGATCAGGGCCGGGTCGATGAGCGGCGGAGTCTGCTCGAACGGCTGGAATCGCCCGGTCGCGGGGATGTCGCGTTCCGGGAACACCAGCGGCACGCGTTCGAGTTGCTCGCGTCGGGGCGCATTGCCGGGGCATTCAAGTTGGACCGCGAGCCGGTGAAGGTTCGCGACCGATACGGCCGGAACCAGTTCGGCCAGTCGCTACTCCTCGCGCGCCGGCTGACACAGGCCGGCGTGCCGGTCGTGCAAGCCAACATGGGCATTGTGCAGAGCTGGGACACGCACGTCGATAACTGGGGGAAGCTGAAGTCGTGCCTGCTCCCGTGGCTCGACCGGGCAATCACCGCGCTAACCGACGACCTCGAAGGAGAGGGATTATTGACTGAGACGTTCGTGGCGGTGCTCGGCGAGTTCGGGCGCACGCCGAAGGTGTCTAACCTGCCCGGGGAGTTGATCCCGGGTCGGGATCATTGGGCGTCCGTGTACTCCGGGTTGTTCGCGGGCGGCGATGTCGTCGGCGGCCGGGCGATCGGCAAATCCGACCGGATCGGCGCCCGCCCCGTCAGCACGCCCTACACGCCGTTCGATGTCGGGGCGACGATCTACCAGGCGCTGGGCGTGGACCCCGACAGCGAGATTCACGACGCCCAGAACCGCCCGTCGCGGGTCTGCACTGGGAAGCCGATGGACGTGTTGTTTCAGAACCGGTGAGCCGACCGACGAACACCCTCGCGGGACACACGATGCGCGAACACACGATTCACCGGTACGCCGGCCTTTGCGTCGCGCTCGTGGCGTTCAACGCGGTTCATGCGGAACCGCCGGCCATCGCGCCACCTCCGCGAGTCGCGTCCCAGAAGGGCGAGCCGAACACGCGCACGAACTTGCCGGATGCGCACGACTACCAGCGCGTGCTGCGCAAGTATATGGCGACGCTGACCGAGAAGGATTTCACCCACGGCGTTAGCGGACTTGTGACGGACAAGACCACCGACACCGACCCGGAGCACCTGTACCGCCATTACCTCATGTCGATGATGCACCAACCGCTCATCGGCACCAAACGCGGCTACCCCGCGATCAACGCTCCGCCCGCACGGTTCCTGCTGTCCTCCATTGAAACCGCCGAAGGAGTGATGCACCCGCCAGTCTGGCCCGAAACGCTGGTTCCCTTTGTGCAGTGGAAGTACCCGGGCAACCCGTACCACAACAACCGCGCGCTGAAGCTCCGCGCCTTCGTCACTGCCACCGTGATGATGGTGATGCTCGACGATTACTTCGACGCCGTCCCGACCGCGGGCCGTGCCGACCGGTTCTCCTACCAGCTCGTCTACTTCGGGCTGCCCTATCCCGGCTTCAAGGACGCGCTGCCGGCTGACGTTCAGAAAGCCTACGAGTCCGGACTGAAACGGATGGGCACGCGGGTACTCGACTGGGGCATCCGCGGCGAGGACATTCACAACGATCTGCACGCGCCGTTCGGGCTGTTCTGTGTCGCGCGTGCGATCAATGATCCGGCGTTCACGAAGTCTGTCGAAGCCTACGCCCGCAAGTTTTACACCAACCCGGAGTACTTCAGTCCGGCGGGTTACTGGGTCCAGCGCGGTGGGCCTGACATCCCGTTCAACGGGCACGCGAACTTCTTCGCCGTCACGACCGCGCTCGCCACCGACTGGCCGTTCGCGAAAGAAGCTCTCGACCGTGTGTACCGGCTTCGCGGGCACCTGATTTTGCCCGAACCCGACGGCAAGTTTAGCGGGCCGAGTCACTTCAACTCGCGTCTCGGCGGCCCGGCTTCAACCGACCAGTGGGCCTGGGACGGCGCGCGCGACACGGCCGCTGCGATGGTCACCGACGAGGCCGCTCACCTCGCGCGCCGCCCGACCGCGGAGGAACTTCGAGACGCACCGGGCAAACGCGCCCGCGCCTTCGCCGAACACATTCGCGAGAACGGCGTGAACGGCAAGGGCGGGTTCCTCAAGAACGACGAGATCATCTCGTACCCGTGGAAGTGGCGAGTCTGGATGACCTACAATTTTCCTGCGAGCGTGAACCCCGGCTCGGAGTTCTACAAGCCAGGCGCTTACGCCCACCAACAAGAACTGGCGAAGAAGAACTCCCCGCTGCTGAAGTCACCTTTTGAGCGCGGCGAATCGTTCGTCCGCGATTTCGGGAAGGAGTTTGTTGTCGCCCGGCAACCGGGGTTCGCCGCGATCCTACACACCGGGCCGATCGGCACGCAGAGCGCCGACGACGGGATGCGCCAGTACGCGGGTCCGATGGGCCTCAGCGGCGGGCAACTCTCGGCCTTCTGGACCCCAACCACCGGTTCGGTGATCCTCGGTCAGCGCGGCGGCATGAGCAACGACAAGTCGTTCGACGCGGTCGAAGCCTGGCGAACGTGGCCCAATCACTCCGTCAGCGGCGTCACGGCGAACGGCGTCTTCTTCACCTCCGCGCGCATTCAGAAGCCAGAAACCACCATTGGCAACCGGCGCGGCACGACGAAGGTTGAAGTGGCAGGCACGATCCCGACGACCGTTGTCGGCCAGGAGAAAAGCATCGCGGACAAGTACGACTACACGCGGTCGTTTTCGATCGACGAGAAAGGCGTGAGCGTGGAGACGATTGTCCGCGGCGACGGCAAGGAGCAGGTCGCGGAGTTGTACGAGGTATTGCCGGTCTACCTTCGCGATGCGAAGGAGCAGGCGCAAGCGACCCCGACCACGATCGAGTTTCAAGTCGGGGACAAGTGGATACCGGCGACCGACGCGTTTACCGAGAACGTGAAGGCCGTGCGCCTCACGCGATTCAAGGGCGCGGTGGTCGTCACCTTCGATCGCTTGCGGCGGGTCAAACTTTCCGCGGTAGACTGGGCCGACACCTACCTGAGTCGCGCGACCGCCCGGAACGTGCTGATCGACCTTCTGGAATGCGGCGACAAGCCCGCCGCGTTGAAACAGCCCAGGTCCGTCGGCTACCGGATCGAACCGGCGCCCAAGTAACATTCCGGGTGAGAACGCCGCCAGGCGCTGTCCCTCTCGCGTCCATTGGAACGGCGCCCGTACGCCCGGCCCCGCGCAGCGGGCGCCGGTGTCACTTCTTCTTCTTGGGAGGCACGAGTAGGTTGCCGAACGCCTCCTTCGGCGTCTCGTCGGGCACCTTCAATTCCTTCCGTAGCCGTTCCAACTCCGCCCGCAGTTCCTTGACCGTGTCCGCGTAGGCCGGGTCCGTGTAGAAGCTCTTCGTCTCGTTCGGATCTTTCTGCCGGTCGTAGAGTTCCCAGTAGTCAGGGTCGGCCTTGCCCTCCAGCTTCGGGACGTAGAACCGGGCCATCTTGTACCGGTCGGTGACGACGCCGTAGTGCGGGATGACGCGGTGCGGTGCGGGGTATTCGTAGTACTCGTAGTAGAAGCTCTTGCGCCATCCCTTCGGGGTCTCACCCTTCAGGAGCGGCACAAGGCTGGCACCCTGCATCTCCTTGTCTGCCGGCACGCCGGCCGCATCGAGGAACGTTTGTGCGAGATCGACCGTGCTCGTGAGGCTCGCGGTAGCGAGGCCCGGCTTGCCCACCGCCGGCCAGCGGGCGACCATCGGTGTGCGTAGCGACTCTTCAAAGATCCACCGCTTGTCGAACCACCCGTGTTCGCCCAGGTAGAACCCCTGGTCGGAGCAGTACACCACCAGCGTGTTCTTCGTCAGCCCTTCGTCGTCAAGCGTCTTGAGCAACTTGCCGACAGCCTCGTCCACGGCCTTGACGCACCCCAGGTAGTCGTGCAGGTAGCGGTTGTAGCGCCACCGCACCAGGTCCTTCCCTTCAAGCTTGGCCTCGCGGAACGCCTTGTTCCGCGGCTCGTAGTACGCGTTCCACTCGTTAAGCTGCTCCGGGCTGATACCCGGCGGCGGGACGAGCTTCGCGTCCAGTTGCGTAAACGTCTTCTCGATGGTCATGTCCTGATCTTTGACCCCCGAACCGCGATTGGCGTAGTCGTCGAACAGCGTCTCCGGCTCCGGGTACTTGCGGTCCTTGTTGTGCCCCAGGTGGCGCAGCGCCGGGGACCACTCGCGGTGCGGCGCCTTGTGCTGCGCCATCAACAGGAACGGCTTCGTCTTGTCGCGGTTCTTGATCCAGTCGGTGCTGAAATCGGAGATCAAGTCGGTGACGTAGCCCTGGTGCTGAACCTGTTTGCCGTCCTTGTTCATCGGGGGGTTGTAGTACCGCCCCTGACCGGGCAGGATGTGCCAGTGGTCAAACCCAGTCGGCTCGGAGAGGAGGTGCCACTTCCCGATGAGCGCGGTCTGGTAGCCGGCCTTCTGCAAGAGCTTCGGGAACGTCACCTGCGTACTGTCGAACCGGCTGTTGGTGTTGTTGTAAAAGCCGTTGCGATGGCTGTACTTGCCGGTGAGGATGGTGGCCCGGCTCGGCCCGCAGATGGAGTTCGGCACCAGTGTTCGGTCGAACCGCACGCCTTCTTTCGCGATGCGATCGATGTTCGGCGTCTCGATCAGCTTGCGCTGATCGCCATAGGCGCTGATCGCCTGATACGCGTGGTCGTCCGTGAAGATCAGGACGATGTTCGGCTTCTCGGCCGCTAGCGCCGGCGCGCCGAGCATCGCCAGCGCGACGGCGAAGAGGATATGGCGGAGCACGGTACTTCCTTTCGGGAGAGTGAGGTAGGAGCGATGCAGTTGGTTTGTAACCCTCGGAGATGGTGACCGATGTGAGAGCGCTTTCGGGAATGGTGGAGCATCTCAACGAGGAAAGCTAGCCGCGCCCTTGCGATCGCAGGTCGATGATAGAAGCTGAGTTAGCCGCTCCCTTGCGGGGTCGTGGCTCCGTTTACCGCGTTTCCGCGACCGCCTTCTGCGGTGCGGCGGGAACGGGCACGGCCTTGCGCGCGGCCTTCACGATCGGTTCGGGGTAGATGCCGAAGAACAGCGTTGCACCAGCCAGCGCGACTGCTGCCAAGAAGGTGGGCACGGCACGCGAGCGCGTCGCGGGGCGAAGAGGCGTGCGGAAGTACATCACGCCCACCACCCGCAGGTAGTAGTACGCACCCACAGCCGCGTTCACCGCGGCGATTACCGCCATCACCTGATAGAGGTTCCGCATCGCGGGCGTGTGCGTCGGCGCGCTGAATGCCCCCACGAACAGCAGCAACTTCCCAGCGAAGCCGGCCGTGAGTGGCAGCCCAATCAGGCTGAAGAGAAAGATCGTCATCGCGACTGCGCAGATCGGGTTCGACTTGCCCACGCCCGCGAGGTCGTCGATCGAATCAACAGGGCGCTCCGGCGTGCTGAGGAATAGGATCACCGCGAACGCGCCGATGGTCATCATCCCGTAGGCGACGAGGTAGACGAGTAGGGCGTCCACTCCGCCGATACCTGGTTGACCGGTCGCGTCTGGTAGCGAACTCGCGATCACGATACCCATCAGCATGTAACCGCCATGCGCCACGCTGGAGTAGGCGAGCATCCGGCGCACGTTGTCTTGAAGCAGCGCAAGGACGTTCCCGATGCACATCGTCAGCGCGGCCAGAATCCAGATGAGCAGCGGCAGTTGCGTGTTCGCGTCGAACGGGATGTGTCGCACGTCGGCACCGAGCAACCCCAGGAGGCGGGCGAGTGCAACGAACCCGGCTAACTTCGGGAAGAACGCGAGCTGTGCCACCACGCCCGCCGGGCCGCCCTCGTACACGTCTGGCGCGTAGAAGTGGAACGGCACCGCCGTGATGCGGAACCCGATCGCCGCGATCACCAACACCGCGCCCACCAGCGCCATCGGGTTGAGCGATTCGGTATGCGCCTTCGTCAGCGCGTCGGTGATGACGGTGAGGTTCGTACTACCGGTCAGGCCGTATAGGTAACTGAAGCCGAACAACATCACAGCCGACGACATCACGCTGAGCAGGAAGTACTTCGCGGCGGCTTCCTGGTTCAGTTTGTTCTTCGCGGGCAGGTACAGAAGGACGTAGGTCGGGATGGAGAGCAGTTCGAGCGCGAGGAACAGCGTGATGAGATCATTCGCCCGCCCCACGAGCGACACGCCCGCAGCGGCGATGAGCAAGCAGCCGTAATACTCGCTCGCGTTGGAACGGTCCACTTCTGCCCATGACACGAACAGCAACACCGCCGCGGTGATGAGCGACACCCACCGGACGAACTCGGCGGCACCGTCGAGTATGAGCGCGGACGCCGTGAGCAGTGGCGGCATCTGCGTCTTCACCGTACCGGCCAGAACCGCTGCGAGGCCGACGCCGAGCAGTGACACGACGAACCAGAGCCACCGTCGGTTGTGGAGACAACCGAACAGGAATACGACGCACGCCGTCGCAATGAGCGTGGTCTCCGGCGCGGCGAGCCGGAACACACCCTTGAGCGTCTGTTGTAGTAGTGGGTCGGTCATGAGGGTCACTGTGGTGTCGTGCTTGGCGAGCCGCGACCGCAAGGGAGCGGTTTAGGTTTGCCGCTCCCTTGCGGTCGCGGCTCGTTCCGTCACTCTTCGGCCTTCGGATCTTTCTTGCCGCCCTTCTTGCCGCCCTTCTTGTCCTTCCCCCCCTTGTCGTCGCCTCCCTTGATAATCGGTGCGGGCGGCGCGGGCAGCGGCTTCGGCTTCGGCTCGTCATCGACATAAACGTAGGGCACGCCGCCGACGCGGGCGCGGGCCGAGTCGCCGATGATCGACAACACGCGTACGTCCGGCTTCATCGTGTCGAGGAGAACATGCGGGAATAGCCCCAACAAGAGACAGACGGTCGCGAGCGAACCGAGCGCGACGAACTCGCGCCGGCTCACACCGGCCACGGGCACGTCCGGCACCACCGGTTCCGGCTCCTTCAGCGGGTTGAAGAACACTCTCTGTAGCATCGTGAACGTGTACCACGCGCTTAGGAAGATGCCGATCGCCGCGATCACCGCCGGCCACATCCGCGACACCCCCGCGTTCCGCGCGTCGAACAGCCCGGCCATCATCAACATTTCGCTGACGAAGTTGTTCAAGCCCGGCAGCCCGACGCTTGCGAGACACAGCACGAAGAACAGGAGCGCGAAGCCGGGGAACCGGCCCATCAATCCGCCGAACTTCGACATCTCGGTTGTGTTGTAGCGGTCCACCAGGAACGCGAGCGCGGCGAACAATGCGCCCGTGCTCAACCCGTGGTTCACCATGTGCAGCACCGCGCCAGACAGCCCTTCCTTGTTGAACGCGAACAGCGCCAGCACCAGGAACCCGAGGTGCGACACGGAACTGTACGCGATCACCATCTTCATGTCTTTGGAAGCGTAGGCGCAGAGCGCCGCGTAGATGATCCCGAACGCGGCGAACCCGCCGATCACAGGCAGACCGTAGAGGATCGCGGCGTCCGGCACGAGGGGCAACACGAGCCGCAAGATGCCGAACGCACCGAGCTTCGCCATGAGTGCGGAGAGCATCACCGTCACGCCGGTCGGCGCCTCGCCGTAGGCCGAGGGCAGCCATGTGTGGAACGGCCAGACCGGAACCTTCACCATGAACCCGGCCATCAGTGCGAGGAACAGCCAGAACTGCGTTGCATGTTTTGCAGCGAGTTCAGTCCCATCGCCCGCGAGCGCCTTCTGATGCGCGGTCTGTAACCCCTGCTGCACGTTCACCATCAACTGCGGGATCGAGAACGTGATGGTGCCGTCCGGGTTTGGGTTCGTCAGCACCACACCGATCACGCCGACGAGCGTGAGTAGGCTCCCGGCGAGCGTGTATAGGAAGAACTTGCGGGCCGCGTCGCGGCGACCGGACCCCATCCCCCACTTCCCGATCAGGAAGAACGCCGGGATCAGCGTCAACTCGAAGAAGATGTAGAAGAGGATCACGTCAAAGGAGAGGAACGCGCCGATCACACCGGCCTGGAGCAAGAAGAGCCAGCCGAAGAAGGCACCGGGTTTTTCCTTCACCGATTCCCAAGAGACCAGGATGACCGGGATCAGCATGAGACTGGCGAGCGCGACGAGCCAGACGTTCAGCCCATCAACGCCGATGTAGAACTGCACGTTCGGTCCGGACTTGCCGGGCGGGGTCTGTTTGTTCTGGAGGCTGAACAGCGTCCAAGACGTGTGCCCGCCCACGTCCGAACTTACTCGTGGGCCGGCCTCGCCGGGTACGAACTCCGGTCGGAACCGGAGCACTTTAAAGTCATCGTGAGTCGGCACGCTCGGGAGCGAGATTGGGGTACGCGTGTCGAACCACGCAACCGCGATCACGACCACCGCCGCAGTCAGTCCGAGGTGAACCAGTGCGAGGAGCAGCGACACGCGGCGCGCGGCCCGGCCGAACACCGGTACGACCACCGCCGACAACAGCGGCAGCAGCACCAGCAGCAGAACCAGCACGCGAATTACGGCGTAAGTGGTCATCTCGTTAGTCACGAGTTACGAGTTACGAGTCACGAGTTCAGACGACGCCGGCTGGCTTTTCCACTCGCAACGCGCAGCTCGCAACTCCCTATCTGGTGATTCGGAACACAACGAACGTCAGGAATACGGCCACGCCCAGGGCCATCGAAAGCGCGTAGAACTGCACCAGCCCGTTCTGGATGGGCCGAACCCAGGCACCAATGAATCGCGGGAGCGCGGAGATCAGCCGGGCCATTCCATCCAGGAAGCCATCGAAGACGCGGGCCAAGAACGCGAGTACCTCAGCCGGCTTCACCAGCGCGGCACCATACACTTCGTCCACGTACAGTTTCTTCCGCGACAGCTCGAACACCTTCGCCATGCCGGGTGGCGATTCCTCCGCGCCGCCGTTGCGGTACAGCACGTACGCGAGGCCGATGCCCCCGAGTGCGAGGACTGCGCTCACGGTTGCGATGATCCAGTTGAAGTGGTGCGCCACGTCCTTCGCTGGGGTCCGGCCGCGGGCCTGCATGAGCGACGGCGTGCCCCCGAGGAAGTCGCTGAACCAGTGCGTGAACGGTTCCAGCACTACCCCGACGAACAGCGCGCCGAGGGCGAGCACGACGAGCGGCAGCGTCATCGAGGACGGTGATTCGTGCGCGTGGTGCCCGGCCTCGTGCGGGATCTTCTCCAGTCCCCAGAACGTGAGGAAGTACGCGCGGAACGTGTAGAACGCGGTGAGGAACGCCGTCAGACACGCGACAAGGAACAGCGTGTAGTAGCCTGCGGTGTAGGGGCTGGTCGTCTCGCTTGCAGCGGCCAGCGATTCAAGGATGAGGTCTTTGCTCCAGAACCCGGACAGCAGCGGCACGCCTGCGAGTGCGGCTGCACCACACAGGAACGTGAGGTGCGTGGTGGGCATCACCTTACGTAACCCGCCGAACTGCCGCACGTCGATGACGCCGCCCATCGCGTGCATCACGCTACCGGCGGACAGGAATAGCAATGCCTTGAAGATCGCGTGCGTTAACAGATGGAACATCGCCGCAGTGACCTCGATCGCCGGGCTGATTGTGCCGCTCGTGCCAATCGCCATGAACATGAACCCGAGTTGGCTCACGGTGGAGTACGCGAGGATGCGTTTCAGGTCGGTTTGCGCGAGTGCGATGAACGCCGCAAGCAGCGCCGTGATTCCGCCGATCCACGAAACCACGATCTGCGCGTCGGGCGCCATCGCGAACAACGGCGCGCAGCGTGCGAGCAGGTACACGCCCGCGGTTACCATCGTCGCGGCGTGAATGAGCTCCGACACGGGGGTCGGGCCTTCCATCGCGTCGGGCAACCAGACGTACAGCGGGAACTGCGCGCTCTTGCCCACTGCACCGCAGAACAGCAATAGGCACGCGAGGGTGAGTTGCCCCTCGTCCGGCTGAAATCGCTGGATGTGGTCGAACAGCAGGTTCAGGTCGGTGTGCCAGCCGCCGAGTTTCCAGAGCAAGAAAATGCCGAGCAGAAACCCGGTGTCGCCGAGTCGCGTGTACAGGAAAGCCTTCCGCGCCGCGGCCGACGCTGAGGGCTTCTCGAAGTAGTAGCCAATGAGGAGGTATGAGCAGAGGCCGACGCCCTCCCAGAACGCTACGAGCAGGAAGAAGTTGTTTGCGAGTACCAGCCCGCACATGCTGAACACGAAGAGTGCCATCACCGCGAAGAAGCGCGGGAAGCCCTTGTCGCCGCGCATATAGCCGCCGGCGAACACTGCGATCATAGTTCCGACGAACGTGATCATGGCGAGCATGATTGCGGAGAGTGCGTCCACGGTGATCGTGAACCGCGCTTGCAGGTGACCGGCCGCGAACCACGTGATCGGCTTGGAGGGCGGGACGCCGGCACCGCTGTCGAGCACCTTCAGGAGCAACAGCAGCGCGACCACGGCCGCGCTGCCGCACGCGACGATCAGCGGCACGTGCGCGAACTTCTTCAGTGGCGTAAGCGAGGAGAACGCCGCAAGCAAGCACGCGGCAAGCGGTAGGAGCAGGACGATTATCGCGAGGCCGATCGGATCAAACACGGGCGGCCTCCTCGGCGGTTGGCTGAGGGAGGGGCCGCGCGCCGGCCGGCGTGAGTGTCGGTTCCGGCTCGACTACCGGCGTATCCAGCGGTTCGACATCCACCGCCGCGGGCACGCCGAGTTCGCGCAGGTCCTGCCAGTCGGACGAGTCCAGCGACCGCCTTCGGCGATAAAGGCTCATGAACAGCGCCAGTGCGATACACGCTTCGCACGCCGCGACCGCGATGATGAACAGCACGAACACCTGACCCTGCAAGTTCCCGTGATACCGGGCGAATGCGACGAAGTTGATGCCGACGGCTTGCAGCATCATCTCCGCACACAGGAACATCGTGATCAGGTTCCGGCGTGTGAGGAACCCGACCAGGCCAATGCCGAAGATCGCCGCGGCGACCGCGAGGAAGTGCCAGAGCGTGATGATCACTTGGCGACTCCCTTCTGGTGCGTGACCGCGACCGCACCGATCAAGGCGACGAGCAGCAGCGTGCCCGCGAGTTCGATCGCCAGCAGGTGTTCGGAGTACAGCACGAACCCAAGACTGCGGACGTTGCTCGCGGGCAGGTCGCTCGCGCCACGGAGTAATACGACTTCGTCACGCAGTTTCCGCACGGCGGCGTGTGCCGCGTCGCGGTCGGGGTCGGGTTTAAGAAGCTCTCGCTCGACGAGGTGTAAACTCGTGTAGTTCGTGTCCCGAACCGTTTCGGCACGTCTCAGTGCGTTGCGGGCTTGCTCATCCTCGCGGTAGAGCGAGCCGCCCGCGCCCGGTTTTCCGGGCTGCTTTTCCAAACGCGCGCGCATCGAATCGCCGTCCTTGCGGACAATCGCGAACTGATCCTGTGCCGAAACCCCAACGACTACCGCCAAATCGTTCTTGATCGTCTCAAAGTCATCGATCCACTTGATGCGATCCGTCGCGGTACCCAGGTCGCCGTCCAGTCGCTTATCAAACTCGTCGAGTTTGGCGAGAACGTTGGCCAGCGCCTTTCGCTCTTCTGCCGTGATGACCGGCAGGAGCAATCGCGGGGGCGGTGCGGCAACGTCGGGGTCGGTTGACTTCGCGCCGAGGCTTGTCTGGTGGAGCGTGAACAGTACCAATCCCACGAACGCGAACCCGGCGAAACTGCCGTAGAGCGGTTCGCGACTGCGGTCGTTCTCGTCCGACGGCCCCTCCGCGTGCGACAGCATGAGTACGAACAGGAACGTCACGATGATCGCTCCCGCGTAGATGATGATGGTCGCGGCCATCAGAAATGGGGCGGCGAGCAGCAGGAACAGCCCACACGTGCTCAGCACGACGAACGCGAACGCGATTGCGCCGCGGGCTGGGTTCCTCTGCACAACAAGTACGGTGCCGAAGATCAGTGCGCCCGCCGAGAAGAATGCGAACAGGGCGGTGCCGATGATGTCCGGCATCGGCTTCCCGAACGTGCTCATCAGCCACGACACGAGGACGGTTGCCGACGCGATCAGGGCCGCGATCCCACCGGGTACGAACCGCCCGCGCGGGTTTGGCAACAAGAGGAAGAACCCCGTGATGCCGAGCAACGCGGCCAGGGCGATCTGCCCGCCGGCTTGCTGCATCTGACTGAGCGCGAACAGATTCATGCGGACTTCGTGAAGGTTGTCACAAGCGGAACGACGATGGTATATGAGCGCAGGAGAGTGCGGCAGCGCCGCACCCCATTTTGCGTAGCCCCGACGCGCAGTGGAGCGTTGACGCTCCGCTACGCGTCGGGGCTACGCGAGGGCGTTTTCACTTTACTTCTGGGGGTACTTCGCTTGCCGCACCGAGCGGGCCCGCTTGCGTGCGCACCGGGTCGGTGCCGGCCTTCGTGGTGGTGTCGAACACGCTCAACAGCTTCTCCTTGTCGAACACCATCTGTTCGCGGCTGAAACCGGTGAGGTCGTAGAGCGTGGTGAGTTCGATCGCGTCCACTGGGCACGCCTCCTCGCACATCCCGCAGTAGATGCATCGCAGTTCGTCGATGACGAACGTCTCGGGGTACTTCTCGCGCCCGTCCTTTTGCCACTCGGCAGGCGCGGGCGCCGCCACAATGTCGATGCAGTGCGCCGGGCACGCGGTCGCGCACATGTAGCACGCGACACACTTGACGCGGCCCGCGGCGTCGCGGTTGAGTCGGTGAACGCCGCGATAGTTCAGCGGCATCTTCGGCTCTTGCTCCGGGTACTGCTCCGTGACCTTGCGGCTGACCATGTGGCCAAGTGTGGTCTTCAACCCGTCAATGAGCGCGGGAATGTAGAGCTGTTCCCACAGCCCCAACTTGGTCTCTTGGACCCACGTCACTTCGGATTCGGCGATCGGCATCTTCTCTCCGTTTAGCGTGCGACCCGGAGGGTCGTGCTTCACCGTCCAGCGTACGTTACGCCCGCGGGCAGCCCCGGCGGCATCTTCTTCACCGCGCGCTTTGGGTTGGTGATCGAGCCACGGGTGCGGGCGCCCAGCACACCGGCACCGACGAACAGCAACAAGTTCACGCCGGTTAGCACGATCAGCGACCAGCCGAACTGCTTCACGAAGATCACCGCGAGCAGGTTCAGCAGTGCTAGCGGGATCATCACCTTCCACGCGAGGTTCATCAGTTGGTCGAATCTAAATCGTGGAATCGTCCAGCGCACAAGTTGCGCGAACACGCACAACCCGACCATCTTGCCGCACAGGATGAGCAACTTCAGCACGGCCGCGACAATCGCATTGCTGGAGATCGACTCCAACCCGAACAGGCTCCACCCGCCGAGGAACAGCACCGCGACCATGAAACTCGACGCGACAAGGTGGATGTATTCCGTGAGTAGCATCAGCCCGAGTTTCAGCGAACTGTACTCGGTGTGGTACCCGCCGACGAGTTCCTGTTCGGCTTCGGGCAGGTCGAACGGGAGTCGGCTGCTTTCGGCGTAGCTGCTGGCGAGGAACAGCAGCATCGCGAGCGGCTGGAACAGCACGATCCACCAGTTATCACCGATTGCCAGTCCGATGCCGCGGAGCCACGCGGTGACGCTTCCGAGAACCGGGTCAGGCGTGCCGCCCGCGGTCGCTTGCCACGCGATGATCTTCTCAGGGTTCAGCGACCCGACGAGAATGAACACGCCGAGTACCGACATGCCGAGCGGGATCTCGTAACTCACGATCTGCGCGGAACTCCGCAGCGAGCCGAGTAGCGAGTATTTGTTGTTCGCACTCCACCCCGCGAGGATCACGCCATACACCGCAAGCGAACCGAGCGCGAAGATGTACAGCACGCCGATGTCCAACCCCGGCGCGAGTACGAAGTTGAAGCTCTCGCTGTAAGCCTTCTGCTGCACCTCAAAAGTCGCGACTGCGTCTGGCGTCGTGATCGGGACCGGTTCCGGTGGTGGGATTGTCGCGCCGAACGGCACGACCGCGAGCGCCATGAGTGCGGTTCCAACCGCGACTGCGGGCGCGAGCAGGTAAAAGATTCGATCGACGTGGTCGGGGATCACTTCTTCCTTGAGGAAGAACTTGCCGCCGTCCGCGAGCGGCTGGAGCAACCCGCCTGGTCCAACCCGATTCGGTCCGACGCGGTCCTGCATCCACGCCGAGATTTTGCGTTCGCCGAGCGTGAGGTAGCCGCACACGCCGAGGATGCCCCCGATGAGGCCGACGATGACGATCGCGGTGATAGTGAGGTCGAAGGTCGGCATGAGACTCTGTTCGTTTCGTCGTTAGCCGCGAGCCGAAGGCAAGCATCGGCGTTGCTAGTCCACCTTCGGCTCGTTGCTAACTCGTTGGGATCTACACCTGCGCCGTTTCCAGCGCGATACGCGTTTCCGGGGCCAGCGCGCCGAAGAACGGCACTGCCTTCGCCAGTTCCTTGCGAATCGCGTCCGGTTGCACCAACCCCTTGCGTCCGAGCAGGTCGAACGCGAGTTGTAACTCGGTGCGGGCCTCCTGCGGTGGCCGCGCGGCGCGGCCGAACGTCTGCATGTAGTTCGCGTGGTTCACGAACGTCCCGTCTTTCTCGAAACCGGTCGTCGCGGGGAGGATGTACTGCGCGCTCGCAGTAATGATCGTGGGCAGCAAGTCTTGCGCTACGAGCAACGCGGGCGTTTTCCAGTCGGTGGGAACGAGTGCGTCGAGGTGGGACTTGTCGGGGTAACCGCCCGAGAACCACATCGCGAAGAGCGATTCCTTCGCGATGCTCGTGAACGCGATCACTTCACCCTGAAGTTGGTTCAGCACTGCTTCGACGCCGATGCGGTTTGGGGCCTTCTCGCCGCGAATGGTGAACTGCACCGGCTCGACTGACTCGCCGCGAGTGTTCTTCGGGTACGTGTCGTTTTCGCCGATCACCGGGACCGGCCCCATCACAAGTCGCACGTCGTTCGACAGTGATTTGAAGTAGGCGCCCAGGAGGAACGCTTCTTCCACTGTGAGGAAAGGCGACAGCACCGCCACCGTACCCCTCGCGTTGGTCTTCACTGCGTCGCCGAACTCTTGCTTCAATTGCGGGAGCAACGACGACCACACCGCGGGCTTGAACTTGCCCTCGGTCTTCAGCATTGGCCTGACGAAACGCTCGCCCGAATTCGCGTGGTGGTAACCGTAGCGGCCTTCGTCGCAGATGAAGTGCCCCTGCGCCTGCGGATTGTGACGGCCGCGAATTCGGTAAACGATGTCCTTGTTCGCATCGACGTAGGTGCTGCAACCCGTGCTGCACCGGTTGCAGACGCCGTCAACGGTCTTGAGGTACCAGACTCGTTGCTTGTAGAGGAAGTCTTTCGACCCGAGCGCGCCCACCGGGCATAGATCGACGACGTTGCCCGCGAGTTTGTTTTCCAACGGCCGACCGGGGAACACGTCGATCTCTTCGTGGTGCCCGCGACCGGAGACGTACAGTTCCGCGGTGCCGGAGATTTCGCGTGTGAACCGGACACAGCGCGTACACATGATGCAGCGGTCAGTGAACAGCGTGATTTTGCTCGACAACTGCGGCTTGTTCGGCGGTGTGTTCTTCACGTCCACCATCCGCGACTCGGAGCGCCCGTACTTGTACGAGAAGTCCTGAAGTTTGCACTCGCCAGCTTTGTCGCACACCGGGCAGTCGAGCGGGTGGTTGATGAGCAACCCTTCGAGCGTGTCTGCCTGGCTCTTCTTTGCACGGTCGCCGAGCGGCGCGATTTTGGTGTAGCCCGGATCGTAGGGCAGAACCGGGAGAGATTTGTCGCGCTTGTCGTACTCGCCGGTGACAATGACGGTGCCGTCCTTCACCGGCGTCTGGCACCCGGGCAGCACCTTCGACTGCATGGTGACTTTGCCGTCTTTCAAGTCGCCGACTTCGACGAGACACATGCGGCACGACGCGACCACGGAGAGTGCTTCGTGCCAGCAGTAGTGCGGTACGAACACGCCGGCAAGTTCGGCCACCTGCACGCAGTTGAGCCGCTTCGTACCGATCTCGACCGGCTTGTCGTTCACGTAAACCGTCGGCATTGTCGGACTCGTAGGTGCATTTCGTAGGGTGGGTCGAAGCTCGGCTTTGCGAGCCGAAGCCCACCACTCACGTCAACGGTCGCTGGTGGGCCTTCGCCGCAAAGCCGGCTCGACCCACCCTACCAATCACTTCCCCAAGCGCTCTTTCAGTTCCGCGGCGGTGAGTTTCTCGACGCCGTTCTGAGTCACGACCATCCCGCCGTTCAGATACGCGCGTGCCTCGAATGCCCACACGCTCTCGCGTTCGGTCGTGCCGGTGAGGATGATGGCCCCATCCTTCACCAGCGGTGCAGCGGGCGACCGTGCTTCGACGAGCGCCGCGAAGATCGCGGCACCGCTCGGCATCTTGCCGGTCACGAGCGAGGCGTCGTGGATGAATATCTGCAAGTCACGCATGTCGGCGAGCGCGACGAGCCGCGCCGCCGCGCCGAGCGGTGTGTTCCCGGCCGGCGCGATCGGTGGAACCACGCCCATACCGGGTGGCTTCGGTTCACCCGCGCCTGGCGCGCCCGGACCGGGGACGACCGGCGGCATACCGGGAACCGGCATTGGCGCCGCGAACCCGCCCTTCGGTGGCCCAACGTTCCACGGCTGTTTGCCGGGGTTCGCTGGCCCGTCGACCGGCAGTGTGGTCGGCTCATCCTTCTTGCCGCCGAGCGGACCCTTGATCCAGTTCGGCTCGTCGTCCTTCTTGACCTTGTCGTTCTTCGGTGTCGGCGGTTCCGGCGAGATCTTCACTTTCGCGAGGTCGGGGTTCGCGGGTTCGGTAGGCTTCGGGCGCTTGCACCCAATCGCGAGTAGGAGCGGAATCAGCACCGCGACCAACGTAAACGATCGCATCGCAGCCCTCCGGTTGGGTGGATCAGTGCGCACTGGCGACAGCCAGCGAACGCGCGTACTTGCTCTTCTCGCCGCTCTTGATGGCCGCTTCGAACTCCGCACGGAACTTGCGGATCGCAGTCTTCACCGGCCATCCGGCGCCGTCGGCGAGTCCGCAGATGGTCGTACCCGGCATGATGCCGATTCGGTCGCCCACATCAATCAGAATATCGAGGTCTTCTTTGTGCCCGTGCCCGCGGCGCATCCGGTCTGTGATCTTCAGCATCCAACCGGTGCCTTCGCGACATGGCGTACACTGCCCGCAGCTTTCGTGGGCGAAGAACTGGCAGACGTTGTGAAGCACGTCCACCATGCTGGTCTGGTCGTCGATGACGGTGATCGCCGCGGTGCCCAACCCCAAGCACGCAACTCGACCCGGACCATTGAAGTCGAGCGGGATGTCGTACTCGGTCTTGCCGTCTTCGCCTTTCAGTGGCGCGTTCACGTCGATGAACCCCATCGAGAGACCGCCGGGGTTCACGGCTTTCGCCTTGCGGCCCTTCCACACGCCGCCGCCGTGCTGCTCCACGAGGTCGCGGATGGTCACCCCCATCGGCAGTTCGACGCACACCGGCTTCTCAACGTGGCCCGCGAGCGTGTAGAGCTTCGGGCCGTAGCTGCCGGCGTCGCGCGGGTTCTTCGGGTCGGGTGGCACGCCGAGCGACTTGAACCAGTCGTTGCCCTTCTTCATGATCTGCGTGACGCACGCGAGCGTTTCGACGTTGTTCACGATCGTCGGCTTGCGGAACGCGCCTTCGATGGCGGGGAAGGGCGGCTTGATCCGCGGCCACGCACGCTTGCCTTCGAGCGACTCAATCAGCCCGGTCTCTTCGCCGCAGACGTAAGCCCCGGCGCCGCGGTGAACCACGATGTCGAGTTCGAAGCCGCTGCCGAGGATGTTCTTGCCGAGCAACTTCGCGGCGTACAGTTCGTTGACCGCGGATTCGAGCGCGCGGAACGAATCACCGTACTCGTAGCGGACGTAGAAGAACGCTTTCTGGGACTTGATCGCGTAGCACGCGAGCATGATCCCTTCGAGCACCTGATGGGGGTCTTTTTCCATCAGGATGCGGTTGTTGTAAGTACACGGTTCGGACTCATCCGCGTTGACGGCGAGGTAGACTGGCCCTGGGTGATTCTTTGGTAGGAAGGTCCACTTGAGGCCGCACGGGAAGCCGGCGCCGCCGCGTCCGCGTAGCCCGCTGTCCTTCACCTGCGTGACGACTTCCGCCGGTTTCTTTTCTTTGAGGGCACGCTCGAAGGTGGCATACCCGCCGTCCGCGCGGTAGCCCTCCAACCCGGTGCTGTTTGGGCGGTTGATGCGCGCTAAGAGAACTGGTTCGTATGGCATGTGATTACTTCAACTTCAATTCGGTAATCAACTGATCGGCCTTCTCGGTCGTCACGTTCATGGCATGAACGTCGTTGATGAGGCACGCCGGGGCACCATCACAGGCGCCGATGCACTCAGCGAACTCCAGCGTGATCTTGCCGTCTGGCGTCGTGTGGCCGCAGTGGACGCCGAGTTTGCCTTCGCAATGTTCGATCAGTTCGTAGGCGCCGCGGAGCATGCACGCCAGCCCGCGACACACCCACAACCGCGTCGTCCCGAGTTTCTCGCCCTCGCCTTTGAAGAACTCGTAGAAGGTCATCGTGTCGTGAACTTCCGACGGGTGCAGTTCCAGAATCTCTGCGATCTCGACGATGGCCTCGTTCGACACGGTGCGCAGTTCGTCGTGAACGAGGTGCAGCGCCGGCAGCGTCACCGCTTGCTTACGCGGGTACTTCGGGATGTACGCCCGGATGCGGTTCTTCAGGTCTTCGGAAAGCGCGGCCATCGATTCCTCACCCTACTCGTCTTGAGGCGGCGTTTGCTTACCGCGGGATAGTCGCCGCACGATGCCCACTACAAGCCAGAACACGGCGAGGCTGACCCCAAAAATTTGTAGCAACCGCCCCGTGCCGATCATTGCTTTGGCAGGGTTCCCGGTAGCAAGGGTCAACATGGCGTATACGAGAACCGCCACTCCGATAAGAATCAACCAGGCCACCCAGGGACGTTGCGCGTTGGGCGATTCGGCCACAAGCCACCTCCACCTTACCTGTCCAACTCGGCCGCGATGATGTTCAGACTTCCCAAGACGGCGGGCACGTCGGAAATCTGGTGGCCTTCCATCATCAGCGGGAACACCGCGAAGTGGATGAACGACGGCGGGCGCGTCCGCGCGCGGAACGCTTTGCCGCTGCCGTCCGCCACGAGGTAGAAGCCGAGTTCACCGTTCGCGGTCTCGTTTGCCCCGTACACCTCTTCCACCGGGGTTTCCCACCGGCGGTTCCACATGAACAACTCGAAGTGCTGAATTAGGCCTTCGATGCTCCTGTAGGTCGCGTTCTTGTCGGGGATGGTGAGCTTGTCGTTGAGATCAACATTCACTGGGCCGGTCGGTAGGTTCTCGACGGCCGCGTGGATGATCTTCCACGACTCCAGCATTTCGCCCATGCGGACCAGATAGCGGTTGTAGCAGTCGCCGCCCTTGCCGCACACGATCTTGAACGCGCTGCTGAGTTCCTTGTACGCGAGGTACGGTTCGTCCTTGCGAAGGTCGCGAACCACACCGCTGGCGCGCGCCACCGGGCCGGAACAACTGTAGCTGATCGCGTCCTCCTTCGAGAGCACGCCGATGCCCTTCGTGCGGTCGATGAAGATCCGGTTCCGGTTCAGCAGGCGAACGATGTCAGCGTGAACCTTCGGGAACGTCTTCACGAAGTCGCGGATCAGCGCGACAACGTCGTCGCTGATGTCGGCCATTAGTCCGCCGACGCGAGCATACGAGGGGTGGAACCGCTGACCCGACGCGGACTCCATCACGTTGTAAATCTTCTCGCGTGCGTTAAACGCATACAAGAACGCAGTCAACGCGCCGAGGTCGAGCGCCGCGGCGCCGACGCAGAGCAGGTGATCCGAGATGCGGGCGAGTTCAGCGAGGATGACGCGGATGTACTTGCATCGCGGTGTAATCTCGATGCCGAGCAGTTTCTCGACCGTTGTGAACCACGCGCATTCGTTTCCGAACGGCGAGATGTAGTTCATCCGGTCAACGACGGTCACGTACTGGTTGAAGTCGAGGTCTTCGCCGAGCTTCTCGAACCCGCTGTGAAGGTAGCCAATGTCCGGCACGGCATTGACGATGGTCTCGCCGTCGAGCGTGAGAATGAGCCTGAGCGTAGTGTGCGTGGCCGGGTGCTGCGGTCCGAAGTTCAGGGTGTAAAGGAACTCCTGGTCCGCGCCAGCGATGTCTTCAGGGGGAGTCGCGGTATTTACAGTCATCGCTGAACCTCTGTCGAACCGCCGGTGTAAGCCGGCCGGGTGTTTGCGACCTATCCAGTCGGCTTGCACCGGGGGTTCGACTAACTCTCGGCTCGCGTCACGGTCGGGAAGTTGTGCCGCTCGCCGTGGCCGCGGAGCGGGTAGTCCTTCCGTAATGGGTGCGCTGTGTACTCAGATGGCATCAGGATGCGCCGCAGGTCCGGGTGGCCCGCGAACCGCACGCCATACATGTCGTAAACTTCGCGCTCCATCCATTCGGCGCCGCGCCACAACTCCACCACCGAAGGCAACTCGGGGTCCGGGTCGTTGGCGAACGCTTTCACCCACACACGTTCACCCGTCGCCAGGTTCGTCAAGCCGTACACGACGCAGAAGCGGTCGGCGGCACCTTCGTAGCCGAGGTAGTCGATGCCGCCCAACTCCACGAGGAAGTCGAACCCGCACTCGTCCTTGAGGCACTTCAACAGCGGGAAGATGACCGTTGGCGCCCGCTCCGCGCTCACCAGCACGCGCGCGTTGTCGCGGAACGCGGACGTGGTGAACGCGCCGGCGAACTTCGCGCTGAGTGTGTCGAGGTAGGGCATGGGTTGCTTCCAAACCCCTCCCCAACCCCTCCCCTAAGAAGGGAGGGGCTTAAACCATCGAGGTTTTAAGCCCCTCCCTTCGTAGGGGAGGGGTTGGGGAGGGGTTCTTGTGTGCTCAGTTCACCACCGGCAGCGGGCGCATTCGCGTCGCGGTGTTGTAATCGCCGGGCGCGACGATGGCTTCTTCCGCGCCCAGTTCGCGGGCAAGCGCCGTAGGTCCTTCGTAGGCGGTGCGGGATGCGAACTCGCGCCCGTCGATCGTTCCCGTACGCTGAATCTTTTCTTGCAGGTCGATGATTGAGCGAATCAGTTGTTCCGGGCGCGGCGGGCAGCCCGGTACGTACACATCCACGGGAATAAACCGGTCGATGCCCTGAACCACCGCGTAGGTGTCGAACACGCCGCCGCTCGACGCGCACGCGCCCATCGAGATGCACCACTTCGGTTCCGGCATTTGCAACCAGATGCGCTGCATCACTGGCACCATCTTCATCGCCACTCGACCCGCGACGATCATCACATCGCACTGACGCGGACTAAACCGCATGGCTTCGGAGCCGAACCGGGCCACGTCATACCGGCTCGATGCGGTCGCCATCAATTCGATGCCGCAGCACGCGGTCGCGAACGGCATCGGCCACAAACTGTGCTTCCGCGCCATGTTCGCGAGGTAGTCGAGCGGCGCGATCAGGAAGTCCGGCAGCAGGTTCGTTAGCGCCACTGGAACACCCCCTTCTTCCAGGCGTACACATAGGCGATCACGAACGTCGCGAGGAATACCATGATTTCAAGGAACACGGTCAAGCCGAACACGATGCGCCAGGTCTGGTCGCCGTCTTCGACGTAAGCGATTACCGCCCAGGGGTACAGGAACAGGAGTTCCACGTCGAACCCTAAGAACAGAATCGCGATCAGGTAGAACTTGACGTCGAACTGCATTCGCGCCGTGCCGACCGGGTCCATCCCCGATTCATACGGCATTTGCTTGATGCGAGTCGGCTTTCGCGGCTTGAACGGGAACAGGTGAGTTGCGGCGATCGCACCGCCCGCGAACAGCACACACACGATCGCGTAAACTAGTATCGGATAATACGCTGCGAGGTCGAACGCGGGTTCGACGCCTGCGGGGGTTTGAACGGGGGTGACCGGCATGCCTTCCCCTGTTGTGTGGTACTTGTGAAGGATTTCACAAGTACGCGGTAGTATGGTACGTCCGGCAGTTGCGCCGTCAAGAAAGTCTGCCAACGACGGCCCTCGGGTGCGCGTTGTGGGAACATCCCGTTCGGCCCATTCAGGAGAAATGCGCCATGCCTACGAGACTGCTCTTCCTCACGGTCGCGTTGGTGTTGTTCGCGGGAAGCGCAGCGGCACAACCGACCCCGGAGCCGCTCGATGACAAGACCCTCGTTACGAAGGTGTACAACACCAAGCCGCTTCTGGGAGAGCGCGGGAAGGGTGCGGGCATCGCGGACGCGGACGCGATCGTGAAGATGATCCTCGAAACCATTTCGCTCGGCGAACCGAAGCTCGGAGCCGACGGACCGCAACTCATCGAGCGCGACGGCGGGAAACTCGAAGTCCGCGCCACCGCGAAGGTGCAGAGCGAGGTGAAGGACTTGCTCGACGCGCTCGACCGGCTCGCGGATGTCGCCATCGACGTGAAGGCCGACGTGTACGAACTCGACGTCGCGAACTACGAGAAACTGGTGAAGGCGATCCCGAAGGGCAAGACGAAAACACCGGTGGTGTTCGCGACTGGCGAAGAGATGGAAGGCAAGGAAGGGCCGGCGATCGACAAGGCGATGGAGGAAATGAACAAGATCCTCAAGACAGGGCGTGTGGTACAGACATCCAGCGGCCGGTTCACGAACGGGCAAGAGGCTACTGTTTCGGCCCGCCGCACGGTTGTGCCGTTTGCGAACCATCCCGACCAGAAAGTCGGCGTCGCGCGCGACAACCCGCTGCACGTGAAGGAAGGTTTCGCACTCGTCGCGGTGCCGGTGGTGTCGGCCGACCGCCGGTACGTGCGGGTCAAACTGACAGAGCAATCGACGCGCATCAGCGGCATCAAGAAGCGCGACTTCGGCGTGATCGACGGAAAGAAGTTCGTCCTGCAGTCACCGGAAACGGAAGACCTGGGCGCGACCGGTTCGGCCGAAGTCGCGGACGGCGGCACCGCGATCTTTCGCCTCGCTTACGCGCCGAAGGACAAGGTGTGGGTCGTGGTGGTGAAGCCCACGATCTTCATTCAGGCCGAAGAGGACATTCTGAAGAATCAGAAGAAGTGAAGCAAACTACCGAGTCGCGACCGCCTGGGGAGCGGTCAACGGTTACCGCTCCCCAGGCGGTCGCGGCTCGTTAATGCGAGATCACGGCGCCCAACAACTCCCCCATTCGCACGACCGCGAGCTTTGCGTTCACCAGCACTTCGGCGTGATCGATCGCCGCGTCGCCGAGGCCCGCGGCCTTGTTCGTGATGCACGAGATCGCGGCCACTTCTAATCCGAACCGTGCCGCTTCTTCCGCTTCCAGTGCGGTGGACATGCCGACCGCGTCCGCGCCGTACGCCGCCAGCGCGCGAATCTCCGCAGGCGTCTCGTAGCTCGGGCCGGTCAGCGCCGCGTAGACGCCCGCGAGCAGCTCGCGCCCGGACGCGAGTTCGTGCGCACGCACCACTTCGAGCAGCCGCGCCGAGTAAGGTTGTGACATCGCGTTGTCACTCGCGAGAAGGCGCCACGCGGTCGGGCCGAGCAACTTCAGGTGCCCGCGAATCGCCATCAGCCCACCGGGGTTCAGCGCTGGGTGGATTCCGCCCGCGGCGTTCGTCAGTACGACTCGCTTTGCGCCGAGTTCGGCGGCGGTGCGCACGAGGCCCGTAACGACACCGCGCGAATGGCCTTCATAGAAGTGCAAACGGCCGAGGAAGAGCAGGGCGGGGGCGCCGGCCCATACGCCCACCGCGAGCCGGCTACCGTGTCCGCGAACTGTGGTCGGAACCAGACCGGGGATGTTGCCGAAGCCTACGGAAGCGTGTTCGACGAAATCGCTCGCGGCGCCCGCCAGCCCGGAACCGAGTACGACGGCAGTTCGCGGCCCGAGCCGGCGCGCGAGGTTGAGGAACGCCGTGTACGCGGGCATCACGCGCCCGCCAGTTCGTCGAGGTCGGTGAACGACGGCATCGTGGGTTCGTCGGCCAGTTCGGTGAACATCTGCTTGGTGCGGACCGCCCAGCCGATGAACTGCGCCGCGCCCTCGACGCCGAGTCGCTCGGAGTTCACCACCGCGTCGTACCCGGTTGGGTCCGACGGGTCGAGCGCGAGCGTGCGGTCGAGGAACAGCGCGCGGCGCTCGTCGCGGGCGCGGACCTCTTCGGCTGCTTCCGGGCGCGTGAGCCGCAGTTCCTGCGCCATGTACGCGATCCGCGACTCGGAAGGCGCGATCACACGAATGTGAATCGTCGTTTCGGCTGGAAGCATGAACCCCGCGGCGCGGCCCACGATTACAGCGTTGCCGCGTGCGGCGACCGTAAGCACGAGGCGGATGAGTTGCAGCGAGTCGGCGTCGGCGTTCAGGTTGCGGTCGTTCTGGAGGTGAGCGAGTTGCGCGTCTGCCCAGCGGCGCGCGTCGGCCGGCACATCGGCCAGGAGTTGTTCGCGGGCGGCGTCGTTCTGCACGAGGTAATCGAGCGTGTCGTGGTCGAACACCTGCCACGCGAGGATGTCCGCGACCTTTCTCGCGATGGTCGTGCCGCGTGCACCGGCTTGCCGGCTGATCGCGACCGTCAGCCCGCGCGGGTGTGTGAGCGCGGCGATCGGTTCTTCGCCGCGGAACCCGTGCATCGGAACGCCGGGAACGTCGAACGGCACGGACACAGGAGAAGACATCTCAGATCTCACTCGTCGTCGCGGTACTCGGATCGGGAGAACAGCCACATGCCCAGAAGCGTGATCAGGACCGGGGCCAGCGCCAACACCGCCCACGCAGTTTCCGACGACACCGCTTCAGTCATCGTCGGCAGCATCTGGCCGGGGTGGCCAGCGCTCACCGCCTCATTATACATCAGCGACCGCGCGTAGAAGGTCAGACTGAGTAACTTCAAACTGCCCGGCAGCACTGCGACCACCGTCTCGAAGAAGAACACGTACACCAGGCCGACGACCACCGGCCGACGGAAGATCGCGCCAATCAGATGGAACAGCGACGCGAACGCGACAGTTCCCATCGCGGCGGCGGGCCAGTAGCGCGTGAGCGCTTCGCGACCGACGTCACCACCGGCGAGGCATACCGCCACGAACCCGCCCAGCCCGAACGCGAGGCACCACGGGAGCGTGCCCAGGTACTTCGCTAGGTAGATCCCGCTTCGCGGGATCGGGCGTGTCATGAGCCACACGAGCGACCGGCTCTCGCGCTCGGTTCCGAACGCCCCGCTCGCGTATGTGAGCGTGAACAGCGGCAGCACAAACCCCGTGAACACCAGAAGGACGACGTACCGCGAGTACTTCATGAACTTCCGGCTTTTGAGGAACCCCTCGTCTTGCATTGCGGCGTGGGGAACGGAGAGGACGAGGGACGCGAGCGCGTCCTCGGTCGGATTCAGCGGGTTCGGGAGTTCGTGCGCGCGGAGCGGCCGGTTCTCGCCGCCGCCGCCGAGGTCGCGATACCGCGAGGTCGGGAGGAGCCGCTTGGCATCCTGCTTGTTTGACGGCCTGTACTGCTTGTCGCTCAGGCGTGAACGCTGAGTTTCGACATCCCAGACGCCGCGGGACACCATCACCGTGACCCACATGATCACGAGGCCGAGCAACCCAGCCGACACCCAACCCATTTGCCGCACCCGCCAGTGCCGTTGGAAACTCTGCACGACGAGGGCACACCACGCGCGCAGGGCGCTCGGAAGTGACGAGTGGCGAGTGACGAGTGACGAGTCCTCAGCCGACGAGTCGGTTGGTGTGCTGTTCATCGCCGCGTTGCTCTCCCTGCCTTGACTCGTCACTCGTTCCTCGCCACTCGCGACTATGTCCGTCCGCTCCCGCCGAGCAGGTAGCCCAGAATCGCGTGCGCGGACTCGTCGAGCGGTTCAAGTTGGCGCACGTTGAGTTGGTGCTCCACCGCAATCTGACCGAACAGCTCGAAGAATCGCTTCGGGTTGCGGGCCTTCACGACGATCGCCTCGACACCAGCGCCGAGTTTGGGCGCCACGTCCACCGCGAGCACCTCCGGCAGTCCGAGCAGCAGTCGCGCGACCTCGCGCGGCCGGTCCACGTCGATCCGCACCGAAACCGGGTGGTCGTCCAGCATTTCGCGGATCTGTTGGAGTGTGCCCACTGCCGCGATCCGACCGCGCGCCATGATGACGACGTGGTTCGTCAGTTTCTCCAGTGCTTCGAGTTCGTGACTCGAGATGAGCAAACACTTCCCCTGGGCCGCGAGCGCCTGGAACAGCTCGAGCAACTCCTGCCGGCCGATCGGGTCGATCCCCGAAAGCGGCTCATCGAGTATGAGCAGTTCCGGGTCGTGGAGGAGCGCTTGCGCGAGTTTGATGCGCTGGCGCATGCCCTTCGAGTAGCCGCGGAGCTTGCGGTCGGCGCGCCCGGACATGCCCACGCGCTCCAGAACCGCCTCGGTGCGGCGGTTCGATTCCGCGCGTGTGTAGCCGCATAGCCTGGCCATTGTCCACACGAACCGCCGTCCAGACAGATCTTCGTAGAACGCGTCGATGTCGGGGCAGTAGCCCACGAGCCTGCGTGCCTTCCAATCCCATGCGTCGGTTCCGCGCACGCTGACGCGGCCGAGCGTGGGCTTGAGTTGGCCGTTCGCCATGCGGAGCAGCGTGGACTTGCCCGCACCGTTCGCGCCAACGAGGCCAGTGATGCCGCCGGTGAGTTCAAGCGTTACCTGATTCAGCGCGAGAACACTTCCGTACCACTTCGAGACTTGTTCAAAAAGGAGAAGGGGTTCGACTGAATTGGGTGAGCGCGCGCGTGAGCCTCCCTGATGAACGTGTACCTCGTTCGGCACGATGGAGTTCATCAGGGGTCTTACGACCCCCGCTCGCCTGAGGTCAGTCTTGGACTCCTCACTCACGAAACGATCTCCACCGCCTGAATCCGTTTGCGCAGGTACAGCAGGCACGCGCCAACTACGGCACCGGTCGCAAGCCACGCCTGCCAGTACGGCGGCTGCGGTTGCGGGCGGACCATGGCGTGGTCCGCGTTCAGGCAACTTAGCCCGCACAGGTACAGGTTGTTCCACACGTCGAAGAGCCGCCATCCGGTGTCGTCGACCGATTCCACGAGCGACCCGGACAGCATCGGCAGCAGCACGAACAGCCCCATCCAGATCATCGCCATCGGGGCCGTGCGCCGGACCAGAACCGCGGTCGCGACCGTGAGCGGACTCAGTGTCAACGTCAGCACCAACCCATACCCGATGATACCGAGGAGCAGCGTGAAGTTGTCGAGGTAGTACGATTTCCAGTCGTAGAGCAGCCCCGCTTCGACCCAGAGGAGGATCGCGGGGAACGTGGTGAGCAAGTTGATGACCGCGCCGATCGCGAGGCACTTGCCGAGGATGTAGTGCCACCGACCGATGGGCTTCGAGAGGAAGAACGGCAGGCTCCCGTGCGAGAAGTCGTTGCCCACCAGCACCGACCCCGCGAGCGCCAGCACAATCACCAGCACGTAGCCCTGATACCAGATGAAGTTGCCGAACGTGTGGGCGGTGCCGTTGAGCGCGAGCGGCTCGAAGAATCGCGTGATGCCCCGGACCGTCACCGGGATGCCCGCGAACCGCACGCTGTCGGTCGCGAGCAAGTTCGTGATCCACACAACCAGATACTGCGCGTAGAAGAAGAAGAAGAACACGAGCAGGGCGAGCGCGAACAGCCCCCACATGATCCGTCGGCGAAACAGGAGTTTCAGCGACGCACGGGCGAGTGCGGTCGAGGCGTACAGCGGCCCGCGCGCGGTTCCGCGCCACGGCCGGTAGCGGAGCAGGGTGTCGGTTTGAGCCATAACCTTTCTGCCTCGGCCTCAGGCGCCTGTGGGCGTAAGCCCCAGGTTCTTCTCACGCCACCGTTCGCAGGAACAACTCTTCCAGCGTCTCGTCGTCGCGCAGGAGTGAACGAATGACAACGCCGCACGCCGCGGCGTGCTGGAAGAACGCGAGATTCGACCACCCGGCCGGCACCGCGACCCGCCATTCTTCCTGGCCGTTGTCGCCGAGCAGTTTCACGCCAGCCGCTTCTAGGTCAGCGCGGAACGCGGGGAGGTCACCCTGCACGCGGACGCGGAACCGGTCCTGGCGCCGGGCGCACAACTCCGCGACGGTTCCTTCACCGCGAACCTTCCCGCCCGCCATGATGACGACCCGCTCGCACACCGCTTCCACGTCGGCGAGCAGGTGCGTGGAGAGCAGCACCGATTTGCCGTGATCGGTGGCCAGTGCTTTCACAAGTCGTAGCATCGCGTCGCGCCCGGCGGGGTCGAGACCGGATGTCGGTTCGTCGAGCAGCAGCACCGGCGGGTCGTGAACGAGTGCCTGCGCGAGCTTCGCGCGTTGCTTCATGCCCGCGGAGTATTCCTCCACGCGGCGGTATCGCGCCTCTTCCAACTCCAGGTAGGAAAGCACCTCATGCGCGCGGCGGGTCGCTTCGCGCCGGGGCATGCCGTACAGCTCGCCCGCGAGACTCACGTACTCGACGCCGGTCAAGCCGGGCACGAGCGCGTCGGCTTCCGGCATGAACCCGATGAGCCGCCGCAACCGCCAGTTGCCCTCGGTGTCGCGATCCCCGCCAAGCGGTTCGTCGAGTACGCGCCCGGTGCCACTCGACGGCGGGATGAGGCCCATCAGAATCTTCAGCAGAGTGGACTTGCCCGCCCCGTTCGGACCAAGCAGCCCGATGCGCCCCGGTGGCAGTGACAACGTGATGTCACTCAGCGCGGTGAACGCACCGAAATTGCGGGTCACGGCGGTGAGGGTAATCAGGTTGGCGGTGGACATCGGTTGCTCGCGGACACAGGGCGGAAGCCCTGGGTGCCTTTCACGTCGTGTAGTCCGCGTTCAGCTTCACGTACTCGGTGGTGAGGTCGCACGTGTAGAACGTGCAGCGACCGCTGCCGAGGGTGAACCGCAGTTTGAAATGCACCTCGCGGTTGTGCTTCAGATACGACGATGCCGCCGATGCGTCGAACGGCAGCGGCGTCCCGGCGCGGTAGAGCAGCAAGTCGCCCATCCAGAGCGACAGGTCGCGTTCCTCGAACATCACGCCCGAATACCCGGCCGCGGAGACGACGCGCCCCCAGTTCGGATCGGAGCCGAACACCGCGGTCTTCACCAGCGCGCTTTCGGCGATCGTCTTCGCGATCTGCTTCGCCTCCGCGTCGGTCCGGCACCCTTCCACTTCGATCGTGATGAGGTGTTCCGCGCCTTCCGCATCGAGGATGATCTTGCGCGCTAGTTCCACGCAGACGTGCCGCACTTCCAGCGAGAAGGCTTCGAGCGCCTGACCCGCGAGTGGCGGGCCGCTTCCGTTCGCGAGCAGCAACACCGTGTCGTTCGTGCTGGTGTGGCCTTCCACCGAGATGCTGTTGAAGCTCTGTTCGGCCGCAATCTTCAGGATGCGGTGAAGGTCGGCTGGGGCGACCGCCGCGTCAGTCACCACGAAGCCGAGCATAGTCGCCATGTTCGGGCCGATCATCGCGGCGCCCTTGGCGAACCCCGTGACCGTGAACCCGGCGTGCTGACGCGTCGCGATCTTGATACCAGTGTCGGTGGTGAGGATCGCGTGCGCCGCGTTCAAGAACGCCCCGCGCCCGGTGGCGGTTTCGCGCGCGGCTTTCGGAACGCCGGCTTCGAGGATCGCCATCGGGAGCGGTCGCCCGATCACGCCCGTGGACGCGATCAGCACTTGCTCCGGGGCGCAGCCGATTTCGAGCGCCACGAGTTGCGCCATGCGGCGCGCGTCGGCGAGTCCCTGCTCACCGGTACAGGCGTTCGCGTTGCCGGAACAGATGACGATCGCGCGGGCGTCGGCGCGGGGCAGTCGCTCGCGGCTGATTTGCACCGGGGCGGCGCAGACGCGGTTCTGGGTGAATACGCCCGCGGCGGCGGCGGGCGCGTCGCTGACGATCACGGCGAGGTCGCGCCGGTCCGGTTCCGTGCGCAGCCCGCTGACGATGCCCGCGAACCGGTAGCCGCGGGCGAGGTGCCATTCGCTCATGCCACAATACTACGCGTGCGGGCGAGTGAGAGAAAGGTGCCGAGTGGAAGTGGACGGGAAACGCACGTGATGCCGCGGCGCAAAAAGAACGGGGAGCAGACTGCTCCCCGTTCGCGTCCGCATTGTACCGTGCGGGTCAGGTCTTCGGCTTCTCGACGAGTTCCTTCCCGACCGCCTCCCACCCCTTCGTGAGCGCGACCAGATCTGCGTCGCTGAGCTTGTTCTTTTTGAGCTGATCGACCAGGGCCGCCGTGAGTGCGCCGAACTCGGCCTCCGTGATCGCGGCGCCGCCGAACGCGGCCTTCAAGTCGGCCGCGCTGAACTTCTGCGGCCCTTCGGAGTTGGCGCTGACGTACCCGATAAGCGCCGACTCGACCTTCGCGGCATCGACCTTCTTGTCGCGCAGCCCGGGCGCCTTCGCGTCGTCTGCAGCGACCAGCCACGCGGTGCGTACGACCGCCTTCACGCCCTTCTCGCCGCCGAGACGGTCCCACAGGGTCGTCTTCGTGTCTTTTGGGGGGTCTTTCTTGATCTCCTTTGGCGGGGCGATCGTGTTCTGGATCTCGTCCAGCGCGGTGCGCAGTTCAAACGCGGCGTCGGCCAGTTTGGCCATCTTGGTGGACCGTTCCAGCCGGGCCTTCACGTCGGCCTGCAACTTGGGCCGGTGATCGAGTAACGGCGCGACGGCCAGCAGCGTGCCTTCGTACAGTCGGACGCACTCGGCGTGCGCGCCTTTGTTGAAGATGTCCGTGCCGCGGACAGCACTCTCGTACACGATGGCGACCACGCGCTTGTCCAGCTCCGCCCGATCTAACGGTTTGTCGTCCGCCCGCGTCAGGCCGACGGCCCCGGTCAGGACGAGTACCGCCATCAGAATCCGCGCCCGCATGACTTGACCCTCGAACAGAGGAAAGGAGACACTTGTTGTAGCGTGTACCCGGCTAGTGTACCCGATGGACTGCACGCGGTGAACGATCCACCGATTTTTGCGATGTGATCGGGTGGTGAATTCGTATTGAGTGCGTGAAACTCGGTCCCGATTCCGGCTATCGAATATGTAGGTACCCCGACATGAGGTGCGTGCCCGCAGCGCGACGAGGAACACGATGACCGCGACGTCCGCGACCGCGACGACCGGCGCAGTCACCGCAACCGCTACCACCGTGGCGAACCGCCGGTGCACGGCCAGAACCAACTTCACAGCAGCCGAGTTCGCGGACCACAGATGACAAAGTTTGGAGGTGACTTTCACCCGACCCGGTGAGATGCCAGGCCCGCGAGCGTCGGCTTACACGTCGTCGGGTACATCGATACCGAACTGACGGATGGTGAAGACTCGCGCGTAGTTTTCGATACCGTTTTCGCGGAACAGCGCCCGCGCGCCGCGGAGTCGGTCCACCAGCGCCAGGACGAGAACCACCTCACTACCGAACTCGCGGGCCGCCTGCGCCGCCTTGAGCGCGGATCCGCCCTTCGTGAACACGTCGTCCACGATGACGACCCGCATCCCCGGCTTCAGACCGCCCTCGATTAGCTTCTTCGTACCGTGGTTCTTTGTTTCCTCGCGCACCCAGAACCCTTCGATGGGTCGGCCGTGGCGTGCGTAACTGATGGCGGCGGCTGTGATGAGCGGGACCGCGCCGACTTGCAACCCGCCGATGGCGTCGATGCCGAGGTCTTTCGTCCACTCGTAGAGTACTTCGCCGATGAGTTCCGCGCCCTCCGAGGAAACAGCGGTCATCTTCCCGTCGATGAAGTATTCGCTTTTCTCGCCGGAGGTGAGGGTGAACATTTCGCCTGGCGCGGCGCGCTTGAAGGACCGTTGCTTGAGGAGTTCGAGTAGACGTTGTTCGGTGTCGGTCATGGTGCGCTCGTGTGGCGACCGGGGCGAAGTAACGGGCGTGTGATTCATCGGTCCCCCGGTGTTCGATGATCGAGTCGGAGACCGCACCGAGCACCTACGCTAGCGCTGCGGGGTTGCCGCGACCGCACCGCGCGGAATCGCCCGCAATGCAAGGCGATCCTCCCTCGCCGCTACAGTTTCGCACCCTGGAACATCTGTCCGCCCGGGTCGCGTGTGATCATTTCGCTGGTGCGCTAGTCGAGCGGGGGCCACTGGTTCGCCATCCCCTCGCGCTCGATATCGCGCACCTGGTCCTCGGTGACTGCAAACTGTCGTGCCACCGTGGTTCGCGATGCGGGCGGGCTGGCACCACCGTCTTGTGCCTCGACGAGCGATTTGAAAATCGCGCGTCGCTGCTCGACAGTGATCTGACCGGGTTGTTCTTCTGCCATGTCTGAACCTCTCGCCGCAATCTGCAATACAACACCCATACATCCTACGACCCGTTCCGACTCAGGCGTGAAATTCGCTCGCAGTTGTCGGAACCATTTTGAGGCGTGCTGCTTTGCCATGTCGCTTCGCGAACTGCTCGTTCCGATAACCGACGCGGAACCGACGCCAGAGGTGCGACGGTTCCTCCGCGACGCCGAGCGCCGCATCGACCGGTTCCAGAGCGCTGCCCAAGTGCCCGCGTTTGTCCCGTGCGACTACGCGACCGCGTACACGGTACTGCGCGCACTGACGGACAACGCGCTGACACGAGGTCCGCGGTTCTGCGAGTGGGGCTGCGGCTTCGGTGTTGTCGTGGATCTTGCCGCGATGCTCGAATTCGATGCGTGCGGCATCGAGATCGAGGGAACGCTGGTGGACGAAGCACGTCGGTTGGCCGAGGACTACGACCTGCCGGTGGAGTTCGTTCATGGGAGTTTCGTGCCGCCCGGCGCGGAGGATCGCGTTCATAAGGCCGGGACGTATTCGTGGCTCACGACCGAGGGCGATCAGGCCTACGAGGAACTCGACTTGGACATCGAGGACCTGGACGTGATCTTTGCGTACCCGTGGCCGGACGAGGAGTTGGTGGTGTACGACCTGTTCGAGCACTACGCTGGAGTCGGGGCGGTGCTCGCGACCTATCACGGCAGCGCCGAGTTCCGGTTCCGGCGGAAGGTGAGTGATCAGAAGAAGAGGCCGAAGCGAAAAAGGCCCCGTGACCGTTGACGCGTCATTTCTCTGTGGTATACGTGGTGGAATTGTAGAATCGGTGAGAAGGACTCCCACACACCAGTGGGAGTACCTATCAGTTGCGGAAGGCACCTTACACACAGAGTCTGTCCACTGGGCAAGTGGATTCACGGGGGAACGTGATGGGCTTGCGGATGCGTGTTCACGAGCGGGAACCGATTGGCGCCGCTCTCCGTCGGTTCAAGAAGTTGCTCGAACGCAGTGGTATGAAGGGCGAACTCCGCGCCCACGAGTACTATGAGAAGCCCTGCGAGGCGAGACGCCGCAAGGAATCTCGCCGCATGAACGCGATTCGCAAGGCCGCGACCATGCCCCGTGAGCGCAACACCTGAGCGGTTTCCCTGTTGGTGGCACTGGCTTTCGAGTCTTTGTCCAAGACCCAGGTAACCCAAGCTCGGGAGCCAGAGGTCACGAGCCATCACTCCTTTGGGCGCGGAGTGAACGCGCCGGTCCAGTCGTTCGTCGGGGTGCCGTTCGTGCGGGTCATGTGGCGAACGAAGCACTTCGCGACCGGGTCGTCACCGAACAACCCATCGAACCGGTCGTTCGCGTCGGCCCACTCCCCCTTCGTGAACTTCTCCACGGCCGCGTCTGCTTTCGGCAGTGCGGCGATTGTCACCTTCAGCATTTGCTTGAACAGTGCCGCCTCGCTCGCCACCACCTTCAGGTAGGCGGGCAACTGCTCCAGCGCCTTGAGCAGGATGGCGGGGTGGGTGAATGCGACGTTTTCCAACTCGGCCCGGCTCAGTTCCTCCTGTCGCTGCACGATGGTGGCGTCCACCGGCGCGTCCGGTTCGGAGTCGTTGCCACCGCGTAGGGTGAACCGGGTCTGGCCGAGTGTGCAAGCGGTGGCTGGTCGCCGAGTGCGATCTCATCGCTGCGTTCGCGCGAGGTATCTGGCGCACCGTCCGGGCGGGTACTGTTTGGGTTGGGGTCGTCGGAAGGAACTGCAGGCTCGGGTGACGGAGCGCGGTGAAAAGAGCGAGCTGTTTGTTAGCCCATTGGTGGTTGAGATGTGACCACTTTGGAAAGGGCGAGTGGGGGGTGTAAGCCCCTGATGAACCCCAACGCGGTGTTTCGCGCCTGGGTTTCTCAGGGGGCTTTCGCCCCCCCGCTCGCCTCGTACGGCACTCAGTAGATCACGCTGACCTGCAGGAACAGTCCCTCGAGGCAGAGGTTTGCGGGGCGCGTGATGACCTTGCCCTGCGACACATCGTCCACGAACCGTGGGCGTTCGAAGATGCCCTGCCAGTGCTGGATCTCATAGCCGGCTCGCATCGCGATGGATCGGTACTGCCAGCCGCCGCCGATCGCCACGCTGCCGAACGGCACTACCTTCCGCACGTCGTACCGCGTGTTCACGTAGGTGGTGGCTCCGTTGTCATTGGTTTCAAGCAATGAGTTGGTGCTGTTCCCGCTCATGAACCCGCCGTATGCCCGGCCGTAGAGGTGGAACCCGCGTGGCCCGGCGAGCGTCCCTTCGCCGCCGACCATTGGGCCGAAGCCCTGGAGTCGCGACCGGGTTCGCACCGCGGCCAGGCGGGCGTCGCCCCCGTCGTAGAACACGTTGAGTGTCTGCCGGATGTCGGCGAACCGGAACCCGGCGATGGCTCGCACCGCGAAGTTGTCCTCGATCACGAACCGTCGGCCCGCGACCAGGTCGAACAGTTGGTAGTCCAGGTCGACGGTGTCCGATGTGGTCAACACACGGTCGGTCAGGCCTGGGCGCGTCAGGGTCGGGAGCAGCGACACGCCGGCTGCGGCGCTGGTGGTAGTGTTCTCGGAGCCGCCGTTGAAGTACGTGTACGAGAACGCTGTTTCCCACTTCCCGCCGTTGTACAGGTAGCCGGCATCGAAACGCAAACCGGTGCCAACGTCGTACCGGATCGAATCGATCGGTCCCGTCGTGGCCAGACCGCCAGCGCTGTGGATCGTGGAATCCATGTCCGAGTTGCGGGGCCGCATCAGCAGGAACTCGGCCCCTGTGTAGAATCCGCCGTGTTCCGGTACGATAGCCGTGAGGTGACCGGGGATCTCGTTGTGACCGTGGTGCTTGTCTTCGGGCGGGTGCAGGGCGCCTAACCCGTGCGGGCCGGGCAGTTCCTTCACTGCGTGTTCTTCGGGCGGTGGCAACGACCGCACCGGCTGTGGGGCGGTTTGCGGCAGCGGCACCGGGGCACCGGTCCCGAACGTACCGGGATTGCCCTGTATGACCGGTGAAACCGGTGAAACCGGTGAAACGCCGGAGAACGTGTCTGGCTGTGCCGCCGCACTCCCCGCGAACACCAATAACGCGCCAACCCCCACCCATGTGCGAACGTATCGCATGGCCGAACTCCCCCCAGAAAACAGCCCGCGCCGAACAATTTCGCGAGTCACATATCGGGGAGTCGGAACGAAATCAAGAGGGAACTTCTCGATGACCAGGGCTACTCAGAGATTGAAGCCGAGTCGTTGAGGAAGTCCAGGGCGAGGTCCGGTCGCGCGACCATGGCTCTGGTCGCGGCCGCCACGCTCGGGTAGTCGGCGTTGCGCAGGAGGTACACCGCCACGTTCCGCAGCG